>Ga0209022_1002648_pt1 | contig 14196 bp, 9 predicted proteins | sample PinacodermPK_FD_187300 | JGI IMG/M metagenome (GOLD analysis project Ga0209022, IMG submission 187300) | Host-associated microbial community of the marine sponge Aplysina aerophoba from Gulf of Piran - sponge pinacoderm, lysed by proteinase... | ecosystem: Host-associated > Porifera > Sponge >...
TGCGCACGGCAAGGGCATCAAGCATTTCTTCGGGTGCTGTCAGTATACGAACAGGTTCGTAGCGTGCCTGCAGTTTGTCCGGGTATTTTTTCAGAAGAAAATCCAGCAGGAAAAGGGCAATGTCTTCATGCTCAAGAAGCGTTTGCTTTATGGCCCCTGTTGCCGCCAGCCTGTAACCACAGACTTCTGGCTCTATCCTGGGCCACAGCAAGCCTGGAGTGTCATGCAAAACCAGGTTGCTGTCGGGCAGGCGCACTCTTTGTTGTATGCGGGTTACCGCAGGCTCATTGCCTGTTTTGGCCAGAGACCTTTTGGCCATGGCATTGATGAGTGTGGACTTGCCGACGTTGGGAATGCCCAGAATAAGGGCGCGAAGAGGTGTAGCAGAGAAGTTCCTGTGGGGGAGGAGTCGGCTGGCCATCGACTCCAGCTTCTTTGCGCTCAGCTTTGTCTTGCGACTGCAAACAAGAACAGCTGTGTTCTGCTCGCCAGCAAGATGTTTCTTCCACAGGTCAGTGGTTTCCGGGTCGGCCAAGTCTGCCTTGTTCAGCAGCTTGATGCAGGGTTTGTCCCTGCGCATGGAAGCCACCATGGGATTTGAACTACTGAATGGGATGCGCGCGTCCAACAGCTCAATGACAAGGTCCGTCTTCCTTATGAGGGCGTTTATCTCCCTGCGGGCCTTGTTCATGTGTCCTGGGTACCACTGAATAATCACGCCTGCACCCCAAAAAAACCGTCATTCTACACCGGGAGTCCGTACACAGAGCAAGTGATAGTCTCGACAGCGAGTCCCTGTTTATCGGTAGACGTAGGCAAAGCTGCCTGCAACAGTCAGAACAAAACCAGACTGCACTGTCTGGTTTTCCCGGTTTCTGGTCTGGGAGATTGCTCTGTATCAGAACTGTTGTCGTCGAGACGTGCCTCCGGAGGCAGGGATAGCCCGTGCCTGATAACACGGGAGCGTCTTGTTCAGTCGTGAGAAAACCAAATCAAAGGAAATAATAACCATCCTGGTACAGCATGCCATTTGCGTTGCGGTTCTTACGTAATCATCGGGCACTTTTTAGACAGATTTGCAGAAATCCGGCCATGACCACCGCCGCGCTCAATGCTCCTGCACCATCCCACCACCGGCATATCGAAGACAGTAGCGACCCATTCAAGAAAGAACACAAGGCCGCCCGGCGGCAAAACAAGCCCACAAAACAAGTCCACAAAACAAGTCCACAAAACAAGTCCACAAAACAAGTCCACAAAACAAGGTAACTGACCGCAAAAGGAACTGAAATGATGATCCTTGGTCAAACATCTTACTGACTCAGAGTGCCCAGACCTTCCGCAGGGGTAAATCAAATTCATGGTCCCCTCCGATACAGATCACGGGGCCGCACTCAGTCAGCGAGCGTTTTTCATTGTTCATAAAGGAGTTTTGACATGAAAGCCATAAGCTACTCGCCTGCCCCGGCGTCAGACGTTGGCGAGCGAAAACAGATCACACTCAAAGGACACCGCTGGAGCCTCGACCAATTGGGCGCACAGCTCATCAGGCCGTGCGATCTCTGCCAGAAGGGAGTGGATGCCCGCACCAAGTGTCTCCATCAGCGTCCCTGTGTCTGCATGGAGTGCCAAAAAAGGGTACCGGGCCAGGACGGACACTGCCCCCAATGTCTGACAGCTGGTGAGAGCCCGGCTCATCTGGAGACTCGCAGCGCCATGATGCGCAGTTTGCAGGCCCATGCAGAACTGCAATGCGTAGAATGCCGGTGGTCGGGCTCCCTTGAGCAGATAGAGGCTCATATCAGTCAGTGTGCACAAAGGGAAAGTGCTTGTGCGTCTCTGCCTGTGCAACAGAACAGCATTCAGGAGATGGTAGACAGTGCAATTCAGAGGAGATTACAGGAGCTGCAAGGCCTGTCTCTCCTGGCAGGGTTCAGGCTCCAGCCCTCGTCAACCGGCGAGCCCAGAGAGCAGTGCAAGTGGGGGTGCCAGGTCAGACACACTGTGCAACTCATTGAATTGCATTATGAGTTTTGTCCCAGTGCTCCGGTTAACTGCACTTACTGCCTACAACAATTTCCGCGCCAAGACCTTGAGAAACACAGGCAGCGCTGTGAACAGCGCCCTGTTTCATGTCCCCATGGCTGTCGCGCAGAGGGGTTGCGTCTCTGGGAGATGATATCTGGTAAACACGAGAAGCTGTGTCCGGAGGTTGAGGTCCCCTGTGGCCTGCCTGGTTGCCGGAGTGTGGTGAAGAACAAGTACCTGGAGCATCACAGGACAACCGATTGCTTCGTGAGAAAGAAACGGTGCCATTTCTGCCTGAAGCCTGGCTTGGTCAACGCGGTAGGCATCCCTCACATGAGTTGCCGTGCAGCGTTCCGATATCCTGAATCCCCCTACACTACTTTCTCTTTCGGCAGCCATTTTGTCAGTGCGCAGGATGGGGCGGACGGTGCTGTCTATACAGAAAAAACGACGGGTGATGATCCAGTCTATATCAAGCTTCCTGTTCCGCGCTTGTGTGCGGAGATGGCGGCCGGCCACCGTCTGGGCGAGTGCATGACTCCTGGTATGAGATTCAAGTGGGGAGATATGCAGTGCAATCTTGATATGAAATACAACGGTCCTGATCTCTGTTTCAGTGTCTCCGTTTCCTGTCAGCAGTCCGTGAACAGCATCACTGGACGTACAGCACAAGCCAGGCTCTACGACCAAAATGGCAGTGTGATTGAAGAGCTGGGCGATAAGGATATGGCGCTGGACGATTCCAGCAACCGCCTGACGGTTCATGGCACGGATTGGCATCCTGTCAGGATCCGGGCTCTCAACAGCATCAAGACCAGTCAAGCCGCGAATCTCGTTCTCCAGCTCGGCCCAATCTCCGAGGCGGGAGAGCTTTCACCCTGAGATCGGATTCAACAGTATGAGACACAAGCCCACCGAAGTGGGACTGCCGACCGGAACTCAAACCAAGCCCGTCACCGCCAGTCCACTATTTTGCCGGTGGAGACGCAAGGCCCCAACCGTGACGATACGGGGGGCAAATAAATAGAGTGGGCACCTCCTGATCCAGCTTACGGAAGCGTACTGAATCAGCAAGGTTTTCATAGTTCACAAAGGAGTATTGACATGAAAGCTATAACCCAGGCCTCCCCTTCTGCGCCAGAATTGGGCAACCGGGTACAGATCAGACTCAAGGGACACCGCTGGAACCTCTCCCCGCTGGTTGCGAAAATCATCAGGCCGTGTGGTCAGTGCCAGGAGGGTGTGGATGCCCGTTACAGGTGTCTGCATCAGCGCGCCAGTGTCTGCACGGAATGCCAAAAAAGTCTGCCCGACGAAGGCCGAGACTGTGTCCAGTGTCTGGCCGAGGGCATTTCGTCGGACCAACTGGAGGTCCGGGATGCCTTGATGCGAAATTTGCAAGGCCTCGGAGAACTGCAATGTGCCGAGTGCCACTGGTCTGGCTCCCTGAAGGATCTGGACGCACACATCGGAGTCTGTGCGAACAAAGGAGAGCCTTCCCATTCATTGTTGCCAAGCCCGCAACACCTGAATCAGGAAATGATCGATACTGCCGTCACCAGGCGACTTCAGGATGCACAGTGGTTGTCCAGACTGCTGAGTCATACGCTCCCGCCCACTGAGGACGCCAAAAGGACTTGCAAGTGGGGCTGTGATGTCAGTCTTACAGAGCGCCAACTTGAAGTGCATTATGCGCACTGTCCTGCGATGCTGGTCGACTGTTCTGCCTGCAAGGAGCAGCACGCGCGTAGAGATTTTGCAGCACACACCCGGCTCTGCAAACAGCGCATTGTTGCATGTCCTGCCGGATGTGGAACGCCGGGGCTAGGTGTCTGGGAGGTTGAAGGCGGTGACCACCAGAAAGTCTGTCCCAAGGTTGACGTATCCTGCCCTGACTGTATGGAGACAGTGAAGCCATTTGAACTGGTTGATCACAGGAAAAATCACATACTGACAGGCGCTGGCTCTGGTTTGATCCAGTGCCGATTCTGTTTGAAAAATATACACGGCGCGCTTGGGGTAGCACACAGCAAAATCTGTAGCGCGGACGGTGCGCATTTTTTCCCCATTGATGCACATCAACAAGCCACTCTGCATGTCCAGGCAATCGGCCCCGTCTATGTAACACAACTGACTGGGTTTGATCCGGTCTACGTCAGGCTTCCCGTCTGCCTCTTGCAAGACGAGACGGAAGCCGGTGCTTGTGTGATGGACTGCATGACTTCCGGCGTGTGCTTCCGGTGGGCAGACATGAACTGCGGTCTGGATATGAAATACAACAGTGACAGTCAGTGTTTCGACGTCAGGGTTTGCTACAGCCAGCCTCCTGTCGCCGGACGTTCAACCGAGGCAAAACTCTACGACCAGAAAGGCTGTGTGCTGGAGGAGCTGGGGGAAGACGAGACGGTCCTGGACAATGGTGGCAAACGCCTGACGACACTCGGCCAGGATTTCACTCTGTTCAGTATCAAGGCTCTTGATTCAATTCTCAGCAGCCAGAGTGAGTTTCTCTTTCTCCAGTTTGGCCCAGTCTCCGAGCCAGTGAAGAAAGCGGAAAGTGCTTTGCATTCGGAAATGGAGGTGGAGATGGAGATGGAGCAATAGGGCGGAGTTTTGGCAACTCGTCAGTTGCTGGCTGTGCCCTGTATCGGAAGTAAACAACTTACCGCAGGTCTTCTACCCGTATCCGTACAAGGATGCGGGTCCGCTATCAGGGCAGAGCATCCTGAGTTTTCCTTTCGTTGATAGAAGTCGCCGGAGGCCTGGACGGACAGGCCCGGATTGTTACATCGGACCGGGAGAAGTCTTTCCTGTTTTAAACGACAGCGTGTTGAGATGACGTCAAAAGCTGTCTGCGGACATGTTGGAGAGCTTTGCAAGACAGGCTGATAAAGCCTTCTACTCGAAGCCCAGAAAACAGTGTCGCCTGTTTTGGTCGTTTGACGGGAGTGTTCAGGCTTTTTGCGTAAGGTTGCGGGAAGGTAGCAGAACGGCCGATTGTGTTGAAGGCTGGGCGAATCATGCGAGGGGGGAGAGGCGTCAGACAGCAGACCGGTTGACCGACCCGCTGTCTGATTGGTGATGCTGATCAGAGTTCGTTCCAGTACTTGTCTTCCAGCAGACACTCGAGCTCCTGTCTTTCCAGCCGGTCTTCCAGAGCCCGCCGAATAAAGAACTTCCGGCTGGACTTTTTCTCTGGCAACTGTATGTCATCCTGGCCGAGTACAGGACCGTAAATGGCATTGATCTTTTCCTGTGTGATAACTGACATGCTCGTACTTTCCCTTGTGCTCGCTGTTTCGCGTGTTTTTCTTTATCAGGTAGCTTCGTTGCTACCTCCTGGAGGCATCCTTGCCCGCACTTAAGTCCTCTACCCTGAGGGCCTCCTGGCCATGGTTGGGACTCCTTGTCCCGGGGCGTCCGGCCCTTGTTCGGGACTCCTTGTCCCGGGGCGTCCTGCCCGTCTGTGGAACGTCCCTGTCGCCTGGCGTCCTGCCCTTGTTCAGAACTCCCTGTTCCGGGGCGTCCTGCCCATTTTTGGAACATCCTTGTCGCCTGGCTTCCTGCCTTTGTTCGGGACTCCTGTCCCGGGGCATCCTGCCTGTCTTCGAGACGTCCCTGTCTCGTGGCTTCCTACCTTTGTTCGGGACTCCTGTCCCGGGGCATCCTGCCCGTGTTCGAGACGTCCCTGTCTCGTGGCGTCCTGCCTTTGTTCGGGACTCCTGTCCCGGAGCATCCTGCCCGTGTTCGAGACGTCCCTGTCTCGTGGCTTCCTGCCATTGTTCGGGACTCCTTGTCCCGGGGCCTCCTGCCCTGTCCCTCGCTTTATATAAAGCAAGCTGCGTGCCAACTGCCCCGGTTGCGCTGAAAAAGAATAAATTCTTTTAGAAAAAGGAGGAAAATCAGCAAAAACCCCGTAAAAACGGGCTTTCTCTTGCTGTCAGGGCTTGAGTATTGCTTTTGTAGAGTGCGCAACTGCCGGCCGGAGTGTTACCTTGTGTACCCCCTTGCACGAATCAGCGTTACCATCGGTGACAGGTAACAGAGCGGCTGATGCTTGTTTTCTACTATTCCGGCTTGATGTGGTTGATCGCTTTATGGATATGTCCGCAATCCTTGAGAATTTGAACGAAGCTCAGCGCGAGGCTGTCACACTGGCCCCCGGCGCCGCTCTGGTGCTGGCTGGTGCTGGCAGCGGCAAAACAAGAGTGTTGGTTCATCGCATTGCCTGGCTGATCAGTCAGAAGGGGTTTTCTCCCCACTCGATCATGGCTGTGACTTTTACAAACAAGGCTGCGGCAGAAATGCGGGAGCGTCTTGAGTCCCTGCTGAATGTGTCGGCCGGCAGCATGTGGACAGGTACCTTTCACGGTTTGTCACATCGCCTGTTGCGGATGCACTGGAAGGAGGCTTCCCTGCCGGAACAGTTCCACATCATCGACTCAGACGATCAGTTACGCCTGATCAAACGGATTATCGGATCCATGGAGCTGGATGAAGCCAAATGGCCGCCCCGCCAGGCGCAAGCCTTTATCAACGGCAAGAAGGATGAAGGGATTCGTCCGGAGCATGATATCCCGGCCGCAGGACCCTATGGCCAGATTATGCACAGGATATACACAACCTACGAGCAGCTGTGCCGACAGCAGGGATTGGTCGACTTTGCTGAGCTTCTACTGCGCTCCAATGAGCTTCTGCGTGACAATGCCGAACTGCAAGCCCGTTACAGGCAGCGTTTCCGCTACCTGCTGGTGGACGAGTTTCAGGACACCAATGCCGTGCAATACGCCTGGCTGAAAAACCTGGTGGGAACACAGGGGCATCTGATGGCCGTCGGCGATGATGACCAGTCCATATACGGATGGCGCGGTGCCAAAATTGAAAACATTCACCGGTTTTCCAGTGAATTCAACGAGGTGACAACCATTCGTCTGGAGCAGAACTACCGCTCCACAGCCAGGATTCTGCAAGCGGCCAACGCCCTCATAAACCACAACCCGGATCGGCTGGGGAAGTCGCTGTGGACATCCGGCGAGCAGGGGTCTCCCATCAGTCTTTACTCTGGCTTCAACGAGGTGGATGAAGCACGTTTTGTTGCCGATCTTGTGCAAAAACGCGGCAGTCAGGGGGGCGCTTTTCGCGATGTTGCCGTCCTGTATCGCTCCAATGCCCAGTCTCGTGTATTGGAAGAAGCCATGTTGCGCAGCGGTATTCCTTATCGCATTCACGGGGGGCAGCGGTTTTTTGACCGGGCAGAAATTCGCAACGCCATGGCCTGGCTACGCTTGACCAACAACGCCAACGACGACACAGCACTGGAAAGGGTTATCAATATTCCCCCGCGCGGGTTAGGCGACAAAACCGTGCAAGGGATCAGGGATATTGCACGTACCGCCGAACTATCCATGTGGCAGGCCATCAAGAAAATGCTGGCCGACAATATTCCGGGGCCCCGGGTAGGCAAGGCTTTGTCGTCTTTTGTATCACAGGTCGAAAGCTTGGTTGTACACCGTGAGGCACCCCTGGCAGACCTTGCTGATTTGTGTATTCAGTCGAGTGGGTTACGGGATTATTACCAGAAAGAGCCGGGGGAAAAGTCCCTTTCCCGCCTCGAAAACCTGAACGAACTGGTATCGGCCTGTCGGGACTTTGAGCCTGCCGCACTGTCCGCCGAGGACCAGGCTCCCAGCGCATCTCCATTGGAGGCATTCCTCACCCACGCTGCGCTGGAAGCCGGAGAGGCAGCCAGTGGCCCGGAGGTGGACAGCATTCAGATGATGACCTTGCATGCGGCCAAGGGGCTTGAGTTTCCCATCGTATTCATGGCGGGAATGGAAGATGGTCTTTTTCCTCACCAGATGTCCATGGAAGATAATGACCGCCTCCAGGAAGAGCGTCGCCTTTGCTATGTGGGTATTACCCGAGCCAGGGAACAGCTGTACATGACCCACGCGGAAAACCGCAGGATTCACGGGCGCGATGTTCGTATGAAGCCATCGCGCTTCCTGCAGGAGATTCCACGGGAATTGCTGGAAGATGTACGTATCCGTTCCAGTGTACGTCGCCCGGTGACGGCCGGTTCCCGTGGCCTTGCCAGTCTGCCGGTGCCCGGCACCGGATTGCACCTGGGGCAGCGCGTACGCCACCCTCATTTTGGCGAAGGCGTTATTCTCAACTCCGAAGGTCGGGATTCACGGGCCAGGGTGCAAATCAGGTTTGATCGTGAGGGCGTCAAATGGCTTATGGTCGCCTATGCTCACCTGGAGACTGACTTGCTGCGCGAAAGCTGATCCCTGCGCGCAGTCGGGAAACGGCCCCCTGGCCGGTGATACCAGGGGGGGCCAGCTTTTCGCGCACAACTACACCGATCGTTCTTTCTCCTGACAGACTCCCTTTCGACTGGCACACTCATTCGTATGGATGACTTTCGTTCCAGGAGAGCCTCATGAAGCAGGACAACATGCTGACCGATTACGCAGATATCGAGTGCCAGCCACTCGCCCAGTACGTCGAAATGGCATACCTGAATTACTCCATGTATGTGATTCTCGACCGGGCTCTCCCCAGCATCATTGACGGTCTCAAGCCCGTGCAGCGTCGTATCGTGTACGCCATGAGCGAGCTGGGCCTGAGAAATACAAGCAAGCATAAAAAGTCCGCCCGTACCGTCGGTGATGTCCTTGGTAAATACCACCCGCATGGCGACAGCGCCTGTTATGAAGCCATGGTGCTGATGGCTCAGCCCTTCTCCTACAGGTATCCACTGGTCGATGGACAGGGTAACTGGGGCTCTCCTGATGACCCCAAGTCATTCGCTGCCATGCGTTACACCGAGGCGCGCCTGGGAAGCTATGCGGATATTCTGCTGGGAGAACTGGCACAGGGTACTGTCGACTGGGCACCCAATTTCGATGGTTCACTTCAGGAGCCTCTGGCGCTTCCGGCCCGTCTGCCCAATCTTCTTCTCAATGGGACATCTGGTATTGCTGTGGGGATGGCAACAGATATTCCTCCCCACAATCTCAAGGAGGTGGCCGCGGCCTGTATTCATCTTCTGGAACACCCCAATGCCAGCCTGGCGGCGCTCTGTGAGCATATCAAGGGTCCGGATTTTCCCACCAGAGCCGAGCTCATAACACCTGCAGAAGATATTCGGAATATCTATGCCCAGGGACGAGGCAGTCTGCGAATGCGTGCTGTCTACAGTCTTGAATCTGAAACGGATATTGTCGTGACAGCTCTGCCCTATCAGGTTTCGGGTGCGCGGGTACTGGAGCAGATAGCAGACCAGATCCGAAAGAAGAAGCTGCCTATGGTTGTAGACCTGCGCGATGAGTCTGATCACGAAAACCCTACCAGACTGGTCATCACGACCCGTTCCAATCGGATCGATACAGAGCAGTTGATGAGTCATCTGTTTGCCACCACAGACCTGGAGCGCAGTTACAGGGTCAACATGAATATGATTGGCACTGACGGGCGACCCCAGGTAAAGCCACTCGATGTGCTGTTGCGCGAGTGGGTCAGCTGGCGCCGGGAAACTGTCACACGTCGTCTGAAGTTTCGTCTGGACAAGGTTCTGGAGCGTTTGCACTTGCTGGAAGGTCTCATCATTGCCTTTCTTCGGCTTGATGAAGTTATTGACGTCATCCGCACGGCAGAAGAGCCCGCAGAGGAGCTGATGCGCCGCTTTGGTCTGTCGGAAAAGCAGGCCGAAGCCATTCTGGAACTCAGGCTGCGCCACCTGGCTCGTCTTGAGGAAAATCGGCTGCGAGCTGAGCAAGACAGCATGGAAAAGGAGCGCCAATGGCTGGAAAAGACGCTCAATTCCTCAAAGAGGCTCAATACGCTGATCACCAAAGAAATGCAGGCAGACGTGAAACGTTTTGGTGACGAACGCAGCTCACCGATACGTGAGGCCAAGGAAGCTACAGCTCTTCCGGCAACAGAACTGCTCAACGCTGATCCTGTGACAGTCATACTGTCGCAGAAAGGCTGGATACGGGCGGCGCGCAGCCATGATACCGACTGTGAGCAGCTGAATTTCAAGGCGGGTGACGCGTTGCTGCTGGCGTTGAAGGGGCGCAGCAACCAAGCGACCATTGTTTTTGATGAGGGAGGACGGGCCTACAGTCTGGTCACGCATACTTTGCCATCAGCGCGGGGGCAGGGAGAGCCTGTGACCGGAAGGGTGCAAGCTTCGGCGGGGACCTGCTTTGTGGCAGCCATACTGGATGACGAGCAGGGCTGCTACCTGATTGCCAGTGATGCTGGCTACGGCTTTATCACAAAAATGGCTGATATCATGCCACGCAACAGAGCCGGAAAAGCTGTGCTTAACCTGTCTCCTTCGGCCAGGATGCTGCCGCCACTCAAGCTGGCCGACCGGGATAACCAGTGTCTGGCTGTTGCTACCAGTGAAGGACGCATGCTGCTGTGTGATCTGGATCGCCTTGCTGTCATGAGCAAAGGGAAAGGAGCCCGCCTCGTCAGCATCACGGCGGCCCGGGCTGCCGCGCGAGAGGAGTGGGTGGTCGCCATGGTTCTCCTGACAAAAAATCAGTCACTGACTGTTTTTTCAGGAAGGCGGCATGTGACGATCAAAGGCCAGGACCTGGAGCACTATAAAGGTGATCCTGGCAGCAAGGGCCATAAGCTGCCCCGGGGATTCCAGAAGGTAGACAGGATGGAAGCCTGTTGAGCATGCCCGGGCGCAGCGCAAAAAGGCCCCGCACCCAGTTGCTGGCGTTGCGTACAAAAGATGCAGCAGAAAGAGCCCATCCAGAATGCTGTGCGAGCCGGAAGCTGGAGCCCCTTCTGCGGGTATGGGCGCAAGTGCGTTGACCTTGCAGGGGGCTGGTGAACGACTTGCTTCCACCAGGACGGAAGACAAAAAGTAACAAGGGGTAGCTGGTTGCCGGCCCATGAGCAGCCTCTTTGTGGTGAGATTTTATGAACCTGCTGAGTGAGGGAAGTGCTGCACAAGCTGACTTGTTCAGCACACCCCTGCGGCTCCTGGCTGTGACCTGAGATCCAGGCACTTCTGCAGGGGAGAAGGACACTGACAGTTTGTCACTGTTCCCCGGCAGTACAGGCCGGAGAATGGCTGGATTTCAACAGGAAGAGGAAGGCGGGGTGCTTCCTGTTGGTAGTGCCTTGCGAGCGACAATGCGTGCAGGGCACTGCGTCATCATCTTTTCCATGGACAGGCAAGCAAGAAGCACGTCATACGGACGCTTGAACAGGGGACCCCCCGGGCTTGAAGCGCATAATAGAGCAAACGTCCCTTGCTCTGCGCAGTTGCTTGATAACCCCAGCCAAGTGCACGCGATCACTGACACTGATGAGAACGCGTGCACGACTGCTATGCAGGTCCCTCTCCTCAACACCTATTTTCTCGATATTGGCTCCTGCCGTGTTGATCACAGAGGCAAGAGACGCAACGACCCCCTGTTTCCGATTGGTGTGGACCTGCAGCTCGACCAAAAAGTCCCCCTGCACATCCTTGTCCCACTCAACATCCAGTATCTTCTCCGGGGGTGGGCGCATCTGCGCCAGCTGATCACAGCTTTGGTGGTGTATAACCAGCCCTTTGCCTGCACTCACCTGCCCCAGAACAGGATCACCGGGAATGGGATAACAGCAATGAGCAAAGCTGATGACAATGCCTTCCGTCCCTTTGATGCTTAATGCTTTTCCTCCGGCAATCTCTTTCGCCTCTGGCTCCGTGTCTGAGGCATCCAGTAAGCGACGTGCGACGACGTAAGCAATGTGGCTGCCTGAACCTACGCTTTCCAGCAGCTCCTCCATGCGCGTGTAACCCATGCGCGTCAGCACAGCATCCTGTTGTTCTTGTGGAATAGCGCTCAGGCGGGAGGAAAAACCTGCCAGTGCTTTTTCAAGAAGACGGCGCCCCAAAGCGATAGCCTCGGTCTGACGGCGCGTTTTCAGGTAATGAAGTATGTTGGAGCGTGCTTTGCTGGTTGCCACATAGTTCAGCCAGGCTGCATTGGGTCTGGCTCCCGGTGCCGTCAGAATTTCAACCGTCTCACCGCTGGACAATGGCTGGCTCAAGGAGGCCAATTTGCGATCCACCCTGCATGCAACGCAGGCGTTACCTATATCCGTGTGCACAGAATAGGCAAAGTCCACCGGTGTCGCGCCCCCCGGAAGCACAGTAATATCGCCACGGGGTGTAAAGACATAAACCTCATCAGGGAAAAGGTCAGCCTTGACACTCTCGATAAATTCCAAAGAGTTATCTGCATTCTGCTGCAGTTCGAGCAGACTTTGCAGCCAGTGGCGGGTGCGGCTTCGACCACCGGCCAGCACGTCTCCACCAGAAGACTTTTTCAACCAATGCGCGGCAATGCCCCGGTTGGCCAGGTCTTCCATTTCCCGCGTACGAATCTGGACTTCAACGGGCACCCCATGATTTCCAAACAGCGTGGTGTGCAACGACTGGTACCCATTTGCCTTGGGGATGGCTACATAGTCTTTGAAACGCCCCGGGATCGGCTTGAACAAGTTGTGGACAAAGCCGACAGCGCGGTAACAGCTGTCTATATCGTCAACAAGAATGCGGACACCAAACACATTCATAATGTCAGAGAAAGACTTTTTCTGGTCCCGCATCTTGCTGTAGATGCCGTACAGGTGCTTCTCGCGCCCCGCCACGCTGCCTTCAAGACCTTCGGACTTCAGGCGGCCCCTGATGCGTTCGACCACGTTTTTGACAATTTCCTCGCGACTGCGTCGTGCACGCCGCACCGCCTCCAGAAGCAGACTGGAGCGCATGGGATAAATGGCGGCAAAACACAGGTCTTCGAGCTCGGTGCCCAGCTGACGCATGCCCAGGCGGTTGGCCAGGGGACTGTAAATGTCGAGTGTCTCGCGTGCGATGCGCTGTCTCTTTTCCGGGGCCAGTGCACCCAGGGTGCGCATGTTGTGCAGTCGGTCGGCCAGCTTCACCAGAATGACGCGCACATCGCGGGCCATGGCCAGTGCCATCTTCTGGAAATTATCTGCCTGCGCCAGAGCCTTGTCCTTGTGCTCTGCGTGGGTGAGCTTGCTCACGCCATCGACAATATCGGCCACCGCCTTGCCGAACAGCTTGCTTAATGCACTCTTGGAGACACCGGTATCCTCAATGACATCGTGGAGGATGGCAGCCACAAGACTCTGGTGGTCCATATGCATGTCGGCCAGAATCCGGGCTACCACCAGAGGATGGGTCACATAGGGCTCGCCGGAGCAGCGGGTCTGTCCGGCATGGGCGCGCGCAGCAAATTCATAGGCACGCCGCACCTGCTCTACCTGGGATGGCGTGAGGTAGGTGTGCAAGTATTGGGTCAGCTCATCAATGCTCAGCATGTTCTGCACCGTTCCCCCAGCTCCTTTTTGGGCGTACGCACACCGTTCACATCAAAACATCCATGCAGAGCGAAACCGACCTTCCGGCAGACACAGTCCCGAAGAATTGCAAAGAGCAAGGCGACAGTCAGCCCTCCAGACCTGACAGCAGCATGTCTGCCCGTTGTTCGTCGGGGCAGGACTCACGCTCAAGCTGCCTGGGATCGACCAGTCCCCCTGCAATTTCACGCAGAGCCACTACCGTGGGCTTGTCGTTGTCCCACTCCACCTTGGGATCCTTGCCTCCCGTTGTCAGCTGGCGAGCGCGTCTGCTGGCAGCTATAACCAGGTCAAATCGGTTCTCTACGTTACCGAGACAATCCTCAACAGTCACTCGCGCCATACTATCCCCCAGTTGTTCCGCTTCACGAAGACGACCGGCCATCATAATGACAGCCCATCTTTTTTACAACAAGACAGTCAGGCCATCGGCCCATTCTGTCAGCAATACGCAGGCCAGTTTGTCAGGCCCCGCCGGTGTGGCCCTGTCTGATTCAGCTCAACTGTTGCAATACATCAGGAGCAATAGCCGCGTTACTGTAGACATTCTGCACGTCATCCAGATCCTCAAGAAACTCAACCAGTTTCAGAAGTTTTTCGGCTCCAGCAGCGTCCAGGTCTGCCTCGGTAGTGGCCAGCATGGTGACTTCCGCTTCTGCGGCTGTGAACCCGGCTTCCTCCAGAACATCCTTGACTTCCGTCAGACGTGTCCAGTCCGTCAAGATTTCGGTAGAACCGTCTTCCTGGGAAACTATG
>Ga0209022_1002649_pt1 | contig 14196 bp, 12 predicted proteins | sample PinacodermPK_FD_187300 | JGI IMG/M metagenome (GOLD analysis project Ga0209022, IMG submission 187300) | Host-associated microbial community of the marine sponge Aplysina aerophoba from Gulf of Piran - sponge pinacoderm, lysed by proteinase... | ecosystem: Host-associated > Porifera > Sponge >...
TACTTGATCGGGTGGCGCAGCCTTGGTTGCGACCAGAAGGATTTCGGCCATATGTGTGTCGGCGGAAAACGCCCGACCGCTGCTGTCATCGGAAGCGATCGCGGCGATTGTGATGTCCGTATAGTTGTCGTTCAAGAGAGTCCTCGCGGGCTTCCACCCGTTTCCTGTCACGAACGTGTACGGCAGGACGAATCCGAGCACACCACCAGGCCTGAGCTTGGCGTGGGCCAAGTCCAAGAAGTGCGACGCTAGGCCGGCGTTTCCGTGCCCAGCCTTTTTCGATTTGGTGATCTGTTTCAGCCGGTCCGCCATTCTCCGCTGGTCAGTGTCGCTGTTGGACAACCCTGCAAACGACGGGACGGGCACTGAATCGACCCGGTCGCCTTCGTGGCCTGTTGAACGGGTGAACGGGGGGTTCATTATCACAACGTCAAGGCTTCCGTCTGCGACGTTGAACACGGTCTCTCCTTCAACAACCGCCCCTTCAGTCCCCGCCAGCGTCTGGCCGTGTGTCCCGAACATTGATCGAGTCCCGCCACCGTTGCTAGCCAGTTCCAACGAACCAAGCATCACCTCGCGTTTCGGGTCGCCGTTGTCTCCATAAGGCACGAGATGGATGCCGCAACTGCCGTAGACGACACCAGGATGCACCGATGAGAGCATTGTCGCAGTCAAATGCGCGGCTGAAGGCATGACATCGCAACCGATCAGAACCTGCTCCATGAACGCTTCGTGCAATTCCTTGTCGTCCAGACCGGCTCGGCGGACCCGTGAGACCATTCGCCTGTAAGCAGCCGACAACAGAGCTCCAGTCCCGCATGCTAGGTCAGCCACGCGCAGATTCTCAACGGCTTCTCTGTCGGACCAGTCAACATCCAGGCGCGAAACAGCCAGTTCGGCCAGCAGTGCCGACGACGATGGAAGGGTGTAGAAAGCTGCAAGAAACTTGCGGTCAGTGATCAGGGTTCCGAACATTTGTCCGGCGAGGTCTTGGACTGTGGCAAGACTTCCGGTTGCGAGCGTCTGTGCAGCTTTGGCCAACATGTCCAGGATCGTCGGCGCGTACCTGTCCGACAGGGGCAACAAAACCTTTCTTGCTATGGAAAATACTGGCCAATAGTTGATGTCGAGGATTTTGTCCCAGCAGTCGAGGACATCACGTTTGTGTAACCTCCCGTCAATGCTGTTGATGCGAATCTCATCAACGTTCGGGGTGGCGAACCTATCTGCCACGGCTATCTGAAACACGAACGCGTTGGCGATCACGGTAGCGGCCATGCGACACGTCTGGATCCCGTCTTCTTGATGGAGTGCCGCCGCGATCCTCTGTGTAGAGGTTTGCACCATCAGCGACGCGGTGTCGTTCACGGCATACGCAAGTATGTCAGTGGCTTCCGCCACGGCAGAACTGGATACGCCCATGGATTCGATAACGCCGGCGATATCGGATGCCGAACCAGTGATCCAACCCTGGCTTGGGAACCTCACCTCAGGGTCGCGCCCGGTTCCTGTCCATATCGCCCATCTCAACTCCCTGGTGCTGAGAAGGGCGGCCTCCAGGGCCTGAACCGGGAGCTCAGACAAAGATTCCGGGTAGACCACGCAGAGTGCCGTTTCGATAAGCGTGCCATCCACATCGAGCGACTTGCCGATTCGTGATCGTGCTTTCTCCTCGACATCTCCAGGCTTGTCGATCTTGCACTCAATGATGACTGGAGCGGCGCCGGACGGGGCTATCACGAAGTCTGGTTGACTCGCCTTCTCGCCGCGGATCACCCGAGTCAGTTCTGCGCCACCAGAGTTCGACTCCCGCCAACGGGGATGCATTGAGCAGAGGATGTCGTGGAGTTTGGTGTTGAGATGCGGTTCTGCAATCCGTTGGGCAGTCACTCCCCAAGCTCCTTTCAGTGGGCTGCACCGCCAGTCTGAGAGCCTAGCGGGACGGTCTTGTCCAGGCGCGGACGGTCGCCGTAAATCAGTCCTTGGAGGGTGCCGGAGTTCTGTCGTGCTCTGGCATTGCGGGATCGGAGATTAGCGGACCCACTACCCCCAATTTCCGAAAAGCCCTCAAAAGCAACCGGGCAGTGAGGCAGTATCGTTATGCATACGGACACCACCTCTATACTCTTGGCCCACCAAGGCGGATGGGACGAAATACTCATAGTCGGCGCGCCGATGGTGCTATTCGCTTCACTGCTACTCGTGGCCCGACGGCGTGCCAGAACCCGCAACACCGCCACCGTCACCGTCAACGACGATTAACCACCGTCTCACGCACCTCGGCACCCAACGAACGTAGTTGGCCAGCGAAGTCATCGTAACCTCGAGCAATGTGCTGAGCCTCGAGCACGCTAGTCTCCCCGTGTGCCCCCAAAGCCGCTATCACCAAGGCCGCCCCAGCACGAATGTCGTGAGCGGTCACCCGTGCCGCCTGTAAACGATCTTGGCCTTCAACCACCACGTGGTTAGTGTCGATACGAATGTCTGCACCCATCAAACGCAACTCGTTGACGTAACGGAAACGTTGAGCAAACAGGTTCTCGGTAACCGACCCCACACCTTCAGCGGTGGCCAGCAAAGCCACCAAGAACGGTTTCAAATCGGTGGCCACACCAGGGTAAGGCAGCGTGGAGAACTTGGCGGCACGCAAACGAGCCGAAACAATCGCAGTAATGCTCGCATCCGTGGTTTGCATCGCCATCCCCATGTCTCTGAGTTTGCCGCACAGGACCCCTAAATGAGCGGGGTTCACACCCTTGACCGTGACCTCACCCCCAGCGATCCCAACAGCGGCCAGAAACGTTGCAGCCACTATTCGGTCTCCCACCACGGAATGGTCCGCTGGAGCAAGCGAGAGTGGATTACCGCCTTCGATCCGCAACGTATTGGTGCCAGACCCAGCGATACGCGCACCCATCTTGGTAAGGAAATCGCAAAGGTCCACCACCTCAGGTTCACGGGCTGCGTTGTCGATAACCGTCGTTCCGGTAGCCCCAACCGCGGCCATAAGCAGATTCTCAGTAGCGCCAACACTAGGGAAATCAAGCCGAATAGTTGCCCCGCGCATCTTCTTGGCTCGCGCTTGGACACATCCATCGATAATCTCAACTTCAACACCGAGGTTGGCTAAACCCCCTAGATGCATGTCGATCGGTCGGGCACCGAAATCGTCACCGCCGGGTAGCGCCACTACCGCTTCACCATGACGTGCCAGCATGGGGCCGAGCAATGCAACCGAAGCGCGGAAGCGGTCGGCTATGCCGTGAGACGCAAACGATGCGATACGCTCGGGTACCGTGATCATCAGCGGTTCTTGATCATGGTGGCTGGGCAACGTGACTTCGCAGCCAAGCGCGGCTAGCAACTCCGCCATCAGTAACACATCGGAAATCTGGGGTACATTTGCGATCTGATAGGTGCCTTCAGCCAAAAGTGTGGCAGCCATCAACTTCAACACGCTGTTTTTTGCGCCGCCGACTTGCACTGTCCCCCGCAGCGCCGCTGGGCCTCGCACCAATATTGTGCGCCCCGAGCAATCTGGTTGTCGCGAGCGATCTGGTTGTCGCTTGTCTTTGGCTAACGCCGACATCACTTAGCAGTTTGCCATCAAGAAGAGCTAAGCACGCATAGTAAGTTCAAACTAAACGACTGTAAAGCAGGTCTACGAGTTTGGAGATTTCGTCTGCTGCCTTGTCGTAGTCGGCTTGTTGCCCGGCACCTGGGTCGACAACTTCTTCGCGAGCCTCAAGTTCAACTTCACCAAGCCCAAGTTGTGCAACTCGCTTCGCTAGGTCAGCGACGTTTCCCGGTTGCAACTCGTTGGCTAGGCGTTTCAAACTAGCCGCTTTTGAGGCGCCTTGGGGATGCAGGCGGCGGATCCAGCGGAGATGGTCTGGTTCCATGGCAACTATCAGAGCCGATCGTGCAACGTCTTGAGCGGACATTTGGTGACTGCGATGCCACGGGGCATCTAGGTCATGGCGCGCCAGTGCGTTACGGGTACGGACGCTGAGCGGTTGCCCGGGTATTACGTGAGTACCCGCGCTACTCACGGCCAACTCTGAGTTGTCGCCAAGTAGAGCGCTCAACATCGCCGCTGCCATTACCGAGCGGGCTGCGTTGCCGGTACACAAAAACGTTACCTTCGGTTGCTTGGTGTGGTCTGCTGGCACTGATGCATCTATGTCGGTTCGCATTGGATGTGACACTATCCAATTTTCTTGCTAGATTATGTGGCGCGTGGGATCAAACACACTCACCTACGCAAACAAAAATCCAACTCTGGAGGAACAAATAATGAGATCAAAGTCAATAGGTTCGACTCGCAAGCTGCTGCTTTTGTTAGCTGCATTGGCATTGTTTGCCGTCGCTTGCGGGGACGACTCAACAACCACGGAAACAACAACCACGGCACCACCCACCACCGAAGCTATGGCCATCTCCGAGATGATGGATCATCTCGGAGATGGTTCGCTCGGCACGATCGTTGTGGAGCCTGGCGCTGAAGTGCAGATACGGTCGTTGAACGCCATAACCGGCGACAACGCTGATTTCGGTTTACCGATAGCCCGGGCAATTGAAGTAGCGGTTGACGATTACGGTGATGTGCATGGTTTTGGTGTCAGCTTGGGCCAAGGTCTCGACGACCTTTGTAACGCCGAAGGTGGCCAAGCAGCCGCCCAGCAGATTGTTGCTGATGAACAAATTGCGGGCGTGATTGGCACATCTTGTTCGGGAGCAGCCGTACCCGCGGCACCACTCATTAGTGAAGCCGGTATCGTGATGATATCTGGTGGCAACACCTCTCCCGCACTCACCTCTGATCTCGCTGGTACCGTTGGTGAGAACTACCAAACGGGCTATTATCGCACCGCGCACAACGACCTCTACCAAGGGCGTGCCATGGCGGAGTTTGTGTTCAACGACCTTGGCTTGAGCACCGCCGCAGCTATTCATGATGGCGACCCTTATACCCAAGGGCTTGCTACCGCGTTCGTAGACGCGTACCGCGATCTCGGCGGTGATGTCACAGGCTTCACCGGTGTCGCCAAAGGAGACACCGACATGGTGCCAGTCCTTACTGAAATAGCCGCTGCTAGCCCAGAAGCGCTTTTCTTCCCCATTTTCAGACCCGAAGGCGATTTCATTGCTTCTCAAGCGCCTACTGTTCCTGGGTTAGAGAACACTCAGTTGCTCGCAGCTGATGGTCTCTTGACGACCCAATTCTTAGCACTTGCAGAAACCGAAGGGATTTATTTCTCAGGGCCAGACGACCGCTACGGCGCAAATGTCAACGAGTCGACTGGTCAGTCAGCAAGTGATGTAGTCGCTTCATATACCGCGAAATTTGGTGAAGAACCAAGTGTTGCGTTCTGGGCACACGGCTACGATGCCACTACTTTGCTACTTGATGCGATAAAAGCAGCAAGTGCGGTGGATGGTGACGGCAACCTAGTTATCGACAAAGCTGGTGTGCGTGAGTACCTTGATAACCTCAGCGGATTTAACGGACTCATTGGCAGCATCAGTTGCGATGACTTCGGCGACTGCGGATCACAAAAGATCACGATCATCCATAACGAAGACTCCAGCGATGTTGAGGCATCTAAGAGGAACGTAGTCTTCGAATACGCCCCATAGTAAACATCCGACTATTACCGCAAAACTGGCCTCCGCTTCATCGCGGAGGCCAGTTTTGGCACGTTTCAGAGAGCGGCGAACATAAGACAATGCCACCACCAGTACACGTAAAATCTCAAACAGTGCGCCGCCGCACCGGCGTAGACATTTTCCTGCTCATCATGAAAGTCGCCATGAGCGGATTCGTGATACTCGGTTTCTTAATGTTTATCGGTCAGCAAATTGACCCAAACAATTTCATTGCTTCTCGTATCAATCCTGATGCTACGGGACTAACCGCTGCACAATTCGAAGGTTTAATTATTTCTGGGCTTTCGCAAGGAGCAATGTATGGTTTGATCGCTCTTGGTTATTCAATGGTTTATGGTGTCTTAGGATTCATCAACTTCGCCCACGGTGAAGTGTTCATGGTGGGCGCTATGACCGGTATGATTACTTCCAACAAGTTCGATGATGCAGGTTTGTGGGAAAGCAATTTTCTCTTATCTCTAGCGATTGTCTTGCTGATTGCGATTATTTGTTCCACGCTCACTGCAGTAACTATGGAACGTGTCGCTTACCGTCGATTGCGCGGTTCTCCTCGGTTGATACCACTAATTACTTCAATCGGCGTTTCCTTCTTCCTTCAGAACGTCTCAATTGCATTGCTCGGACCTAGGGCCAAAACCTACCCGGCGCTACCCGATTGGTTGTCTAAGAAACGGGAATTGTTGGGATTTATCAGCATTGATGGCCCCCGCTTGTTGGTGTTGATTGTGGCAACGGTTGCGATGTTGGCATTGTGGTTCCTGATCGAAAAGACACGAACTGGTAAAGCTATGCGAGCAGTTGCCGAAGATAAAGAGATTGCGTCACTAATGGGGATAAATGTTAACCGCACGATTGTCACCACTTTTGCGGTCGGTGGTGCCATGGCAGGGGTAGCGGGGATTCTTTGGGGTCTACTGTTTCGTTCGGTGACTGCCGTTACTGGTTTTCTTCCGGGCATTAAAGCGTTTAGCGCCGCGGTCGTTGGTGGTATCGGCAACATGGGCGGTGCGATGGCCGGTGGTGTCACACTCGGTGGCGCAGAATCGGTAGCCCCACTGGTTCTACTTGAACCCTGGGGTATCAACGGAGTTTCACAACTAAAAGATGCCGTTGCTTTCTTGGTTCTGATTTTTGTGTTGTTGGTGAAGCCCACAGGGTTGTTTGGTGAACGTCTGTCCAGCGAGGACCGCGCATGAGCGATACGGAACTACTGCCGGCACGCAAACCACTAGACCAAGACTGGCTCAAGTTGCTCAACTATAGTTTCACGCTCGCTTTTGTGAGCATTTTCGTGTCACTCACAAACATGCCAGTCAGGTTCGACACACGCATGATTATTGAGCCAGTTTTTTCTATGGGGTACTTGTCTTTGTTTTGGCTCCCGGTACTTTTGGGATTTTTGGTTACTCGAGAAACGGTGCTGGAAGGAATCGCGAGCCACAAGAAAGGGTTTCGCGAAGTCTTTGCGGGTGCTTTCGTCGGTGTCGTTGGCGGTGGCGGCCTTAGTCTTCTCGTTTACTTACTGGACAACTTCAACGTGCGGGATCCGTTGGTCAATTGGAGTCCTCAGTTGCGTGACCTCTTGTCGTTCCAACGGAGCAACGTGTTTGGTTTCGTGATTTGGCCGGTTATAGGCTTGATTCTTGGTTCGCTTGGTGGATCAGTGCATGTGGTTTCAACAAGATTCCGCCGCATTGTTACTTGGGCTTTACTTGCCGTTATTGGTTTTGCCGTGTTTGAGACAGTTCTGCTGGACTTGTCGGAGGGATTTGCTTGGCTCGGGGCTGAATGGCTCACTGACGAATTGTATTTCATTCGTGGCGGTTTGACCATGCATGGTGCGGTGATCTTGGCTGTGCTAGGCGGGCTTTTTGCGGCGTTCGGGCATGGTTCGACCCGTCGGGTCAAGGAAAACTTTACCGCATTAGAAAGTACCCAACGCACCCGCGCCAACATCGTGATTCTGTTGTTGAGTGCTGCTGCGTTAGTGGTTTTGCCGCTCTTTTTAGGTGGCATCACCAATGAACTTTTAGCTAATGTTGGCTTGTTTGTGTTGTTGGCCCTCGGGCTAAATATTGTGGTTGGTCTCGCCGGAATCCTTGATCTTGGCTATGTCGCTTTCTTCGCCATTGGTGGCTACTCAGCTGCTTTAATCACCACAACCAACCGCGCCGATTCGTGGCCCTCTTGGGTTCCAGCGTTAACCAAGGCCCAGGTTGCAGAAACTTGGTGGATACCATCAGTGTATTGGCTTGTTGCGCTCATCGCCGTGGTGCTGTTCGCTGCGTTGGCTGGTTTGTTTATCGGCGCTCCAGTGATCCGCATGCGTGGCGATTATCTCGCCATTGTCACGCTTGGTTTCGGTGAGATCATTCGTTTAATGTTTCAATCTGATTGGCTTGGCGGTTACACCGGTGCCGCTCAAGGGGTTACCAACATTCCTGGATTTCAGATTTTTAACGTCGCAACGATCAAGGGCACCGACCCAAGAGCAGTGTTTTATCTCGTCTTGTTCTTTTGCGTGATCGCGATTTATGTATCATGGCGTTTGGAGCGCAGCCGCTTAGGACGTGCTTGGATGGCGATTCGGGAAGACGAATCGGTCGCAGAAGCAATGGGTATCGACACTGTCAAAGCAAAGCTGATGGCTTTTGTAGTAGGCGCGGTGTTGGCTTCCTTTTCGGGCGCAATCTTGGCTGCAAAGGTAGGGTCAGTTTTCCCTACAAGTTTTGAAATCTTGGTTTCGATCGTGATCTTGGTAGTGGTTATCGTAGGTGGTATGGGCAACATCGTGGGGGTTATTGTTGGTGCGTTAGTTTTGATCGGTATTCTTGGCGGGCCAACTCAACCGGGCTTATTGGCGGAGTTCTCGGAATATAAGTTACTGATTTATGGTGTGTTGCTAATCGTGATGATGCTCAAACGGCCTGAAGGTTTAGTACCCAATGTGCGCCGCACACGAGAGTTGCACCAAGACGAGTATTTGCAGGATGCGTGGCTAAAGGGTGAGATTGACACCGATTCAGATGATGAAGAAACTGCGCTCACCGCGACCGCCTCACCGCCGAACATGGGAACGCAACCCGCATGACGAACCGTCTCTTGACCATCAAGAACCTTAGTGTCACCTTCGGTGGGCTCCATGCCCTCAGAGACCTCAACTTCCATGTCGACGAGGGTGAGATCGTGTCAGTCATTGGGCCGAACGGTGCTGGCAAGACGACGTTTTTCAACATGATTTCAGGGATGGTCACCCCAACTTCCGGCGACATTATCTTCAAAGGTGAGTCTCTGTTGGGGCTTGATCCCAACCAAGTAACCGCCGCCGGTATCGCCCGTACGTTCCAAAACGTGCGCCTGTTTGCCAACATGACGATCTTGGAAAATGTGATGGTTGCACAGCACTGTCGAACCCGTCAAGGAATCGGAGGTTCGTTATTTCAAACTCGCTCTTTCAAACGTGAGGAACGCGAAATTCGCGAACACGGCGAGAAGGTTCTGGGCTTTTTCGGCTCGCGGCTAGTGGGATACCGGCTCGACCAACCCGCCTCGGTGCTTTCTTATGCGAACCGTCGGCGCCTTGAGATCGCCCGGGCGATGGCAACCAAACCGACGATCATCTTGTTAGACGAACCAGTGGCCGGAATGAACCCCAAAGAATCAGCGATACTCACCGACCTTATTGGTGAGTTGCGCAGCGATTGGGGTTTCACAATTGTGCTGATTGAACACGACATGAACGTGGTGCGTGATGTGAGCGACCGGGTTGTGGTGCTTGATCACGGCGAAACCATCGCTCAAGGTAGTTACGACGATGTTTCAAATAGTCCTGAGGTAATTGAGGCTTATCTCGGTCGCCCGGTGAAAGAGACAGCGTGAACACCACTAACGACACCACGAACGGCACCGCTAGCGGCACCACCGCTTTGTTGGAGATGCGCGGAGTCAACACCCATTACGGCGCGGTGCATATTCTCAAAGACGTGGAATTTGCAATTTATCCGGGCGAGTTGGTGTGTCTGCTTGGTGGGAATGCGTCAGGGAAGTCGACGACCCTAAAGACTCTGCTGGGAATGGTCACGCCTACTACCGGTGATGTGTTCCTCAACGGTGAGGTAGTGACCAAGGAATCGATTTCCTATCGAGTGGAGCGTGGGGTCACTATGGTTCCCGAGAATCGTCGCTTATTCAAGCGCCTTAGCGTTAAGGACAATCTTAAGCTCGGCGCTTTTTTGCGCAAAAACCGCTCGGAAATAGATGCAGACCTGGAACGCATTTTCACAATGTTCCCGCGAGTGAAGGAACGTTTGAGCCAAAAGGCGGGCACTTTGTCGGGTGGTGAACAGCAGATGGTGGCCATGGGTCGAGCGTTGATGTCTGACCCGAAGGTCTTGTTGATGGATGAACCGTCGATGGGTTTAGCCCCGGCGTTAGTGCAAACCAACTTTGAGTTGATTCAACAAATCCACTCAGAAGGTGTGGCGATTTTCGTGGTGGAACAAAACGCCAACATGGCCTTATCTATCGCCGACCGGGGTTGGGTGCTGCAAACTGGCCGTGTGGTGCTTGATGACACAGCCGATGCATTGCTAGCCAACCCAGATTTGCGGGCCAGCTATCTTGGTGAGGGTTAGTTGATAACCACAACCCGCCCCCAAACGAACGACCGCACAACCATTGCGGCGTTGTTGGTTTTGTTGTCTGCGACCATGTTTGTGGTGATTGCGTTAGTCAATCGCCATGACCACGCTACTCACGTTCACCCATCCGACACGGCAGTCGCTAGCAATGCTGTCGCTGTTGATCCAACACATGATCACAGTTCCCACGATCACAGCGACATCTTGGCCAACAGTTTTGTGAGCACCGAGCGGTTGAGCCCGCCAGTGGCTTGCCGAACGATTATTGGTTGCGATGACCCAGGCCCGCAACCGCAGTCGCCTGGCGACCGTGGCGGCTGGGCACAGTTAATGACGTTGTCTCTGTTGGCAACGGCTATCGGCTTCATTGCTTGGAAGGTTGCTGCTGCAGTGCGCGGTGCCAGACCCGAAAATCTGACTTAAATTATCGGATTTAGGTTGTTTTGCTGGGATCGGTAGCTATGGTGAGACTATTCCCGACTGTTCGGGTCGGATTTATCTGGATTAGCCATTATGTCACCATACCCAGTCAACCTAGAACTCAGCGGGCAGCCCGTTCTCGTGGTCGGTGCGGGGATGGTGGCCGCCCGCAAAGTCGCCGGCCTACTTGATGCTGCCGCCCAAGTAACCGTAGTTGCACCAAGCGCGGTAGACGAAATCCGCGAGAATCGAAAGGCCCAATGGCTTGCTCGCCCCTACCAGCAGGGCGAAGTGGCCGATTATCGCCTTGCAATTACGGCCACCAACGATCCCGCAGTTAACGCCTTGGTGCGCGCCGATGGCGACCAAGCCAACATTTTCGTCAACTCCGCAGACGACCCCGCCAACTGCTCATTCACATTACCGGCAGTGGCCCGCAACGGTGACCTACAAATCACCATATCGACCGCTGGCCGCAGCCCCGGCCTAGCGCGTTGGCTTCGTCAACAACTAACCACACAAATCAGCGTTGGTTACAGCGAACTCCTTGATCTGCTAGAAGAAACACGCACCCAAACCCGAGCCGCCTTTGGCACATCTGAAATCGCTGGTTGGGACGAAGCGCTCAACGATGGGCTGCTCGAACTAGTCAAACAAAATCGCATAAACGAAGCCCGAGAACGCCTCCGGCACCACCTCGGACTCAGAGCACACGAGGTGCCCACATGACCGTCCACCTAATAGGAGCAGGCCCCGGCGACCCCGACTTGCTCACCGTGAAGGCCGTGAAAGTGTTGCGGCGTGCTGATGTGGTGGTGTATGACCGCCTAATTGACAAAGCGGTGTTGGACTTGGCACCACCGTGGGCTGAACTGATTGATGTCGGCAAACAACCCGGCGCACCAACGAGCACCCAAAAACGGATCAACGATGTCTTGATAAATCGCGGTCGCCGTTTTGATTGCGTGGTTCGCCTCAAAGGTGGAGACCCTTTCGTTTTCGGGCGAGGTGGCGAAGAAGCCCTTGAACTACGCGCCTCGGGTATTGCTACCGAAGTTGTGCCAGGGATCACCTCGGCGCTGGCTGCCCCAATGGCCGCCGGCATCCCAGTCACCATGCGTGGTATCAGTAGCGGCTTCACCGTGGTTACCGGTCACCAAGACCCGAACACCGAAAGATGGCTAAACTGGGACGCCCTCGCCAACAGCGGCAGCACCTTGGTAATCCTCATGGGCGCATCACGAACCGAACTGATCGCGCAGCGTCTCCTCGCCGCCGAAATGCCCGCCGACACGCCCGTGGCCGTGGTCTATAGCGCCACGACTGACCATGAGCAGATTACCCGCACAACGCTCGCGCAGTTGCCAGACGTTCCCGTCACCAACCCATCCACGCTGATAATCGGTGAGGTGGCTGCCCAGTCTGTATTAGGCAGCGGTCAAACAGCAACACTGAACCTCAACAATCATCCACAATTCACCACCCACAATCACCACAACGGAGCGCTCTGATGACACTCACCAACACAATCCCAACCCACTCCAGCGGAGCAACAACAAAACCTGTTGACCCCGCCATCGCAGCCGACATCGCCAAGTTTCGCGATGTGTTGAACCAGTATCGCCGGGGTGAAATCTCCGAAGACGTGTTTCGGGTTTTCAGGCTCAACAACGGCATTTATGGTCAACGACAAGGCGGAACCAACCACATGGTGCGGGTCAAAGTGCCTTACGGGTCTATGCAACCCGAACAGTTCGAGATGCTCGCATTCGTTGTGGAGCGTTACAGCCGAGGCTGGGCGCACATCACCACCCGCCAAAATCTGCAGTTTCATTTCGTCCAGCTAGAACAAATACCTGCCGTTTTGGAGCATCTCGGGGCAGTGGGCCTCACCACCCGTGAAGCCTGCGGAGACACAGTCCGCAACGTTGCTGGCTGCCATCTCGCCGGCGCTTGCCCTCATGAGAACCTCGACATCACCCCTTGGGCCGAGGCCGCTTACCGCCATTTCGTTCGCAATCCGATCAGCCAACGCCTGCCCCGCAAGTTCAAAATCAATTTCTCTGGTTGCGAAACCGACTGCGGCCAAGCCATGTTCAACGACGCTGGGGTCATAGCCACCACCCGCACACTCGCCGATGGCACTGCAGAAGCGGGTTTTAGGGTGTTTATTGCTGGCGGACTGGGCACCACCCCGTTTCCCGCACAAGCGTTGGAAGAGTTCACTCGCCGTGAGGAACTGCTGCCCACACTCGAAGCGATCCTGCGAGTGTTCGACCAAACCGGCAACCGTGACAACAAGTTGCGTGCCCGCATGAAGTGGGTTGTCGAACAACTAGGTATGGACGAGGTGCGCCGGCGAGTATTAGCAAATCGCAAATTTTTGCTTGCTTCTTCTTCGTATCCAGGTGGACTGCCCACTGAGGTGCGGGTTGATGGCGATGCACCCGCTGGGCTCGATGCCAACGCCGTGGTCACCAAAGTTGGACAAGGCACACCAGTTAGTATCGGTGGCGGCTCAGTTTATGAGCGCTGGTTTGCTGCCAATGTGGTGCGGGGATTAGCTTCGGGGCAAGTATCTGCGTATGCTTGGGCTGAGTTGGGCGATATTACGGCCGACCAGTTCCGCGCTATCGCCGCTATATCGCGCGATTTCGATGCTGATATTCGCTTGACGAACCGCCAGAACCTGATCATCCGAGGCCTTGACGAAAGCGAGTTGCCGGCTCTTTATCAACGTCTGCTCGCGGTTGATATGGCACGACCTGGTGCTGAGTTGGTGAGCGATGTGGTGGCTTGCCCTGGTGCTGATACCTGCAACCTTGCCGTCACCCAAAGCCGCGGGCTTGCCAAAGCAATCGGTGATGCACTTGAGGCTGATGGACTCGCCGAAGTAGGTGGGTTGCGCATTAACATTAGTGGTTGCCCTAATTCTTGTGGACAGCATCACGCCGCTGATATTGGTTTCTTCGGTGCTGAAAGGCGAGCGAATGGCCGTTCAGCACCGGGTTATCAGATGATGCTCGGCGGTTATATCGGCCAGGAAAAAGCCCATTTCGGAACTAAAGCGTTGCGTTTGCCTGCTAAGAACGCGGCTGAAGCGGCGCTGCGGGTGGTTCATCGGTTCAACAACGAGCGTCTGGTTGGTGAACCGTTTCGTGCCTGGATCGAACGCAGTGGTGGGGTGCGTAATATCGCCGCGGGGTTGAAAGATCTCGACAAGTTTCCGGCGTATGACGATGACCCAGAGTTTTATTCGGACTATGACGAGGCGGGGCCCTACGAGGTAGCGGTTGGTGCTTCAGAATGTGCCACTTAAACGTGCCACTTAAACGTGCCACCTAAGTGACCTTGCGGTTGTCTAGCTAGCGCGCTTTGCTAGTAGCATCGCGGTGGTAATGGCCCTCGAGTTCAACACCGATTTCGATCCCCGTTATGGGGAGATGGTTCAGGTTTCTCCCCTGTT
>Ga0209022_1002652_pt1 | contig 14186 bp, 14 predicted proteins | sample PinacodermPK_FD_187300 | JGI IMG/M metagenome (GOLD analysis project Ga0209022, IMG submission 187300) | Host-associated microbial community of the marine sponge Aplysina aerophoba from Gulf of Piran - sponge pinacoderm, lysed by proteinase... | ecosystem: Host-associated > Porifera > Sponge >...
TCCACCAGGCGGCTGGGAACAACTAGCCACCAAAGACGACCTCAAGAACTTCGCCACCAAAGACGACCTCAAGAACTTCGCCACCAAAGACGACCTCAAGAACTTCGCCACCAAAGACGACCTCAAGGCTCTCGAGGCATCAACCAAAGAAGCCCTCACGAACTTCGCCACCAAAGACGACCTCAAGGCTCACGAGGCATCAACCAAAGAAGCCCTCAAGGCTCACGAGGCGTCAACCAAAGAAGCCCTCAAGGCTCACGAGGCGTCAACCAAAGAAGCCCTCAAGGCTCTTGAGGCGTCAACCAAGCAGAACCTCGATGCCGGCCTCAAGGAGGTACGCGCGGAGATGGCGCAGGGCTTTGCCGACATCACACTTGCACTCGCTGAGATCGTTGAACGGGTGAACAAGACCGAGGCACGAGTTGCGGGAGTCATCTACACAAACTTCGTGAACCTGCTGTTGTTCTCCATCGCGGTCATCGCTGTCGTGGTCAGCCTCGTCATCTGAGACCGCGGACCGGGGTCACAGCCTCGGCCAAAGCCGTCGGTTAGTCCGCACGCCGGTCCAGCAGGGAGAAGGCGAGGCCGTCGAGGATGTCGCTCTCGGAGACGAGGCATTCCTCGAAACCGAAGTAGCGCATGACCCTCACCAGGATGCACATGCCCCCGACGATCACATCGACGCGGCCCTCCTCGAGTCCCGGGTTGTGGCGACGGTCCTCACGCGACTCGGTCACGAGCGTGCGGTAGACATCCTCAGCGGCTTGTTTGCTGAGCCTGAAGTGGTGGATCTGGCCACGGTCGTACTCGGTCAGCCCGATCTCGACGGCCGCGGCGGTCGACACCGTGCCCGCCAGCCCCACGAAGGTCCTGGCCCGCGACGACGCAGGAATCAGCCGGACAACGTCATCGAGATGGGCCTCTGTGATCGACAGGCAGGCCAAGAGCTCCTCGGGCGCGGGAGGGTCCGAGGAGATGTACTTCTCGGTCAACCGGACACACCCGACGTCTACCGAGAGTGCGGCCTCGCACTCAGTGAGCCCGTAGGCGAACTCGGTGGAGCCGCCGCCGATGTCGACTACCAGGAACGGCCCGTCGTCGGGATCGAGCTCAGCGGTCGCCCCGGCGAACGACAGCCTGCCCTCCTCTGAACCGGAGAGCAGCTCGGGGCGGTGCCCGACCACCGCTTGCGCAGCGTCGAAGAACTCGTCGCGGTTGCCGGCATCGCGGGCCGCCGAAGTAGCGGTGATGCGAACCCGCTCAACTCCATGATGGTCGATCACCTCGCGATAGCGCTCGAGGCACTCGACTGTGCGGCCGATCGCCTCGGAGGCAAGCCGTCTGGTTGCGTCGACTCCCTGACCGAGCCGGGTGATGGTCATATGCCGTTCCAGGGCCGTGGTCCCGTCATGCACCAACAGGCGCGTCGAATTGGTGCCGCAGTCGATGGCGGCCACCGGTCTGATCATGGCAGCACCGTTGAACCGGCGCTGCCCCGCAAAGACCCGGCCGTGCCGATTCGGTAAGAACCGGCGCTGCCCCGCGAAGACCCGGCCGTGCCGATTCGGCGAGACCCGGCTGTGCCGGGCCGGAACGACTCGGTGTCGAGGCCGGCGGCCAACTGCTCGGCCACCCAGCGGCCGACCGGGTCGTCGCCCCCGGCAAGGTACCAGGCGTAGTGGGCGTGGAGGCACTTGACGCCGCGGCGTGTGCCGCCCACCCCGCCGGAGGGCCGCGGACCGCTGTAGGACTCTTCGATGGCAGCGTCGCGCTCCGCCGCGTAACGGGCATGGGCACCGGACAGTTCGTCGGCATCGACGGCCGCCTGGGCCTGTCGCACGCCACCGAGGGACTCCAGGCGACCCACCGCGCGGCGAGGCACCTCGCCGACCAGCCAGTAGCGGGTCGGCATCGGGCGACCGTCGCTCAACAGCGGCTCATTGCGTATCACGACCGGATCGCCCGCTTCGTCGACGACGACCTCGAAGTCACCCTCAGGTTCGCGGCCGAGCAGCTCAGCTACCCGCCTGCGCTGCGCCGGGGTCGTCACCGCGAACGGCGCAGCAGCCGCCGCAGAACGACAAGCGCCACGACAACGCCGATGAGCACGGCGGCCCGTTTCAACACCGGCGCACCGGCAGCGTCGATCAGGTCGATCGCCTCAGGCTCGGGCATGTCGATCTTGCGGACCCCGCCGCTCGCCGCGGTCGACTCCCCCGCGGACCTCTCGCCCCCCCCGACATCGCTGGCATCCCCGGTCTGCACGGTCTGCTCGGACTGTTCGGCCCGGGCCCGCTCAGACTCCGCCCGCACAGACTCCGCCAGCTCGGACTGATCGGGCTCGGACTGCTCGGGCTCGCCGGGGCCGCCGCTGCCCTCCTCGGCGAGCATCTCGGCGAGATTCTGGGCGAACTGATCCATCAGGGCAGCGCTCACGTCGGCCATCACGCCCCGCCCGAACTGAGCGAACTTTCCGGTGATCTTCATGTCTGTGTCGACGTTGACTCTGGTGATCGAATCGGACACCGGTTCCAGCTTGGCGGTGATCAGCGCGCTGGCGTTGCCTGCACCCCGGGTGTCGCGGCCCTTCCCGCTCAGCACCGCCCTGTGGTCTGAGTCGTTGCGCTCCACAAAGTTCGCGACCCCCTTGAACTGGGCGGTGATCGGCCCCACCTTCACCTTCACGAAACCGCGGTAGTCGTCGCCTTCAACCTCGGTGAGTTGTGCCCCGGGCAGGCACGGGGCGATCCGTTCCAGGTCGGTCAACACGGCCCACGCCTCCTCAATCGGTCGGGCCACCTCGAAAGTGTTGTTCAAGTCCATCGTCGCAGATCCTCCAGCGTGTCGACATCGGCTGAGTCGCCATCACAGGGTATCGACTCAACCATCTCGGGGCGTTCCCGCCACAGCGCCCGTGCTCCCTCGTCTCCCGACACGGGCAGCGACGCCCACATCGCCGCCGACAGGCGCACCGGAGGGCGGTGGCCCTCACCGAAGTCCGCTGCCGCGAGGTCGGCTTCACTCTCCCCCACCGCCTGCCAGGCCGCAACGCCGACACCGGGCTGGTCACCGAGACCGACCACCACCGCGCTGTGCCCCTCGGCCGCAGCGTAGGTGACCGCGCCCCGCAACGAGGACGACTGGCCGTGCTCCCAATCCTCGTTGTGGATGATCGTCACGTCTTGGGGCATGACCTCGGTGAGGTCCACACACCCCGACACGACGATCACCTCATCGAACTCGGCGGCCCGAGCCGCGTCGACGGCATGGCGCACGATCGGCTTCCCCCGGACCTCGGTGAGCAGCTTGTGGTGCTCGCCGTAGAAGCGTGAACCGGCCCCCGCGGCGAGCACGACCGCGGCCGTCGTCACCACATCACGGTCGGGGTCAGAGCCGGTCTGGGTCGTCACTGTCACAGTGTGCCAGCACCAAAGCGCGTCGATGCGCCTAACGTGTCACCAATGATCGACTCCTTCGACCCCGCCTCCGCGCCGGACATCCCGTCCTCTCAGAGCATTCCCGAACCTCCACCGGTCCGGGTCAACCTCTTGGTCGCCGATGCTGCCCAGGTCGCCGACAGCAAGCTCTACATCCTCGGCGGAGGGCTCACCGCGGTCGGCCCCAACCCCCAGCCGATGGGGGTCGCGATCCGTATCGAGGTGCCCTGGGACCGGGCCAACGTCTCCCACGAGTGGCGCATCGAACTGCTCGACGAGGACGGGCATCCGCTGATGGTCGGTGAGCGGCCGCTGGTCGTGCAGGGCAACTTCGAGGCTGGGCGCCCCGTGGGGCTGCGTCCCGGCACACCGCTGTGCGTCCCGTTGGCAATCAACTTCCCGACGATCCCGGTAACGCCCGGGAAGAGCTACACTTGGCAGCTCTCAATCAACGGTGCCACCCACTCCGACTGGCGCCAGAGTTTCTTCGTCCGCCTCCCCAAGCCGTCTGGCTCTCCGAGCACCCCGCCCCGCTGACCGCTGACCGCCGCACTCTGCCCTCGACCAGCCTGGCCGCCGACCGACACACTCTGCCTCGACCAGCCTGACCGCTGACCGACGCACTCGGCCCCCGACCAGCCTGGCCGTTGATTTGGGATCGCCGCTCTTCGCAGAGAGGCGGGTCAGAGGTTGATCGGGTCGACGATGTCGCGGAACACGGCGATCAAACCCACGCCCACAAGCAGAACCACCACCCCGTAGGCGACGGGAAGCAACTTGGCGTAGTCGACCCGGTGGGTGCGTCCGCCAATGGAGCGGATCCGCTCATAGATCGCGACGGCCGCGTGGCCGCCATCGAACGGCGGCAGCGGGATCAGGTTGATCAGACCGATGGAGATGTTGAGCCCCGCAAGAAAGATCAGCACCGCGTCGAAGCCGTCGTCGGTCAACTGGGCACCCAACTGCGCCGCGCCGTAGATCGAGATGATCCTCTGCTCATCGGGGTCACGCGCATCTTGGGAACGGATCGCAACCTCACGCTCGGACGCAACACTCGACGACACCTGCTCGGCGGGACTGTCGATGTCGCCGGTCAACGTGTCAGAGACGAAGCCCTGGAGCCCTCCGCCCGCAACCAACTCCCCCATCCCCACCAGGACCGCCCTGGTATAGGAACCGAACCCGCGGATGGCGCCGATGACACCGTCGACGATTCCTGACGGTTCGCGGTAACGCCGAGGACCGACACCGAAGAAGCCCGAAGCCGCGACCTCCGCGGGGAGCAGTCGCGAAACCACGGCTTCATCGACGACCAGCAACTCAGAACCGCCAACCGGGTCGACGATGATCTGCAGCGGTTCGCCAGTCCGATCACCGACCGCGGCTGCGACCTCGTCCCAACCCGACACATCGACCCCCTCGACTGAAAGGATGCGGTCTCTCGGCAACAGCCCGTTGATCGCAGCCGCCCCCTCCGGGGTCAACCGAGAACCGAGAGTCACCGTCCCGGTCAAGGTCTCCGAACCGCGCCGGTACACCACCCCGACCTCCTGGGCGCCACGAGCGGTCACAATCTCACCGAACTGAGCGAAGTCGGTGATCTCAATGCCGTCGATCGAGACGATCTCGTCTCCTGGCTCGATCCCCAACTCAGCCGCCGCGCTGCGGTCGCTGACGGCCGACACCGACCAACGGTCATCGTCGGTCGGCAGGCCGTAGACCAACAGCACAATGAACAACAGCGCGATCGCCAACAAGAAGTGCATGGCTGATCCCGCACTGACCACCAGCAGCCTCCTGGGAAACGACTTGACTCGATAGGTGCGGTGCTCATCGCCGGGCGGGACCACGTCCAGATTGTTCATCCCGATGATCCGGACATACGCGCCCCCAGGTATCGCCTTGACCCCGAAGGTGGTCTCGCCGCCGCGGAACGACCACAGACGCGGACCGAACCCTATGAAGAACTCGGTGACCTTCATCCCCGTCCACCGCGCCGTGAGATAGTGGCCCATCTCGTGCATGAAGATCATGAACACGATGAACGTCACGATGAACGCCCAGCTCCAGCTGACAAAGACCCCGAGAGCCACCAGGGCCAGAATCAATATCGCCAACCCGATGAAGTCAGTGGACGCATCCGGGTCGCCCGCAACATCGGCCGCAACATCACCCGCGACGGGGCCGCGCGCCAAGGAGGGCAGCCGACGCTTGCCAGCGGGGTTGTCAGCCATCAGCCGGCTCTCTTGTCGACCAGGTCACGGGCGACCACGCGGGCACGGCGATCGATGTCGAGCACCGCCTCTGAATCGGTCGCCAGATCCCCGGGCCACTGCTGCATCACTGCCTCGACGACCTCTGCAATGTCGACCCACCGAAGCGCCCCGGCGAGGAAAGCATCCACGGCCACCTCGTTGGCTGCGCTCAGCCATGCCGGGGCAGTCTCTGCTGCGCGCCCTGCCTCATAGGCCAGCCCGAGGCACCTGAACGCGTCGTGGTCCGGCGGATGAAACTCGAGCAGTGAAGGCTCCGACCAGTCGATGGCGCCGTAGGGCCGGACGGTCCGATCAGGGAACGCCAGGGCATAGCCGATGCACAAGCGCATGTCGGGAAGCGACAGTTGAGCCAGAGTCGCGCCGTCGCTGTAGCTCACCATCGAGTGGACGATCGACTGGGGATGGATCACCACGGTGATGCGGTCGAGATCGATGCCGAACAGCTCGTGGGCCTCTATGACCTCGAGGCCCTTGTTCATCAGAGTGCTCGAGTCGATCGTGATCTTCGGCCCCATCGACCAAGTCGGATGTGCAAGGGCATCTTGAACCGTGACGTCGCTGAGCTCCCGTCGGGTACGGCCCCTGAAGGGGCCCCCGCTGGCCGTCAACACAATCTCTGCCACGCGGTCCGAAGGTCCGACCTTCCCAGAGACGCCGTCGGCGCGCAGGCACTGGTGGATCGCGCAATGTTCGCTGTCCACCGGAATCAGTTCCGCCCCCGGGGTCGCCCAGGCCCGCTGCACCACCGGACCCGCGGCTATCAGGGACTCCTTGTTGGCCAGAGCCAGCCGTCTGCCTGCCTGCAGAGTCGCCAACGTGACTGGAAGCCCCGCAAACCCGACCACAGCATTGACCACCGTCTCCGCACAGGTCGCCGCCGCAGCCAGGGCATCGGCACCTACCCACAGGTCGGTGCCGGCCGGAAGGCGACCGCGCAACTGCTCGGCACAACTGCGGTGCGCGACCGCAACGACCTCGGGCCTGAACTCGACGGCCTGTTCAAGGACCGCATCCACCGAGGAGGCGACGCCCAGTGCCGATATCCGGTAGCGGTCGGGCTCAGCCCGGACGATCTCAAGCGTCTGCGTCCCGATGGAGCCAGTCGAACCGAGCACCGCGACAGATCTGCTCACACCTTCGACGCTACCCGCTGCGGCCCGCCAACAAGCGGCAGCCGGATCACAGCAGCACGAACCGCGACACGTAGAAGGTTGTCGGCAGCACGAACAACAGACTGTCGAAACGGTCGAGCACCCCGCCATGGCTCGGCAGTATCGAACCCATGTCCTTGATGCCCAGATCCCTCTTGATCTGAGACTCAGCAAGGTCGCCGATCGGCGCTGCTATCGCCGCGGCGATCCCGAGGATCATGATGTCGGCGAACCCGCCGCCCGCTGAGACGTCGGCAAAAGGCGAGGGTTGGGACAGCAGGCCCATCGCGAACGCGGCACCCACAGCCGCCAAGACACCCCCGATGAGTCCCTCCAGAGTCTTGTTGGGGCTAGCTGCTGACAAAGGCGAACGGCCCATGGTCCGTCCCACCACCAAGCCGCCCGTGTCGTAGCAGACCGTGATGATGATCGCCGTGGTCAACATCCCGGTCCCGAGGTCAGGGATTGAGAGCATCAACGCCGCGTAAGACCCCAGCAGGCCGATGTGGAGTATCCCCAGCATGGTCGAACCGAGGCCGCGCACCGGCGAGTCGCTCGGGGCGACCACCAGATACCACAGCGCGCCGAAGACCACCGACATCACCAGCACCAGCCCGGCCGCGGACTCCCCCCGCCAATACACCGCCAGGGGCATCGACGCGACGGCGGCGACCCCCAGCAGGACAGCGGGCTGCAGACCGCCTACCCGAGCCGCGTTGAAGAATTCGACCGCAGCGACCGCGAGCACCACGGTGACCACCCCGACCGCGACCCATTCGCGGTAGGCCATCGCGGCGAGGATCAACGCCCCCAATCCCAGGCCCACAATCGTGGCAGTGACGAAATCGCGGTCGCCGGCGCCCGTTACTCCCAGAGCCGTGCTCAACGGTGTCGCCGCGGATTCTTGCGGCGGCACCGCCTCGCCGTCGTCGTGAGCGAAGAACGCGTCCGCGTCCGCGTCCACCGGGCGCGACGGCTGCTTCGGGGGCGGCGGCAGCTGGGCCTCCTCCGCCCAGCTCGGTTCCGAAGCGTCGCCGGCCCAACCCCCATAGTCCTCGGGGACCGGCTCTGCGCCAGCGGGTCGGGACTGGGGCTTGAACGTGACGCTCTCGGCGGGGTTGCGGACCTTCGGCACCGCCCCAGTCGGAGGCTGGCTCCAGTGCGGCACCGCCGCGTCATCATCCTCAAAGGAGATCTCAGCGTCGCCGAACACCGACCGTCCTGGTGCTACATCGTCATCGACCGGGTCCGTGCGTTGAACGCGAAATCCCTCTTTGTCCTGCTGTTGGCTCATGGAATCGCTCTCTTCGCGGAGGACCGGTGGTCAGACCTCCATCAACTCCCGCTGCTTGTTGGCCTGTGCCCGGTCAATCATAGCCACATGGGAGTTCTTGAGCGCGTCCAGCCGTCCATGGGCTCGCGCGACGTCGTCTTTGGACACTCCCCCATCACTTTCAAGCTGATCGATCTCCTTGCGCGCGGCCCGCCGCGCCGCGTTGACCCTCTGTTTGCCTTCCTCGCCCATGGCGCCCACGACCCTCGACAGTTCACGGCGCCGTTCCTCGGTGAGAGGCGGGAACGCCAGCCTGACGACGCGACCGTCGTTGCTGGGAGTCAGACCCATGCCGCTGTCGATGATTGCCCGCTCGATCGCGTTCAGGTTCGCGGGGTCGTGGGGGGTGACGACCAGCAGCCGAGCCTCGGGCACACCGAAACTCGCCAACTCCTGGATCCTCATCTCAACGCCGTAAGCCTCCACGCTGAGCCGCTCCAAGAGGCTCGAGGAGGCGCGGCCCGTGCGCACGCTCGAGAACTCGCGCCGAGTATGGTCCACCGCACTGCGCATCTGCTCGCCGGCGTCCTCGACGGCCAGATCGATCAGTTCGTTCACGGGTTCCCCCTGCCAGCGTCGATCAGTTCGTTCACGGGTTCCCCCTGCCGGCGTCGATCAGTTCGTTCACGGGTTCCCCCTGCCGGCGTCGATCAGTTCGTTCACGGGTTCCCCCTGCCGGCGTCGACCAGTGTGCCGACCACTTCTCCTTCGAGCAGGGATCGTAGGTTGCCCGGGCCCATCAAGTCGAACACGACGATCGGCATGTCGTTGTCCATGCACAAGGTGATGGCCGTCGCGTCCATCACCTTGAGGCCCCTAGTGACCACATCGAGGTAGGTCACGTGGTTGAGTTTCGTGGCGGTCCCGTCGACGCTCGGGTCGCCGGTGTAGATGCCGTCGACGCTGCCGTGGGTGCCCTTCAGCACTGCCTGCGCTTCGATCTCCACGGCTCGCAGGCTCGCCGCGGTGTCTGTGGTGAAGCCCGGGTTCCCGGTGCCGCTAGCCAGGATCACGATGCGCCCCTTCTCGAGGTGGCGGATCGCTCTGCGCCGAATATAGGGTTCCGCGATCTGGGCCATGTGGACCGCGCTCTGCACCCGGGTCGCCGCGCCGAGGCGTTCCAAGGTGTCCTGCAGGGCGAGACTGTTCATCACCGTGGACAGCATGCCCATATAGTCGGCTTGGGCCGGGTCCATTCCGTCGCCGGCACCCTGAATGCCGCGCCAGATGTTGCCGCCGCCCACCACAACTGCGACGTCTATGTCGAACTGTCGCTTCACTGCCACGATATCGGTGGCGATCCGGCTCACCGTCTCGCCGTGGATGCCGTGTTCGAGGGGGCCCGAGAAAGCCTGCCCCGACAGCTTCAAGAGGACCCTGCCCCATCTGGGAGTCTGCGGTCCTCTGAGAGCTTCGGTGGCGTGGCTCACAGTTACGTACCGATCACGACCTGAACGAAGCGGGCGACAGACCCTCCGCCGAGGCTGCTCTTCACGGTGGTCTTGTCTCCATGCAGGCCCTGCTCGAGGAGCACGCGCTCGGCGTACCAGCCGCGCATCCTGCCCTCGACGATCTTGTCCCAGACCTGTTCGGGCTTGCCCTCTGCCTTGGTTACCTCAAGCAGCGAGGCGCGTTCTCTGTCTGCCTCGCTGGCCGGAACCTCGTCGGTTGAGAGGTACGTGGGCTTGGCAAACGCCACATGCAGAGCGACCTGGTGCAGGTCGTCGCGGCTGACCCTGCAACCCTCGACGGCCACCGCGTTGACACCGCGGCCGTCCTGGGTGTGAAGGTATGCGTCAACGATATTGCCCGGCGCCGCCTCGATGCGCTCCACGGCCCCGAGCTCGATGTTCTCCTTGATCGTGACCCGCAGGTCCTCGATGGCCTCGGTGTAATCGTGCGCGGCCTCCGGTCCGTCGGCGAGCACACGATCGGCTATCGCCGAGGCCAGCGATGTGACGGCATCGCTCTTGGCCGAGAAGTCAGTCTCGGTCTTGATCTGCACGATCGCCGCGGCACTGTCGTGCGACGCCAACGCAATCGTGCCTTCGACATTGTCTCGTCCGCTGCGGGCTGCCGCCTTCGCCAGACCCTTCTCGCGAAGCAGTTGCGTCGCGGCCTCGGCGTCGCCGTCACATTCCACTAGCGCATTCTTGGCATCCATCATGCCCGCGCCGGTGGCATCACGCAGCGCTTTCACATCCTTGGCCGAAATCGACATCTTGCTGCTTCTCCGGGGTTTCTATCGTCGGGTCCCGACCGGGTCGGTCGGCTGATCATTCTCTTCTCGTGTCTCGCGTGTCTCGCGTGCCGCCGCGGGGGAGGTGTCGGCATGCGGCGCAACGACCGCTGCGCCCGCTATCGAGCCTTCACCGGACTGGGCCTCACCCGCACCGGACTGGGCCTCACCCGATGCGGCGTCACCGGAAGGGGCATCACCGTCACGAGACTCCGCCCCAACTGATGAAGCATCACCGTCACGAGACTCCGCCTCAACTGATGAAGCATCACCGTCACGAGACTCCGCCTCAACTGATGAAGCATCACCGTCACGAGACTCCGCCCCAACTGATGAAGCATCACCGTCACGAGACTCCGCCCCAACTGATGAAGCATCACCGGGCCGAGACTCACCGCCGGCGGTGCGGTCGGCGCTGGACTGTCGCAGCTGCGCGATCCGGGCGTCTCTGAGCGCTGCTTGGGCGGCGGCTTCCTTGCGAGCCTGTTGTTGCGCTGCGGAGTCGGCCCCGTCGGAGGCAACGCCTGTCGGGCCTCCGTCGTTAATCTCGACCCGCTTGGAGCGGATGAACCGGCCCTCCTGCACGGCATCTGAGATCACCCGGCACATCAGCTCGCCGGCGCGGATCGCGTCGTCGTTGCCGGGGATCGCGTAATCGATCAGGTCGGGGTCGCAGTTGGTGTCGACCACCGCAACAATCGGCACGCCGACCTTGCGCGCCTCGGTGACCGCGATGTGCTCCTTCTTGGTGTCGAGGACGAAGATCGCCTCGGGCAGACGCTCCATGTCGCGGATTCCCCCGAGGTTGCGCTCCAGCTTGGCGAGTTCGCGGCTGATGAGCAGTGCCTCCTTCTTGGGCATCGCCTCGAACTCGCCGGAGTCGCGCATCCGCTGGTATTCCTTCATCTTGCCGACGCGTTTGGAGATGGTCTGGAAGTTGGTGAGCATTCCACCGAGCCAACGTTCGTTGATGTACGGCATGTTGCAGCGCTCAGCGTGGGACTGGATCGAGGCCTGGGCCTGCTTCTTGGTGCCGATGAACAACACCGTGCCACCTGCAGAAACGAGGTTGCGCACAAAGATGTACGACTGCTCGAGATGGCTCAGGGTCTGGTGCAGGTCCACGATATGGATGCCCGAGCGCTCGCCGTGGATGAAGCGTCTCATCTTCGGGTTCCAGCGACGGGTCTGGTGGCCGAAGTGAAGTCCCGCCTCCAACAGTTGCTTCATGGAGATTACAGCCATGTCTGGTTTCCTTCTTCCCGGTTCCAGACCCGTGCCGGACACCGAAGCGACCGGGAGTGGCACAGGCACCAATTGTTCGTCGACACCAACCTGATGCGTCCGAGGCTCACTCGGGCCGCGCGGTAGTGTAGCGGCACCTTCCCGACCCCGCGCACCCTCAGCGGTGCGGCTGGATCCGGCGGCCCTGGAAGGGGTGGGGCACCAAGCGCACCACGACACGTCGCGACCCGAACAGCGACTCGGGGTCGACGTATTCTCCGTGGAGGCGCACGCTGAAGTGGAATGGCCCGTCGCTCAAAGCGACCAGGTCGCCGTCGGCGACCTCCCGGCCCTCCCTCACCAGGATGTGGCCGACGAACCCGTAGGTGGACTTCAGGCCGTCGCCGTGGTCGACGGTCACGAACAGCGAGCCTGCCACCGGCCCGGCGAACACAACGGTTCCCCGCGCCGCGGCGACGATGCGGTCAAGCTCGCCCGTGTCGTATTCGATGCCGCGGTTGCCGGGGCCGTACTCGCCGTCGTTCAATCGGAAAGGGTCCAGCACCGGCGCCGAAGTCGGTTGCCGAAAGAGCAGATCCGCCGCCTCTGCGGGCTGCGGGACGGCGGTCGGGGAGGCCAGCGCAACGCTGAGCGCAACGGCGACGAAGGACCGTCTCAGCGACGGTGCCCGAGAACTCCCCGAACTCGACGGACTGCGGCCCGATGTGCGTAACTGTGGACGGCCTCGCATAGTCTTCTCCCTAGATTCAATGGTTTTGGGGGAAGTCTGCGGTGCCCCGAGTCTAGGCCCGCGGATGCGTCGTGCGATGCACTTCGCGCATTCTCTCTCGGCTCACCCGCGTGTAGACCTGCGTGGTGGCCAGGTCTTCGTGGCCGAGGAGCTCCTGCACGCTGCGCAGGTCTGCGCCCCCGTCGAGGAGGTGCGTGGCGAAAGTGTGGCGCAGGGCGTGGGGGTGGGTGGGTGAGCGCGACCTGCCGTCGAGCAGTCGCCGCACGTCGCGCGGCGACAGTGCCCTGCCTCGGCGGTTGAGGAACACCCGATCGTCGGGGGACTCCTCGGTCACCATCTTCGGGCGCCCGCGGCTGATCCAGTCATTGAGGGCCTCCGCCGCCGGTTCAGAGACCGGCACCCGCCGCTGCTTCGAGCCCTTGCCCCACACCGTGATCGAGTCTTTGGACCCGAGCATGTCTTGTCGGCGCAGGCCGCAAAGCTCGCTCACCCGCAGACCGCTGCCATACAACAACTCGACGACGGCCCGGTCGCGCAGCTCGATCTCGGGTGCGGCCGCGGCGGTCGCCTGCGCTGCAGCCGATCCTTCGAACAGGCTGTCGAGTTCCGCGGTGCTGAGCACCTTGGGCAGGCTCGCCTTTCCCCGGGGCGCCGACAAGCCCGCGCTGGGATCGGCGGCCAAGCGGTCCGTGCGGCACGCCCAACCGAAATATCTGCGGATCACAGAGGCCTTGCGGGCGGTGGTCCTCCTCGCATAGCCGGAACTGTGCAGCTCCGAGAAGTACATTCTGAGGTCGCGTCGGGTCACCTTCTCGGGCGCGCCCACGCCCGCAGCCTCGAGCCACCGCACCAGGGCGCGCATGTCGCGCGCATAGACGGCCCGAGTCGAGGCCGCTGCCCGGGACAGCGAGTCGAGCCAAGCGTCGAGGCTCCAAGCTTCCACGACGACAACCCTACTCGCAGGCAACCCCAGTGGGAAGGAGGTGAGATGCACGGGGCCGGGGCGAAACCTGTTGACCCACCTCAGAGAGCCGGCAACCGCCCGGACCAGTGCCACGGCACACCACTGCGAGCGGGCGACTCCGACGCCGCGCGGCTTGACCTCGCACCCGGCCGCGACCGAACGAAGCCGCGGCTCGAGCGGCCCTTGAGAGCAGCGAACACGAGCGAAAGACAACAGTGTTCCGCGCACCGACTATGTTCAATCCGCGACGCTCTCAGCCTGGATCCACCGACTCGGCGGGGGTTGGGGTATGCACTAGGTGTGATTTTTCAGTGAGCGGTCGGGGGTGGTTGTGGGGGTTGGGTTGGCTGGGGGGGTGTGGTGTCTGCTGGGGGTGGTGCAGTGTGGTGGGGGTGTGTTCAGATGAGTAGGGGGAGGTTGTGTAATCGTTGGAAGGCGGTGATGAGGTGGGGTGTCGGTGGCCAGTCGTCGGCGAGTCTGGCGTAGCGGCGGCGGCTGGTGGTTGTGAGGCGGGCTGGGGTGTGTAGTAGGCAGCAGCGGAGTCGTTTGGGTTCGGCTGTGGCGAGGTCGCCGTCGAGGACGAGCAGGCGTGTCCAGGCGAGCAGGTCGTGCGCGGTCATCGACATCTGCAGCCAGGCGGAGTTGGTCGCGAACGAGCCTGATGGGAGTTTGGCGAGTCCGGTGGCTTTGTTGTCGCGGATTTGTTGTTCGGCGCGGCCTCGGCCGCGGTGGAGCGCTTCGATGTAGGCGATGTCTGTGCCGTTGTCGGTGTTGTCGGCGATGTCGGTGATGAGTACTTGGAGGCGACGCC
>Ga0209022_1002658_pt1 | contig 14119 bp, 12 predicted proteins | sample PinacodermPK_FD_187300 | JGI IMG/M metagenome (GOLD analysis project Ga0209022, IMG submission 187300) | Host-associated microbial community of the marine sponge Aplysina aerophoba from Gulf of Piran - sponge pinacoderm, lysed by proteinase... | ecosystem: Host-associated > Porifera > Sponge >...
CAAATTCAGATTATAGGTTTGAGAGACGTCGTGAATAGCATTAAAAAATACACGGAACATACCCAATCAGAAGCGTTTAACTCGGCAATCCATCAGATTGAAGATCAGATCAATTCTATTTTGGAGGTGTTATTTAAAGTTCCGAAACCCGAATCGTTTGAATTTACGCAATTATACTGCTTCCAACTCCGAGAAACATTCAGGTGGAAAACCGTGGAATGGGAATACGGGACAGAGAGTCGAGTCGCCACTCAGTCAAAAGAAATGTGTAACTATGCACAAATACTCGCTGACCTATACAGTTCCAAAGTCAGGCTCTTACAGATTACAGGTAAGTCAGCTGAGGGTGAGTTTAAAACAGATGAAAAATCTTGTGTCCTACTCGGTGTTTACAATCCTAATAACTTAGGAGATTGATAATGAACTGTCACTTGTGTGATCTCCTACGTTCAATTACTTTCCAACTCTACAAAATTGATCTGAAGGGTGGTAACCCAACGCAACTTACGTACGAGGGGGATAATTTGGATCCAGATTGGTTTAACCCTTTTTATACGGTTTCGCCTTGATTGCCATAGGCTTAAAATTTGTGATATGGTATGTTTATGACTCATAATGTTTACCGGTCCCCTGAAAAAACAGACATAACCCTCAAAAACCAAGACAAGCAAAAAGGAGAATTCACTTATGAAAGGCATAGCGACACTCGCACATTCAGGTATCCAAATCGTTCGTCTGTTTCTCATCCTGAGCTACACCATCAGTGCCTTATTCCTGTTTATCTACAGTCCCAATGTATATGCGCAAGCCCCAGAGACCGAGAAAATCGCCTTCGTCTCAAAACGCGATGGCAATGCCGAAATCTATATCATGAATCCCGATGGAAGCCAACAGGTGAACCTAACACAACACCCCGCAGAAGACTATGACCCAGCTTGGTCACCAAATGGAAAGCAGATAGTTTTCACTTCTGATCGAGCAGATGGTGTCTTCGATTTGTATCTTATGAACCCAGATGGCAAAAACGTCCAGAAGGTGTTTAAAGACAATGAATATAGAAGAAATCCAGCTTGGTCCCCCGATGGAAAACACATCGCCTACGCACAAGCAGACAAACGAAAGGCAATCCTCGCATTCGGTGCCCGATTCGCACCTACAGCGGAACACACGCTTTATATTGCTACACCAAACGGGACTTCCATTGAGAAATTAACGAAAGGATTCGATCCGAGTTGGTCCCCCGATGGGAGTCAACTCATCTTTGTAGTAGCTGGGCTCAAACACATCCCATTGGGACTTTTCGATTTGCAGACACGCACCCAAAAAGTACTCCGTCCAGAGAAGCTGCCTTGGACGGTTTCACCGCGCTGGTCTCCACAAGGGGACAAGATTGCTTTCGGTAAACTGAGTGGGGCGAGATTCAATGAGCGAGGAACTCTTGCGTTTCAGAAAAGCACGCTTTACATCGCAAATCCCGATGGCACGGAACCACAACAGGTGGCCGATGGTCTTGCCGCTTATAATCCGAGATGGTCCCCACAAGGAAATCAACTCATCTACAATGATATAGCGGATGTTTTTCAACTTTACAAAATCGATTTCAACGGGGGCAACCCAACGCAACTTACGCGTGAAGGAAATAATTCAAGACCAGCTTGGTCTAATCCAAACGTCTTAGAGATTTCGCCTTCAGTGCATTCCTTAACAACGACATGGGGGAAAATTAAGGTGAACTAAGAATGGAGGGTTACATCGTGCGTTCTACACGCCACTGTTCCGCGACAATTCTTACTTATTATTTTAACTCCCCTGAGATAGTGGGTATTATGACATTGGTTATCTCCTCATCGGTCAATTCAAAAACGAACATAGTATAGCCAATCCTATCCTCCGGCCCTCTTTGTTTAAGGTGATTAAGCAAGGCTACTCCTTGAAAACCTCTTAACATAATGAGTTCTTCCTTTGTTGGAGCAGTCCCATAGGTGGTCTCATAAAGGTTCTGAGGTTCTGGTTCCAGAAGTTCTTTGTTATATAAATTGACTTTGCGATGTAAGGTCATCCACTGTTCGGTATCCATTGGATAGGAAAACGGACTGTCAAGGATATATCCGCCGAACAAATAGGTTAGACTTACGACATAAAGTCCCTCCGAGAGAGGATCTAAGGCAACATTGACTGACTCAGGCTGGGCATAAGGCGTAACGATCGGTTGATATTCAATACCATAAGACGACGGAGAAATTGCACCAAAGTACTGCAGCCAAACTTCTTGATTTTCTCGCTCTTCAAGATACTCCGCGAGGAGTGGAAGATCTTGCCCCCAATCCAAGTTTGAATCAACGAGGTGCTTGTACCCATTTTTTGAACCGCCAACGAACTCATTGAAATAAGACAGAGGATCTGAACTCTGATAAATAAAAGTAAACCCAAGCCATACAAGCAGAATGCAAAGAGTGTAACGAAGAATTTTACTTTTTCCAAAGTGTGGTGTGCTTAATCCAGCCAGAGAAATCATACACGGATAGATAGAAAGCATGAGACGGATGCCTACGTTATAGGAAGAAATCATGGCTATTCCTGAATAAAAAAGGACAGAAAGCGTCATACCCATCCATTCCAATACATTGTCAGGAACATCGGCAGATGATTTGTCTGAAAGTCGGCGCACTTGTACGGCAGCGCACCCGATCCCAAACAAGAAGCAAAGCAAAGATGGAATCGGAGTTTTCACAAAAAGGGCGTACGGAAAGTACCACCACCAGCCTTCATAGCTGGTTTCACCTTTGAGATATCCTGTGTTTTTCGTTGTCAACATTTTATTAATAGCAATTAGGTAAGCCTCTGGTAAGACCTTGTGTGCAGCCGCCCAATCTAACACAGGGACGCTTATAAAGGGTGTTTCCATCTGGTTTGAGAACGAAATTTCGTCTCCGCGACTATCTCGATACTGAAATCCATAAACACCCCAAACAACACCAACAACATAGCCACCTAAGATTAACACAATTCCAATTAAAACAAGGCTCTTATGCCACCTCTGGGTTACTGACCTTCCAAACAGATGAAGTGACCAAGAGTCAGTGCTCCGAAAAATCAACAATGCTAACATGGTTGGAAGAATAAAAAAAGCCACCAATTTTGTGGTAAAAAGCACCCCCAAGGCACTTCCAGTTGCTACGAGTCGGATCAAAGTGACCTGACGGATCAAAGCGATATAACAAATTAGGCTGATAAAAAAAGCCGCTGCTGCCATCAGATCTGTACCAGCAATGCTACCATGTGCCAGTATATTTGGGCAAAAAACGTACAATGTCAGCGCAATGAGTGCCCCATTATTTCCAACCCTAGCGCGAACCCAAACGAATAGTACTACTCCTAACATTAACATTGTTAGGAAAACAGGAATCCTCCCTAGCCATAACTGCGGGGTAGTAGCATCTGAGGCAAAAAGCATTTGGGGCAATGCTATTATCCGCTCTGGTAAGGTGGGATTGGTGAAACCATAGCCATGGTCATACTTTTTCCAATAATCCAAACCAACCTGGATGTGCAGTGGCTCATCGTAACAAGGCGATTTCATACGTTGAGAATAAATACCCTTTCCCAACTGAAGCGTCAGAAGTACAAGTACAAGTGTGAATATAAAGTCTTTTGGGCTACTTATGCTTTTTTTAAACGAATTGAGTACTAAAAGTTTTATCCATCCTTTTATTTTCATAACATAAACCCCACCAGACTCACATATATGAGTGCCAATAACCAAAGGATAGGAGTTCGCAATTCACGACTCATCAATTCGCGGTCACGGACCCTCCGGTAAATAAAATTATAGATTTTCTGCTGGTATTCATGTACAAGCATCAAAAGCCTTTGTTTCGCCATTCTGAGTAAGTCTGATGAGTTCTGTTCCCCAACGCTGTCAAACTCTGAGGGCTTGTTAGAGGGTTCTTCATAAAATAGCAGGATTGTAAACCCCTAATATCTTATAGCATTTTTCATCTGCTTTAAACTCATCTCCTACTGACTTACCTATAATATGGATAAGTCTGACCTTGGAACCATATAGGTTAGCAAGTATTTGTGCCTGGTAAGACATTTCTTTTGATTGAATAGGGACTTGATCCTCTGTCGCGTATTTCCATTGCAGGGTTTTCCATCTGAACATCTTTCGGAGTTGAAAGCAGAATAATTGAGTAAATTCTAACGATTCTGATTTGGGGATGTCGAAGAACATTTTTAAAATAGAGTCTACTTTTTCTTCAATCTGATTAACCGCTGTTTTAAGCTCTTGCGATTTTGTCTGTTCTGCGTGCATCTTAATCCTACCAACTATTTCTTGCAAACTAATAACCGGAAGTTTGCCTTGTGTAACAAGCATATCAAAATCATGTTCGGAATCTGCCATGATCCTCACGATTTCGCTTCTTTTATTTTTCAAATGTAAAATTCCTTTTTTCTTAGATTTGAAAATTTGTGCTTTACGTTTTCACACTACCTACAATGAACGTTTTCAACTTATAAGATGTACATTCTTTGTTAGGTTAACCGAAAATACTTTTCCTACTTGATTATGATTATTAAAGACACAATTTTGAAGGGAAAACGTGCATAACAGCAAAAAAAATTGAGCATAACTGTACTGCATGGAAATTGATTTACAGTCATTGTATATTTTACCGTAGTTTTTGTCAGAAGACCGTCTGCGTTTTTTCAAGCATCCCTGCCTAACAGAACGTGCTACGGTCAAAAATGCGTAAATCCTATGGATAAACGATTATTTCTCAAGAATATCATATTCACGCCTGCACAAGTTGTTATACAGTAATGTATTTGTAATGCCCGTATGTGAAGAAGTTTGGACACTTCTGATGGACTCAAAATCCGATAATAAATCTGTAATTATTGATGAGTATGGAACAAGAGCATTGGATTTTGTTGGGTAGGAGTCTCAGATGAAGCACAGATTGGACATGGAATTGGAGATAACGACAGATGTATCGGAGTTGAAACTTGCGTCGAGAATTTGAAGATAAAGTCTACTAATTTTGGGAAGGTAGGACACCCTGTCGGACAGAAAATAAGAAACCTGATAGAACAGAGGTGAAGAGTAATACCATATCTGATTGAATCGGATATCATAAATGTGTTATTTTCTGCTGCTTCCTTTCCAAAGGAGTGAAACAACGATGAATAAAAAAGTGCCAGAGATTACCGAAAGTGTCCAAAACCTGAAAGTCTTGTTACGTAAATGGAAAAAGAAGCATGAAATCCAACGCCTCACCGCTTGAATAACATCGCTGCTAATGTGTTTTCAAGATGATAAATCTAAAACATTATTTCCTTTTCACTTCTGCCCATGTTGTCGTTAGCAATCGGGATTGGGGTGAAACAGGCAATGCATACGCCGGATCAAACCAATCTTCAGGGAAATTCCGACCAATATGCGTCAACTGCGTTGGATTCTCTCCTGCTAAAGCGATTTTAAAGATTTGTGCACGATTGTTTCCAAGACGCTGGTCATAAAGAAGCATATCCCCATTTGGGGACCAAACTGGTCTATTCGCTCTATTGTCAGCTTCATCAACAATCTTCTTAACCCCTGTACCATCACGATTTACAATATAGATTGTTTGCCTATGAAAAAAACCTACAAATGGAAAGTGATTTAGCCAAGCAAAGGCAAGTTTTTCCCCTGAAGGCGACCACGCAGGAGTCCACATCCACGGTATGGCATCCTCAGGAAGCAGGAGTTTCTGTCTGCGGGTTTGAAGATTGAATAACCAAATTCGGGTGTGCCCCGCCTTGCCAGTAACAAACGCGATCTCTGTTCCATCCGGCGACCACGCAGGTTCGCTACCCATGACTATTTTTTCTTCATTTGTGCCATCTATATTAGCAGTGTAGATCCAGCTTTCACCAGATTCAACGCGTTCGTAAGCAATCTGTTTTCCATCTGGAGACCATGTTGGATGTTTTCTGTGTGCTACCTTCCTGAAAACCCGCCTGACGTTAGAACCATCCGGTTCCATCAAATATAAGTCGCGATCCCGAACTCGATCTGAGACGAAGAGGATTTGTTCACCTGTGGGTGACCAGACGGCATCAAAGTCAAATGCGCGGTTATCAGTCAAGTTTACCTGTTCCGTGCCATCGGGATTCATGACATAGACTTCCATGTTGTCATCACGGAAAGAGCTAAACACTATTTTAGCAGTCGTTGGGACTTTCCCCCACACTGTACAAACCAGCGTTAGGCTGTATGCACAAAACAGAAACAAACTGAAACTTTTCATCGGATTTTCCCCACAAGACAACTGTAAATAATATTAACCCCTTTCTACCGAAAATCTCACGCCAGAGGGATTCACTTCCTAATCGTAGTTGGAATCCCATCTCCAACGAGAAATGGCTATTTACAAAAGACCATTCCTCTCTGGAAAACCTTGAAAACGGATTCAATTGGGTAAACGTCTACTTTTGTATCAAAGCGTTCCAAGTTGGCTATACCTGAAAACTTATTCCCATTTGAGTTCTCCCCATGTTGTTGTGAGCAGCTGGGGTTGTGGTGAAACGGGCAACGCATACGCAGGGTCAAACCAATCTCCGCCAGTATTCCATGAAATATGCGTTAATTGCGTCCGAACCCCGCTGTTTAGATTAAGTTTGAAGATTTGGAAATCTCCATTCTTTTTCTGTGTGTAAAGAACTTCTTCCCCATCTGGCGATAGCGCAGGATACTGGGCATAGGGACCTGCTTCTTTAACGAGCTGCTGGAGACCGGTGCCGTCGCGATTGACGATGTAGATCGTCTGCTTTGCCTTCCAAGCGTTGTGCAGATCCCCATCCAAGATGGGGGGTAGCGGATGCTTGTTCCCAGTAAAGGCAAGTCTGTCTCCCACAGCCGACCAAGAAGGATAGTATTGCCAAATCAGTGCTTTCTTGGGTAGCGGTTGTGCCTGCGCTCGTGTCTGGACGTTGATAAATGTCAGTTGAGACGCGAATGGCTGTTCTACAGAGTAGGCAATTTCAGTACCATCGGGCGACCATGCGGGATACCAGCCTTCCGCAATATGTTCATCCTCTTGTTCCCCAAGGCGCGCAATGCGGATATCAGAATTAAGACTATTCCACTGCATGTTCACATAAGCGATGTGTTTGCCATCTGGCGACCATGTTGGCTTGATTCTAAAAATTTTCGTTTTTCTCTTGAAGAAGCGTCGAACGTTTTTTCCATCTGGGTCCATCAGGTAAAGGTCTCGCTCCCCCCCGCGATCGGAGATGAAAAGAATCTTTTCACCGGTAGGTGCCCAGACGGCTTGCAGATCACTTCCAAGATGTTGTGTGAGTCTCACCTGTTCGCTGCCATCTGGGTTCATGGTGTATATTTCTCTGTTTCCGTCGCGTGTGGAGGTAAACAAGATTTTAGAGGTCGTCGGTGCTTTTGCGAAAAGCGGAGTGCCGTTCGCACATAGTAGTATCATACTAAGCATGTAAGAGATGAATATGCGTTTCATCTGTATTCCTCCGAAATTTCTCAGGATATCTAATAAACTCAGCATATGGGAGTGTGTGGCAGTAGAAACTACCACACACTGAAAAGTCAATAAGGTTGTGACGGTCTACGCCACAGCCTATATTGACGGTATTAAACACATGTCCCCCTTCCATTAACGAAAGGACCAACACATACCTCACCATCCGGGCACTCACCGTCATCTTTGCATCTTTGGCATGCGTCGGCGGATATTGTTCCCACGATAGCCTGTGTGAGCAGAACACTCCCCACCGCCGCACCGAGCGTCAGTGGGGATTTGACTCCACTTTGCCTTCCTCGGATTGGACGAACTCGCGGATTTTACCGCGCAGATTCTTTTTCATTTCGGTTTTTCCTCCTTTCTACCGGTGCTTCTGTTCCGGCAAGATTGACTTCCCAACTCTCGTTGGGAAACCCATTCCAAGACGAATTCATTCGATACGGAAGTGAAGCCCTTCCCTTGGAAATGCTTGAAAACTGCCTCGACTTCAGCAGGTGTGTGCTGTTCCGCCAACATTTCTATCAAAGCGGCTTGAAAGCAGTCGTATCTATGAGTCCCCAGTCGATATACGCCGGACTCGGTGATTCCAGTTCCCGGGTCATACCGATGGCAAAAAACCGACGGGGACAAATTTCTTTCTCTTCTAAAAGCATTCACCGTTTGCCGATGCCCCTCTTCAATGCCCTGAACGATTTCTTGTGCTACTTTTTCCCAAGTGAATTTCTGTGCCAAACGCTTTGCAGCATTTTCGCATTCAGTGCGTGTATGAGAGGGTTTTAACCACTGATTTACTGTATTTGACAACTCGGACATCGAGACCCGAAAATTACCGAGATTATATCCTTCCAACTTCACAACAGCACCGGCACCCGCAACCTCTGGTGGAAGTCCGTAGGTCGTCATAGCGACACAGGGAGTCCCGTACGCCATTGCTTCTAAAACCAACGAAAGCGGTGTTCCCGGAATCGCAGGAAAACAGATGAGATCGAGTGCCTGAAAGAAGATGGGTAAAATGGAATGCGTCTCATCATCATCTGCAGTAAATATTACCACGTTGCTTGGTGGATGTGTATAATGTTCTGCCAAGAGTGGATCGTAAACAAAAATCGCAAGATGTGGATTGGCACGAGCGAACGCGGAGATCAGCCTTGCCCCATAGTGCGGTTCAAACCCTGAAATTAATCCTACAACGGGTTGTTGCACAAATGTCGGTTTTTCAAAAAGAGCGGCGGTATGTTGCTTCGCCAAAGGTTTGCCTATCGGTTCATCGGCGTTGATGCCGTTGAATTAAAACTTCTACGCTATTAAAGACACAATTTTAATCTAAAAACGTGCATAATCTAAAAAAAATGTGACTTTTCTCCAAAAATTACCCATGAAAATAAGAAGTGTCTCTCATCACATAAATCAAATAATCAGAGAAATCACAGTTCAGACGATGGACCCTCCACATTACCCAATCAAATTCTTAACCTTCATGCAGCTTGTGTCCGCCGCTTTGCCACTAACAATTTGCACGGCGATTGTGTAAAAGTAATAGGACTTACGCATTTCCCATGAAGTCCCCTGATAAGGGGCGGAAATGCCATACTGTGTTTATACGATGAGTACCGTGACACTTTGCTATGACTGCTATTTCTCGCCTTAAAAACTTGACGAAAAACTGGATTTGTGATACCATTTAATGCAACCTATCTCGTGAATAGTGGATTGCGATGCGACACAGGCTTCATTTGTAAGGTATATTCTATCCTAAAACCTAAAAATATGTAGACAGTTTTCAATAAACAAGCACCCCACCCTCGCTGGCGAGGGCGTTTTGCTGGGGTGTTTCCTTTAAGTATCCTCGCCTCTTTGGAGTGTCTCATTGATTCTTAACTTTACTATAAATTCTTCTGGTTGTCTAAAGTTGATGACCAAGTAGCAAAAGGAATATTTATGAAAGTCAGGTTTTTTTTTCATATTAACTGTCATCTGTATGGCAACGCTATTTTTCTCTTACAACAGTTTTGCCCAAGATTCGCCGCAATGGCATCTACCGGAGGGAGCCACGGCGCGCCTCGGCAAAGGGTGGCTCTATGAAATTCAGTATTCGCCGGACGGCACGCGGCTCGCTGCTGGAGGTTCCCTCGGCGTTTGGATCTATGATACCGCAACCGATGAAGCAATCGCGCTCTTTACTGCGGATGGATATAGTATTTCGGCACTCACATATTCCCCTGATGGCAGCATGATTGCCGGTGGAAGCTGGGACGGCATTGTCCGTTTATGGAACCCTGAAACAGGGGATGTCCTACATTCCCTTGAGGGACATAGAAGAAGTGTCCGCAGCATTGTTTTCAGCCCTGATGGTATGACGCTCGCCAGTGGCAGCAGAGACGATACCATTCAGTTATGGAATCCTGAAACAGGCGAACTCTTGAACACACTTGAAGGTCATACGGAAGGTGTTAACAGTCTTGTCTTCAGTGCTGACGGTGAGACACTCATCAGTGGCAGTCGAGACGATACGATTCGTATATGGGATGTCGCCACGGGTGAACTAAAGCAAACCCTTGAAGAGCATCGCGATAATGTTGGCAGCATCGCGCTCAGCCCCGATGGAAATACACTCGCAAGCGGGGATTTGAACGCAATTATCCACCTCTGGGATACTGCCACGTGGACGGTTAAACAGACCCTTGTTGGACATACCTCTCATATCTATGACTTAACCTATAGTCCTGATGGGAGCCTGCTCGCAAGTGCTGGTGAAGACGATACCGTCCGTTTGTGGGATGCAAACGCAGGGACACACCTCATTACCTTGACCGATCACACCGCTGATGTCTACGCAGTCACTTTTACCCCGGATGGGAGTATGCTCACCAGTGGCGCATGGGATGCTTCAATCCGTTCATGGGACCCTGCTACAGGGGCACATCTGAAAACGATTACAGGGCACACGGATGCTGTCAAGAGCGTCACTTTCAGTGCCGATGGCACCACCCTCGCAACACGGAGTTGGGACAAAACCATTCGCTTGTGGGATGCAACCACGGGCGAACTCCGTCATACACTGATCGGACACCGAGGGGATGTTGATGTTGTTGTGTTCAGTCCCGACGGCCTCACACTCGCCAGCGGCAGCCAAGACGATACCGTCCGTTTGTGGGACGCAACCACAGGTGAACATATAAAGACGCTCCGGGGACATTATTCTTACCTCATAAGCCTCGCATTCAGTCCGGATGGGAGTATACTCGCCAGCGGGAGTGAGGACGATAGCATTCGATTATGGGAGGCAACCACAGGGGCGCACATAAAAACTCTATGGGAACACGAGGCAGGCGTGGAAACCTTGGCATTCAGTCCGGATGGCACCACGCTCGCCAGCGGGAGTCGAGACAATACCATTCGTCTCTGGGATGTCGAAACACATGAGGTCCTCCACACTATTGCTGAGCATGAGGATGATGTTTGGGCGGTTGCCTTCAGTCCAGATGGTAAGATACTTGCCAGTGGCGGTGGCGACACGGTTTCTCTCTGGGATGTTACCACGGCTGAACGTCAGCAAACCTTCGTCAAGCCTATCGACCCTGAGACCCTCGTTGAAGACACGGACGCATCGGAAGGGGATGCACCAGCAGAGAATCCCGCAAATGCGACCAGCATTGTTTTCAGCCCAGATGGTGCCATACTTGTCAGTGGCAGTTATGACGCGACGATCCGTTTGTGGGACATTGCTACAGGGGAACAACTCGAAACATTTGAAGGGCATACATATTCGATCACAAGTGTTGCAGTGAGTCCTGATGGTAGTACAATCGCAAGTGGGAGTGTCGATGGAACGGTTCTCCTCTGGGGATTCCCGATGCCCACAGAGCCAGCGGAAGTCCTTGTCGATGTGAATGGAGACGGTGTCATCAATATTCAAGATGTGGTGTTGATTGCAGCAAGTTTCGGAGCGGCTGGTGAGAATACTGCTGACCTAAACGGTGATGGTGTCGTCAACGTTCAAGATCTCGTTTTGATCGCAAATGCTTTCGGGAATGTCGCCGGGGCACCTTCTGCACACGCCTTGTCAGCGACACAGGTGGAGCAATGGCTGCGTCTCGCTAAGCGAGAAGGCTCACAATCGATCCAAACTTCCATACCGGATCGTTTTTCCTATGATCGAGGAATTATGGTACTGGAACGGCTGTTGAGGACATTAGCTCCGCAAAGGACAGCGTTGTTTGCCAACTATCCGAATCCGTTCAATCCGGAAACGTGGATTCCGTATCAATTGGCAGTGCCTTCTGATGTCAGCATTTCCATCTATGCTATGGATGGACAATTGGTTCGGACGCTGTCATTAGGGTATCAACCTGTCGGTATCTATGGGTCTCGTCTCAGTGCGGCGTATTGGGACGGTAGGAATACAGTGGGCGAGTCAGTAGCGAGTGGCGTATATTTCTATACGCTAACAGCAGGTGATTTCACTGCTACGCGCAAGATGTTGATTCTGAAATAATTTTTCTTCTTTTCTATGGTTCTTAGCAGGGCAATTCATTGCCCGTCAACACGCATTTAAAACGTGCGATGAATCGTCCTACTACAAACACACGCGCGGGTGGTAGGAGGCTATTGATTGCGTGAACCTGTCTATAAACTTCCGTGTTCAAAGACAGCATCCGTTCCTACTTCAATTCTCACTGGGACTAAATAGGGACGGATGGCTTCCATATCTACACGGACACCAAGTCCGGGAAGGTCTCGCACCCGAACCCTGCCATCCGATTCAACCGGCAATGGATTCGCCACCAACCGCTGCGACAATTCCGATCCCGCCGCTGGGTATTCTAATAGGTTGAAATCAGGGTTCGTTGCAAAGACGTGGAGTGCCGCTGCAAGACTCAGATGACTTTTAAACGTGTGATTGACGTACTGGATACCGTGTTGTTCCGCGAGTTGGCGAACCTGAAAAGAAGGCATAATCCCACCGATGCGTCCCGCGTCAATCTGCACGAACTGGATGCCGCCGTGTACGATGATATCTTCTGCCATCCGGTAGGTATTCGATCCTTCACCTGCAGCGATCCGAACAGGCGGATTCTGACGAGTGAGCGCACCGTAGGCATCGACTGCATCCGGAGCGAGCGGTTCCTCCAGCCATGTCGGTGAAAATTGCGCAAATGCCTCAGCACGCTCGTAAACCGTTTTGTGATCACTTCCCCAGACAACGCCAGCATCAATCATAATCTGTGCTTCTGTTCCGATACCTTCACGCGCCGCACGCACGAGTGCGATGTCGCTTGCCTCACCGAATTTTCCCATCGGACCCCAACCGAACTTCGCAGCATTATAGCCTTGTTCGCGTAACCTTGTTGCTATGCGGTAAGTCTCTTCGGGAGTATCGCCAAAAAGGACAGACGCATACGGCAGTTTGGGGTGTGCTGTGTCAGATGTTCCTGACCTCTCGGCGAGGAGGCGGTAAACGGGTTGATTTAACTGCTGACCAATAACGTCCCACAACGCGATTTCGGCACCACTATAAGCATGCTGTATCTGTTGAATATCCAGTCCGTTCCGGAGTGTCTTTTCACTCAGTCGGAGCACATCATCGGGACCATCAAGCGTTTCGCCAACGAGTGAAGCGCGAATGTTGATGATATTTCCGTGCGACATCGGACAGCAATAAACGGCGAGGCTTACTAACGGCGAGGCATCGCATTCACCCCATCCTTCAAGTCCTGTATCTGTTTGAATCCGCACCAAAAGTGTGTCTTGTGTGCCATCTGCCGCGGTTGTGATGTCTGGCATTCGGAAATAAAAGGGATCGACATCGGTAATTTTCATTTTCTACTGTCCACTATCTTCTGTAGTACCAATCGGGTGAATGGGTGCAGAATCGTCCTGTTCTGTTCGTGGTGTAGGTAGCGCACGCATCACTGAAACCAGAAACCAACCGAGTAATCCGACTCCGGCACCAATACACATCGCGATACCTGCGCCTCTTGGCGTGGCGATCTGGTCCATTGTCTCTCGGTTAAGTTCGCATGAGAGGTTCTTAATATTTCTGACGGCGATTGTTCGTTTCTCGCCTTCTTGTACGTACTCAATAGTCGGTGGTGTGTTACCCTCTATTGTAAGATCCGTACTCCCAGTGGGTGTGCTAATCTCCATCACGTTTTCCCCTGGGTCGCCTATCCAACGGGCTTTCACACCCTTGATTCCGTCTGCATCACGGACCCTTTCAACACGCGTCCGATACAGCAGGCTCCCTAAAAGCGTGATGGCAATGTCTTTGGATTTGACTAAAGCATTTCCCAATTTTTCTGAATTCACGACGTTCTCCAATCCTTTTGATATCCGTTGCCTACACCGGGCATGCACAAATATCAATTTGAGTTGTATAGCATAAGCGATGATAAAATTGCTTAGAAGCATTATAGCCGAAAATTCACTAAATGTCAAGACCATTCAGTTCTTCTGTCAGAGGGGTTCAGTTTTAAGAGTTATCCATGGATGAGGTTAACTGCGAGTTTAGGAGTGTCAGCGAAGTGTCGTAGCGTTTTCGAGATTTTTGTGTATCCTGCGAATCGTAGGACGGAAATGGCGGT
>Ga0209022_1002665_pt1 | contig 14094 bp, 21 predicted proteins | sample PinacodermPK_FD_187300 | JGI IMG/M metagenome (GOLD analysis project Ga0209022, IMG submission 187300) | Host-associated microbial community of the marine sponge Aplysina aerophoba from Gulf of Piran - sponge pinacoderm, lysed by proteinase... | ecosystem: Host-associated > Porifera > Sponge >...
GTCCCTTCGTCCCTTCGTCCCTTCGTCCCTTCGTCCCTTCGTCCCTTCGTCCCTTCGTCCCTTCGTCCCTTCGTCCCTTCGTCGTCAGGAAATCCGAAGGATGGAACATCCTTTCACAAGCGCACTCACGGAGAGATCCCATTGTTAACGCCAATGAACAGGAGCATTTTTTTCCAGCCTTGAAATGCTGTCTGCGCAGTGGCGCGATTCGTCCCTGGGCCGTTTTCTGGAAAAGGTGATTCATGCTCTGTAGAACCAAAGTCCAGGTGCCAAACGGCTTGGCAAGCATGCATGATGAGAGGGTGCTGATTTGATGAAAAGGAAAGAGACTATGGCGACAATCATGCAATCGATACTGAGTACTGCTTTTTCTGCCCCAGCCACATTTGCTACTGACAGCGTGAGGCGCCAGGCCGGCCGGCTGGGCCGCTGGGTCAAAGCCCACAGTCCGCTGAAATTTCTGAATACACCGATCAACCGGGCAATCGTGGCAGGGAACTATGGGCGCACTACGGAGCAGCAAGAGATTGGCAACAAGGCGCAAGACTCTTCTTCTGCATCGGCTGACTCCGGGCTCCGGGCCAAAGTCATTAAAGTCCGGCAAGTCGACTACCTGAAAACCGACACAGTTCATGTACGCAGAGCCCGTACCCAGATTATGACGGACTCTCTAATAAGGCCACTGCTGAAAATATGTCTCCCTGATGGCGGCGCCCCCGTATCGGCAGAATAAACATCGGCAGAATGAACATCGGCAGAATAAACAGGAGGTGACGCCTTCGCGCACAGCCCGGCAAAACTGACGCAGAAAGGGTACAGAAGGCGCCGCACACTTCATGAGACTTTGTGCAATGATAGACGCCTGACAGTGCTGCCAGAGTGGCCGCATCGTCAGGTTTTCCGCTGTTGAATCGGCAGACTCAGAGCCCCCTGGAGACTATCTCAAGAAGGATGTTCCTCCTGACTGCCCGGAACCCGCTCTGTCTGGGTGATTCCAGACATTTCTTGATCCAATGCCCGCTCTTGCCGCGAAACCGGAGGCTTTTCCTGCCAAACGAAAGAGTGCTCCAACGCCCGGCGCCTTGTCGCAGGGTTTCCCGGGACCGGGATCAAGCCCCTCCAGCGGATTTTTGATGTGACCACCACCCCTGGATGACAGGGGAACAGGCTGGCCTGGCCCAAGGGGGCCGATCTGTCCCTTGCTTGACTGTTGGCTACCCTGCTTCTCTGCATGCCAAAGAAGGCCCACCCAGCCCTTCCTGTCGTCCGTGCTGCTGAGCAGGATCCTTTGTCATCAGGAACCCGGAAGCTGAAGGATGGAACATCCTTTCGCAAGCGCACTCACGGAGAATTCCAATCAACAGGACCATTTTTTCCAGCCTTGAAATGCTGTCTCCACAGTGGCGCGATTCGTCCCTGGACAGTTTTCTGGAAAAGTTGATTCATGCTCTGTAGAACCAAGGTCCAGGTGCCAGGCGGCATGGCAAGCATGCATGATGAGAGGGTGCTCATTTGATGAAAAGGAAAGAAACTATGCAGATAAACATTCAATCGATGCTGAAGACTGTTTTTTGTGCCCCAGCCAAAATAGCTACTGACGGCGTGAGGTACTACGCCGCTCAGCTGGGCCGCTGGGTCAAGACCCACAGTCCGCTGAAACTTCTGAATACACCGATCAACCGGGCAATCGTGGCAGGGAACCATGAGTGCTACTCGGAGGATAATGCCCCTTCTCGTGCATCGGCTACTTCCGAGCTCCAGGCCAAAGTCGTTAAACTGCGGAAAGTCTACATCCTGAAAACCGAAAACGGGGATGTGCGCAGAGCCGGTGGCCAGGTTGCGATAGACACTGCACTAAGGCCACTGCTGAAAATATGTCTCCCTCATGACGGTGCCCCCACATCGACAGAATAAAAAGGGGATGACGCCTTCGCGCAAAGCCCGGCGACACTGACGCAGAAAGGCTACAGAAGGCACAACTATGGATTGCCCGGGCGGGGAGCTTTCGCTTCTCTCATCTTACGAAGAAGGCTTCCCGCCCCTCGGCGCCATGTCCCTGGCTCTCCCTCAAAGGTCCAGGAGCCAGACAAGCGGGCCAACATGCATGCATGACAAGAGAACATTCACTTTCCAGCGAGGGAGCGAGCTATGCAACAGCAAATTCAGTCAGCAATAAAGACCCTTTTTTATTCCCCCATCCAACGTATTGTTGAAGTGGGAAAACTCTACTCTTCCCAGCTGGGCCGGTTTGTCAGTCCGGCATTCTGGCTTGACACCCCTACCAACAGGGCCATCTTACAGGGGAACTACCTGCTCTGTGACAGGCCGCAGGACAAGACTCCCTCTGCGGACATGCCAGAGGATGGATCTCTCTCATCAACGCTCTTGGGCAGCAGAGCCCAAAGCGTTCGGACCAGTACCACTTGCTACCTGCTTGTCGGCGAGGAGACTTTCGAGAGAACAGACTTTCAGCTGCGCCTGGACGATCTGCGCAGACAGTTCTTGAAAAGGTTTCTGCCCGCTGATGTACAGACTGATCCTTCGCAAAGCCCATCTGAAGATTCTGATGAGGTCTCGGCCAGCGGTGGCAACAAAACCCAGAAACCCTTCTGCAAGGGAGTGGAAGAAATGATCGCGAAGGAGCCACAGGGCGTACAAGAGTCCCTGTAGAGTTCTGGCAGTCAGACCAGCGTAGCATTCCATCGGCAAACCAGGAGGCCTTCATAAGCATCCGATACCAGTTTTTAATCGTAAAGAGGAGAAAAACCATGCCTGCGAACATTCAATCAGTGATGCATACTCTTGTTTATTCCCCAGTTCAGCGTGTTACTCAAAGCGTGAGGCACTACTCTTCACAGCTGGCCCGGTGGGTGCAAAGCTGCCGTCCAATGCACCTGCTGAACACGCCAGTCAACCGGGCAATCATGAACGCGCGATATGAGCGCGGATGCATGGTGAATGGCCGTTTTCTCGCGGCCATGAAATTCTCACCAGACCTCCAATCCTCTCAGGCCAGTGGCAAGTTGCATCTGGTCACCGACGACTCGCGGTATATTGAGAGAACAGGCTTTCAATACAGAGTGGACCGCCTGTGCAGCCCGCTGCTGAAGATGTTTCTCCCTGCTCAGGAGAAGTCTGATCCACCCGGGAGCCCATCTGAAAGCCTTGATGAAGTCATTTTCAGCGAAGATGACAAAAGACTGGACCCGTTCGCCCTGGAGCAGGGTTGGGAAATAGTGGACCTCATCGCGCGCAACAACAGAGCATAACCGGGCAAGGACTCGAATGTACTGCGCAAGATCCTGAGCGTCGTATAAATCAGACCAGCCTGTATTGAATCCCCAACCCCGGACTTCCGGGGTTTTTTGGTCTGCTCCGACAATTTCAGGCGCACCCAACCTACCGCCTTGTCATCCGGGTTGCAGGCTCTGGCTCCAGCCACTTCGTCATGGGATCCCTGATGTCAGCAGCCACCTCTTTTGACATGCGATTTCACCTCCGGGGCTGCACAGCGTCGCAAAGGTGCCCTGGCGCTGGTTGCAGGCATTGCACGCCTCCTTCAGGCACTACGCGGCTGTACCCTGTTGAAAGCTCGGCTGGCCAGAAAGCTCCCATTCGCCCGGCTGCATCCGGATGACCTGACCTGTCGAGCATCGCGGCTCCCCTGACGGGAGCTATGCGCAGGTACCTGGCAACAGCCCCCCGCGCAGGCTTCCCTCCAGTGTTCCCTCGTCCAGCGGGAACTGACTGCACGCACTGGATTCTTACCGTCACGACAGTGAGAACATTCTTACGAACAGACCCCGGAAAAGGCTGCAACGCGCGCCCCCTGCCTCCCGCCATGGCCTGATACCCGCTTCCACCAAGGTCCAGGGGCCAAGTCTGTGGCAAGCATGCATGATGAAGGGGTGCTGTTATACAGAGAGAGGAACAACACCATGCAGATAAAATTTCAATCAGTGATGAATACTCTTGTTTATTCCCCAGCTCAACGTATTACTGAAGGCGTGAGGCACTACTCTTCCCAGCTGAACCGGTGGGTGAAAAACCACACGCCGAGCGCCCTGCTGAACACGCCAAACAACCGGGCCATCGTGCAGTCGAACTATTCCCTCTCGGCAGGAGGCTTTGCGCGGCTTTCAGAGCCCACTTCCAGGAGCCGCCAGATCAAAGACGCTTTCACCAAGGTCTCCTGGCATCTACACACCGATGACAACAGGACGTTGGAAAAAACAGACTTCCAGCGTGGAATAGACCTTCTGTGCCGGCCGCTGTTGAAAATGTTTATCCCTGCTTCTGTGAGCATGGCTCCATTCGCAACCCTGGCTTCAAAATCTGATGAAGTCCCGGCCTGTGCGGATGATAATGAGAAGATGCTGGACCTCCTCAACATGCCAGCTGGAGGCTTTGTGCAAGCGGAACATGAATGAACAGCTGCTGCTCCTTTTAGACTTTGTAGAAGATAAAAGTTGATCAGCCTGTAATAAAACCCAAACCCCGGACTTCCGGGGTTTGTTGTTTACGGCGACGATTTCAGACGCTACTCAATTCGCGATCTTCTGGAAGAAAGGATGCTGCATAGCCTTCTCTATTGTCATCCGGGTTGCGGGATCACAGTCCAGTCACCCTATCAGTAGCAGTAGATGCTCCAGCAAAAAGGCCATCTCTTCGGGCAGAAGTTCATTCTCAAGGCAACTATTTTCCTGGCTTGCCTTGATGATATGGGGAGCTCGCGCTTGTCCAGCAGCGGCTTTACCTCTTGGGTATTTGCTGCACTGTTGGTAGCCATTTCCTTATCAATCTGCATATGGTTGGCCGTAGCCTTGAGTGTGGCGGGTATCACACCATAGCTACCCTCGCCACGCCTCTGCATGGTGATATAGCCTGCGTTTCCGAATGACTCAACCTGCTCGCTGTAGAGCTCCAGCTGTTGCTCATGAGGTTGCGGGTCGTATTCGTCCTTGAGAGTCTCGTCTTCGATTCAGTGCAGGTCAATGAAGCCGGATTTTTGCAACCTTGTTGTACGGTCCTGCCGTGCCGCATCGGCAGCATACTGCGGTTTGTTTGCCATCTTGAATTCTGGGATCTGGCGCACTTTCTCCTGAACAAAAGCGACACTCCTGAACAAAAGCGACAGCACGGCCGAGCCAGGCTCTGCTGGAAGACAACGAGGCTTCAGCCCCTTTCCCACCTGCCGTCCGACTGACTCCGAATGCCTGAGCGGCGCTGTTTCCAGTATTGAAGGAGGGACGTTGATCCATGGCAAACAGCTTCTGCTGCTTGGCTCGATGTGCTGGGCACCTGGCATGCTTGTTTGCTTTTCTGTTTTTCCTGTTGCCCTGCAGTGGAACTTCTGAGGAAAAACATCACTGTAGATACGGCCCAGCTCGTGCGGGTCAACACACTTCCCACAGAAGCTGTGAGGCAGTCGTTACAGCCTTCAGGACATGCTCAATCAAGTTGTTCGCCACCAGCGATGATGCCGCCTTGCTACAACGGTTTGACGCCAGTAAAGAGCCAGCCGCAGTACCAGTCTCACCTTGACGAAGACACATGCCGGTTTATGTGATGAACATCCTGTAACAACAATCCCCGCACACGCCTCGTCCAGCTCCCGCCTGCGCGGCCATGACGGCCGTGAGACCATTTTTGCGAACCGGCCAGGGGCAGGCCGCAAGCGAACGCTGGTCTCCCGTCCGGGCCTGCTGCCGCTGCGACAGGCTGACCCCGGACAATAGCCAGAAGACCATGGCTGCTACCCACTTCCACCAATGTCCAGGAGCCAGACAGCTTGGCACCCATGCATGATGAGAGGGTGCTGTTCTTCATGAAAGAGGAAAGAAAATATGCAGACAAAAATACAATCAGTAATGAATACTCTTTTTTGCTCTCCAGCCCGCCATGTTACCGAAGGCGTGAAACGCTACTCTTCCCAACTGAGCCGATGGGTGCACAACCTGGATCCGAGACAGCTGCTGAACACGCCAACCAACCGGGCAATCGCGTACTCGCACCATGTGCTCTGTACAACACAGGATGGTTTTGACCTCTCGCCCCCTGGCTGGGACACCAACCTCAAAGGCACTCCCACCACTTTCACCTGGGACCTGTGCTCCAGGGAAGTCTATTTGCGCAGAACCGACTTGCAACACAGGCTGGACCTTCTGTGCGCCCCTATGTTGAGGATGTTTATCCCAGCTGATGCAAAGCCTGAGTCATCCGAAAACTCACCTGCAACCGTTGCAAAAGCCTTTGTCAATGAAGATGGAACAATGGGGGAGCGCCCGCACAGAGGACGAAGCCATGCTGGACAGTCCTGCAACAGGTGATGAACAGATGTGGGACCTCGTCTTCAACATAAGAGCGGCGGGCATTACCAGAAAGCGTTCAGGTGCACGGCCAGACTCCCTGTAGCGCCGTACCAATTCAACCCCTCTGTATTGAAAGGCAAACCCCGGACTTCCGGGGTTTGTTGTTTGCTCCAACGGTTTCCGGTGGCACTCAATCCGCAGCCTTGTTGCGGACAGGATGCAGCAGAACCGCTGCCACTGTCATCCGGTCTTCAGGGGCAGGATCCACCAATCCCATCACCAGCCCCCTGAAGTGGGCAGCTGTTTTGTCTGACATGAAATCTCGCCTCTGAACCAGAATGGCGTTGAGCCTCCTGGTTATTCTATTTTTCACTGTCATAGTGACCTTCTGTTTTTCACGCATCACCCACATTGCCTGAGTGTCTTTGTCCAGGTCAGAGAGTCTGCCGTGTCAACAAGATCTTCATTGCCGATCCGTTCGTACAGCCCATAGCCCATAGCCCATAGCCCATAGCCCATAGCCCAATTATCGACTGCACAGGGGTATGATGCGGTCGTATCCCTGATCCCGGGATTGGCTTCAGGAACATCCGACGGCACCTGGTGGACAGTTCCCACCATCGCTGACAGATCCGGCGGGTTTTGATTATGCACCTCGTGAGCCAAGCCCAAATCACACAGCGCAAGGTGTACGTCAGGCTCACCCGAGTCTGGATGTTGTCCAGGCTTGAGCAACAGGTTGTCGGGTTTGAGATCGCAATGCTCGATTTGTTTGCGTTGTACAGGTGGAGGCGATGCCTGTTTACTTTTCTCTTTTTATGGTCCTGCTGCGGAACCGCTGAAGAACAGCGTCGCTGGAGACATGGCACAGCCTGTACAGGTCAACGGCGATTTCCACAAAGAATATGAAGCAGTCATCAGGTTCCTTATGCTTATGGATGGCGTGCCGGATGCGTGGTTCGCTACCAGTGATGGTGCCACCTTGCAAAAACGCTTGTGCGCCTGTACCAGGGCCGGCGCAGTACCAGTCCGATTCTGGCGAAGTGACGAATTCAGGTTTATGTTAGGGATGCCCTGTTTGAGTTCCGCCGGGGGGGTCCGGAAACCCGCTGTCCTGCTGCAAGAGAGGCTTTGAGTTTGTTTCCTGTATCTTTCCCCTGAAGAGAGCTCCTGTCCGGTTTGAATCGCCTTGCAAACACACTCAGAGCAGACCTGACTCTCGCTAAAGGCACAGATCCCGGACAAGATGTCCCCCGATCCTCATTCCCTCTGGCCAAGATGCCAGGAGAGACAATGACCCACACGCAAACAGATACACAAAGCACCCGAGCGCAGGCGTCCGACGCCGACGCCAATATTGATAAAAATGTTGATGAAAAAGAGATCGCCCGCTTCTCTGCCCTGGCGCGCCGCTGGTGGGACCCGCACAGCGAGTTCCGGGCTCTGCACGATATCAATCCGCTGCGCCTCGATTATATTGACCAGCGTGTCGGCCTCTGTGGAAAGACCCTGCTCGATGTGGGCTGCGGTGGTGGAATCCTCAGCGAATCGGCCGCCCGCCGGGGGGCCAGCGTCACTGGCATAGATATGGGAGAACCCGCACTGTCAGTAGCACGCCTGCACGGACTGGAAAGCGGCGTCAGCGTAGACTACGTACAAACCACAGCCGAGCAGATGGCAGAGGAAAAACCCGCCGCCTTTGACGTGGTGGCCTGCCTGGAAATGCTGGAACATGTGCCGGACCCGGCCGCCGTTGTTGCCGCTTGCGCCCGGCTGGTCAAGCCCGGCGGCCACCTGTTTTTCTCCACAATCAATCGCAATCCCAAGTCATGGCTGTTCGCCATAGTCGGCGCCGAGTATGTGCTCAGGTTACTGCCCCGGGGAACCCATGAGTTTCGTCGTTTTATCCGCCCGCACGAGCTGGCACGCTGGTGTCGAGAATCCGGTTTGTCTGTTGAGCAGGGTACGGGGCTGCTCTACAACCCTTTGACCCAGGTGTACCGGCTTCAGGACGATGACCTGGATGTGAACTACATGCTGTACGTCCGCTCTCCCGGGGAAGATCCCGGAGAAGAACAGCCGGACAGCTCATCCTCTTCACAAACAGACGCTGAATAAAGCCATGAACACGACAACACCCGACCCTCTCGAAGCGGTTTTCTTTGATCTGGACGGTACGCTGCTGGACACCTCCATGGATTTCTGTGTCTTGCTCAACGGCTGGCGCGTCGGGCTGGGGCTGTCTCTCTTGTCGACCGCAGAGGTGTGCAGTCGAATTTCCGGCGGCATACGCGCCCTGACCGCTTTGGCCTGTGCCAAGCCCGTGTCCTGCGATGAACCGGCCTTTGAGCGTTTGTGCCAGAGGTTTCTTGACCACTATGAGCGCATGGTGTCAGACCCCAGGCGCGCCAGCGCGTCCCGGCTGTTTGATGGCATGGACAGGGTTCTGGAAAAACTGGAAACACTGTCCATCCCCTGGGGCGTGGTTACCAACAAGCCACGCCGTTTTGCCGAGCCCCTGTTGCAGTCTATTGCCCTGCCATCACCCTGTGCGGTTCTGGTGTGCCCGGATGATGTCAGCAAGAGCAAGCCAGATCCGGAACCGCTGCTGCTGGCTGCCAGCAGTCTGGGTGTGGCACCGCAACATTGTTTGTATATAGGTGACCACCTTGTCGATATTCAGGCGGGGAGCGCAGCATGCATGGTCACCCTGGCAGCCGCCTACGGTTTTCTCGAGCAAGAAGCCAGCCCCGCTGACTGGGGAGCGGATGCCATTGTGCATTCACCCGCCGCCTTGCTGAAGTGGCTTGAGGACAACAAGCTGCAGGCCGCTTCTGCGGTTGCTGGTTGACCCAGTGCGCGGCAAGCCCCGTCCTTCAGGACGGGGAGGATGTCAACTGTGCCCGGTAGCCACAGGCGGGAGTTCCTGTATATCAAGGCCGTCCCGCTAAAGGCATGGCCAACAAGGTGCAAAATCCGTCCGGATAAAGTGGTGAGCTGTCTGAATGCTGCACTCTCACCCAGCTGTCGCGTGGTTGCCCGTAAACCTGACGTGATCGGGGCAATGGCCGGAGAGTTCCCGCGACGACGCAGGGGCTGATTGGCGACAGCCAGGCAGCGAGCTGCAACCACACCGGAACATCCAAAGCATAAAAGAAAGCCGGGACAATAATAGAGAGGCAGGTTGAGCAATGTTGTCGGGTTCCCTGACAGCATTGTTATAAAAATCGGGTGCTGCACGGACGTCAGCGGGGTGCCCGGCGACAAGCGGCCATCAAAGGCCATCACAGGAGAAAAGCGGCGCAGATGATGTCAGTGGGATACCCGGTGGCTGGCGGAGTTGAGCCCCTTGTGCGGCCTGCTTTCTGTTCAGGCCGGATGCGTGTCAGCTGGTGCCACAGGCCCCTGCTGCCTTACGCCCAATGCCACGACCTGTTCCCCTCGACGGGCGCCTGTTCTGGCGGCGCTTGTTGCCGAAGGCTGCCTGTAAGAAACAAGCCTGCTGCTGTGGCTGCCACCTGCTGCACAACGACCGTGACACAACAACGATCGGATCTGTCTTCTTGCATGCATTCCTGCATGACAGCCTTATCTACGGGCGGGAGGGGAACTTTCTTCGTAGACGGCCGTCTGTATCCGCACGCTCATTACTTGATCCGGAGACAGACACCATGGACATCCCCTCTTCATCGGCATCCTCATCGCCATGCTCATCGCCACCACCATCCCCGCCACAGGGAGATCAAAGACCAATGGCCGCCGCAGCTTTCGAGCACCAGGTGGCGGCCGTCGCGTCTCCCCCCGTCCTGACGCCAGCGGCTCCTGATCACACGGCCGTGTACCTGATTGAACAGGAGCCTCCCGCCTGGTGCGATCCGCTGCTGGCATTGTTAGTGCGCCCCCGCAAACTCCCCCTGGACAGCAAGGATCTGGCAGACTGCGGCACAATGTCTCATCAATGGCCCAGGGTGGCCGCAGATCCTGCATTGCAAGCGTCCTGTTTTGTACAGACCTATCCCTCTTTCTATAGCCAGAAGCTTGAGCAGGTGCAGGGTCAAGGCAGAGCCCTCCAGCTTCTGGCGCTCTGGTGCGAGAGCCTGAAGCCTGACTCGGTCGAGAAAACAGAGCGCCAGGAGCTGATCAGCCAGGATCTGCCCTGGCAGCGAGCGTTTTACACATTGGTACGCCAACAGATCCAGACACGGTTTTTTTCAACACGCCAGAGTGACATGTTTGACTGCGGCTCCAGAAGGACACTTGAGCTGGCGTGGAGCCCGGATGGTCGGCATCTTGCGCACTCGGCCCACAACCTCTCGGACGACTCCAGTTGCATCTGCATCTATCGCCACGACCTCCTCCACATGCAGCGACTGGGAAATTTCGCTTCCCACCAGTCTGTCTCTGGCCTGTCATTCGATGTCCAGGGTCGCAGTCTGGAGGCTGTCAACAATGCTGGCTGGCTACAAAAGTGGGAACCTGACACCCCGGAGCATTGGCACAAGGTGGAAGAGTCTGCCAGAAACCTGACCGATAAGGATTTCGTCCCGGGAGCGAGCGCCAGCCCTGATGGCCGCTACCGGGCACTGCCGATGAGCAATGCCCGTGTAGCCCTTTTCTGCAATGTCACAGCGGACGCCTGGCCGCCGCAGGACGCCAACTGGCAGCAACATTACCTTTGGAAAGGAAACCGCGCCGGGCTGGACGCCGTTCTCAATCACCTGCCCGCCGCGTTCAGGGACAGTGTCCTCCAACGCATGGCGCTGCCGGTTCCTGAAAGAGCTGTCTTCAGTAAGGACAGCCAATCTTTGTTGATTACCGCCGGGGGCGAGATTTCCATCTTGCGCCACATTGGTTCCGACTGGCGGGAGTATAATCTCGAAGCCCGCTCATCCCTGATGAACGGGGCGGTGCTGTCACCCGATGGTCGGCTGCTGGCGGTATCCTCGCGTCGACAAGAGCCCTCACCTGATGACGAGACCCAGCAGCACAAGGGTGCCTCAGGTGGCCCGGATCGCCCCGATAATACCTTGGGCTCCATAGGTGTGAGAATGGAACTGTGGCGTTATGTGCCGGATCCGGGCTGGCACCGGACAGCGGCGACCCCACGGCAGCAGGAGTACCGGTATATGCTGGCGCCGGGATGGCATCCTGTGATCAGCAAGCAATGTAGTTACGCCTGCCCCCCTCCCGTTGCTGGAGCCTTTCGTACAGTCGGCATTCCCACCTTTACTGCGGTCTTCAGCCCGGATGGACAGCTGCTGGCCTTTCCTGACAAAGGGGCAAGAAGCTCGTGCCTGCGTGTCTTGTCTACAGCAGCGTCAGAGGTCGGGAAGGAACCGGTTGTCCTTCCCCTTGAGGCAGGGGCTGGCAACAGCGATGGCCGGCCTCGCTTGCTGCGATCCGCGCAATTCAGTGCCAACGGTCACCACCTGGTAGCGACTGACAACATTGGTGCGCATATCTGGCAGAATGACCCGGCACGAGGGTGGGTGATTGCAGCGCGCATCGACAATCCTGTGGGCGGGCCGATCCAGGCTGCTTTTTCTCCGGACGGTTATCACTGCGCACTGGCCATGGGAGAGCGGTCCAGTATCAGTGTCTGGGGGGCTTATTACTCTGCCGGGCCCGTTCACTGGGTGCAAAAGCTCAGTCTGGACTGGGACGGCTCGGTGGAAAAGGTGCTGTTCACACCAGATGGCAGCCGTCTGCTGATAACCTATTCCCGTCACGAGCAGCCGGGCGCGGGCCAGTCCTCCCTGAAACTGGCGTGCCTGCCTCTGGTACCGGAGGCCCACTTGCCAGAAGACATCAGACTCTGATTCACGCCAGTGAATGACGGCCTCCCTGCAGCTCGCCGCAGAAATGCGCGCAGGCGTGCGCGGGTGGCTGATTCAAAAGGGCTTCCACGGGCTGTTGCGCAGGTCCTGTGCGACTGTAGCCATTGTCTGTGCAGGGTCTGTTGCCGGTGTGCGTGCTCTGTCTTTCTGCTTGTGGCCGCTGCCTGGCCATCACGGCAGCAAGGCAGATTCAGCGACAGGGAGCCTGTAACGCTTCGGACTCTCGTCCGGTCGCGGTTTGGTCTGACAGGCTTGATGCCACAGGCCAGGGCCGCTGATACGCTGGCTCCCTGCGTAGTGCTGCTGATGCGAGCCCGTGGCCGTGCCACCCATATTTTTCAGCCTCTCCCCTCACCATTGTAAGAATGGTGAGAATGGAACTTGTAAGAGCGGAACTTGCCGTGCATCCTGGTAGAATAAGAAATCCAGTCGCCACTGAGCTGTCACGCCAGGAGTGTATAGATGTTTCATTATGATGTGCCGGAAGACCTGCTAAAAGAGCGGGTTGTATTGGTGACGGGCGCAGGAGCGGGCATAGGGAGGGCTGCGGCTTTGAGCTACGCCCGTCAGGGTGCCACTGTCATCCTTGTGGGGCGCACGACCGCCAAGCTGGAAGCCGTTTATGACAGCATCGAGAAAGAGGGAGGCCCGCAGGCAGCCATAGTCCCCCTGGATATGGCACATGCCACACTCGATGACTACCTTCAGATGGCGGCCACGATTGAAAAGGAGTTCGGCCGTCTTGATGGTCTGTTGCACAACGCCGGGATCCTGGGAAGATTGGGACCGCTCGGGCAATACAATCCGGACACCTGGCAGCAAGTGATGCAGGTCAATGTGACAGCCAGCTTCCTGATGACGCGCGCCCTCCTTCCTTTGCTGCGTGCGGCACCTGATGCCTCAGTAATTTTCACCAGCTCAGGCGTTGGCAGCAAGGGCCGTGCACACTGGGGGGCTTACAGTGTTTCCCGCTTTGCGACCGAGGGACTGATGCAGATTCTGGCTGACGAGGAAGCCGGTTTGAGCCAGGTGCGGTCCAACGCCATCAATCCTGGCGCAACCCGTACGGGTATGCGCGCCAGCGCCTACCCGGCCGAGGACCCGCTCAGTTTGCCGACACCTGAGGAGATTATGCCGGTGTACCTCTATCTGATGGGCCCTGACAGCCGGGATGTCAATGGCCGGCTGCTTCAGGCACAGTAGCCCGATGCCAGCTGCGGGGGCCATATGAATCCGGCAGCACTGCAAAGATGTCATGCCGGTGACGCGGCCCCCACAGGTGTGTGCTTGACACCTGAAGTGCCCCCCCCGTAGGATGCGCAAGTCCCGCATACAACCGGCAAAAGAACACTCAGGAAGCCGCACTACCCATGCCCCAAACCGAGGATGTACGCAGTTTATACACTGCGTTTCAGGAAGAGTTCCGGTCTGTAAACAATTGTATTGCGGCGGAGCTGTGCTCTGATGTCGCCCTGGTGGAACAAATCGGCCAGCACATACTGGGCGCCGGTGGCAAACGCTTGCGCCCTCTTCTGGTGCTGCTCAGTGCATCGGCCTGCGGCTACAAGGGCACGCAGCATATAGTGCTGGCGGCCATCATAGAATGTCTGCACACGGCCACCCTGCTGCATGACGATGTTGTAGATGCTTCGGACTTGCGCCGGGGCCGCCTGACCGCCAATGCGCACTGGGGCAACGCGCCCAGCGTCCTGGTAGGTGACTTTCTCTACTCCCGTGCTTTTCAGATGATGGTTCGCCTGAAGAATCTGGCGGTGATGGACGCCCTGGCCAAGGCCACCAATGTGATCGCCGAGGGAGAGGTCATGCAGCTGGCCAATGTGCGTAACCTGCAGACGACTGAATCCGAATACATGCGCACCATTTGCTGCAAGACAGCGGCACTGTTTGCCGTATCCAGCCAGTCCGCAGCGCTGCTTGCCGGTGTG
>Ga0209022_1002673_pt1 | contig 14038 bp, 8 predicted proteins | sample PinacodermPK_FD_187300 | JGI IMG/M metagenome (GOLD analysis project Ga0209022, IMG submission 187300) | Host-associated microbial community of the marine sponge Aplysina aerophoba from Gulf of Piran - sponge pinacoderm, lysed by proteinase... | ecosystem: Host-associated > Porifera > Sponge >...
ATGTGGCGGTCGTCAAGGTGGTCGTCATGCATGACCCAACCACGATGGCGAGCGTTGTGGTGGATGGTTGCGCGGATGGTTGCAATGCGTTCAATGAGGGGTGAGGTATAACCGGATTGTAGACTATTCGCGGCGGCCATCGCCTCAATGACGCAATCGGACAGATAGTCCACAAGCCGGACCAGAAAGTGTCCGGAACCCATGGCCGGGTCGCAGACCTTCAATTCCAGGAGCCGGGTCGCCGGGTCGTGGCGTTCAAGCTCTGTAAAAGACGCATTGTTCACAACAAGTTTTGCAAAAGCATCAATGGGCGCTTGGACAAGTGGCGAAAGCGTGGTTTCAATAATCAGGGCAACGAGTTCATCGGGCGTGTAGTAGGTTCCTGAGTCCTTCCGAGAATGAGTCTGGGGTGTGATTGTAATCCGTCCATTGGTCCGAACAAGTTGTTGTTCCAGAAGTCGTTCATAGATTGAGCCCAGTTGTTGCACGCTCAAGTCGCGATAGTTGATATAGTGTCGTCCATGGTCAGTCTGCTCAAACGACAAGTCATCCACCACATTGGCGAGGACATAGTCAGGGAGTTCAATCCGTTCCAGAAGGTGTTCACTCTCCCGCATGAACAGACCGCCATTATAGGGCGGTAAACCAATATCCGTATCACCTTCGTCAATCAACCGAAACAGATTGGCAATCACGGGCCAGTAAATGAATGAATGACGCGAAAAGGTGCTCTGCGTCTCTTTGTAGTCTCGGATATTCAACCGGACAAGTTCCCGCAATGAGCACCGCTGGTATCCCCGGTCAGCGATAGGCAGAAGCCCACGGTCTTCGGCATACAGAACGAATAACAACCGAAACAGGAAGGTCAATGCGGCGTCGCGAATATCGTCCGCAGCGGTTGAGGGAGCGACGGAAGCGATGGCTGAAACAAGGGTAGGAAATACGCGGTCAAACACCAACCCTGATAGCTTGTCGGTAATCCGCTTTTGTTCAAATTGTCCTTCATCAATGAGACGCTTGTGAAACGGCTGTCCCTCTTCATCAAGACAAAAGGCCTGACGACCAAAAATCAGAACAAACACCTTCATCCAGTGTCTGAATGTGTCTTCATCTTCCCCGCGTGACTGAAACAGACCAACGAGGTCAATACCACAAAACTGTTCCGAAACCGATTGGGCACCGGCATAATACAAACGCCATTGACCGCCATTGGTCAGAAGGCCCCAACGCAACCTTCCGTGAGTCAGGTCGTCAGTCCGGCGCACATACCGAAGCATTTGACTCGATGGGGGAATACTCCCGCTTGGCTCTTGGCTGTGTCGGTCCAGTGGCAGTGCCCATCGTTTGGCTTCCATCACCGCCGAACCAAATTGATACCGTTCCCATTGTGCAGACTTGTGACGTGCCCTGTCCTTGTCCTGAACTTGTGTAAATAAAAGCAAATCAGGAACATCGTCACGACCGGTGGTTGAGAGGTTCTGTTCCTTGAGCCACTGCGACCATCCTAGGGTCTTCAGGATGGGCATAATAATCTCGTCAACAGTCTCGGCTTCACCCGGATTGGGAATGACCGGTGTCACTAAGGCTTCAATGCGAGCGACAATCTCGTCAAGTTCAGAAGGTGTAATTTGCGACCATTCGGGCAGACGACAAAGCGGGCCGTTCTCACTGAGGAAACTCTCTGAAAACAGCAGGCCATCGATTGGGTGCATCATCATTATTCCATGAAACTTGGCATCACTCAGTTATCATCGTCTTGTGACGAAGTGCATAAGTCAAGGAAATAGCTTGATACCTATAAGCTCAATCCCAATAGTGTTTGTATCATATTGTCATGATACCACAAGCAAAACTTATTCAGAGTGCATAAATTAAGGTGCATTCGGATGGTATTATCCTAATCCATCTTTAGCATTTTTTCCAAAATATTTTAATTGGCCTCAGTTAGCCTTCCCTGATCAGCGATCAAAAAGTTGAAAATCCCGTTAGATTACTTGTGAAAAAGGCATCAACATGCAATTATCACAACAAAATAAACCTAACCCAACGGGTGAACATTATGATATTACCAAATACCTTTCCGGTCAAGGCTCAATTTACCCCCAAACAAGACACAACACCCTTTGGTGGTGTCCTGGCGTTTTTAAAGATTCTGTGTGATCGAAAAATCCTTCACTGCCTCCCGGGTGACCGCATGCAGTCTCAGGGTTGGTTGGATGCTCAGATGGTTCTGAGTATCATGCTCTTGAACATTTTAGGCTTTGATCGGGTCGCGGATATTAAGCGACTGGAGGAGAACAAGGTCTTGTGCAAGACTGTTCGCCGACTGGAATCGCTGCTCTTTGGTCGCCGTCATGCCACCATCAGCGCCCGTCTGCGTCGTGAGACTATGAAAGTACTCAATAGAGGATACGCCCACCCGGTGAACGGGTCCACCCCGCGGGATGATGGCTGGCCATCATCGCTTCCCAGCGTGACCGTTCCGCATCCGTGACACACGCAACACTGAGCGTGCCCAGTTCCGACAGGTGTCCCGTAATGATTTGGTCGGGAAACCCGGTGGGTATATCAGGATGGGATTCCGGCATCGCAACTTGGGTGGCGGGCAAAGAGTCCTCCAGAAGTGTGGCCAGTTTCGGTAACAGTTTCTGAGCCGCCGCTCGGCTACTCAGTTGTTCGCGCTGACATAAGGCCTCCGCTAGGGCTGTACGAGACAGTCCGGACACCTCAGCGTTCTGACACTCCTGCCTGAACCAGCAGGCGGTGGAAGATGAAAGTTGAAAAGTACCAATAAACATGGTCCAATAATTGGCATAAAAAAATCACGGAGTTAAGCGTGATAAATTGATAGGATAGAGACCCCCGTGATATCATCACGCAATATCGTCAGTTGGCGGTGATTGAAACGTGTTTTCGCCTGAATAAAAGTGATTTGATTATGTAAAGCTTTACATAATTAAGTCACGTTTTGAAAGATAGTCTAACATATAAAAACAATACAAAGAAATTAAGCAATTCCCATCAGGGTTCTCAAACCTAACTTCTAGTCAAAAGTGATAGATATGGGGGAATAGTCCAAAGAACAAAGACACTTGACTAACCAGCTCGGTTGCTTGTTAAGAATTGAGGGAAATAAATAATACTCCCTCTCAGTATCCCAATTTGGCTCATTTACTTTGGCGACTCATTTGCGATGGCGGATAACCAAACTGTTTTTTAAATGCACTTGAAAATTGTGACTGATAAGAAAATCCCGTTGCATCCATAATTTCTGCCCTGATTAAAGAGGTTTCAGCAAACAGTTTATAAGCAAGATTCAACCGAATTCTCAAGCTTAAATGCATGGCCGATTCACCAACTTCGTGGTGAAATAAGCGATTAAGATGGCGGGAACTCACGCCCACTAATTTGGCCAACTGATCTAGCGATAACGGATCTGCGATGTGATTTTCAATCAGTTCAATCGCCGCTAGGACCTTACGGTTCCGAGTGCCGTATCGGCTGGTCAAACTCACTCTTTGAGTTTCACCTGGAGGCCGAACAACAGTCTGAATAAACCAATCGGATACTTTACTCGCAAATTGAGCACCATACTCCTTGGTTATTAGATAATGCATCAGGTCAAGTGGTGCGGTTCCGCCCGAGCAGGTGATGCGGTTCCGATCAATGACAAATAATGATTTTTCAAGTAATAAATTGGGATTTAATTGTTCTAAGTAGGGAGCATGCTCCCAATGAACCGTCATCCTGTAATCATTCATCAATCCCGCTTTAACCAAAATAACTGGCCCTCCAGAAATACCTCCAATGATTAAGTTATGACTCGCAAGCTCTCGCAAGGTCGCAAATAGCACTGGGTCATAGAATGTTCCCGGAGTTCCTCCGGCAACAACAAATAAATAATCAAAATCTTGCGTGGCCGTTTTAATAGGAGCAGTTTCTATACTCGCACGAGATGAACTTCTTATCGTTAAAGCACCAACCGAATAATGGCTCACTTCAAATAAATTTTCCCCCGAAAGCAAGTTGGACGCTCGTAAAGGTTCAATAAAACTGGCGTACGACAGCAGGGCAAAATTGTCAATGAGAACAACACCAACCTTAACTGGATGAATCGACATTAGAGTCCTTTTTCTTAAAATAAATGTCCTCTTTTATTATATGAATTTCACTTAAATTGGACAAATATAGTTGAACACAATCGGTGAAACTATGAAATTTTCAATTTGGCAAATTATCCGCGAAGGACTTAAGGGGAACAAGAATTGGCCTTCGATGTGGAGAGAACCATCTCCCCAACCCGCGTATGATGTCATTATCATTGGAGCGGGACATGGTTTGGCCGCTGCTTACTACCTCGCAAAAGAATACGGGATTACCAATGTTGCAGTTCTTGAAAAGGGCTGGTTAGGGTGTGGGAATATTGGCCGCAACACTACTATCATTCGATCTAATTATTTACTTCCCGAAAATGAACCGTTTTACGAGTTTTCCCTGCAACTTTGGGAGGGTTTGGAGCAGGATTTGAATTACAATGCGATGGTATCCCAAAGAGGCATCTTAAATCTATTTCACTCTGATAGCCAGCGTGATGACTACGCCCGCCGGGGGAATGCGATGTTGTTGGCCGGAGCTGATGCCCAACTTTTGAATCGAGAGCAACTTAAAAGCAAGTACCCTTTTCTAAATTATGACGATGCACGATTTCCTATCCATGGCGCCCTTTGGCAACCCCGCGGTGGGACTGTAAGACATGATGCGGTCGTTTGGGGATATGCAAGAGGGGCAAATGCATTGGGTGTTGACATCATTCAAAATTGCGAGGTCACAGGTTTCACCATAGAGAAGGGGAAGATAAAAGGATTGCAAACCACGCGCGGACCGATAATGACAAGTAAAGTTGGAGTCTGTGTTGCCGGTTCTTCAAGTAAGGTCATGGCCATGGCCGAAATGCGATTGCCAATTGAAACGCATGTACTTCAAGCGTTTGTATCTGAAGCTCTCAAGCCCTGCCTACCCAATGTAATCACGTTCGGAGCTGGACACTTCTATGCAAGCCAATCTGACAAAGGTGGATTAGTCTTTGGTGGTAATCTTGATGGTTACAATTCTTATGCTCAACGGGGCAATTTACCCGCTGTTGAAGATGTTTGTGAAGGTGGTATGGCGATCTTACCCATGATCGGTAGGGCCCGACTACTCAGGATGTGGGGTGGTCAAATGGATATGTCTATGGATGGCTCCCCAATTATCGATTCTACACCCGTTGAAGGTCTTTATTTTAATGGCGGTTGGTGTTATGGTGGATTCAAGGCAACTCCGGCATCAGGATATTGCACGGCTCATCTACTGGCTACTGGAGAACCCCATCCCAAAGCCGCAGGATTTCGTTTGGACCGATTTAAAACTGGTCATATGATTGATGAAAAAGGTGTGGGTCCGCAGCCTAACCTACATTAGACAATAAGCTCATGATAATTAACCACCCACTTCTTGGACCACGTGACGCCGCTGAATTCGTCTATCTCGGCGATGCACGTTTGATCAACCGACCTGAATATCATGATGATCCCACAGGGGAACGGTTTTACGAATATCAATACATACGGGAAAACCCTGAAGGTATACACAACGAATTATGGTATCATGAACAAGGGGATCGGTCGTGGCTAGTTGTCACTCGTAACACCCTGACGCACGAGATTACTGAAGTCCGACTTGCTCGAGACGTCGCTTTGGAATTAGGACGATAAAGAGATGTTTTCGCGTTTACCATCCGGGGGATCCATCAACAGGAATTCACCGCTAAATTTTACCTTTAATGGCAAACGTCTTTCAGGCTGCGAAGGGGATACACTCGCTTCGGCGTTACTCGCTAACAATAAATTACTTGTTGGGCGATCATTTAAGTATCATCGACCGCGAGGGGTTTTTACTTCAGGGTCTGAAGAACCTAATGCACTTGTGAAGCATGGAAGAGGGTCATTTGGTGAGCCAAACACTCGAGCGACCACTCTTGAACTTTACGAAGGACTTGTCGCTCAAAGCCAAAATCATAGACTTTCCTTAGGCCTTGACTTGATGCAGGTCAATGATCGACTGGCAAATTTTCTGACGGCTGGATTTTATTACAAAACGTTTATGTGGCCAAAGGCTTTTTGGGAGAAGGTTTATGAGCCCTTCATCCGGAGTGCTGCAGGTCTAGGCCCGTTGTCAGGGTTACCTGATCCAGATACATACGATAAGGGCTTCTTGCATTGCGATGTGCTCATTATTGGGGGTGGTCCGAGTGGATTGTTATCGGCAATTATTGCTGGTCGAGCAGGATTAAATATAATCCTTGCTGATGAGGATTTTCGTTTTGGAGGGCAACTCATCGCTGATGGGGGATTAATCAATGATTCACCAGCGTATGAATGGCTCAAGCAAGTATTGACTGAACTCAAGTCAATGAAAAATGTAAGATTGATGCCCAGAACAACAATCTTCGGGGCTTACGATCATGGCATCTTTGGCGGTCTGGAAATGCGGCGCGATGCCCTAGCAGGCATCAACAAAAAGCCACGCACAGTTCTCTGGAAAATTTACTCAAAGCAGTCAATAATCTGTACTGGTGCGACGGAACGGTCCATCGCCTTTAGTAATAATGATCGCCCTGGAATTTTCCTTGCGGGTGCATTAAGGGAATATGTTGTACGCTTTGGGATCAAGCCAGGTAACAATGTCGCCATATTTACCAACAACGATTCTGGGTGGATGACAGCTCAGATTCTTGAGGAACAGCAAATTAATGCAACGCTAATTGATAGTCGGGACATTGCCAATCCAAATGGATTTAATGATTTAAATAGAGTGTTTACCAATGCTTGGATTGCAAATGTAAATGGAACTCATCGTGTTAAATCTATTGTCCTCTCAAATGGTCAAACCGTTAGGGTTGATGCCATAGCCGTATCAGGTGGTTGGAGTCCCAATGTTCATCTCACTTGCCACAAACGAACCAAGCCAACATGGAGTGAAGATATTCAGGCTTTTATCCCTGGATATGATTTACCTCAAAGTATGCATGTGGCCGGTTCAGTCGGGGGCAACTTTTCACTTCAATCCGTTCTTGACTCGGCAAGAATTACAGCAGAATCAGTGATTAATAAAGCGGGTCTTAACCCTCCTAGTCATGCTCACCTTATCGCAAGTAATGAATCGTGCAGTGTTTCTCCATTTTGGTACGTTCGGGACTCAAAACACAGGGCTTGGGTGGATCTACAAAACGATGTTACTACGAAAGATATAACTCAAGCATTCCAAGAAGGCTTTAAGGATGTTGAACATCTTAAACGGTATACAACGCTTGGGATGGCAACGGATCAAGGAAAAACTTCAAACATTATTGCTTCTGCAATAATGTCTGAATATTCGAATAAAAGTATTGCTGAAACTGGAACAACGATTTTTCGCCCGCCGTATACACCGGTACCTATCGGTTCATTCGCAGGTAGGTCCAAAGGGAAACACTTTCGGCCAGTCAGATATACTCCAAGTCATCGTTGGGCAAAAGAAAGAGGTGCTGTATTCGTCGAAACCGGAAATTGGCTCAGAGCTCAATGGTATCCTTTACCCGGTGAAACACATTGGCAACACAGTGTTGACCGTGAAGTTTTGGTAACGCGAAATTCGGTGGGGTTTTGTGATGTCTCAACCCTTGGTAAAATTGACTGCCAAGGAAGAGATGCCGCTGAGTTTATTAATCGAATCTATAGTAATGGCTTTCTTAAACTTCCCGTTGGTAAGGTTCGTTATGGATTGATGATGCGTGAGGATGGCATTGTTTATGATGATGGAACTGTTGCCCGACTTGATGATAACCATTTCGTCATATCAACAACAACCGCCAATGCAGTTCTGGTTTTTCGACAGCTTGAATTTGCGCGTCAGTGCCTATGGCCTCAACTTGACGTTCACCTCATATCAACAACAGATGGTTGGGCTCAGTTTTCGGTTGCAGGCCCAAACTCACGCCCACTGATCGCAAAGATTATTGATAATAATTTTGACCTCTCAAATGAGGGCTTTCCCTTTATGTCCTGTGCTTCCCTGACGATTTGCAACGGAATCAAAGCGCGATTATTTCGGATTTCATTTTCTGGCGAACTCGCCTATGAAATTGCTGTACCCACCCGCTTTGGCAATGCGTTAATGGCAACCCTACACAAAGCTGGTGAGGAATTTAACTCTACTCCATATGGAACGGAGGCTTTAGGGGTCATGCGAATTGAAAAAGGCCACTTTGCCGGAAACGAACTCACGGGTCAAACAACAGCATTTAATTTAGGGCTAGAGCGAATGGTTTCAAAAAAGAAAGACTCCATTGGCAATAAACTTTCGGAGCGTACAGGCCTCACCAAGACCAACGGGTTAAGGCTCGTTGGCTTCAAACCCACTCACTTGGGCCAGAAGCTGAGTGCTGGAGCACATTTCATTTCATTAGGGAAACAGAGCAACCTTGCCAATGATGAGGGTTGGTTGTCCTCAGTGGCCTACTCCCCAACCTTGCAACACTCGATTGGACTCGGCTTTATTCAGAATGGTTTTGAACGCTTGGGCGAAGTTGTTGTAGCTTACGACCAATTACGCAATCACTCTATCCACGTTGAAATTGTATCACCGCATTTCTATGATCCAGAGGGAGGGAAGCAACGTGGGTGATTATCCGCTTCAAGGAGAGCATTTTGTCAAGGGGACTCAGCGGTACTATGGGAGTACTTATCTTGCGGAACTATTTGAGCACTCAATTGTATCCATAGCCATTCCTCGCCACGGTGAGAATGCGTTTCATTCGCAATTTCAGAATGCGTTTGGAATTGTGCTGCCAAGTCCTGGGACAGTGAAGCAATCAATGGATAAACGCTTTGAGTTTCTGTGGATGTCGCCTGAACAAATTTTCGTTTATTTCAAGTCACCATCACATTACCCGGAGCATGAAATACGTGATGTGATGGGAGCATTGGGTTATGTGACTGACCAAACACATAACTGGTGTCAGATTAAATTAGAGGGGCAGTTAGTGGTTCCCGCGTTGGAAAGAATTTGCCCGCTTAATCTTCATCAGGATGTCTTTCCCGTGGGTGGTTGTGCACGAACTGTTATGGAACACTTAAGCACTGTTCTTGTTCGCCGTGACAGTGATGAATTTTTATTCTTTTCGCCGAGTTCTTCAGCCCATTCATTTGTACATACCATTGAACAATCCCTTCTCAATGTTGGTGATTTCTAATATTGGTTGAGGATTCTTCACACCTGTAGCATCTATTGAGCGTCAATCAACAGGATACTACTCAAACTCAAGTGGTGCTTTGTAGCAGAAAGCTCATTACTGGATAACGTTGCTTTAACGTTCATTAAGGTACAATCAAAGCATTTTGCCTTTTTGTTTTAGGCCTAAGTTTGGTAGGTCACTTCACAAAGGGTTTCAAGCCTGTGCGATGATGACTTTGCTATGCACCCTGACATTACGATATTCTTATAAGCCTAAACGCTGAGGTCTTTGGCACAAGCTCGCATGGTCATTGATGAACTTATAATTGAGCCAGAAAAGTCACTCATGGTGAAGTGATTGTTGGATGATTCACATGTACATGCGCTATCAATGAAGATTAAATTACCGAATTGTAATTGACATGACCCCTTTTCATGCTTAGATAATGAGTGATAGAAAAATTCCACAACAGGGGTAATTTTGACTTTACCACAAAAACGCAATCCCTTTAAGCCTGGCTATGGAGAGATGCCACCGCTTTTAGCTGGGCGTAATGAGCTTCAAAACAATTTAAGGGAACGTTTAATTGACGTTACCCAACAAGACTGTCGAACAACCCCAATTGCACTTACGGGGCCGCGCGGATGTGGCAAAACTGCCTTGCTTGCTTGGATAAAGCAGGAAGCAAAAGCATTGAAATTGCCTATCATCATTCTCGACAAACAGGCTTTTGGAAGCATCGATTCACTGCTACAAAAATTGTATAGCCATGCCCAGAAAGGCAAACAATCTAGCGAGATATCGGTCGGTGGGGAGATAAAGGAACCCATCTTGAACCTTGTGTCATTGAATGCGGGTTACAAGCGTACTTCACAAACGGATATTCAGGTTATCCTGTTTCTTGAAAAGTTATTAAGCAGTATCAACAAGAAGGGCTTTATCGTCCTCATTGATGAGGCACATGATATGCCTTCTGAAGTGAGTAAAGTGTTTTATGACGCCGCCCAACAGGTCGCCCAGAGTCTTCCGATACTATTGGTGATTGCAGGAACCCCTGACCTGGAAATGGTTCTCACTCGTTCCCATGCGACTTTCAGCGAACGAATACAAGTTGCACGGATTGGTCGGCTCAACCGAGAAGAAGCCAAGCAAGCCCTTATCAAACCATTTGGTGCTTCTGTTTCATTTAATGACCACGATTTGAATACGGTACTGAACGAAGCTCAGAATTATCCTTACTTCATCCAGCTGTGGGGTTATGCACTCTGGGAAGTATTAGCAAGTACTCAACAAGATTATGTTGGGAAAACTGAAATTGATGCGGCCCGTGTCAAATTTAGTCAGAGAGCCTGGGACCTCTATAATCGGCGAATGCTTGAGCTGAATGCGAACAATATGCTCATTCCCATAACTGAAATGGCATTACGATTAGGGGAAACGCGTCAACCCACTTCCCGTGATTTTGCTGTGACCGCTCAGCGAATTGCTGGGAATAATTCCCTACTTGAGGCCGAAGAGAAGCTACTGCATACAGGGTTTATCTGGCGACCGGTGATGAACCAGTGGGAATATGGAATACCCAGCTTGGCAGCTTATGTCAGTAGAGAGGGCATTTCTGTTGTTCTTAATAAATTTCTTGCAAAAGGGGAAAGGGCCCTACCCGCCCTTAAGGTCGTTGCACAATGTTTTGAACCTCCTGGTGATACCCAGAGGTATATACTGAGGTCGGAATTGGAAGCAGTCCTTACTTCGGAGTTGGGTGGAAACTCTCAAGCAGAAACAGCCACATCCTTTATCAACGATTGTATGGAGATGGGTATATTAGGTTTGTTTTTAAAGACTGAATATATTATTCATTTTGCTCCCTATTTAGTTCAGAAAGTTATTCTTGAAGCAACTCAAAAAGGTCTTTTACCGGCTTAGAATTCTTACCATTCAAACCTCAGTCTCCACTTCCTCCTTTTTGTGAAACTTTTGCAACCAAAATCAACCCGCCAAAGAATTTCAATAACTTAACCGATTAATTGTTTTTAAAACAGGAATAACCGCCCTTATTGGCTGAATAGTTATTGCAACTAAGATGAGGAAAATCAACTTGTTGTTTAGCCTTAAATTCAATCTGTAGAGGGTGATTTTGTTCATCTCTAGACTTTCGACATAATATCGCTGAAATCTCTGTAAAATAAGGGCCGCTCCTCAATAAAGGGAGCTTGTTTTTACCAATATTTTTTGTTCAAACTCAGCGACTTATTTCTCTATGTTTTGCACCCACCGAAATAGTATAATCATTCTCTGCTGGAAAAGATATAACACAACATTGTTTACCAGCGAGTCCCAAGCTTAAATCCGATTCCGTGTTGCGGTCGGGCACCATTTCCTGATTTGCGACGGGTGGCTTCCAATGAAATATGGAACTGTCCAGTGACAGCTGGGGTGAGTCGCCAGCCTAGACGGACGTCGTATTCCGTGTCAGTAGCAGAAAATCCTACAAAAGGCGTGATCGTATTACGGCCACTTTGCATGGGCAAGCCGTAGCCAACCTCCCCATCAATCCGTGGGTCTAGTTTGGGCTCATTATTGGGTATGAGAGTAGTCACGTTTTTCGTTGACACTATTGAGTCAGCACCACCCGAATTGGCGCCAAGGGACTGCGTTAGTGAGAGTGAAAGTCCGCGCTTGTTTTGACCGGGCTCAATCCTGATTGAAACAGAGACACCCCACTCACTATACTGACTAATGGAATGGGCAACCAAGGCACGTGCTTTCAGGTCCGTTGTTAATCGCAAGGTCGGATTCGTCCACGTCAGTCCACCACCAACGACCACTCCCGTTCCTCGTGCCACGTCGCCACCGTCATATCGCAGACCGATTTCCAGAGTGGGTCGGAGCGTCGTACCATTCTCCAAACCATATGTACGACTACCCTCTAACAATAACCGGAATCGGCTTGTGTCGGTTGACGTCACATCAGATTTGGTTTGACCATAGAACACATCACCCTTTAATGCGAGATCAATCCCATCTGTTGTACCTCGGTCCAACACCATACCCCTTACACCCAACGCGCCAAGGTTCATGGAGAGGTCACTCCGCTCCGCCGGTGAACCATCGTCAAACGTGATGGTCATGTCACCGGTACCCCGGCCGACAAGACCCCAAACACTCAACCGGTCAGTCAAAGTGTACCGCGCGTAGGGACTTACCATGGTTACAACACTCCTCACATCACCGGAACCATTTTGGTCTGACCCGGCCATCTCAAACCGACCCTTGTCGGTGCTGCGGCTCACCGCAACACCAGCCAGTAGGCGGTCCCACTCGCGGTCAACACCAATCACGCCAGTTGTCACCGCACCGCTGTACCGCGCCGAACCCTTATCATCTGCTAGTGCCCCTTCAAAGCGGTCGTAAGCGATACGACCCCAAACGGCTAGATTAGTCCCATCATTATTGCTAACCACGTTAAACGAACTGTTGGGCAAGAGTTCGCGTCCTGTCGGTGTCCGGGTGGCCATGGTCGTCGCCGACGTATCCCACTCAAATAATGTTTCGCCCGGCCATAAGTTCATACCTTCCTTCTCTACCGGTGCCTCTTTACGTATACCGAGTACCTGTGCCAGTGCACTCATCGTGTCGGCGAGTACCTTGCCACTGTCTGGTTGGGATAATTCGACGCCTCGGCCTCCCACCGTCACGTTGACCCCTGGAGGAGGGTCGGACCCAACACGTCCTGAAACGATGTCCGTCACTTGAACTGCCACCGTGCGTCCTAAACGCGACATTCTCTCTTTTTGCGCTGATTCGGGAACTTTAGACTGCTGAGCTTCGGCCCGCATCACTGTCACCGAATAGGTCTTTGCCGTCGTTTCTTCCGCGGAGGAAACCTCAATGTTGATGATGTTCTCGCCTTCGTCTAGTCCGATCGCGTCACTCTCTGTTCCACTCGCAACGCTATTCATATTTGAATCTTTTCCGACTTTTACTGTTGCGTCTTGATCGTTGACGGTTGGAGTAATTTTAACATGCGTTACTTCATTTTCTACTGTCGCGGTGTAGTCCGTGGTTTCTGGAGCAAAGGTTGAAGGATCCAGCGTGAGCTCCGAGAATGGATTGTCAACACTGGTACTGCTTGTTACAGATAAGTCAGATAAGGTTGTATCCACTTCAGGTATTCCTGTGTCTGTCACCCATGGACTATTTCCTGAGTTGTTTACCGACCGCACCCTTACCCGATAGGTCGTTCCAGAGTTGAGGTTAGCAATTACTTGCGAGGTTGATGTACCGGTTCGGTCGGCTGCAACCCAACTATTCGCTACGTCAGTCCCGACTACTGCATCATTGGACACAGATGCTACTGAAGCAGATGTATAATGTATATCGTATGAAGTTATCAAACCTGACGGTGCCGTCCAAGTCAGGGTTAATTGCCTGATTCCTGTGACAACGCTGAGGTTGGTTGGAGCAGCCGGCCCCGCCGCATCCCAGGTCGCCGTCTTGGTGACCACCGAGACGGGACCCGTGTTGACCCCGTCCGTTGCCGCATCCGCCGCCACCGTCACCACCACGTTCGCCGAACCGGTGGGTGTCACCGCCAGCGTGTAGGCTGTGCCACTGCCCGCGAATGTTCCCTTGGTTCCGCCGGTGACCGACACATCGTCAGTGGTAAACTCGGTCACGGACTCCGAGAACGTGAACGTCACGCTCAGTGCATCGTTTGAATTGATCTTGGCCGGTACCCCGCCAATCGTCACCGTTGGTACTGCCGCATCCCAGGTCGCCGTCTTG
>Ga0209022_1002676_pt1 | contig 14025 bp, 6 predicted proteins | sample PinacodermPK_FD_187300 | JGI IMG/M metagenome (GOLD analysis project Ga0209022, IMG submission 187300) | Host-associated microbial community of the marine sponge Aplysina aerophoba from Gulf of Piran - sponge pinacoderm, lysed by proteinase... | ecosystem: Host-associated > Porifera > Sponge >...
CGGAACGAAGCCGAAGCGGCCGCCGAGGCGCTCGGACGGGCCATCTCGCTGGCGCCGAACTCCGAGGAGGTCCTGGGCGCCTACGCCCGCTTCTCGCTCGGCCACGGCAACCCGATCCAGGCGATCCTGGCGCTCGAGCCGCTGGCCCGAATGCACCCCGGGGAGGCGGAGTACGCCTATCTACTCGGTGTGGCCCGCATGCAGGTCGGCGAGATGGCGGAAGCCGCCGAGGCGCTCCACGATGCGGCAGCCCTGGATCCGGGTCGGGCCCTGACCCACATCGCGCTGGGCCTGGCCCTCAACCGGCTGAACCGGCTCGATGATGCCCAAGAGGCCCTGGCCAGTGCGCTCCGGCTGGAGCCCGACAACGTGGAGGCGCTGGCCGCCATGTCCGAAACTGCCGAGGGGCTTGGCATGCTGGCCGAGGCGACTCGACTCGCGGACCGGGCTCTCGCGGTGAATCCCGATCACCCGACGGCGCTGGTCACGATCGGAACGGCCAGCCTGAAGGAAGGTCGCTCCGAGGAAGCCCGGGAGGCGTTGACCCGAGCGGTCGCCGCCGAGACCGAGTCGATCAAGGGGCACTACCAGCTCAGCCTTGCCCTGGCCCGTCTCGGCGACCGTGTGGGGTCGGAGCGTCACCTGCGGCTCTCCCGGGAGGCTCAGGCCGCGATCGAACAGAGCATCCAGCGACTGCGAGCCCAGCCGCGGTTGGGCTCGAGGACGGAGCCGTGAGCGGCGCCACTGGGTGCGCCGGCCTTCTGGCCGGCATCCGGCGCGCTAGCGCCGGTCTCCGGAATCCTGCCGCGGCAGCGATGGCGGCCCTCCTCCTCTGGCCCGCGTCCACGTTCGCCCAGGACGCCGGCGACGCGCCTCTGTTCCGCGACATCACGGAAGCCGCCGGCATCACCTTCCGCCACAACTCGGCACCCGAGAAGAAGTACATCGTCGAGTCGATGAGCGGCGGCGTCGGGCTGTTCGACTACGACCGCGACGGCCTGCTCGACATCTACTTCGTCAACTCGCTGACCGTCGACACCGCGAACGAGCCGGAGTCGTCGGCGAGCGCTCTCTACCGCAACCTGGGCGACGGCACATTTCGCGACGTCGCCGCCGAGGCCGGTGTTGCCCATCCCGGCTGGGGCATGGGGTTGTGCGTCGCCGACGTCGACGGCGACGGCTGGCAGGACATCTACGTCACCGGGGTCGGCCGGAACCGGCTGTACCGCAACTCCGGCGAGGGAGCCTTTACCGACGTGGCGGAGGACCTGGGCGTGGCGGCCTCCGGCTGGTCGACGGGCTGCGGCTTCGCCGACTACGACCGCGACGGCGACCTCGACCTATTCGTTAGCGGGTACGTCGAGTTCGACCTGGCCAACCTGCCGGAGTTCGGCAAGGACAAGACCTGCGAGTACCGCGGCATCTCCGTCCAGTGCGGTCCGCGCGGTCTGCCGGGCACGTCCGACCTCCTGTTCCGCCAGGAAGCGAGCGGCGTCTTCACCGAGGTCGGCGAGGAAGCGGGCGTCCGCGATCCCGACGGCTACTTCGGACTTGGCATCGCCTGGGTCGACGTGGACGGCGACGGCTGGCTCGACCTCTACGTCGCCAACGACTCGACCCCCAACTACCTCTACGTCAACCGGAAGGACGGGACCTTCGAGGAATCGGGGTTCTTCATGGGGGTTGCCGTGAGCGAGGACGGCGCCGAGCAGGGCGGGATGGGCGTGGCGGTCGCCGACTACGACGCGAGCGGCCGGCTGAGCATCTTCGTCTCCAACTTCGCCGAGGAGTACAACGCGCTCTATCGCAATGAGGGCGACTATTCGAGCGATGTCTCTTTCCGGTCGAGGACCGCGCCGTCGAGCCTTCCCTACGTCGGCTGGGGCACTGCCTTCTTCGACTACGACAACGACGGCTGGGAGGACCTGGTGGTCACGAACGGCCACGTCTATCCCCAGCTCGACGGCGCCAAGCTCGGCGCTTCGGCGCCGTACCGCCAGCGCAAGCTGCTCTACCGCAACCTGGGCGACGGCACGTTCGAGGAACTCGCCGACCGAGCCGGCCCGGCCTTCCTGGAGGAGCGGGTGAGCCGCGGCCTGGCGATGGGCGACCTCGACAACGACGGCCGCGTGGATCTCGTTGTCAACGACCTCGACGGTTCACCGATGGTGCTGAAGAACGAGGCCGGCGGCGGCCACTGGCTGCAGGTCCGGCTTGTCGGCGCCGGCGGGAACACCGACGCGATCGGCGCGTTGGTCCAGGTGACGACCGGCGAGCACCGCCAGCTCCGCAACATTCGCAGCGGCACGAGCTACCTGTCTCAGGACGACTTCCGCCAGCACTTCGGCCTCGGCGACGCCAGCGTGGTCGACTCGGTCGTCGTGACCTGGCCCGACGGGTCGACGACGGAGCGGGAGAATGTGGCGGCCAACCAGTTGCTGGTCGTGGAGCAGGGTGCTGGAGAGTAGCCGGCCGAGACTGGGTGCGCCGGCCATCTGGCCGGCATCCGGGTAGGGAAACGGCTGCGCACTGGGTGCGCCGGCCTTCTGGCCGGCATCCGGCGCGTGAGCGCCGGCCTCTGGACGTTCTGCCGCTGTCGGCCCGGAGAAGGTCGCCGCTTCGCGGCGCGTCTTCCTCAGAAGCCGGCGGGGACGCCGGCGCACCCAGTGGCCAGAAGGCCGGCGCACCCAGTTTGGACCTCCTACTGCGCGGCGCCTTGCTTCATCCAGCGTTTGCCCGAGCTGTGCGGCGCGCTCCTGGCCCCGCGATTGAAGCCCTCGGCCGCATGCGGGTACTCCGCCCCCACGACGCCCCCGGCACACTCGCCGGCCGGCGGGATCACCCACTCGCAGCCGGGCGTGTTCTCCGGGCCGTCGGCCCAGCACTTCTGTAGCGCCTCAAGATCGACGGCCAGTGAACCCGGATCGTGTGGCGGCATGTGCTCGTTCGGGTCCCAGAAGTCGCCGGTGAACTCCTCCAGCGTCTCCATGGCCATTCGGTGGCAGCCGAGGCAGCCGTTGCCCTCTATGTGGATCGTCCGCATGTCCCAGTCCGGCGCGCCCACGACGTAGTAGGGCGGGTTCGGCCCTGGCAGGAGGGGAACGACGGGCTGGCGCGGGTTCTCGGGAAGGCGTGCCGACTTGATCCACGGGTTGTGGATGAACGGGTCCGCCTGGTGACAGCGGACGCACTGGATGTCGCCGGCGGGCATGTACGCGTCGTCGAAGTCCGGATCGTCGGGGCCCGGCAGCACACCGAGCAGGCGGTTGTTCTCGCCGACGGAGGTCCAGGGGCTGTTGTCGCCGGACTCGAAGAAGCAGGTGGCGCCTGACTCACGGTTGTAGCCGATCATCTGGACCGAGTCGCCGATGTCGACGTTGAAGACATCGTCCCGCCCGTCGTGGCGGCAGAAGCTCACCCAGACGACCTCGGGACGTGCCGTGCCGTCGGCGTTCCTGCCCTCGTAGCGCTGGAGGCTCGACCCCGGCATGCAGTCGCCGATCTGGAGGCTGCCGTCGTCGCAACCGTGGAGCCCCGGATCCTCGAAGATCTCCTTCCCGTCCTGCCGGATGCGGATGCGCGCGCCCTGGCTGCAGTCGACGGTGGGTGCGACGCCCAGGTGCGGCTCGCACATCGCGGCGTACGCGCTGGCGCTCCGCGGCATCGGCGGGTTCGCGCCCGCAGGCGTGCACTGCTGCGGCGATTGCCCCTGCACCAGACCCGGGCCCAGAGCAACGCCGAGAAGCAGCGCGACATACTGGGTGCGCCGGCCTTCTGGCCGGCATCCGCTTCGACGGTGCCGGGCCGGCGTGCGGTCGCCGCTTCGCGGCGCGTTTTCCTCAGAAGCCGGCCAGAAGGCCGGCGCACCCAGTGTTCTGCGTTGGTGAACGACCATGCCTCTCACCCCGACCCCTACATTTCCAGCGCGACTTCTTCCTTCGCATTCGACTCCAGCGACTGGACCTCGCGGCGCAGGTACTTGTTGAGCTGCCGGTCGTAGCGGCTCGTGGCGCCGGCGTGCCGGGCGCGCGCGTACGGCTCCCAGCGGGGCTCGCTCGCGCCTTCGACCTGGTCGCCCATCACGGTCACGCGCTGGATGATGCGCTCCTCGTCGAAGTCGTTCAGCACGAAGTGCTGTGTGCAGCGGTTGTCCCACATGGCCAGGGTGCCCTGCTGCCAGCGGTAGCGGACGGTGAAGCGCGTCTTCGTCGCCCAGCGGGTCAGGTAGCCGAGCAGGTGGTCGCTCTCCTCGTGGCTCAACTCGACGATGCGGCGCGTGAAGTGCTCGTTGACGAACAGCGACTTGCGGCCGGTCTCCGGGTGCACCCGGACTACGGGGTGGATCGTCATCCTCTCCGGCTTGCCGTGCGGCGTCGCGTCGTGGAGCGCCGTCAGGCCCTCGCAGAGCTCCTGCAGCGGCGGCGACAGCTCCTCGTAGGCCTTGTACATGTTCGCCCACATCGTGTCGCCGCCGACCTCGGGGCACTTGACCATGTTCAGGATCGCCATCACCGAGGGACTCTCCTGGAAGCTGATGTCGCTGTGCCACTCGTCGGCGACCCCTCCGCGCGTGGCCACCAGCTCGAAGACCTCGGGGTGGTCGAGGAACGGGTTGTTCAGGTGCGGGTGTCCCTCGAGCTCGCCGAAGTGCTGCCCGAACCGGACGTGCTGCTCCACCGTCAGGTGCTGGTCGGGAAAAAAGAGAACCTGATGGTCCAGCAGCAGCCCGCGGATCGTCGCGGCCTCCTCGGGGCCGGCCTCGGCCAGCGACAGATCGTCGACCTCGGCGCCCAGGGATCCGGAGAGACGAACGACTCGATGGCTCATGGGAGTTCTCCTTCGGTTGAGTGAACGAGGCTATCTCTATCGAGCGGCTGTTGTGCGTCAGACAAACGTCGACGGGCCATACCGGGTCCGGCGGCGTCGCAGCGGACTGGACGGCTGGAGAAGCGCACGGCCGTGTCATTTTGATGATGCGATCACCGATTTGACATGAACGGCTCAGCGAAGCAGACTCCTCCTGCCATGATCTCCCGGCACATTACGCCCGCGTTGAAGCGCGCCGCGGAGGACTACCCGGTCGTGACGCTGACCGGGCCGCGACAATCGGGAAAGACGACCCTGGTGCGAGCCGTCTTCCCCGAGCACGCCTACATGTCGCTTGAATCACCGGACGTGCGCGCGCGGGCCCTCGCGGATCCGCGCGCCTTCCTGGCTCAGGCGGACCACATGATCCTCGATGAGATCCAGCGAGCGCCCGAGCTGCTTTCCTACGTACAGAGCCTCGTCGACGACGACCTTCGCGCCGGCAGGTTCATCGTGACCGGATCGCAGAACGTCCTCCTTCTCCGGTCGGTTTCGCAGACGCTGGCGGGCAGGACGGCGTTACTCGTCCTGCACCCGTTCTCGCTGGCGGAACTGCGCGGCCTGCCGGCGCTGGAACCGCTGAGTCTGGATCTTCCGGCCGACGTTGGCGGCGGCGGGGCGAACGCGGCGGCGGCCAGGCCGCTGGCCGAGGATGCGCTCTGGGACACCCTGGTCACGGGCTTCTTTCCGCCGATCCACGATCGCGGTGTCCCGGCCGGCGAGTGGTTGGCCGACTACTTCCGTACCTACGTCGAGCGCGACCTGCGTGAAGTGACGCAGGTGCTCGATCTGCGGCAATTCGAGACGTTCATGCGGCTGGCGGCTGCGCGTACGGCAACCGAACTCAACCTGAGCGGCCTGGCTGGCGACGTCGGCGTGACGCAGCAGACTGCTCGGCGCTGGTTCAACGCGCTTGAGATCGGCTACCTGGCTACCGCGCTTCCTCCCCACCACGCCAACTATCGGAAGCGCCTGCGCAAGCGTCCACGGCTGCACTTCCTCGATACGGGTCTGATCTGCTACCTGCTTGGGATTCGGGACGGCGTGACGCTCGAGAGCCATCCGCTGCGCGGCCCGATCTTCGAGTCCTTCGTCGTGGCGGAGCTCGTCAAGGCCTTCTCGGCGACGCGCCGCGATTCGCCGCTGTTCTTCTGGCGAGATGCCGCCGGGCATGAGATCGATGTGCTTGTCGATGCCGGCGATCGCCTGATTCCGATCGAGGTCAAGTCGGGCCGCACCGTGGCCGCGGACGCCGTCGCGGCCCTCGAATGGTGGACCTCGATTCCCGCGAATCCCAACCGGGGCGGCGTTCTGGTTCACGGCGGCGCCGGCAGCTTCGACCTGAAGGGCTTCAGGGTTCTGCCGTGGTTTCTGACCCGTGAACCTTGAGCAAGCTCCGGTTGGGCGCGATCGATGCCGCCTAGCGCGTGATGGAGGAGCGGCCGAACGGTTGACAGCCGCGGCGAGAGCCCAGTCAGTTGTACGCGTAGATGTGCTCGCCGTGCGGAGCGCTCGCCTCAAGCAGGGTACTTGTCGATGTTGATCGGGCTCCGGGCGGCTCGATCAGGTGCTTCTCGGCAAGCAGTTCGGCATACGGCTACTTCGGGACGGCTTCGGCGAGGGCAGCGTCGACGTACGGGTAAGGGCGTTCCAGAACGTCCAGGAGTGTCTTCTTGACTTGCGTCGTGAGCCGGCGCAGCCCGAGTTCAGCGAGCACCGCGCGAAGGTGCTCTTCTGAACCGAAGTCGAGTTCGTCTTCGCGTTGGCGACGCACAAGATGGGCGACGACCTGCAGTTCGCTTGGAGGTAGTTCGGCGAACTCGCGGGGCCCCCGTTCCCGGGCAACGACGGGCTCACCGTCCACTGGTCTGACGATAGAACGAACGAGTTTGCATTCACCCCATTCGTCTTCCGTCACTACTTGGCCGCGCTTCTGGGCACGCCACAGTGCCTGGTTCAGCTTGCTCTTCAACACACGGCCTAGCTTGCTCATGCCGCAGCCATGCAGATACACGCGATAGGCACGCTCGACCAGAATCGGTCCTTCGGTCTGGATGATCCTGCACAGGCCGTCGGCAACTTGTTCAGCTTGGGCGTGTCTCGGATCCGGTCCGGCTTGGCCGTGAAACTCTGTGTACGGGGCGATGTGATTTCGTCCAGGCTGCTGAAGCTCCTGCGGTTCGTCCCGCTGGACGGCAGCGGGATCTGCTGCCACGAGCATCGCCGGCCTCGGCCGCAATGTGTGCCCGTCCGCTGCGGGATCCGTGGGCGTTGATGGTCTAGCCAGCAGCCCGTCGGCAGTGTTCGACTCCGTGGAGTCGGCGTCATCCGACTCCACGCCAGGCTGGTCGCTATCGTCCAGAGGGCTCTCCTCCAGGACTTTGCGGAGTGCTCCGTCGAGCCTTGCAAGCGATCCGGCCTTGTCGGTCCACCAGTCGGTCGACCAGATGCGTAGGATTCTCCAGCCTAGGTTCTCGAGCACCTCCTGACGGATCTTGTCCCTTTCGCGCGCGAAGACCGAGCTGTGGTAGGTGGCGCCGTCGCACTCGATGCCGGCTAGGTAGCGTCCGGGAGCCTGGGGATGGATGACGCCAAGGTCGATGCGGTAGGCGGAAGCGCCCACCTGGGCATGGACTGTCCAGCCCCGTGATTGGAGTGCGCGCGCGACTGCCTTCTCGAACGGCGAATCGAAGTCGCCCCGATACCCCTGGGATGGTGCGCTGAGCTTTCCGTTCTCTGCGTAGGCCAGGAAGTCGCGCAGGTCGGCGACCGCCCGCGCCCGAGTACGGGACAGATCGATCGCGTCCGGGTGCAATGTCGAGAACACGATCAACTCATGTCGTGCTCGCGTTAGGGCAACGTTGAGACGTCGCTCGCCTCCCTCCCGATTCAGCGGACCGAAATTCATCGTCACATGCCCGGTGCGGTCCGGACCGTAGGTGACGCTGAAGAGGATGACGTCGCGTTCGTCGCCCTGAACGGTCTCAAGGTTCTTCACGAATACCGGTTCTGATCTTTCGGCCGAGAACGCAGCCTCCATTTCGGGGTGTTGCCCGCGTGCGCGGTCAAGGAGGTTCTCGATCAACGTCTGTTGCTCTGAGTTGAATGTCACGACGCCGATCGACCTGTCCGGGAGCCGTGAGTCGAGATCCGTTGTCCGGCGGACGATCTCGTCGACGATCGCTCGCGCTTCTCCCTGGTTAGTGCGTGCGCCGCCTCGGGCATAGAACGCGGATTCGTTGCGTGGGCGCTCGAGGCGAACGGCACGGTCATTCACTTGTGGGGATGGGAACGTGACGAGCTCGTTGTCGTAGTAGCGGTCATTGGAGAAAGTGATCAGGCTTTCGTGGCGCGATCTGTAGTGAAGACGCAGCGTTCTGTAGGGGATGCTCGCGGCCAGCATCTGCTCAAGGATGCTCTCGAGATCGCCTTCCATCTCGATGTCACCGTCGGGATCGTCGTCAGCACGGTTGAAGAAGTTGCTTGGCGGCATCTGCTTTGGGTCCCCGACGACGATCACCTGCTTGCCTCGCGCGATCGAGCCCACGGCATCCCAGACTGTGATCTGGGAGGCTTCGTCGAAGATGACGACATCGAAGAGCGCCTGATCGACGGGCAGGTACTGGGCCACCGAAAGGGGTGACATCATGAAACAGGGGGTCAACCGCGTCATCACGTCGGGCGCTGCTTTGACCAACCTTCTCACTGGCAGGTGCCGCTTCTGCTTCCTGAGTTCACGCCGCACGACGCCCCATTGCTGGTCGCTGGCGACGTCGTCGTACTCGTTCGATCTCCCGCGCGTCTTCGCGACGATGTAGCGGGAGGTGAGTTGCCGGTACTCGTCGTCGAGTCGACGGAAGCTGCTGATTGCGGCTTCATGTTCGGGCCTTGAGAACCTGCGCAGGACAGCGTCCTCTTCAAGGAGGGCCCTCGACCACCAGGCGCAATAGGACGCCCAGAAGGTGTCCTGTATCTCGTTTGGTGGAACGCGTCCTTTCTCGACTGCTTCGACCAGCGGCCGAAGGTCGGCGTCGATCGCCTCGCCGCGGCGTCTCCGCCATTGGCACCAGTCGCGGAGTTCCGGATGACGAGCCTCGATCTGTTCGGCCGTGTTCCGAATTTCCTCAGGGGCATGGGCCACATCGGCGAATCGCTCACGCACGGCCGCCCCCGCTACCCCCTCGAACCTGCCTATCGCGTCCTTGAGCCCGTCGAGGGCCAGGAGATAGTCGGTTGCGACACGGCCAACGCTTTCGTCCGGGGCCAGCAAATCGTTGCCGTCGTGGAGCAGGCGACGTACTTTGCCGCGCAGTTCGACCAGTTCCTGCGGGGCATCGTTCAGTTTCGCAGCCGCAGCCCTGACTCGCTGGCCGAGCTTGCGAAGCGATGCCGCCGTTGCCGCGGGCGTCGCATGCGCGGACCAGTCCTTGATCCCGGAGAGCTGTCGGTCCAACCGGTCGATTGCCTCACCCTCTCGGCGCATCTCGGTCAGGAGCGGTGCATCGGTCGGTGGGTCCGGAGTAGCCTGTGCGCCCGTGGTGCGCAGTTCCTTTACGATCTGCCGTTTCGCGAGCGTGCTCATGGGCCAGTGCTTCCGGCCTGCCTCCGCCCAGCGCCGTCCGATCGCTTCTCCGTCGATTTCCCTCCAGGCGAAGGGCTCGTAGGGGCTGCTGAGCGCTGTCTCGGCCCTCTGATAGGCCGTCAACCTGCGCTCCGCCTCTTCGAACGCGTCGATGCGCTCTACGCCGTCCGGTTCGAGAGCGTAGGAAGTCGGCTTGCGGAACGAGTCGAGCAGTACGGACGCGAGCTCGCCCAGTGCTTCGAGCCGCGGGAGTGAGTGGTCGGGTAGATCCACTCCGACCGACCGGACCAGGGAGGCGCAGAGGTCCTCGACAGATCGCGCGGCGACGGCTAGATCCGCACATCGCGCGACGACTCCTTCCTGCCAGCTCGGTGTCCACTCGTCCGCTTCGATGGGATGGAAGGGGCTCTGTGAGATGTCCCCAAGGGCACTGGCCTGAATCGACAGCTTCTCGACAACCCTGAGCACGGCACGCAGATCGTCTTCGTCGTGATAGTCTGCGGAGGGCCATGACAGCGCGACCCTATGCGAGAGCTCCTCGTCCCTGACCTTGACGCCCATCGCTTGGAATGCCGTCAGACCGTTCCTTCGCTTTCGATGAAGGTGATCGACGAGGCGGTTCAGGTCGTGACGCAGCGACGACAGATCTTCGGTCTTTCGGGTCCACTCCTCCGGCTCGAGCTCGGCAGCTTGTAGCGCCGTTTCCAGCGGCTTCAGGACGTCGACCTTGCGCGCCTTGTTGGAGTGCAGCTCAAGGCAGAAACGGCCGAGCCCGACTTCGTCGAGGCGCCGGTAGACGACGTCCAACGCAGCCGTCTTTTCGGACAAGAAGAGCACGGTCTTTCCTTTGCCCAGGAGATGGCCGATGAGGTTTGAGATCGTCTGGCTCTTTCCGGTTCCCGGCGGGCCGATAATCACAAAGTCCTTGCCCCGGTCGGCAGCCGCTATCGCGGCCATCTGTGATGAGTCCGCCGGTAGCGCCGTCAGCAGATCGGAAGGTCGGTAGTCGTGGTCGAGTCGCTGTGGCTCTACGAAGTCCACGCTCGAGCCGTAGGGAGCACTCGGCGAGTCCATCAGGTGGCGGACGACACCGTTGTTTCGCAGCGCTTCTGTCCGGTCCACGAGGTCCTTCCACATGAGGTACTTCACAAAGGAGAAATGGCCGAGTTCCACGTCCTCGACGACCTCGAAGCCAGGCACGTCCTTCACGGCCTGACGGACACGGTTCCAGATGAGTCCGACATCTATGCCGCTCTCGTCCTGGGGCAGATCTCCATCTAGGCCGCGCATCTCGGCTCCGAAGTCCTTGCGGAGCATCTCTAATAGCGTTGTGTTGAAGCGCGGCTCGTCGTCGTGCTGCGTCATCGTGATTCCGCTGCGCACGGACTTGCGTTGCAGTGTGACGGGAAGGAGTATCAGCGGGGCCCGGAATCTGCGATCGTCGTTGCCGTCGCGCTTCCACCGGAGGAAGCCGATCGCCAAGTAAAGCGTATTGGCGCCGCCTTCTTCTAGTGCCGTTCGTGCCTTTCGGAAGATCCTGACGGCCCGATCGTCCAGCTCCTTGCGTGGAAGATCGACGAGCAGGCGACCGCGGTCGAGTTCGTCTCGGGCATACTCGTGGGTGATGAGCTGCCCGGTCCGCTGACTGTGAATCTCCTCGTCCTGTGACTGAGCGGAGGACCGTGGTACGGGCTGGATGCGGAGCCGGGCGCCCGCGGCGAGCCTGTCTTCGAGTCGGGCCGGGTCCGGGCAGATGATCCTCAGGCTGGTCTTCGTTGAACGGTGATTCAACAGTGGATTGCGGAGCGTCAGATCCAGCAGTTTCCGCTGCCAGCGCTCCAGGGGACTCTCATGGGTGCCATCCCGGGGGCGCCCGTCTACGTCACCGGCGTCGGCATCGTCGAACTTGGGTAGTGGGGGCGCATGCTCCAGGGGCAGTTCGGCGGTCACGCCGCCGCTTCCAACCTCTGCCCCGGTCTTGCCGGACGTCAGCGCGAGCGGCGTGATCTGGTGAGCGCGTGCTCGTCGGATGTCGACGGCAGCACAGAAGGTGTCGTCTTGGTCCGCTTCAACCGTGCGGCGAGCCGCCTCCAAGGCTCGGGAGAAGCTCGGAGCCGGGTGCGTTGTCACGCAGGTCGTTTCGATGAGGAGCAACTCCTGGAGATCGACCCGCTTTCGGAGTGTCTCGGCGTCGTCGATCGCGACTGTCGACAGACTCTCCGGCTGCAGCCAGACACCGACTAGCGCGTGTTCCTTAGGGAGTGCGACAATCGGATTGAGCCCTGCCTGCTCGAAGGCGGCCGCAAAGAACAGTGCCGTATCCAGGCAGGTGGCTACCCGTGTGTCGAGAATGCGGTGGGGCCCGCGGACCTTCTGGCCGTTGCGCTCGAAACTTGAGGGAGGCAGGACATAAGTCAGGCCGAGGTTGGCGATCGCCGAGTAGATGGCACTGACGACTTCCCATACGCGTTGGCGGCGCCCCGACTTGTACCCATCGATCTGATCTGGTTTGCCCGCCCTGCGCAGCACTTCGCTGGCTTGATGGAGTATCGCGTCCACGGCCGGATCGTTGGGCGTGCAGAACGCAGCCAGGAGCTCCGGCATGAAATCGGCTCCACCCCACTCGTTGTGCGCGAGCAGTTCGACCGGTCTCCGGAGTTCAGCCAGCGGGACTCGATCCTTTTCCAAGCGGAACGCAAGCGTGCCCGTCATCTTCTCGCTGCGTTCCAGCAGGAATGCGCCATCGAGGTCGAGGTCGCGGTTCCTGATGCGAATCCGGCCTGCGGGATCGATCCGAGCGAGCGGCCACTTCTTCGTCCTGAGGAACGCCGGATCGGACTCGAGTGTCAGCACGAGATCCTCGAGCGTGTCGGCGTCAGGATTGTCGACCTGGAGGCTGCGGAGCACGGGAAAGGCGCACTGGTGGGCCGCGAAGTTCAGCTTGGCGGCGATGTCGGCATGGATCTTCAGTCCATGTTCCTGCCCTGACTCCTGGCTCTCGGCTGTCTCTTCCATGTCAGTCAATCTGCTCCATCGCCCGGTTCCGTGCTCTCGTACAGCTCGCAGAGCCAGGTTGCACCTCGGAACTCCCTGTAGCTGAGGGGTCGCCGATCCTCACAGACGAAGCTCTCCGCCGCAAGGCTCTGTAGTGGCTCAGGAGGCATGAGACTTGAAGGTCTTTGGGCTGCGCTGTTTGAGGATGCTGATGTGGTCCCGAGGCTGGCCGAGCGGTTTAGGTTGATCGAATTGATGGCGTCCACCTCCGAAAGGCACAGGTGCACCGGGGGAGCACCTTGCGCCTAGACTCTCTGTCATGCGCACTCAACTCGGCCTTCTAGCCGCAGCCCTTGCCTTGGGCACCCTGTCCTGCTCGGAGCCCGCGGAGCAGGACGATCGTCCCCGCGTGGAGGCCGACGGCACGGTCCACGTCCCGGCGTTCGACCTGCCCGAGACCTCGTACTTCAGCGAGGAGTCGCGGGCGGCGATGAAGTACTTCCGCGATGTCTACGGACCGGAGTTCGGCACCTTCTCCGAGGGCTGCGCGAACCTGAACGACGTTGCCGGCGATCCGGAGGCGATTCGCGCCGCGCGCCAGTGCGTCGCTGACGGCTACTACGAGACCGCCATCTACCGGGACACCCTCGCCAGGCACCCGGTGGAGATCACCGCGGAGACGATCGCGGGCGTTTACACCGAGGTGTTCGTCCCCGAGCGGGGCGTCGCCGAAGAGAACGAAGACCGGCTCCTGATCAGCATTCACGGCGGCGGCTTCCGGGTCGGCGCCCGCTACTTCAGCCATACGGAAGCGATGCAGGTCGCCGACATCGGCGGCTTCAAGGTGATCAGCCCGGACTACCGGATGGCCCCGGAGGCCACCCATCCGGCCGGCGTCGAAGACGTCATCGCGGTCTACCGGGCGATGCTCGAAGACTACGAGGCCTCCAGCATCGGCATCTACGGCTGCTCGGCCGGTGCGATGCTCACGGCGCAGACGGTCGCGTACATCCTTGAGCACGACCTGCCCCTGCCGGGCGCGATCGGCCTCTTCTGTGCCGGGATACCGACGACCGACGGCGACACGCCCGGCGTCTTCAGGATGGGCCGGAGCGAGAGCGCCTTCCTGGCGTCCGCGTTAGGCGGCTTCCCGCGCCCGGTCGAGCCGGCGGAGCCGCCCCAGCCGAGCGGCTACTTCCGCGGCGTGGAAGCCGGCGACCCCGTCGTCGCGCCCGGCGACCACGACGACCTGCTGGCCCGCTTCCCGCCTGCGCTCCTGATCAGCGGCACCCGCGACTTCGCCCTGGGCGGCGTGTTGGCGAGCCACAACAAGCTGGTCAGCCTGGGCGTCGAGGCCGACCTGCACGTCTGGGAAGGCCTCGGGCACGCGACCTTCGCGTTCAACCCCCGCCTGCCCGAGTCGGACGAAGTGCACGAGGTGATCGTGCGGTTCTTCGACCGGCACCTTTCGCGGTAGCAGCTTGCGCCGCGGTCAGCCTCGGAGGCTCACCGGGGACGCGCCGAGAAACGACCGAGGCCGTAGAATCAACGCTCACGGAGATAACGGGGCTGCGTGCGGGTAT
>Ga0209022_1002677_pt1 | contig 14023 bp, 14 predicted proteins | sample PinacodermPK_FD_187300 | JGI IMG/M metagenome (GOLD analysis project Ga0209022, IMG submission 187300) | Host-associated microbial community of the marine sponge Aplysina aerophoba from Gulf of Piran - sponge pinacoderm, lysed by proteinase... | ecosystem: Host-associated > Porifera > Sponge >...
CTCGATCGCCGCTGGGCCGAGAGCGGGAGCTTGCCGGACGGCTGGGTGTTTCCCTCGCCCTCCAGCCGCACGGGGTATTTCGTGAAGCTGACCTATTTTCATCGCCGCATCGGCGACGCCGGGGGTGCGAAGTTCTGGTACCACGGGATGCGCAACTGCTTCATCACGGTCGCGGAACGGGAGTTGATGCTGCCGCACGCGCTGACCAAGCGGCTGGTGAACCATGCGCCGCCCAACGACGTCACCGAGGGGTACGCTTCGGCTTGGACGATCGAGCAACTGCGGGAGCCCGCCCAGCGCATAGCAAACCGCATCGAGGAGTTGATGAGCGACCATGCCGGTTGCGTCATGGGAAGAGAGATACCGCTGGGATCCTGGTGAAGCTCGTCCGCGAGGGACGCATCGAGCGCGTTCCCGATGGGGGCTACCGCATCGCCGCTGCCGGGACCAGGGGCGCGATGGCAACGGATGCCGCCGTGAATGGCTAGGACCGCAGGCAAGCGTTACCGAAAACCGTTACCGCCTCGAACCACTGAAGAGGGAGGGTAACGGTAACGGGTAACACCCGCAGCCCGCATCCCTTCCAAGCAGACCTTCGCCGGGAGCTGACAATGAGCGGCCCCGATCCGCTGGCCGCCTGCCGCAACATCCCCCTCGACCGGGTCGCCGCCGCCCTCGGCTACCGAAGAGACCCCGCCGACCGGGGGCGCTTCAAGCGCGAGGGCTCGGTCATCAGCATTGACGGCGAGAAGTTCTTCGATCACCTGAGCGGCACGGGAGGGGGTGGCGCCATCGACCTCGTCATCCATGCAACGGGGTGCCGCTTCACGGACGCTCTGCGCTTCCTGGGAGGCCATGAGGTACAGGGGGGGGGAAGACCACCACCATCCCAGCCGCCCCGCGACGCCTGCGGCTGCCAAGGCCCAGCCCTCGCGCATGGCCCAGGGTCCGCGACGCCCTCGTCCGTCAACGCGCTCTCCGCGCCAACGTTGCCGAGACAGTCGCGACCGTCGACTGCAACAGGAAACGATCGGCGCGGCGATCACGGGCGCCGGCTCTACCGACGGCAGTGATGCGGAGCACGCTGCCGAGGACGCCGCGTGCCGAAATGGCGTGAAGGCATTGATGCGGTCGTGCGCAATCCCGTGCACCGGGACCTGATCATGTTCGGGCTCTACACCGGCATGCGCCGGGGCGAAATCATCTCACTTCGCTGGGAGCGGGTGGACCTCGAGGCGGGTCTGTTCCGGGTCGAGGAGACCAAGCCCGGGGTACCGCTGGAGCTGCCCATCACGCGCCAGTTGGGCGTCATCCTGGTACGTCGGCGGGCCAACAGCGACGCCATGCCGGCTGACATTCGCGGCTGGGTGTTCCCTTCGATGTCCAGCAAGTCGGGCCATGTCGAGGAGCTTCACGGGCACTACGCCGGCATCGGCAAGGTGAGCGGCACGAAGTTCTGGTTCCACGGGCTGCGCAACGTCTTCATCACCGTGGCCGAGCGGGAGCTCATGCTGCCGCGCTCGCTCACCAAGCGGCTGGTCAACCACGCGCGCCCAAGCGACGTGACCGAAGGTTACGCAGCGGACTGGACCGTCGAGCAACTCCGCGAACCCGCACAGCGCATTGCCGACCGGATCGATGAGCTGGGTGCGGTCGCGCCGCGAGCGGCGGCCTGAGAGTGGGCTGGCCTGACAGCGCCGCGTCCGCGACGGCTGCCGGTAGACTGACAGGCTTTGGGTTTATAGCAGTCGAGACGCGGATCGGCAGCGTGTGGGCGACAAGCGGTTGCCGTTCCAACCTCTCCAATGGTATGAAAGTGCAACTTTCCAACAAGCTGCACGCGAGGCTGCCATGCCGTTCGTCACCGTGAAGCCGAAGTTCCAGGTCACCATTCCAGCCAAGCTGCGCAGAGATATCGATCTGCGCGAAGGCGACATCATGGAGGCGACCCTTGTCGGCGACGGCATCTTGTTCAGGCCCAAGGAACTGGTCGATCGGGATGCCGTCGCCAATCGCATTGCCGCCAAGTTCGCAGCCGCTCGCCGTACGCCCGAGGATCTCGATCGTTCCGAAGACGAGATCATGAGGGACTCGATCGCCGAAATATCCACCACGCGCCGTGAACGCCGTCTCCGCGAGACATGAGGGTCGTTCTGGACTGCAACGTTTTGGTGTCGGCGGCGCGGATCGACGGCACGTGCCGCGCGGTTGTTGACAGGGCCGTGCGCCGACACGAAATTGTTCTGTCCGAGCCGATCCTGTCCGAGTACGAAGCGGTCGCCGACCGGCGCGGGCAGGCGCCGTATCGCGACGCCACGAAAGTCGTCATCGGAGAAATCGAGCGGCTGGCTGTCCGGGTCGAGCCGGCGGACGTCGCGTTCGGTCTCCGCGACCCTGACGACGAGGTCTATCTGGCGACTGCCACGGCTGGCGGTGCGGTGCTGATCACTGGCAACACACGGGACTTCACGGAGGCGCGGTATGGGGCAGTCGAGGTCTGGTCGCCAAGGGCCTTTCTCGACGGGACGACATGAGATGTGTGCGTCGACGGCGAGGAGTATGGATAAAGGTCGGCCGTGCAAGTCACGCGGGTGAACTCGCCATAGGCGAGGCTGGCGAGGAGCAGGCGGAACTGGTTGGGCCACCATCGGCGGCACGAGGTGCGGTCGGCGAAGAGCTGGAGCTGCTGTTCCTTGATCCGGTTCTCCATCTCGCCGCGGGCGCAGTAGAGACGCTCGTAGAGGTCGCGGCCCTCGCCCGCCAGGTTGGTTACCACGAAGCGCGGGTTGGCGCCCCTGGGGCCGTGCTCGATACGGGCGATCGCCCGGCGTTCGCGATCCCAGCTGCGCGCGCCGTAGGTGAGGTCGGCGAAGCGGCGCTGCTTCTCTCCGCTCTCGGCGAAGCCGGCCTCGGCCAGCGCCATCGCGGCCAGAGCCGCCAGCCGGGCGTTGCGGGCCAAGCCGAGGATGTAGCCGACATCGTGACGTTCGCACCAGCGCATCAGCCGCCAGCGGCAGAAGCCGGAATCCGCCCGCACCGCGATGCGCACCCCGGGCCAGGCCCGGCGCATCCGCGCCACCAGAAGCTTCAATATGCCCAGCGAATGCCGCGCCGGATCGATATCGGCCGGCCGCAGATAGGCCGCCAGCAGGTGATCGCCGCAGAACACATAGAGCGGCAGGAAGCAATAGCGGTCGTAGTAGCCGTGGAAGAAGCGCCCCTAGTGATGGCCGTGCACCGCATCGTCGGTCGCGTCGACGTCCAGCACGATCTCTTCCGGCGGCGTCTCGAAGGCGGCGATGAAGGTCTCCACCAGGACTGCGTGAACCGCCCATGCCCAACCGCGCTCGGCCCGGTTCTCGAAGCGGCACAGCGTCGGCGCGCTCGCCAGGGCCCGGTCGCGCCCGGTCGCGGTCTGCAAGCCAAGATCGTGGCGCAGATCGGCGTGGTCGTTCAGATCCTCGTAGCCCAGCGCAATCCCGAAGACCCGCTGGCGAACCATGTCCGCCACGCCATGGCGCGGCTTGCCCCGCTGGCGCGGATCGCCGAGCCGACGCGCCACCGCCGCCGTCAGACCGAGCCGGCGATCCGCCTGGCGCAACAGCAGCGCACCGCCATTGCTCGTCACCGCGCCGCCGTCGAAACCCGCCTCTACCCGGCGACCGCGACAGGGTGGAAAAGAAAACCGTCCGGAGGTACAATCCGCCACCGCCGCGCTCCCGTGTCAGATTCTCGTTAACCAACTGAATCATAACACAAAACGGAACACGGCGGTGCCTACTTCATGAAATATCCGGGCTAATCAGGTTTGCCACGGTCGATCTGGCTGCCTCCACGTCGACGATCCGCGACCGGTTGCTCCGACTTGTCAGGTCCTGATCACCACCCGGCTTGGCCAAGGAACCAATGCACCAACCTTCAAATCGCATCGGTCGGTGGAGGCCGGTCGCTACGCGAGACCGCCCTCCGAACTGCCATTGCCGAGATTCTCGTTGTTCTTCCGAGCGGCTTCGGCCGGATCGCCATCGTCAACTACGGCATCCGCGGGACACGAAACGTGAGCGGGGACGCGCCGACGAAGGCGATTCGTTGGATCCTGTCGCCAAACTGGGATACCTATTTGCTTCCGGTACAGCGGTAGGAGAGCAGGATGCGGCATCGGCAAGGCAGATCTCGGCGCTTGAGGTCGCTCGCCCATGCGGGATGCGCATGCGGCCTTGCGGCGTTGCTTGTTCTGGGCCTGACGCACCCGTCCCACGCCGGCAAACGCCATCGCCACCATCCCGGGCACGGCCACCATCATCACGGCTACGGTGCCGCGGTTCTGTTCGGCCTCGGCTTGATCGGTCTGAAGTCGAGCCGCGCCAGGGTGGAGCGCCGCCGGCAGTACAGGCACCACTGGCACAAGAGGCGGCCAGCCGAGAGGGTCCACCGACGGCCATCGATAGTCCATATCGTCCCGCGGATACGATATGTTGCACCGGAAGCGCATGTCCCGCGGAATGTCGCGGTACGTCAACCCACGATGCCGCCTCCGGACTGCTTGATGATCCGCGAATACCAGACACGGATCGTCATCGGCGGGAGGGAGGTCGACGCTTACGGCGATGCGTGTTTACAGCCCGATGGATCGTGGAGGCGCGCCCCACCGATGCTCGTGCCTCGATAGTCTCCCGGCCGCGCATGGGAGAGGCGCACGGCAATATCGATTTCGGCGTTGCGAGGACGATTGGCCCATGAATCCCGGTCATGTCATGTACGCGGTTTGCGGTCGGGGTGGCTGGCCGAAAACCGGCTTGGGGCCTGGAGCCACGACGACGCCACGGCGCGGCGGAACGGTTCGCCCGATTCGTTTGCTCGCCTCCCTGGCTGCAGCGATCCTGACGGCATTGCCCTTCCCGGGACCGGCCAGGGCGGATGCCGAAACCCGCGGTTTCGGCGCGCATGCGCTGACGCTGCGCGCGGAGGTCATCGATGGCAGGGGCGCGCCGGTGCTTGCGCTCATCCCGGGCGGGCTCGCGCGGGGCCCGCTGGCGCAGCTGTGGCCGCCGTTCTTCGAGAACACAATGGTGGCGCTCGGCCGGCTGCGCTCGCCCGCCCCTAGGGCGCTCTACTACAACCCGCTGCTGGACATCGCCGTCTCGACGATATGGGAGAAGCGGGAGGGCGGCTGGGGCCTGACCGTCATACGCGCGCTTCCGGGCGAACGCCTTGCCGGCCCGCCCGGCGATGCGCCGTCGCGCCCGTCCTGGGCGACGGCGGACGAGAGGCCGGTCGAGGCTCTGGCCGCGACTGCCGCAGCCCGTCTCGCGGCTTTCCACCGCGCGCATCCCCCGAAGGCGAAGGAGGCGGCGCGGATCGCCACGACCTTCGCCGACGATGCCGCCGATGCGCGGGCCGCATGGCCGCGCCTGATGTGGAACGCCCGTCAACGCGCGCGCTGGACGTCCGGGGCGGAGCCCTGGCTGCGCCCGACGCTGGCCAATATCACCGAGACCCTTTCGGCGGACGACGCAAGGACGGTGACGGCGGCGGCACCGGCCACCGACGCGGCGACGGCGGAGGCGATCGCCGGCCTGCCGGCCGAATTTGCCAAGAGGCTTGTTCTTGACATGGTTCTGTCCGCCGGCAAGGACGGGCGGCTGTTGATCGGGTCTCTGCCCGACGACGGGGAGATGTATTTTCTCGTCCTCTGCCGGCTGGAAGGCGCGGCTTGCGGGCTGCGCCGAATTATGATGGTCTCCCTTCTCGACGGTGCCGAGGCGTTCGGGAAGGCAACGCGGCAATAGGGGATAGCGTCATGTTCGCACGATACCCTGGCATCCCTTGCAACCTGTCCGCGGTTTGCGCGGCCGTCCTGGTCCTGGCGGCCGTATCGCTCCAGGCCTGGCCCGCGCACGGGTTCGGTCTCAACGCCGCCTCCGCGCCAGCCGCGGGGGCGGCGAAGGATGCGGAGGGAAACAGGAAATCGGCCGCACGGCGGGTGCTTGAAGAGGAAGTCGACCGGGCTTCCGACAAGGTGGTGGACAAGGCGGCCGACAAGATCGAGGAGTACACCATCAAGGCCGGCAAGAAGGCTTGGAGCTGGCTGGAGAAGACGAAGAAGTTCGGCCCATTGGCGAAGAAGGTCGCCGTGCGATACGGGCCGATTGTCGCGAAGGGGATGCGCCTTTCAGGTCCCGTCGGAACGACCTGGGAAGCCACATACCAAGCTGGAAGCAAGGTGATCGCCCCGTACATCGCCATGCCGCTGATCGACCGGCATTTCGACGACAAGTGGGAGAAGCAGCAAGCCGACCTCAGCCGGGAGATCGCGGATCTCAGAAGCCGCGGGGAGGACCGGCGGCAGTGGCGGGAACGCCAGAAGGATTTCATGAAGCTCATCGCCGGGGCGATAGCGGTGCGAAGACTGACGGAAGACGGGCGGGGCCCCTGGGGTCGGGAGACCGCGGAGGGTTCGAACTCCGTCGCCGACAAGGATCCCTGGGCCGCCGAGAACCCGGATGTCCGATATGCGCGACCCGTCGCGGTGAAAACGGCGCCCGCGCCGGACACGGACCCCGCCGGATCGGGGAAGAGCGCATGGGATGCCGAGACCCCCGCCGCCGGCAAGGATCCCTGGGCCGCCGAGAACCCGGATGTCCGATATGCGCGACCCGTCGCGGTGAAAACGGCGCCCGCGCCGGTCAGGGACGTCGAGACAGGCCCTTCCAACTACGAGAAGGCCCTGAACTCCTTGGAGGGCGGCGGCGCGCGATCGGCCGGCTACGAGGGGGCGCTGGAAAGGCTGGAGGCCGACCGCCGGGCGGAGCAAGCGCGGAGGGAGGCCGAAGCCCGGGCCGAGCGGCAACGCCAGGCGGCGCGCAATGCGGAGGCGCGCCGCGTGGAGCAGGCACGGAGGGAGGCCGAAGCCCGGGCCGAGCGGCAACGCCAGGCGACGCGTGCGGCGGAAGCGAGGCGTCGGCAAGCGGCACGCGACGCGGAGGGGCGCCGGGCGGCGGCAGCCCGGGAGAGGGACACGCAGCAGGCCCTGGAACGCGCTCGCCGGGAACGCCGCGACTACAGCAGGCGCAACTACAACAACAGCCTGCAGCAGCTGAACCGGAACTTGCAGACGCTGCAGCGGACCCGTCAGCAACAACAACGGGCCTACCAGCGGCAGAAGGCCCTGGATCTCCAGCGCCAGCGCCAGCGACAGCTTGAGCAGGCGCGGCGGCAGCGGATCTACGAACAACAGCGGCAGCGCGACCGGCAGACCTATCAGCCGTATCAACCAACAGGGGATGGCTGTCCCCCTGGAACGGCAAGAGCTTGTGGCCCACAATGCATTCCAATTGCGAGAATCAAAGCCGTATGTTGATGCTGTGTTCTGGCGAGATTTGACGGTGCTCGTCCGGCTCGCCGCCGGGCCGAAGGGCCGTCGGTGTGACCGGCATCCAGGGCCACCCCACGCGCCGATCCTTTCCCGGCACTGCCTCATCGGTCGATCGACCGAAGCGAGGAGGCAGGGGCTCAATGAAGAGGACCGGCATGAACGACATCAAGGACATTCTTCGGCAGCGTCACGGGCTCGGCCTGACGCGCGACCGGATCGCGGCGGCGACGGGGGGTGAGCGCAGGCACGGTCATGTTCGCCGCGACCTGCTGGAGAGCCACCGGCCCAAGACGCCACGCGCCGATCGCGGGAAGCCCCCTTGCCTCGGCACGCCCCTACCCAGCCCCTTCACCCGCTACGGTTCCGCACTCGAATACACCGGCGTCGACAGCAGGCGGGCTGGATCGACGGCGCGCGCAACCCGGAAACCGTACTGGGTGTGGCGTTTCTTCACTTCAATGCTGTTACGAAACGCCGAGCGCAGGTAACTGGCCGGGTTGTGCCACGAACCGCCCCGCACGACCCGAACACTGCAATTGCCCTTCTCGGTCCACGCTCGCCCGTCCATCGGTGCGCCTGCGTAATTCTTGTGCCAGCAATCCTCGACCCATTCCAGAACGTTGCCGTGCATGTCGTGCAAGCCAAATCGATTTGCCGGGAATGACCCAACCTTTAGCGCTCTTTTTCGATTTTGCTTTCCTTTCGACAGCCGGTCGCTGTGCGCGCTGTTGTAGTTGGCCTGCTTCGGCGAGAGGATTGTCCCGAAATGGAACTCGCTGCGGGTCCTCGCTCGCGCTGCGTATTCCCACTCGGCCTCCGACAACAGGCGATACGGCTTGCCGGTCTCTTGCGAGAGCCACCGGGCATAGGCTTTCGCGTCATTCCAGCTTATGCAGACCGCGGGCGAGCTGTCGTCATGGTCAAAACCGGGCGCGGTCCAGCTTATCTTCGTGTCAATGAACAGCCCGGGCGACTCACACGCCTCGGGAGACGGCAATCCGAAGAGGCCGGGCTTTTCCCCCATGTCATGACCGGTTGCCTGAACGAACGCCGTGAATTGCCGTAGGGTTACCTCGTACTTTCCGACAGCAAAGGGTTTCTGGATCGTCACACGGTGCATGGGCCGTTCGTCCTCGTCGCCCTCGTCGGAACCCATCGTGAAGGATCCCGCCGGCAAAACCACCATTACAGGGCAGGTATCGCAGTCGCGGAATACCCTTCCTTCCACCTGTACCCGGTCCCTTCTCAGCCGCGCCTCTGCAGCATGATCGCCCTTCGGGTACAGCTTCAGATAGCGCTCGTACCCCGCGATTGTGTCCTGCGACTTGGCCCGCGCGAAGACGATGGGATCTTTCAGTTTCCGAGCTGCGGCCCGCGCCTGGTCGCGGTACGAACCCTCCGGATGGGAGGACAGGTAGGCGGTATAGGCTTCGAGCGTGTTTCGCGTTTTCGCTTGCGCGAACCCTTCTCGATCCTCCGACTTGTCCCTCCGCCGTCTGGCCTGTTCGACGAACAAACCGTTGGCGTTGGATGCAAGATACTCGCGGTATGCGGCCGCCGAATCCGACTTGACGGCCCGATCGAACTCATCGGAGTCCAGCTGGAGAACGCGCAATTCCGCAGTGTCGCGATGTTGACCGCCGGGATTGGCGGCCAGGTATTTCCGGTAGGCGCGCGCGGTGTTGGCTTTCTCCGCCCGCACGAAGGCTTCGCGATCCAGCGCCTCCGCTTGACGGTCACGGGCCCGTGCGGCGAACAGCCCTCTCGGATTCCCGTCGAGGTACCTTTTGTAAGCTGCGGCCGTGCCTGAATTCCTGGCGGCGGAAAAAGCGGCATGATCCGTGCGCGCTCGCTTCAGGAGAGCAAACGTCTTCGCCAGCTTTCGCAACCGCGCAACGTCAATCGGCGTCCGACCCGTCGGTCCCTTGATAGTCGGGTCTGCGCCCGCCCGCACGAGCATTTCCGCGATTTCCTCATGGCCCTGCAGCACTGCCAGGAACAACGCAGTGGCGCCGTCCGCCGCTTGCAGGTCGAGACTGGCACGTGCATCGAGCAGAGAGGGAACCAGCAGCTTGTAACCCTTGCTTGCGGCGTACATCAGCGGCGTCCAACCGCGCCGGTCGCGAATGTCCGGATTCGTGCCCGCCTGGAGAATCGCGCGCGTTCCGTCGATATCGCCGTCGCGCACCGAACGGAGGAGGTCGCCGGTTTGCGGCCGAATGGGAGCAGCGGGCTTCCCCGCTGGCTTCCGTGAAGTCGCCACGGTTTCCCGCAAGGCGCGCAACCCATGAGGCGTCAGCGTAGCCGACGAGGGCTGTCCGACATCACGCAAGAAAGCCCCGTAGGCGCGCGAGACACGTGGGCCCCATAACCCATCGATCTTGCCCGGTCCGTAGCCCAGCGCCGTTAGCAATTGCTGCGCCTCCCGGATCGCCCGCGCAGGCGGGGGCCCGGCTCCGGTTCGGTCCGGTCCCCCGGCGCTGCGTCGATCCGGAGTTCCCGCGGGGCTTGCCCCGGGCAATCCTGGGCGCCAAGTTCGGGCAAGCTTCTGGGCCTCGGCCCTCGCCGCCACGGTCATCTGCCGCGCCAGCGCATCGCGTTCCTTGATCGCCCTGCTTTCGCCGCGCCCGGCCGCCAGGTTGAACCACATATGCGCCAGGACATAGTCCTGCGGCGCTCCTACACCCTTCACGTAAAGCCGACCCAGCGCCAGCATCGCCCTGCTGTCCCCCAAGCGGGCCGCTTCCTTCCATTGCTTGAGCGCTTCGGCCGGTTTCCCCGAGTGCCACGCGCGTCTGCCCGCGTCATAATCGGCGTCCGCCGATGTTGCCCCAGCCAGCGCCAGGCCGAAGACCGTCAGCCAAATCCATTTTCGCGCCATCGATCGCGCTTCTCCCGACCATTTCCGCTCTCGTTCGAACCGGACAGGGACAGGCGGTCGATGCGCCCAAACTTGCCACACTCAGCATCCGTATCGCGGTTCGATGGCCGTCCCCGAGGAGACCGGCCGATAGAAATCGTAGTCCAAGATCGCGTTTCCTGCCAAGCATGGCCTCGCCCACCCGCAAGCGCGGCCGGCTGCGCGCGATCCGCTGGCTGGGTATGCTGCCTGAATGAGGGAAGCCGGGCTCGACGAGGGTGTGCTGGCGCTGCTCTGCGTGGGAATTCACGAGAGGGAGCCGGTGGGAGGCGCGCGATCGTGGAAGTCCTTCGATAGAGCGGCAGTGGAGCGGCTCACCGCAAGGACTCGATCTTTTGATCGGCTATTCGAGACCGATGTTGACGACGGCGTAGAAGCGCGCTTTTTCGGCGGTGTACCGGCGCGGGACGTTGTTTTCGGCTGACGGTTGGGCGCCGATCCGCGGGGTCGGTGACCGGGGCGTGATTTTGTCGTTGGTTTCGGCGGCGGTGGGGGCTGCTCAGAGTATCCGCCGATCGTTGGTGCCCATTGGTTCGCCGGCGCGATCCCGCGAGAGCATGTCGTTCCAGTCGTCGGCGTCGAGGGCGGGGCGGACGCGGACGACCCTGTTGTCGTTTCGCAGCAGCCGCTGCGCGGCCTCTTCACCGTCAGGGGTTGCATCGTAGGCACAGAAGATGCGGCGGGGGTTCCAGGCCTCGATCCAGGTGGGGACGGTTGCCGGGATGGCGGCGGCGGAGACCACGGCGCATCGCTTGCGCCTGGCCGGCACGAGCTGGAGGGAGAGGATGGACAGGGCGTCGATGGCGTTCTTCGCGACGATCACGGAGATCGGCCACTCGGGCTCCCAGGACATCCAGAAGCTTCCCGGCGCGGGCGGGGACGGCGCCGCTTCGCCGGCGGGGTGCGGCTGTGAACGGTGCCCGTCGATGGGAAGGATCTCGGCGCCGGTTTCCTCACCGGCGGCGTTTCGCCTGAGGAACACGGCATTGGCGTGGCGGTCGGCGTAGAGGAGGCCGAGGTCGCGGCACAGGGCGATGAGCACGGGCGAGAGGCCGCGCCGGTCGACGAGGTAGCGTTCCACCGCGCGCCACTGGCGCTGCGATGGCGCCGGTCGACACGGCCGATGGGCGGTGCGGCGGAACCGGCCCTGCAGTTCGGAGAGGAAGGCCAGCGCGTCGGGCACGGAACATCGGTGCCTGTGGACCACCAGGTCGACGGCACCGGCGCCCCACTCCCCGCAGAGATGGTCGTAGAACATGAAGCCGTTGATGCTGACGACCGAATCGGGATGCCTCCAGCGAGCGCCGTCTTCGGGGTCGCGGCGGTAGCTGAGAGCGGGGAGAACATCTTCGAGGGGGTAGCTTCGCAGCTCCTCCGCCCGCAGGCGGCGATCCCATGGGTGGGGATGCCGCACGGCTACGCCGGCTCGGGCGTCCCGGGGCGTTTCGGGCCGGCCTTGGCGGATTGGCGCCGCCGGCGGCGCTCCGCGCTGCGCTGCTTCTGGCGCTCCTCGGCTTCCTTGCGACGGTAGGAATCGCCGTCGATGGCGACGATCTCGGCGTTGTGGACGAGGCGGTCGACGAGGGCCACGACGCAGGCTGCGTTGGGGAAGGCCTCGCCCCACTCGGAGAACGGCCGGTTGGTGGTGATGGTGGAGTTCTGGTGGGTTCGGCTCGAGACGATGTTGAACAGCAGGTCGGCGTGGCGGTTGCTGTAGGACAGGAATCCCACCTCGTCGATCACCAGCAGGTGCTGTCGGGCGTAGAAGCGCAGCTTTCTCTGGAGCAGGGTATCGGAGTCGATGGCGGCGAGCTCGCCGAGCATGCTGGCGGCGGTGCGAAGCGCACGGTGTGCCCCTCGAGCACGGCGCGGTGGGCGATATTGGCGGCGACGGTGGACTTTCCGACACCGTTGGGGCCGACCAGGACGACGTTGGCGTGGTCCTTGAGGAAGCCGAGGTTCATGAGATCCTCGACGGCCATGCGGTCGCAGCGCCTCGGCCAGTCCCAGTCGAAGTCGGCGAGCGGCTTGAACTCGCCGAGGCGTGCGTCGGCGAGGCGGCGCTTGAGGCTGCGGGCCCGCCTCTCGTCTTCCTCCCAGGCGATGAGCGCGCCCAGCCAGTCGCAGTCTTCGACCTCGTCCCAGTGGGCGATGAGGCCGTGCAGGCCGAGCGCGCGGGCGCGTTCCATGAGGGGGTCGGTCATTCTTCGCTGTCCTCCTCTTCGTCCTTGCTCTCTTCGTCCTCGCCCGCCAGCCCGTCGTATTCGCCCAGATCGTCGCCGGTCGCTGCGGCGGGCTACTTGACCACAGCTCCGCCGGGGAAACCCCCAACCGGCAATCAGGCTGCCATGTCGGAACCAGGATCAGGCGCCTAAATCAGCGAATAAGCGCGGGTTTGGACCGTCACCAACAGGTCGATGCCCTCACCTGTGGATTTCAGGTCGCGGTAGGGTCGCTGGTTTCCCAGCGCCCCCCGCATAGATCCGGACGTGCGCGTTAACGCATCCGGCTCCTACCTCGGGTGTTTGACGGCAAACCGTACGCTCGGCCACGGGTGTCGGATCCGGGGCATTGGCCAGTAGCAGTCCACGAGTGCTTGCAGCCGTTCCCAACTGAAGCGATCCCGCTGCGACCGCCGACGCAACGCCTTCATCCATATCCGTTTCAGGATGCAGATGAAGCTTCGCAGGAAACGGGAACTGGTCGGGACGGCGTAGTAGTTCAGCCATCCGTTGACGACCCGCCCCAGCCACCTGACGACCTGTCGAAGGTCGTGATGCATGCGTCGCCGCAGGGCCTCCGCGATACGCTTCAGAGTGCGGCTCATCCGCTTTGCAGCGGGCTTGCGCCCGAGCCCGAATTGCCCGCTTCTGGTCTTCCTGCAGTAATGCGTGAAGCCCAGGAAGTCGAACGTCTCCGGGCGACCCAACCCCCGCGCCCGACGGTTCGCCTCGGCGTTCCGTCCGAACTCGATGAGCCGGGTCTTGTCCGGGTGCAGGGCCAGGTCGAACTGGCCGAGCCGCTCTCCGAGCGCATGCAGGAAGCGTTCCGCGTCCCGCCTGTGCTCGAACCCGACGACCACATCATCGGCATAGCGCACGATGATGGCGTCGCCTCCGGCCTCTTCAGGCCGCCATTTGCGATGGAACCAGAGGTCGAGGACGTAGTGCAGATACGCGTTCGCCAACGTGGCGGAAACGATCGCCCCTTGTGGCGTGCCCTGCGGGGTGTCCTGCCACTGGCCATCGACCATGACGCCGGCTTTCAGCCACTTGACGATCAACCTGATCACCCGTCGATCCCCGATCCGATGCTCGAGGAACCGGACCAGCCAGTCTCTCGAAACCGAATCGAAGTAGGATTTCAGATCCGCGTCGATCACCCACCGTTGGCGCTGCTCGATGATGCCCTTGCGTAGCGCGTCCAAGGCATCGTGAGCCGACCGCTTGGGCCGGAAGCCGTAGGAGCACGGGAGAAAGTCCGTCTCGTAGATCGGCTCCAGCAGCATCAGGATTGCCCGCTGCGCCACCTTGTCTTCGAACGTCGGAATGCCGAGAGGGCGTTTCGTGCCGTCCGCTTTGGGGATGTAGTGGCGTCGCACCGGCGGCGCGAAGTAGCGGCCCGACTTGATCCGGTCCAGGAGGTCGTCGAGATTGGCCTCAAGGTCCTTTTCGTAGTCGGCAGCCGTTACGCCGTCGATGCCTGTCGCCCCATCCTTGCGCGTCCGG
>Ga0209022_1002683_pt1 | contig 14002 bp, 10 predicted proteins | sample PinacodermPK_FD_187300 | JGI IMG/M metagenome (GOLD analysis project Ga0209022, IMG submission 187300) | Host-associated microbial community of the marine sponge Aplysina aerophoba from Gulf of Piran - sponge pinacoderm, lysed by proteinase... | ecosystem: Host-associated > Porifera > Sponge >...
CAAGCAGCGGCTCGACGAGCTCCGCGACAGGCGCATGGTCTTCATCTTCGACGAATGCCACCGCTCGCAGTTCGGCGAGAACCACCGAGCCATTAGGGAGTTCTTCCCGAACTCCCAGCTCTTCGGCTTCACCGGCACCCCGATCTTCGAGGACAACGCGACCGTCCGGCGGACCGAGGGAGACGCCGCCACCCTTGGAACCACCAGGGACCTCTTCGAGAAACAGCTCCACGCCTACACCATCACCCACGCGATCGAGGACGGGAACGTCCTCCGCTTCCACGTCGATTACTACAAGCCCAAAGACGCCCCGGCTCGAAAGGGCGGTCAACCTCTCGCCAAGCGGGCGGTCGCCGAGGCCATTCTGGACAAGCACAATGCCGCAACCGGCGACCGACGTTTCAATGCATTGCTCGCAACTGCCTCGATCAACGACGCCATCGAGTACTATGACGTTTTCAAGGAGCTTCAGGCTAAGCGTCAGGGGGCTGATCCAGAGTTCATCCCTCTCAAGGTCGCCGCCGTCTTCTCGCCGCCCGCCGAGGGCAACAGGGATGTCCAGCAGATCCAGGAGGACCTCCCTCAGGAGAAGGAGGACAACCAGCACGATCCCGAGGGCAAGAAGACCGCGCTCAAGGCCATCGTCGCCGACTACAACGGGCGGTACGGAACCAACCACGACATCAACAACTTCGACCTCTACTACCAGGACGTCCAGCAGCGCATCAAGGATCAGCGGTTCCCCAACCGCGACCTGCCCGGCAAGGGCGAGGAAAAGATCGACTTCGCCATCGTTGTCGACATGCTGCTCACCGGCTTCGATGCCGCGTTCCTCAACACGCTATACGTGGACAAGAACCTCAGGTACCATGGGCTAATCCAGGCCTTCTCCCGCACTAACCGCGTCCTCAACGCGACCAAGCCCTACGGCCACATCCTCGACTTCCGCCAACAGCAGGACGGCGTCGAAGCCGCCTTCGCTCTCTTCTCCGGCGCTCAGCCTGACACGGCCCGCGAAATCTGGCTGGTGGACAAGGCGCCTGTCGTCATCGACAAATTCAAGCAGGCTGTCGCCGCCCTCGGCGACTTCATGCAGTCGCAGGGCCTCGAAGCCAAGCCCGATCAGGTGAACGACCTCATGGGCGACGACGCCCGCGTCCAGTTCATCAAGCGGTTCAAAGAGGTGCAACGCCTCCAGACCCAGCTCGATCAATACGCCGACCTCACCGACGAACAGCGGGAGCAGATTGAGCAAGTTATCCCCAAAGACGATCTCCTCGCTTTCCGCGGCGCCTACCTCGAAACCGCCCGACGGCTCAAGGAGCAGCAGGGCACGCCCGGCGGTGGCGGCGAGCCGACCGACCTCGAGGTGCACGAGCTTGACTTCGAGTTCGTCCTTTTCGCCTCTGCCGATATCGACTACGACTACATCATGAAGCTGATCGCCAAGTACTCGGGTCAGGACCCGAAGAAGCTGATGATCAGCCGCGAGCAACTCATTGGGCTGATCCAGTCCGACGCCAAGTTCCTCGACGAGCGGGATGAGATCACGGAGTACGTCCTCTCACTCAAGGAGGGCGAAGGCATCGACGAGGCCGCTGTTCGTGCCGGCTACGAGCAATTCAAGGCTGAGAAGCAGGCAAAAGAGATCGCCGATCTCGCCCGGAACCACGGGCTGACGACCGAGTCGCTCTCGGCGTTCGTCGACACCATCCTCCAGCGCATGATCTTCGACGGTGAGCAGCTCACCGACCTGATGGAGCCGCTAGACCTCGGCTGGCGCGAGCGCCGCGAGCGGGAACTCGCGTTGATGGCCGACCTCGTTCCGCTCCTGAACAAGCGGGCGGACGGCCGGGCCATCTCGGGCCTTAACGCATACGAGGACGGGCGCGCGCGATGATGGCCGACAAGCCATTGCAGCTTGTGCCGAAGCTGAGGTTTCCGGAGTTTCGAGACGGCGGGGAGTGGAACACAAGGAAATTTCGGGATGTTGTTTCAAGGGGCAAAGAGACGGTTGACCCACAGAAGAGCAGCGACATTCCGAATTTGATCGAACTTGAAAATATCGAATCTAAAACTGGACGGATACCCAGCATCGATGAACCCAAGAATCAAATTAGCCTCAAGTCAAGGTTCCAAGCCGGGGACGTCTTATTCGGCAAACTGGGTCCGTATCTACAGAAGTTCGCGCGACCTGATTCCCACGGTGTCTGCACATCGGAAGTTTGGGTTCCGCGAAGTAAAGCAGTTTCAAGCGCCTTCTTGTTATATTTGGTACAAACGAAACGTTTTGTCCAATTGGCAAACATCTCATCGGGTTCAAGAATGCCTCGCGCCGAATGGAATTATCTTGCAAATGCAGATTTCGCCATCCCCCATCCCGACGAGCAGTGGAAGATCGCCGACTTCCTCGGCTCGCTGGACGACCTGATCGCCGCGAAAGGCCGGAAGCTCGAAGCCCTGCGGCAGCATAAGCAAGGACTGATGCAGCAGCTCTTTCCCCAGGCCGGAGAGACCGTGCCCCGCTTGCGGTTTCCGGATTTTCGGGACGGGCCAAGATGGGATTTTCTAACTCTGGCATCCGCCAGCGATGTGAACCCATCAAACGATGGGCTTCCAGAGTTGTTCATTTATATCGACCGCGAGTCTGTCAAGAGCAGCATGCTTATCGAACGCAAAGAAGTCACTCGAGGCGCTGCGCCGAGTCGTGCTCAGCGTCTCCTAAGTCGTAAAGACATCATCCTTCAAACTGTTCGGCCCTATCAACGCAATAACTTCTTCTTCGACATTAGCGACGGGTACAAGTATGTGGCTTCATCGAGCTATGCACAGATTCGAGCACACGAATGTCCAGAGTTCTTGTATCAGCTACTTCACACGGACTCGTTTGTGAACAGCGTCTTAGCCCGATGTACAGGCTCCAATTATCCTGTATTCAATCCCTCGCTTCTTGCATCTATTCGGGTGGCGCTCCCGCGGATACCAGAGCAGAAGAAGATCGCCGACTGCCTCAGTTCGCTAGACGACCTGATCGCGGCGGAGGATCAGAAACTCGAAGCCCTGCGGCAGCACAAACAAGGGCTCATGCCGCAGATGTTTCCTGATCTGGAGATGAAATGACAACCATTGAAGACATTGCTCTAGAACTGCGCGACGACGATGCCACTGTTCATCTACTTTACGCATTCAACTCGGTGGGGAAAACGCGACTGTCAATCGCGCACAAGAATGCAACTAAAAACGAGGACGGAACGCACACGGGCATCTACTACAACGCATACAGCGAGGACCTTTTCGTCTGGAATAATGACATCGAGAACGCCGAGGCCAACATCCGACTCACCGTCCTCCCGAGCAATCTCAACAGGCTTCACGCCGAAATCAACGAATCCGAAGTCCGCGCGAAGCTGAAACCGTACAGACCAAGCTACGATTACCGCTTCGACATGCACCAAGATCCCCAGATGGGAATCGAATCGATCTCGTTCTTCCCTGCCGATACGCAGCCGGGCGATGTCCCACCCATCAAAATCTCCCGAGGCGAGGAACGAATTTTCGTCTGGTGCTTCTTTCTGGCGATGACGGAAGTGGAAGGATGGGCGGATACTCAGACCCGCCATATATTCGTCGACGACCCGGTCTCAAGCCTCGACGACCACAATATCTTCGTAACCGCCTCGACGCTGTACGACATGATCGAGAAGCACTTCGATCAACGGAAGATCATCATTGCCACCCACCATGTCGGGATGTTTTCCATCCTGTTCGATTGGTTGATGAAGGGCGAGAAGAGCAACAAGTACAAGCCGAAGTCAAATGCGAGTATCTTAAGTGGCAAGAACGGTGAGGTCTCGTTGAAAACCCATCGCGAAGGCGTTTTCCTCTATCACCTTCAGGTCCTTCAAGTTCTGGAGCGGGCGCGAAGGGAGGACGATGTCCGAACGCATCATTTTGCCCTGCTCCGTCAGTTGCTGGAGAGTATCTCGTCGTTCCTTGGCGTCGGTCGTATCGGCTACACACTTGAACGCATCGGTTTCGAGGATGCTGACGAAATTGCCCGAATCGTGAACGTCCTTGCCCATAAGAATGTTTACTACTTTGAAACTGATCGTCTGGTGCCGGACAACCTAGACCTGTTTGAAAAGATCTACGAGAAGCTAAACACACAGTACGCTTTCGTTTTCCGCTCGAGTTGAACCATGACAGAACAAGACCAGAAGCAGCTCGGCAACACGCTTTGGGGCATCGCCGATCAGCTCCGCGGGGCGATGAACGCGGACGACCTTCGCGACTACATGCTCGCGTTCCTGTTTCTCCGCTACCTCTCGGACAACTACGAGCAGGCCGCTAGGAAGGAACTCGGGCGCGACTACCCCGACCCGAAGGCTATCAGCAATGACGGGCGGTCCTCCCTGTCCGTCTGGTACGATCAGAACCCCGACGATGTGCCGGCATTCGAGGCGCAGATGCGGCTTAAGGTGCATTATGTAATCCACCCCGATCACCTTTGGGCCAGCATCGCCCACATGGCCCGGACCCAGGATGGCGAGCTGCTCGACACGCTGCAGGCAGGCTTCAAATACATTGAGAACGAGTCGTTCCAAAGTACGTTCTTAGGTCTGTTCTCGGAAATCAATCTCGGCTCCGACAAGCTCGGAAGGACCTACGCGAACCGGAACGCGAAGCTCTGCACGATCATCACTAGGATAGCCGAGGGCCTAGCGGAGTTCTCCACGGACGGCGATGCCCTGGGCGACGCCTACGAGTATCTGATCGGCCAATTCGCCGCGCGATCGGGGAAGAAGGCAGGCGAGTTCTACACGCCGCAGCGGATTTCGGACATTCTCTCCGCGATCGTCGCTCTTAACAGCCGGGAGCCAAAAACCGGCAAACGCAAGCACCTCGGCAGCGTGATGGACTTCGCCTGCGGCTCGGGTTCGCTGCTGCTGAATGTACGCAAGCGCATGGGCCCGCACGGCATCGGCCGGATTTTCGGGCAGGAGATGAACGTCACCACCTATAACCTCGCGCGCATGAACATGCTGATGCACGGTGTAAAGAACTCGGAGTTCGAGATTTATCATGGCGACACGCTGAGCAATGACTGGGACATGCTCCGCGAGGTGAACCCGGCTCGGATGACCCGGTTCGACGCCGTGGTCGCCAACCCGCCATTCAGCTACCGCTGGAATTCGAACGAGGCATTGGGGGAGGACGTACGCTTCAAGAACTACGGGCTGGCCCCGAAGTCGGGGGCGGACTTCGCGTTCCTGCTGCACGGTTTTCACTACCTCAAGGATGACGGTGCGATGGCGATCATCCTGCCGCACGGCGTGCTGTTCCGCGGGGGCGCGGAGGCGAAGATCCGCCGCAAGCTCATCAACGACGGGCACATCGACACCGTCATAGGCCTGCCGGCGAATCTGTTCTACTCTACCGGCATCCCGGTCTGCATCCTCGTTTTGAAAAAGTGCAATAAGCCCGATGATGTCCTGTTCATCAACGCGTTCGATCGTTTCGAAAAGGGCAAGCGGCAGAATTTCCTTACAGACGAGCATATCGATGAGATCATCGACACATACCGGGAGCGTCCGGAGAGCGTCGAGCGGTATGCCAGACGCGTCGAGATGGACGAGATTGAGGCCAACGACTACAACCTGAACATCTCGCGCTATGTCAGCACTGCCAAGCCAGAGGTCCCGGTCGATCTGGCGGCGACGCACAATGACTTGGTCGAAATCGAGAAGCAGATTCGTGAATCTACGGCGAAGCACAACGCGTTTCTCAAGGAGCTTGGCCTATCCACATTGCCAGCACCCGATTGCTAGCGTTCGGTCGAGTGGTGACGACAGTCCGTCGCGGCGTCATTTCGGTTTTTGCGAAATTAGTACTGATAACCAGGAATCCGGCGTGCTATTGCTCTGCGCATGGAGATTCGCATCGAGATTATCGGGATGCCGCCCGTTCCGTGCGTCGCCGACGACGGGCAGTTGTCGGAGGAGTCGGCTCCAGGTCCCGTCGACTGGAAATGCCTTTGCGAGCGCGAGCGGGTCCGAGCCGAGGACGCGGAGGCGCACTGCGAGTATGAGCAACCACATTAAATGAAGCAATTGGCGGTTCCCGCGTTCACGGTATTTGGGGAGCCCCGGCACGATTGCGCAGTTCGCGCAGCGCGCGCTCCGGACAACCGCTCACGGCAGCGTCCAGGGCGTCGGCGGCAGTCGGACACACGGATCGCCACCGCTGGAACGAACGCTTACAATTACGAAATGCCGGGAAATTGCCCCTATTTCTTCACCATACGGGACTCGCACCCGGCGCACGTCGCTCCGCGTGTTCCAACTCGGGGCTATCAGCGCGGGAGATATCGGTCGCCTAGGCATCATGGTCCTCGGCATGGCGGCCAACACTGAGCTTGAGTTCATCCGCGATTGCCAGTACGATGGGGTCGACGAGGCAATGAATAAAGACGTACACATGGGCCTGCAAAAGCGGGTCGACGATTAGAAGATCAGGAAGCTCGCGACTGAGAACACCCAAAAAGCGCGGATCGCCTGCGATCTCAAGTTATAGCGAGTTAGCGTCTATCGTGACCTGAAACAAGGATACGGGTCGAGCGCGAAGGCCTATTGCACGAGATTTCATCCCGATGGCGGCAGCGGCGCGAGCGCACCGCCAATGCGAGAATTCTAGCACTCACTGAAGTTTTGCGGAAAACGACAGCTAGCCTGATCGCAAATCAATAACTGAACTTTTTTACCACAATGCAGTAGCTACCAACAACTCGATCACGGAGAGTAATCCATGCCTGCTAAATTGTTTCTTCCGTCACTCACCATAGAGGGTTTCCGTGGATTGAGATTTCTCGAACTTCCATCTTTTGGTCGCGTTACCCTATTGGCCGGGAAGAACAGCAGCGGCAAGACTACAATTCTCGAGGCTGTTCGACTATTCGCCTCCAGAGGCGATAATCGGTCCCTCTTAGATCTTTTTGAGACTCGAGAGGAACTCGTCCTTGGATACAGCGAAGACGGCGACGAAATGCTTTTCCCGGACTTTTCGTCCTTGTTTTACGAATCTGACAATGAAGCTAACGATCCTCCAAACATCATGATAGGCGTTAAGGGCACGCCACAAACACTCTCTCTTCAACTTGTTGAGGATTCCAGAGGCTCGGAGATGCCATCTTTGTTTTCTAGACACATACAACAAACCAAAGCTCTTCGCGTGTCTTTCGGCAAGCAACCTCGCACCCTTTCCCTCGACGCGATAGACTACAATAAACACTTCAGAAGACGATTTGCCGCAATGCAACTACTGAGGGAACCAGTTCAAGAAGAATGGCCTGATCCCATCTTGAACCAATCCTTGGGACCCGGGCTGCCCGACAATAACACTGTCACGCGCCTTTGGGATGGTATCACACTGACTAGCGGCGAAGATTTTGTGACCGAAACGCTCCGCTTGATTGTAGGCAATAACCTCGAGCGGCTTGCTGTCGTCGGAGATTCTACCGGACCACTTCGATCCAGAAGTCGCCGCGTTGTCGCCAAGCTCAATTCCTTTGCAAAACCGATTCCTTTGAAACGTTTGGGCAATGGCGCACTGCGCCTACTGGGGATTGCTGTAGCACTCGCTAACTGCAGAAACGGTATTCTTATCATCGACGAGGTCGAAAACGGTATTCACTACTCACTACAATCGAAACTTTGGCAGATGATCTTCAAGGCAGCAGACGAAGGCAACGTCCAGGTGATCGCGGCCACCCACAGTTGGGACTGTATTGCCAGCTTCGCAGCTGCGGCAAGCGAAACAAGCGCAGTCGGAACTTTGTATCGACTGGAGCGTTTTGAACGTGATGTGTGCGCAGTTCAATACTCGGAAGATGACCTGACCGTGGCTGCGCAACAAAGAATTGAAGTCCGTTAGTCCATATGACGTTGATGCCAAACCCCAAATCACTTCTGGTTGAAGGCAAGCAAGATGAATACGTCGTCTTGAACTTATTAAATCGTTACGTAGGCCCACCATCGTTTGACATTTAACCAAAGGAAGGATTCGCGGAACTCCGCAAATCAATCCCCAGTAAAGTAAAAATTTCCGGGCGCAGTGTGCTGGGTATCCTCGCAGATGCCATTGAAAAGATCAGCAATTCCCGGTAAGATTTTTTATTGTTTATTTTCAGTAAGTTGCGAAGTTTCCGCGCTTTCCTTTTCGCAGAGTTTTGGTGCCAAATCGGCTATATTCCACCAAACGCCCCAAGCGGTTTTTGCCATGTTTTCAACTGTTCCACGCTGAAATGGCTGCCTGTTGGCGGGGATCGGACTTAGCGGGAATTGCTGTGAAAAGATCGCTGGTCGTTGGCAATCAATTACTGATCAATTAAACTTGCCTTCATCCCGGGCGTCGAGCCTGGCCACCATCCTCTCCGCCATGCTTTCCAGTTCCCGGATGCGGGCGCGGCGACGGTCTGACCGCTCTTCGGCTCGCCCAGGGTCATGCGCGACAATCAGGCGATGGCCGACCGGTGTAGACCGTGAAGTTGTCAGGCTGGGCGCTGACGCCCGGTGGCTGGCAAAGGGTAAAGACCCTTACGGATGCCTGGAAACTCAGCGACATCTCTGGTGCGGAGCTCGCCGGCATGGTGCTCGGTGCGAGCCATGCCCACCACAACGCGACGGCGGAACAGGCAGCCGAACTCGTCTGGACCGGCCCGTCAACAACTTCAAGGCAACTGCCGTCAAGAGCGGCATAGTCACCGCGCTTTGCCTCCTTCGCGATCGAAATACCGTGCGTGTCCGGGTGTGTCCCCAGCAGATTCAGATTGAATAGGGTATGCAGGTCTGCCCTGAGCAGCAGCCCGTTGCTCGGATGATTGTCTTTGGGCCCGCGGTAGGACAGATGTGCGCGGCCTCCAAGACATCACGAAGGTCACACGCGGAAACCACGCATTTTCCTCCGTATCGCCTTACAAGTTTATTTCGGAAGGAAGCCTGCCCCCGTCTTTCCTTGATTGCTCGAAGCACACTCGTTCGGTTGTCGGAGAAGGAAGGTGTGAATTGGTTCTCTCCGGTGAGATCTTCATTGGGATCGGCATCGTCAGCCACGACCGAAATTGACTGAACGAATTCGGTCAACAGCGTTTCCGACTCGGGAAACGAATTCATCAGAAGCCCTTCGAGCTTTCCGGGATCCACCTCCTGGATGGATAGCTGACCACTCGGACGCATTTCGATTTTTCGTATCTCGGCGGCCGAAATTTGGCCATCGGCCGGAAGAAACGTCCTTCCGTAGTGAGCTTCGAAGAGTTCGACGGCAATCTCTTCCTCGCGAGCTTCGGCAAATGTGTGGCGATTGTAACATCTCCACCGGGGGGGCCCTGTGCCTTTCCTTGAGCTTTGCAACATTGCAGACAGGGCACCGAAGTCGTTTCCTGGATCCGGAAACTATTCGTTCGACCAGACCCACTCCCAAGAATGTCTCCCTGTCGCGGAGTAGAACAAGATCTCCCTGGGACACCCAACGACTGTTCGGAACGGCGCTGTCGTACCTGTATGTGCTGGCAGGGTCGTCATCATACCCGGGCTTCCCGGCGTAATGAAGGCGATCCGGAATGGCTAGCAGCAACCACGCTTTCGAACCTGTGCTCATTGGGATTCATCCGGGATGTTCGGCTTCAACGGGCGTTTCCGGGATTGGTGGTTCAAGAGTGGCTTCGTGTCAACGGCTTCCGCGTCATGTGCCCATGCAACGGCACAGAAAATTACCGAATTTCCTGGGGTTAGGCCGGCACGCGGATTTCCGGTTCAGGTAGCATCCTGGAGACGAACTTTGCACACATGCAATCCAATGGCACACAAGATGCAGCTCTCAAGATAGCCTGTGGATGAGCCGACCAATAATTTTGGTCTGCGCGAGCGGCGCGCATCCTCCGCCGCGAAAGATCTGACTACGCAGCGGCCCGAAACCGTTCGAATCGTTCGGCCAGTCGATCCCTGTCGGGATAGTTTCTGGCTTCTTTCGGCAAATGCAACTTGCGGTCTTGTAATTGTTTCATGGCTTCCAGTACCGGTCCGTCGCGCTGGTCAAGCAGGTGTTCAGAGACATGCACGGAAAAGTCCGGATCGATCCCGATCAGGTCGGCGTCGAACGCGGCATGATGGAGCTTGGACAGGGGCATGCCGTTCACGACGACGGGTTGACCAAGCAATTCGTCCTTGTCGGACACGATGTGCGCCGCATCAAGGAGGCGGGGTTCTCCCAGACGGGACAGCGCACAGCGACCCCCATAAGCATCGATGACCATCTCCCGAAATGTCGCCTGGTGCAGGCGCTGCTTCACGGTCTGAAGGGCGTAGCGCCGTTCATTCGCGGATTGCGGCGGTGACAACATGGACTGGTCAGGCAGGCCGAATTCGAGACTGACCTTGCGCAGCACCGGGTCCCAGTTCGCAATGTAGGTGGGCATCAGGGCGTGATACAACGCGGGCGCGACACCGAGAAAGTAGATGACTGGAAACTGTTGTTCCCAGGCCACACGCAATCTGAGATTGTTGCCCGTGTTTGGGGCGCCGGGCGCGAAGGAATATTCGACCGTTTCGTCTTGGTCATAGATCTGGCGGTGCACGTTACGCTGGTCGTCGTGCCAGACCTTCCGGCCTTTTCGTGGGACTCCCGTTCGGACCGACAGCACGGTTCCCATCTCCTTTGGCTTGAATATGCCGAGCGCTCGACTGAGGAGGTGGATGCGCGACCCCTTGAATTCGAATCCCTTCTCAAGCGACGCGGCGCTCAAAGGAGATTCGAATTCGGCAAGCTGTCGCACATGCTCGAATGCAGCTGTACGAATCTGGATATCTTCGTCTGCTGGGAAACCGACGATTCCTGACATCATCGCTCCTGTTTGCGCACCGTTCACGAATGGTAGCCATGTATTCCCTTTGTCTCAATCATGCCAGGGGAGAAACAACCTGGTGCCGACATGGGGAGGCACGGATGGACGACCCTCCCGACGAAACTGACCGGTCACTTGTGGAGAAGGCGATGTGTCGATTGCAGCGCGAAATCGCTGCCCGGATCCAGTGTCCGTCGCGGTCGGTCGCCGCGGCTTCCGTGCGAGGGCGCGAAGAACCAGTCCGGTTCGTCCGGAGTTGGACAAAGGCATCGCGCAGGTATGTGGACTGCAGAAGCGCGATCCGGATGGCGGTCAAGAGGCTTGAAACCGGCCATGGAGATCGTCGCACAGATCCTGCTTGGGTTCCGTTCGCCGTCCCGATGTGAGCGTGGGCAGGCTCTCTGTTAATCTGATCTTCATTTAGGAGTCAGACAGGAATCCTCCGCAAATAAAGGGTCCGGCGGCGGATTCCCGGGGTTTCAACCTGCCACCTACATGGCAACATACTTGGCGGGGTCGATCTCCAGCAGCTCGAAGGCCCGGGCCTGCAGCTCGGTTGGCTGCGCCAGCAGCGGGAAGGCATGGTCCGGACTGTCCGGCAGCGTCACCTCGTTCAGCGTCAGCGTGGCCAGGTCGGCGAGCAGCGTCGTGAAGCTGTGGACCGGCAGCCCGTCGGGGGTGAACTTGGTGTCCGCCTTGGCCTTGGCACTTTCCGAGACCTCGGCGGGCTCCACAGGCGAGCTGCGCTGGGCCCGGGCGGCCTCGCGGTCGTCGTCCTCGAACAGGATCGGCGCCAGGCGCCGTCGCATGTGCCATTCCAAATAGTACGCCAGCATGCAAAGGAACACGTGCGCCCGGACGTGATCCTCGGAGTACACGTGCACCAGCCGGATCCGCAGCCGCGAGGTCTTCATCGCGAGGAACGCGCGCTCCACGCTCGCGAGCGACTTGTACGCCTCCACCGCGGCCTCCGGGCCAAGTGACGGGGAGTCTAGGCTGGTGCAGACCACGTAGATGCCGTCGAGCCTGGCCTCCGCCCCGATCCTGTCCCGGTTGCGCTTCCAGTCCATTCCTCCGTCGCGCACGGTGACGTCGAAGTGCTTCTCCGCCTTGCGCCGGTTGGCCTTCCTCCCCAGGGCCTTGATCGTCCGGTCGCGGTTCTGCGGCCCCGGCCTGGCGCGCGCGGCCGCGGCGGCGATGTCCGCGAGCGTCCGTTCCGTCGCACCCAGAAGCTCCTCCCGCTTCCGGCGCCGTTCCTCCCGCAGCCGCGGGTTTAGGCAGACCATCAGCCGCTCGCCGGGGAATTCCGGTCCAGTGATCTCCGCCACCGCGTCGGGAGCCAGCGCCTCGGGCACCAGGGGAGCCGGGGCGCCGTCCGCACCCTCCTTCAGCAGCTTGCGGATGTCCCCGGTCTTCAGGGCCGAGACCCAGTCGAGCCCCGCCGGCTCGAGGTTCTCGCGGATCCGCACCGTGGCGAGCATCCCCCGGTCGCCCACCAGCGCCACGCGGTCGATGCCGAAGCGCCTGTGGATCTTGGCCGCCTGGGACGCCACCGCGGACGGGTCCCCGGTGTTGCCGGCGAACACCTCCACGGCGACCGGACAGCCGTCCGCGGCGCAGAGCAGCCCGTAGGTCACCTGCCGCTTGCCCCTCTTGCCGTCGCGGTTGTGCCCGAACGCCGCCAGCGGGCAGCACCGTCCCTCCAGGTAGCTGGACGAGACGTCGTACAGGATCAGCGTGTTCCCGCCCTTCAGGTGCCGGTTGGCCAGGCTCCTCTCGATCCAGGGCTGGCGCTTCAGAAGCCAGTCGAGCATGTCCAGCATCCCGTTTTAGGAAATAAACCGCCCAGAAACTCACTTCCTCTTTCGAGGTTTTGGTTTCTTGATAGTCTCGACAAAATGCGTTTTGCGCTGGCATCGAGCCTTTTCGACCGAGGCAAAACGGCCAGCAACCACACTTGCGCCTGATCTTTATTGTAGATTTACGCATGATTTCCTTACCTCCTTTCCCGGGCTGTTGCCCGTCGTAGAAGACAGAGGCGCGAAAGGCAGATGCGTATCTACGGAGCGAAATGTATCAGTGGCTCGCCTCGTTGGTCGAGTCCGGCAGACAGAAACTAGACTGTGAGCCTATTGCGAACGATTCGCCAGCGAAACCCAGGCAGCGAAGGCACGACGATCTTTTTAGGGCGCATGCTTGAAATTTCCAATCACGGCTTCCGCCGTGTAAATATCCGAGAGCAATTCGGAGCGCGTGTAGGAAGCCAGAGGATTGTAGTCCGCATCATGCCGCTTGATTTGCGCTTGAACAAACTCGTACGCGAAATCTTCGATCTCCGTCGGAAATCTTGACATCACTGTTCGGTTTCCACACGCTTTTCTGGCGTGACCCTGATTGACGGATCTGTAGGCTTGACGCCATGCGGGATCGCTTCGATTCGCACTTTTCCCTCCGATCAAAAGGTCCGCATTGTTCCGGCAAATTTGGTGAAACAAGGCGTAGTACGTCGTGCTGACGGCGCGCCTAAGGTCGGACTGTCTCGGGCGCCTCGATCCGCCGCTCTTCGCCAAGCACCGGGCCGTTCCTATCAAATCTACGGGCTTCAGGCTGCCGCGCTCCCGCTGTCCTGCACCGAAATAAACGACATTACAGGAAACCGTTCAATGCCCAGTTCCGACAGTTTTGGCCTCAAATATCTCAAGAAGCTTGAGGTCAGAGATGAATCCAAACGATCGCCTTCGGCGGAAAAGACTACTTTGACGCGCAAAATCTCGCCCCCATCAGCATCGGTGTCTTCATTAACGTTCACGGAAATTATCTCGGCATTCGTGGAACGCTCGTCAAAAAGGCTTGAAACGATTTTGGCTACCTCTTCCTGTTCAAGCACTTGCCACCTCCTGATATCTTCAGCTACGAACGAGTTATCCAGCTGCAATCTATAGGGGAATTGATGATAAGTGAACAGGGTAATAGGGGCAACTTTCGAGGAATTGGTTCTAGCCTGACAGGGTATTCCGGGACGTTTGGTGGTTTTTCCCGATGAGGGGATTCCCTTTGGAATCGACTTGTGTTTCCAAGGGGCATGGATGATTCGCAGACGGACATTCG
>Ga0209022_1002690_pt1 | contig 13965 bp, 10 predicted proteins | sample PinacodermPK_FD_187300 | JGI IMG/M metagenome (GOLD analysis project Ga0209022, IMG submission 187300) | Host-associated microbial community of the marine sponge Aplysina aerophoba from Gulf of Piran - sponge pinacoderm, lysed by proteinase... | ecosystem: Host-associated > Porifera > Sponge >...
GCCGATACCGGTTCAGGGTGCTGCGAGGCACGCCCGTCCTCTCCGACACCCGCTGGTTATCGTTAATCTCACTCAAAATCTGTAAGGCTTCCGCCTTCTGTCTGTCGGTGTACATGCGCCGCCTCAATTTGGGCGGAAACTTCAATCTGCGTTCACTCATGGCCTTCCCCACTGCATCAATGGCAAGCTGAATCTGCCCCTTCGACCACGACACAGCCCTTCTCCTGTTCCGGGCCGCCCTGCCCTGACGGCGCTAACGTTGTCGATGACGCTGCCGAAAACATGATCCACAAGCGCGTCCGTCTCCATTCACAGACCGCGAACTTTATAGTATACAGCGTCGAAATGTCATTTGCATGTGAATTGTGCCTTTTTTTTGTATCAATATTGTGTCAATTTTCCTCCGAATGGTAGAATAGGGACCGTCTGCGCCATACGCGGCCCAAATCAGGACCCGGATCCAGCGCCGCGCCTTCTTGCCAGATAGGGAGACTAAGATGAAGCCCGCCGACGAACTCATACAGGAAAATAAAGCATTGCGGGACCGCCTTTCCCGCTTGAGCAGGGCCAGCCTGCGCATCAACGAAAGCCTCGAATTCGACGCCGTTCTGCAAAGCGTCCTCGACTCCGCCCGCTCTCTCACCGGCGCCAGCTACGGCGTCCTCACCCTCCTCGACGAAACGGGCCAGGCCGACGATTTTCTCTCCTCCGGCATGACTTCCCAGGAAGCCCAGGGCCTGTGGGAACTGCCCGATGCACTGAAACTCTTCGAACACCTCGGCAATATCCCGGAACCGCTTCGCCTTCCCGACCTGATCGGCCACATCAGAGCCTTCAACCTTCCCGAACCACCCCTGCCTGGGGGCGCGGATATTCCGTTCTCCTTCCTGGCCGCGCCCATCCACCACGGAGGCGAACGCGTCGGCAACATTTTTCTCGCCGAGACAGGGGCCGGTCAAGAATTTACCGCCGAAGATGAAGAAACACTGGTCATGTTTGCATGCCAGGCCGCGCTCGTCATCGCTAACGCCCGTCGCTACCGCGACGAGCAGCGCGCCAGGAACGACCTCGAAACCCTGATCAACACCTCGCCTGTCGGTGTCGTCGTATTCGACGCAGAAGCAGGGGTACCGGTCTCCCTCAATCAAGAGGCCAGAAGAATCGTCAGCAGCCTGCACAGGCCCGGCCGTCCTGTGGAGGAGCTCCTCGAACTGATAACCTGCCGCCGCGCCGACGGCCGCGAGATCGCCCTCGACGAGTTCCCCCTGGCCCAGGCGCTCAGCACCGGCGAGATCGTTCGCCTTGAAGAAATTGTGATGGAGGTCCCCGACGGCCGCAGCGTCAAAACGCTGATTAACGCCACGCCGATCCACGCACAGGATGGCGCGGTCGAATCGGTTGTCGTGACGATGCAGGATATGTCGCCGCTCGAGGAGCTGGAACGGCTGCGCGCAGAATTCATGGGGATGGTGAGCCACGAGCTGCAGACCCCGCTGACCTCAATCAGAGGCTCCGTAAATACCCTCCTCGACGATGCATCCTCCCTGGATCCGGCCGAAATGCGCCAGTTCCACCGCATCATCTCAGATCAGGCCGACCGCATGCGCAGCCTCATACGCGACCTTCTCGATGTGGCTCGCATCGAGACCGGCACGCTTTCCGTCGCGCCGGAGCCGTCCGACACCGCCACCCTCGTGGACGAGGCCCGCATCATGTTCATGAGCTCAGGCCGCAGACACAGCATCCACATCGACGTTGCCCCGGACCTGCCCCAGGTCATGACCGACAGACGCCGCATCGTCCAGGTCCTCAGCAACCTGCTCTCCAATGCGGCCAGGCATTCCAACGAGCTGTCCACCATCACCGTGCGCGCGGTGCTGAAACAGTTTCAGGTTGTCGTCTCAATCGCCGACGAGGGCAGAGGCATACCGGCCGAACGCCTGCCGCTCCTGTTCAGAAAGTTCTCCCGCGTCAACGGCGAAGAGCGACAGGGAGACCTCACCGGGTCGGGGCTCGGTCTCGCAATCTGCAAAGGCATCGTGGAAGCGCACGGAGGCCGCATCTGGGCTGAAAGTGACGGACCCGGCCAGGGCGCGCGCTTCATCTTCACGGTTCCAATTGCCGGGCAAAAAGAAACCGGCAGCGGCGAACCCGCGCCGTTCGTCGCCGAACCCGGCAATGAGACACAAGAGCGGACGCGCATCCTCGTCGTGGACGACGATCCCCACGCGCTCAGATATATCCGCGACGTCCTCTCTAAATCAGGCTATGACCCCATCGTGACCGCAGAACCGGATGACGTCGACCGTCTGATTGCCAAGGAGGGGCCCCATCTCGTCCTGCTGGATATGATGCTGCCGGGGTTCGATGGGATCGATCTGATGAGGAACATCCTGGAAAAGAGTGCACTGCCCGTCATCTTCCTCTCCGCCTACGGCCAGGAGAATCTCATTGCCAGGGCCTTCGACACAGGGGCCGCCGACTATGTGGTGAAACCATTCTCTCCCACGGAACTGGCCGCGCGCATCAGGTCGGTCCTGCGCCAGCGCGCCGGCATCGGCTACCTCGGGCAGCCCGAAAACTATCTCCTGGAAGACCTGGTGATCAACTATACTGAACGCCGCGTGGCTCTGGCCGGACAACCGGTCGTGCTCACCGCGACCGAATACGCTCTGCTCTTCGAGCTCTCGACCAACGCCGGTATGGTGTTGACCCACGGCCAGTTGCGGCAACGGGTCTGGGACCAGGGCCATTCCGGCGACGCGGGATTGGTCCGCACCGTGGTACAGAGACTGCGCCAAAAACTGGGTGACGATGCATACGAACCCAAATACATCTTCACCGAGCCGCGCGTCGGCTACCGCATGGGAAAGCCATCATCCACCTGAGCTGACGCGCCCCGTAGGGGCACCCACAAGGGGTGCCCTCCACCCCCTGTGTGCTCCCCAAACCAGGCCGCCTCCCGTTCCCGGTGTGCTGACCTGGTGGATCGCTCCGAGTTGACACCCGAAGACGCACAGAAGGCTGGCCCGGGGCGGTTGGCTCAGTTGGAATCCCACATCTCACCCCCCCACATGAAAACCACTCTTCCTCAAAATGCGGGTAAGCTGTTCATGATCCGGGTCCTGCGACCCTTCCCCGAAATCCATGATGTTCGATGTAAGATATTCAAAAGATGCAAGGAATGCCCTGCGGAACAAATCGTGATGGCGTGGACTGTATCCCGGCATTTCAGGCCAGTGAAGACTCACTTCATCGGGAAACACAGCAGCGTTGTCGGCGCAAACGCGAATGCATGACTTGAACTCCTCCAGGGAATGCCGTTGCGCTATGGCATGGAGCGCCAGATTAAGCATTATGCGATCTGCGAATTCCGAACCGCTCCTTGCTGCTGCATTCAATTCGATGGGAAGCATGATCGTCTCCTCTCGGTTGTTGGTTAGTTCGCTGTCCGGGAAGATCCATCCCGATTCGATGACAAGAGTCCTGACGGTAACCTCCGGGATCATGACATCCCCACCAATAAAGGACTCTTACCTGATCGTTCCGCTCATCCTTCCAGCCAAGACGCCTGCCCTGACCTGCAGAACGCCCCACCGGACAATGGGGCCAAGCTTGCCAGCTAGCTCAGATCCTGGCCCTCCCCAGATAGCTCCCAGCTGCTCGATGCGTCCAGCAAGCCGGATGACGCGTCTCTCTTCGTTCCCCTCTGCACGGAAAGACGTCTTGAAGAAAAAGTAAATTCTGAAGGCAGGTGTAAGGCAAAAGTACTGAGAATAAGGGAAAATATGACGAGCACAAGAGCGATAATGATTACGACGTTCCGAGTCTTGGTAGTCATGAGGTGGAATCCTTTAGGGTCTATGATGAATGAATGACCAAAACGCGCAGCAGCCTCCGAGCCCAAACAGCTCCGCAATCACCACCCAAAAAAGGCAACCTACTATACCCCCTTCTTGCCTGGGGGATTCTTCACCAAAATATGGACAAAACTTGTAACCTCCTTTCCACATCCATCCCTTAACCCGGCCGCCTCCCGTTCCCGGTGTGCTGACTTGGTGGATCGCTCCGAGTTGACGCCCGAAGACGCACAGAAGGCTGGCCGGGATCGTCTACCAGGCCGCGTACCTTGCACACCCTTCCCCATCGACGGTGAAAATGTAGGGTTTGTCCGCCGCATCAGCATAGAACGCCGAGACCCGTAGCAGGCGCCTGTAGGTGAGTTAATCGACGACCACCTCCTGGCCGGTTCCGCTGTTGAGGCCGAGGGAGAACTCCACTTCGGCCGGTGCATCGCCGAATGGAAAGTCAGACACCATTTTCCTGATCGAAACGACAATGAGGTAATGGAATTCCAAGCAGGCGACATCCCCAGCCATCTGTCTCTATAGAATACACGAGTAATATGTGGTTTTTATGGAAATTGACCCTTTTTCTTATACCAATATCGTGTCAATATTCAAATTCCACACAAAATTGCCTCCATTAGCGCAATCATCCCCTGGGCCGGACAGAAGCCGCCACCGCCGTACAGGACCTCGCCATCGGCGCATTGCTTCAGCGCCTGCCCCGCTCTCTACATCACCGCCCCAGCAACAGACGCGCAAAGGGCCAGGATCACGTGGATCTTGGCCCCTCTTTCTTCTCCAGTTCGGTCGCCAAAAGGATTGCGATTTAGGGTTCGTTGACGCTTGTCTGAACAACGACTTCCGGGTGCAAATTACGCCTGATCGTCGAAGGGCGACGCAGCTGCGCAAAGAAAATCCGATACGCCTTTGGTGTTCTCCGCGTCCTCCGCGGACAAAAAGGTGTTCTTCGCGTGACTTCGCGGATCAATTGGTTTTGTCTGTTTCAACATGCAAGCGAGAAACATCTCTAATAGGACTGCATGCTTTCCGTTCTTGTTGACATCTGAACAGCCTTCCCAAATGTCACCGTAATGTCCCCTTTTTCTCCCCCGCTTGCACACATAAAATGGTATACGGGTTCAAATAGGTGACGCTGCCCGCGCCGACTATGTTGCCCCTTGACACAATACTGGCGCAAGAAGAGGCGAAATTGGCATAACCATGACACGCAAGAGCCGCTCTCCCCTCTTCCCTCCCTGTAAGACCCCACCCGGACAACCCTTGTGTGCCCCGAATTCGTCTATCTCAAGATGTTCTCCGTGTACTCGGCAGTTCACTAAAAACGAAAAACGGACGACTATAAACTGCCGTTCCGGCCTTCCCAAAATGCCAACCGAACCTAATCACCAAACGTCCACAATCTGTTGGCAAAAAAGTTCCAGACGAGGACAACGCCCCCCTCGTCATTAGCTGCCTGAGAGCTGTGAAAATCAAAGAAGTGAACCGGTTGTGTCTGAAAGCAATCTGCCGGGCTCGCACCCCTGTCCGCAGCAATACCCATATGCACATATCTCAATATGCGAATACATGCCACACCTGCACGATTGCCATCCCCACCGCGGTCAAGCACCCACCCCCGCAACCCGATCATACGTAGCCCTGAACGAACTCTCCAGCAGCCAGCGCCAGAACGACCCGTTGTCGCTGAACTGCTTGAACAGCTCCGTATGGTCCGCCAGCAGCACCGTCATCGCCTGCTCCAGCGCCCTGTCATGCTCGATGCGCGCGTTCTGCCTGTCGGAGTTGACCTTCGCATTCTGATACGCCCTGTCCTCGGCAACCATCGCCGGCAGCTCCTCGGTGACGATCTTCCCGATCTTGTCCTGGTCCTGCCACGCAATGTTGCCGAAACGGTCGTTGAACTCCCTCAAAATGTGGGACAACCGCTCCATCTCCGCTTCCGGCCTGTGTCCGCCGCCGTCGGCCGGCGCACAGGACGCTGTAACGCCTCGCGCGCTTGGCTATGAAACGCATCGTCGCCGGCGCTCTTCGCCGCACGGCGCGTTACTCTCGTCACGGTTAGCGGCGTTTTGACGGCTGACACGAAACGCCGCGGCCTGTAAGGGCGCCCCGTGTGGGCGCCCACAACCCCCCGAACTGGCACAACAACCCCCGCGCGGGTACACTACGCCGCAAACGCCGCCCACAAGCCACTGCCAATGCCCGGGCAACTCTTCACCGGTTCCCTGGCCATTTCGTCAGGGTTTCGACTGCATCCACTGGCCGGTCAGCGCAGCGGCTGCTACGCCGTCTCCGTGTCGGGGAATTGGCGGGTGACTTTCAGGTTCGAGGATGGACACGCGGTCGAAGTCGATTACACAGACGCCCACTGAGGAGGTGGGACCAATGGGTATGCGCAACCCGCCCCATCCGGGCGAGCTCATAAGGTACGAGTGCCTGAAACCGACGGAGAGTGCCAAGGTCGCATCCTCTGGGACCAGGCCGTAGCTGAGGCCATGCGTTGGGACCCCGAGCAATTGGCCCGATTGCGCGAGCCGCTCAGCAACGCACCCCGCGTCCGGGAACTCGGCTACAACCAGTATGCTGACGAAATAGTGGACATCGAGGGCATGGAAGCCTGTCCCGATGAAGAGACTGCCGGTGAAGATTGAATATGTCCTGGATAATTAGACTCAAAGCGCGTCTAGGGGCACGCATCCCGCACTTGCAACGAAGACAAACGCCTGGGTGGTTTGCATACGGTGCATGCGGAAGTGGTGAGGAATCCCAAATGGACCCGGCATACAGCCGCGTGACCAATCCCGAGCGCTTTCGCCCGTTGCATACCGCCATGTTGGCCATCATCGACCGGCTCGAAAGTGACTTCGACGTCGAGCGTGCAGAAGGATTTGGTTTCGACGAGAAGTTGACGAGGGGTCTGGAACTTGCTCGTGCGGATGTGAGACTTACCCCGAAAGACCCTGGCGCCGCGCCTGTCTCGGTCGTGTTTACTGCATTTCCGGGTCTTCGAATCCGGTTTGGACGATGGTACATCGAGCCTTTCCCAATCTGTGGCTGCGACGCCTGCGATGAGTCGGCAGAAGACGAGATCGAGCGGCTGAATGATATGATCGACGACGTGACTGCCGGGAGGTTTCGCGAAGCGATCGAGATTCCCCTGTTCTCCTCTATGGGGGCCGGTTGGGTGGAAACGAGATTCTGGTCCTCTGACGTCAGGAGAACCCGGAATAGGTCTAGAGTTGACCGTCGCCAAGGGCTTGAGATGTCCGGCGGACGTCGCCGACTGGATTTGAACTGGAACCCGTGGCCCCGCAGACAGCTAGCCAGACGCGGCGGGCCTGGTCCCGGATCCAATCCCGCAGTTGAGCGCAACAGTGTTGAGGTTGGCCCCGATCATCAGCCCAGAAAACGGGGAAGGTGAGGTACATCCATACAGATACATTGTGTTCTGTTCGCAAAGCGGGCGGTCTGCCGCCATCCAGAGCATGGTGCGCTCTTCAGCCGGCGTGCAATGGTCGGGACCTTGATTCGGTCCTTTCATGATTGCAGAACTCTCTAGGTCCGCCTTCCGGCAGGTTAGGCTGGACTGGCGTATGACGCGCTGCTGCGGATCAAAGAGATGCTTCCGTAAGGGAGCCGGGTTCCCGTCCTCAAGGAGCGGGGCATACCCGTTCGTACCGCCCAGCACCTTATCCATTTGCGACAGACACACCCGCAAAAACGACAAATTGTCGCATTTGCCAGCGCGTCGGCGGCGCTGAACACATCAGGCCTGAAGCGTCTGTATACCAGTTTTGTGGACAAGAGCTCACTGGCACGTTGACCGAATGACATAGTGGATTGATCCTACACAACAGAAAGGAAGCAAACATGAAGCGTTATTTGATCATCATTGCAGTACTGACTTTGCTTGTGCCTGGCGTTCTGCTGGCGCAAGATGAGCTTACACTTGAGGATCTGGCCGAACAGGTCGCGGAGGTTGTGGAGCAAGTCGCGGATTTGGCCGAACGTGTCGCTACAATCGAGGAGATATGGACAGGGCCCGGGTCCAGGGAGTTGAACGACGTGGCTTGCATCATCGGCGAAAACACCGTTCTTCAGGACGAGTCTGTTTTGAAATACAAGGATCAATACGAAGAATGGGTCAACGTTGAGGAAGTAACGATAAAGGCCGTCGTTTACAACAAAGAAACTGGCTATATCGTCATTACTTATGCCGACACCCCCTGGGGGTTTGACGATAAACTAGTTGGCGAACGTTGGGATGGCTGCGAGTTTGTAGAATCAAGCGATTGGTGGGAGACAGAATAATGGAGAATTTAAGTGGAGCCATGGGGCGGCTGCGAACTCGTTCGCACCGGCGACTGGACCATCCAGGACCACTGACACACTGAAATTCTTCGTATATTCCTTATAAGATCGGACAATCTGTACAGAATTGACCGCGTTCCGAGAAAATATTGAAGGCCGAAAACCGACAAATTTTGTCGGTTTTCGGCCGATTTCAAATATCGGAATTTTTTTATTCCGTATAACATCTAATTTATGCGGAGTGAAAATTGAGGGCCATACCGGAGGGAAGCATGAAAAATTTACGGGGAGTACTTCAGCTGTTCGCCCTGTTCTTTCTATTCCTTGCGGCGGTTATGAACGTTCAAAGTTATCTGAAAAACCGTTTGACGGTTCCGCAATATGGGAATGTTGTCTGTCAAAAGATTATCCCGCAAGTGTTTCTGGAGGAGATGCCGACAAGCAGAGGTTTTTTTTGGGAGTTGGAAGATGGGCTGGAACGGATGGACGCCGTTACTCCCCCGTTGATCTTGTGGGGCTATCATAGGGCGCTGACCGGTTTTCTGCACGAGATCTATGACGGGTTCGCGGCGGCCCTGTCAAAGAAAAACCCGTCTATTGTTGAACTGCTGGAATTGATAGACCTGACCCGCTACGAAAACGAACTGCAGTCGGTCGGCCTATGGTATCGCCTGTTACCGAGATCGACGCGGCGCGTGTTGGATATGGGAGATTGCCCTACTGGTCTTTGAATATCGATTTCCATACGGGAGGTGACCATGGAGAGACGGTACACAGGAATCGCCCGGCGGCCAGGCACTTGCATTGTAAGACGACAACGGGAACGGCCGCATCACCTGCGCCGAAGCCCGCCGGCACGGCATCGCGCCGGTGCACCGTGATCATCCCGCCTACCAGTACATGAACAATCGCGACAACGACGACGTCGTATGTGAATGAAAGGGGATTATATCGAATAGTGTCGCGCCCCAATCCAACAGCCGAACAGGCCGATTCGTTTTAAGAGTTGGCCCAAACGTCAACACACCGCAATAAAGCCTCCGGATCATCGCGATGATCCGGAGGCTTTATTTTGCGCTGGTCGGGAATTGGAGTGTACGATACAGGAAGGTGCGACTCGTCGATTTGAAAATCATGGAGGAAACCATGACTACAAATCAGCGCAAGCACAGAAACTCGAAGAGAAACAACCGTCGGACACCGGCTCAAGGTTGGCCGACACGTTTTTCGCACAGAAGCGGATGTCTTGTCGCAAGCTTTCATTGTTTTGCGATCAGACATCATCTCGTTCAAGTTCGCTCGGGTCAACGCCTGAGACGCTAACTCGATAAGCCATCGACGAGCGCACCTTATAGAAGACTACTGGTTTTTCATACTTGGTCGATTGGAAAGCCAGCAGATTTCTATGTACACGATACTATCACATTTGAGTTAACATTGAAATAACAAACTCACCTAGATTTGACAAATCACATAAATGAAATTAGTGCCGCGATTATATCTAGAGCGTGGCACTATTCGATATAATCCCCGAATGAAACCGGCCCGCTGAAAGCCGTTCTAAGCGACTCTTTCGCGGCTTTAGGTCCCTCTGCACAGCCCCTTGCCTTTCACAGCAGCCAGCCCGCCCCAGCCGGCCTTGCCAGAGCGAATACCAGGGCGTCAGACCCACGCGTGCATCAAAGGGCCGAAGACAACGGCCGCCGCAAATCCCTGAACAGCACAGAGCGAGCTGCAGCAAAGCCGCGATCCAGGCGTCCACAACCCCCCGAACTGGCACAACAACCGCCCCGCGGGTACACTACGCCGCAAACGCCGCCCACCTCCCACAAACCACTGCCAATGCCCGGTCAACTCTTCACCAACTACTTTCTCGAAGAAGGCATCCTCCACACCGCCGCCTGGCAGGAATCCCTCGCCCAACCCGCCGCCTTCGACGCCTTCCGCGCCCACGCGCACGCCCTCCTCAAGAACGCCGCCGCCTTCCACACCATCAACGAGGCCTCCACCGAACAGGAGCTCATCCGCCCCCTCTTCGATCTCCTCGGCTGGGCCGACTACCTGCCCCAGCAGGGCAGCGACCGCAACGAAGACATCCCCGATCACCTGCTCTTCGCCGATGCCGCCTCCAAGGCCCGCGCCGCCGCCAAACCCGGCCCCAATCGATACCCCGACGCCCTCGCCGTCTCCGAGAGCAAGCGCTTCAACCTGCCCCTCGACGCACGCGACCGCGACGACCGCGGCCCGACCACTTCGCCGCACGCCCAGCTCCTCCGCTACCTGGCCACCGCCGACATCAACTCCGACGGCCGCATCCGCTGGGGCATCCTCACCAACGGCCGCATCTGGCGTCTCTACGACCGCCGCGCCCTCCCCCGCGCCAGCGGCTACCACGAAATCGACCTTCAAGCCGCCCTCCACGCCGGCGGCAACGCCCATAGCCTGCGCACCTTCCGCCTCCTCTTCGGTCGACCCGCCTTCAGCCCCCAACACGGCGCCCAGACCAGCTTCCTCGAAGACGCCATCGCCGAAGGCCGCCGCTACGAAGAACAGGTCGCCAACGATCTCTCCGGCATCGTCTTCGCAAAGATCTATCCCGCCCTGGTCCGCGCCCTCGCCGAAGAGAGCCGCGCAGAACTGGATGACGTCCGCCAGGCCGCCCTCATCTTCCTCTACCGCCTCCTCTTCCTCCTCTACGCCGAGGACCGCGACCTGCTGCCCGTCAACGACAGCCGCTACGACGACTACGGCCTGCGTAAATCCGTCCGCGACGACGTCGACAAACGCACTGCCGCCGGCGACACCTTTTCCGGCTTCGCCAGCCATTACTACGACCACATCAGCACGCTCTGCCGCCAGATCGACAAGGGCGACCCCACCATCGGCCTGCCTCCCTATAACGGCGGCCTTTTCGCCCGGCAGGCCGCGCCCATACTCGAACAGGTGCGCCTCTCCGACGCTGTGCTCGCCCCCATCATCCACAACCTCAGCCACACCGAAGGCGAATCCGGCCGCCGCTACGTCAACTACCGCGACATGACCGTGCAGCAGCTCGGCTCCATCTACGAGCGCCTGCTCGAGCGCGAACCCGCCCGCACCCCCGACGGCCAGATCGTCGTCCGCCCCAACAGCTACGCACGCAAGGACAGCGGCAGCTTCTACACGCCTCAACCCCTCGTCGACCTCATCGTCGAGCGCACCCTCACACCCCTGCTCGAGGAACGCAAAACCGCCTTCCAGGCCAAAGCCGCTGCCCTGCAGAGCGACACACGCGCCAAAGCCGGCCGCACTGCCGAGCTCCGCCGCCTCGATCCCGCTGAAGCCGCGCTCAACCTCAAACTGCTCGACCCCGCCATGGGCAGCGGCCACTTCCTCGTCACCGCCGTCGACTACCTCTCCGACGCCATCGCCGACCTGGTCGAAGACGCGCCCACCGCCGCGCCCTGGCTGGAGGACGCCTACACATCGCCCCTGCTTGAACGCATCGCTGCCATCCGCGCCGACATTCTGGCGCGGGCGCACGCCGCCAACTGGGTCATCGACGAGCCCCAGCTCACCGACCAGGCCATCATCCGCCGCATGGTCCTCAAACGCTGCATCTACGGCGTCGACAAGAACCCGCTCACCGTCGAGCTCGCCAAGGTCTCCCTCTGGCTGCACAGCTTCACCGTCGGCGCGCCGCTCTCCTTCCTCGACCACCATCTGCGCTGCGGCGACTCGCTCATCGGCCTGCGCGTCCACGACGCGACGCAGGAGCTCTCCCGCCTCGGCGGTTTCACCTCCGCCAGCGCCATCCAGGCCGCCGAAAACGCAACCGGGGGCATGCAACAGATCGAAGAGATGTCCGACGCCGACATTGCCCAGGTCGAGGAGTCTGCCACCCTGTTTCGCGAGGTCGAAAAGACCACGTCAGCCCTGCGCGGCCTGCTCACTACACTTTGCGGCGTCAACTGGCTCGCCGCCGGCATGAAAAAGCGGCAGCGCGCCGAATTCGAAGCGCCGCTCCAGGCGATAATCGTCTCGCAGGCGGAAAAAGCCTTCTCACTGCTCTCCAACGGTCCCGACAGCGTTGACGCCGCCGACCCGGTCCGGCAGCACACCCTATGGCCCGCCTTCACCGAAATCTGGCGCGCCGCCAAAGAGATCGCCGACCGCGAAACCTTCCTGCACTGGGAAGCCGCCTTCCCCGGCGTCTGGCATCGCTGGCAGAACGACCAGCCCACCGGCGGCTTCGACGCCATCATCGGCAATCCCCCCTGGGACCGTATCAAGCTGCAGGAGGTCGAATGGTTCGCGACCCGCTCCCCTGATCTGGCCCTTGCCCCCACCGCCGCCGCCCGCCGCCGCGGCATCAAGCAACTGCGCGATGAGGGCGATCCGCTCGCCTCCGAATTTGACGCTGCCAAACTGCGCGCCGACCGCCTCGGCCAGCTAATCCGTGCCTCAGGCCATTACCCACTGCTCGGCGGCGGCGACATCAACCTCTACTCCCTCTTCGTCGAGCGTGCCATGCGCCTGGCCAAACCCAACGGCATCGTCGGCCTGCTTACGCCCTCCGGCATCTACGCCGACAAGACCGCCGCCCGCTTCTTCAAATCCGTCTCTACCAGCGGCCGCGTCGGTGGCCTCTTCGATTTCGAAAACCGACGCCTCGGAACAGACCTTCCGCCCTTTTTCCCAGATGTCGACTCCCGCTTCAAATTCTGCGCCCTCATCTTCGGCGGCAAGGAGCGCCGCTTCCCCCAGACCGACTGCGCCTTCTTCCTCCACGACACCGCTGCCATCGAAGACTCCGACCGCTGTTTCCCCCTGGCCCCCGCCGACTTCGCCCGCGTCAATCCCAACACCGGCACAGCCCCCATCTTCCGCAGCCGCCGCGACGCCGACATAACCCGCCGCATCTACGAACGCCACCCCGTCCTCGTCGACCGCTCCGGTGAAGACGAGATCCGCGCCTGGTCGGTTGGATACATGCGCATGTTCGACATGACCAACGACTCCCATCTCTTCCGCACCGCCGCCCAGCTTGAAGCCGACGGCTACTATCCTGTGCAAGGCAACCGCTGGAAAAGGGGAGAGACGTTGTATCTGCCGCTCTACCAGGGACGCATGATTTGGCACCTCGACCACCGGGCAAACTCCGTGCGCGTCAACCCAGAGAGTACGCACAACCCGTACTTGAGCGAACCGGTCACGGAGAAACAACGCTCTGATCCCTCGTTCCTACCTCAAACACAGTACTGGGTCCCAGCAGTGGAAGTGGAGACTGCCTTGCCAAAGTCCAAAGGCTGGACGTTGGGGTTCCGTGATATCGCAAGACCAACAGATGTGAGGACCATGATAGCAGCGGTCGTGCCGTGGGCTGGGTACGGAAATACGATTCCCTTGCTCACGTTGGAAGATAGTCTTTCTGCGGCGTGCTTTATCGCTAACCTAAGCGCTTTTTCCGTGGACTTCGTGGCGAGGCAGAAGGCCCAGGGCACACACATGAACTGGTACATCGTCGAACAACTCCCCGTCATCGCCCCCGCCGACTACGACCGCGCCTTCGGTGCCACCACCGCCCGCGACCTCGTCCGCCACCACGTCCTCCGCCTCACCTACACCGCCCACGACATGGCCCCCTTTGCCCGCGCCCTCGGCTACGACGGCCCGCCCTTCATCTGGAACGAAGAAGAGCGCCGCCACCTGCGCGCCCGCCTCGACGCCCTCTACTTCCACCTCTACGGCCTCTCCCGCAAAGACGCCGCCTACATCCTCGACACCTTCCCCATCGTCCGCCGCC
>Ga0209022_1002696_pt1 | contig 13934 bp, 7 predicted proteins | sample PinacodermPK_FD_187300 | JGI IMG/M metagenome (GOLD analysis project Ga0209022, IMG submission 187300) | Host-associated microbial community of the marine sponge Aplysina aerophoba from Gulf of Piran - sponge pinacoderm, lysed by proteinase... | ecosystem: Host-associated > Porifera > Sponge >...
CTTCGCGCCGAACTCCCCCAGGCCCTCCGCCTCCTCCAGACCGGCAACGTCGCCCCGGTCGACCTGGCCCAGGCCGCCATCGGACCCGGCATGGCCGTTTACACACGCTACGCGAGGGTGCTCAACGCATCGGGAGAGGCAGTACCGGTTCGGGAGGCCCTCGCGCTGATTAATCAGGTCCTCGACGAAGTGCTGGCCGAGCAAGAAGGCGACTTCGACGCCGACAGTCGTTGGGCGCTGGCATGGTTCGAGCAGCATGGCTTCGCCGAAGGGGACTATGGCGTTGCGGAGACGCTCTCCAAGGCCAAGAACACGGACGTAGCGGGGATGGTCGAAGCCAGGATTCTCGATTCCCGCGGCGGAAAGGTCCGTCTGTTGCCGCCCAAGGAGCTACCCGACACCTGGGATCCAATGACGGACGAGCGCCTGACCACCTGGAAGGCGGTCCACCACCTGATCCGTGTTCTTGAGTCCGAGGGTGAACAGGGTGCAGCAGATCTGGTCGCCAAGCTAGGCGGGATGGCCGACACGGCCCGTGAACTCTGCTATCGCCTGTACACGGTGTGCGAACGGCAGAAGCGTGCCGGCGACGCCCTGTCCTACAACGGCCTGGTGCAAAGCTGGCCGGAAATCAAGCGGCTGGCCCAATCTCGCGAGCCCGAACCCGAGCCCGAACAGATGGAACTCTGATCGACGTAGTCTCTACTTCCGTGGCTCTCGATCCCGACCCGGCAAACCGGCTGCTCGCTGACCTCCCGGAGGGAGTCCGATTCTCAAGACGTCCTGACGGCGCCTTGATGCTCCGCACTCGGTTCGCGTTCCCCGACGGGGACAGGCTTCCCATACGAGTGACGGAAACGGAAGACGGCCACCTGCGTCTCTCCGACCGCGGCCACACCGTCATGCACGCCAGCTACGACCACGATGCCGATGCGCTCTTCCAGGGAGACAGTCGGCAGTGTCTGGAACGAATCCTGCGCAAGGCCGGCGTCGAGCAGCATCGTGGCGCCCTCCACATCGACACACGCGCGGAGGATCTGTCAGACGCCGTGCTCCGTCTTGGCCAAGCCGCCATGAGGGTTTTCGAGCTGGCCAAGGCCCGCTGAGACTCCCGACCGTCACAGATGCCGAGCGGAATCGTCTTCCAGAAGAAGCGTCACGCACCGGCCGCCGACCCGTATGGGTAGCACGAGGCCAGCGTTTCCTGAAACCTGGCGAACGCGGGCACACGCTCCAGCGGAGCGTAGTCTGAGATGTACCCGGCCACACTCACTCGTCGCTCCACGATCGAACGCTTGAACACCTTGCCTCGTCTGCCGGTCGGTTTGCCGGCCGCCTCGACGAGCAGGTCGTCCAAACGGCCTTTCGGGTCGCGGATACCCTCCAACTCGGCAACGCTCGGCACCGACACTTCCGCGGACGAGGAACCGGCGGCCTTGGCTATTGCGGTCCCGTTGAAGAGAATCCATGCCTCCGACATCTGGACGGGCACGACAGGTACCACGTCACTACGAGCGATGCCGTCGAACTCCCTCAGCCGCTCATCGAGCGTCATGGTCTCCGAATCCCGATGCACGAAGACCAACATCGAACCGCTGCCGTACTTCTCGAGATCTTCGCCGATGCTTCGGCGCCGCTTCCTGAACTGCGGTTCGAGTATCTCCACCACAGGGTCGAGCCGGTGTATCGCCCACTGGATGATGGGAACGAGCATTCGGTCCGTCCCTCCATCGGCGAGTACGGACCACGTCAACTGCCGCCTCATCTCGCCGAACCGAACTCAAAGTCCAACTTGAACTGCTCAAGCTCACGACCCAGGGGAGAGCCCCCGATGAAATCCACCACTGCCTGCCGGTCGATGGGGCGCGACCCGGCCTCGCCAGCTCCGAGCTCCGATCGCCACTCCCCGGCCACAGGTCTGAACACGCTCACGGGACCCTCGTTCTTGGTCGTCGCGCGCTCCACGAACACGATGTCGCCAAACGAAAGCTGCCTCGCAATCTCCGGCGAGTGCGAGTTGAGCACGACCTGGCGCAGCGGATTGTCTGGGGCGACCGGACCATCGACATCGACCGCATAGTCCCGCAGAAGTTCTGCCAGATTCGGCACTCGCGAAGGATGGATGCCGTTCTCCGGCTCCTCCACGCAGAGGACGGCGCGGTCCTGCACATCCACCAGCATGAGGACGAGAGCGACGTACCTCAAGGTGCCGTCCGAGAGCGACCGGGCGTAGAGCCACTTGTCGACGCCGGGTACGCGAGCCCGCAGCGCAAGTTGATCGCGCACCTCGTCCGAGTAAACGTCGAGGTCGACAATGTCGGAGTTAAGCTGTCGGAGCCGGTAGAGGATCTCGGCCCTGACGTCCGGCTCTCTTGCGACAAGAGCCCGGAGCGTAGCCGGCATGTGGCCGCCGGAAGCGGCCACATGATGCGGGGCGCCGCGGGCATCCGGCGTCCTCATCGCACTCGGCTCGAGATGAAGCACCCGCCACGACGACATCTCGCGCTTGGCAGCCAGAACCGTCGGGTAATCCGACGTGTTCGTTCCCCCGACGACAGTGAGCGGCGACTTGCCCACGGGCGCCGGGCGGCCGCGGCTTCCCCCGTCGCCATGTAGTTGAATCCTGTCGCCTTTGGTGGAGATCAGAGGTGCGCTTCTCCGCCCGCCCAACGCCACGGACTTCCGGAAATCGCTTCCCGATCTGAAGCCGGTGAAGCTCTTGAAGTCTCCGAGTTTCGCATGGGTCAGGCTCTCCTCCTCCACGAGCAGACGATCCGAGTCCTCGTGATAGCCGAGCTTGATCGCGTAAGTGAGGAGGGTCGTACTGGGCCTTGCCGTCTCACCGAAGTCGTCTTCGATTTCGGGTGGGGCCACCATGTTCGCGCACAGCTCGATCGAGCGTTGAGGGTTCCGTGCGAACACGAGGTCTAGGGGCGAATAGCCGCCGTCGCTCGCCGGCCTGACGCCAGTGGCGGCTTCCGGAATCTCCCGGTCCGCCAGAGCGCTGAGAAACTGGATCGCGTCGAAGAGGTTGCTCTTCCCGACTCCGTTGTGCCCGATGAAACACGTGAATGGCCCGAAGCGAACATGCGCTTCGCGAATGCTCTTGAAGTTCCTGATGGACAGCGAAATCAGCACGGCCAGAGAATCCCAACCACGACTCTACTCTCGCTCGAACCCGTGACTGCTGAACTTCAGCGTTCGGCTGTTCTCGGTCACGGTGCGGACGACATGGTCTGGCGCCCCTTCCGGTATGTCTGCCTCGATCTCCAGGGTCACCGTCACGTTTGCTCCGACGAGGCCAGAGAGATGGGTGATCACCTCGTCGGCAATTCGACTCGCGTCGAGACCGGCGCGAGTGGCGTCGAGGGAGACGCTGCCGTGGAAGCGCTTGGGACCAAGGTCGGGCGACGGGAGCGGTTCGGTAGTTGGTGGCTCATCGGGGCTGACTGGATCACCGTTCGTGGGGGGCTGAGGCGCAACCGGTTCTTCTTCAGCGTCAAGTTGCCGCCGGGCGGCGGCTGGCCTGACCAGAAGCCCCGGAGCCGCAGGATCTGCCAGGGGGATGACTTGGCGGGTACGGAGTCCTCGATACCGGCCCGAGTCCTCGTCGAAGCTATCGGCGTAGGCAAACGTGTCCTTCTCCCAAGTCAGCAACGCCACGCCGTCGGCTGCGGCGCCTAGCAACACCGGCGGGTCCTGGAGACGCGGCAGATAGAGATACTGTGCAAAGTCCTCGATGAGTTGCGGGATGGATACGTGCTCGCCACGCCACAGCGGAATCCGTTCGAGTTCGATCTGCAGGCGTGTGCCGGAGAACGTAGAAGCGAGTACGTCGTCGCTCTTCAAGCGGTTGGCGGCTCGAACCGCGAGGGCACCGTGGCCGGAGAGTCGGGTCGTCTCCCAGGAGACGTGCGCAGCGGGATCCTTCTGCACCGGTACCAACAGCCACTGGTATGTCTCTGGCAACCGCGCCGTGACGGCCTCGGCGGCGGCCCGGCGCTGGGTCTCCGCCTGCTTGACTTGGTGCGGGGAAAGATCGAGTGCTTCACGCTCCGCGAGTATGGATTCCCACGCCAAGTGACGGCGGACCGCTTCGTCGAGGTCCTGCAGACGGGTCTGGTCCGGCGCCAGGAAGACAAGAGTGTTTCGGTACAGCCGCGGCGAAGCACCCCGTGACTCGAGGATGGCTGTAGCGGCTGTCTCGGCGGGGGACCCTTCCTCTTTCCGGTATCCGTGATCGATACCAAGGACTACGAGGCGGGTCTCCCGTTCGTCCGGCACTTCGTGGCCCGATTGTGGCGCTGTGTGAATGCGGCTGAAGCCGCCGGTCTCACGCAGGGCGGTGCGCAGGTTCGCGCCGATCGCCTGTGCCACCTGGTCTGGCTCTCGACGCAACTGCTCGGCACGGTCTTCGGCCACTTTCGTCACCGTGGCCCGCGTGTCGTACCAGTAGCGGCTCCCGTCCTGGTAGAGGTAGGTCGCGTTGGCCGCGAGCCGCCGCAAGGCGTCCCCGAAGACCGCCGATGACTCGCCGGGGAACACGCAGCCGAGCTTGATTCTGCGATCCTCGAGACCGCGTTGAGCTGAGCCCGCGCTGGGAGCGGAACCCAGGTAGACGGTCCGCGCCACGCGTCGGCAAGCGGAGAACTTGCCCAGGTTCGCTACGTCGCCATCGATCCGTTGCGGCAGAGCCTGCTGTCCGTCGACATCCTTCTCGATCACGGGAACCCAGTTCTCCGGCAAGTAGCGAGTCAGTTCAAACTGCACCCGTGAATCGTCGATCGAGAGGTTGGCCGGCAGAATAAGTGGACTGCTATCGCCCTTCTGCCAGAGGCTGTGGATGACCGCGGCCATCAATCGCAGCACGCCGCGAGTTCGCTGGAAGGTCACCAAGGTCGACCAATCCGAGTAGAGGCGGTCGAAGATCTCAGGGTGAATCGGGTAGGCCGCCTTCAGGCGTTGCTCGTAGTCTGCGTTTCGGCACTCGGGCGGGAACTCATGACGCTGGCCCCGGTAGAGATCGGCAAACGCACGGGCAACAACATCGCGGTCTGTGAACTGCGCTGAGTCGGCAAACGGCTCGAACAAGCGCCTGCGCACGATCTCGAACCCTTCCTCGGCGCTCGCGGGCCGCCAGGAGGACTCGATGCGGCCGATCACGTTGCGCAGCCGGTCAAGTGCTTCGCGGCCGCGCTGGCCGCCCACCTCGACGTCGTCGGCTTGAGTGTGCGGGGAGGCGGTAGTCTTCTTGGACGCGGGCAGGCTGACGACCAGGAGACAGTTACCGGCCAGCTTCGCGGACTCGGTCAGCGCCTGCGCGAAAGTGAACTGTGTCTCGAAGCTGCCCCCGGGTAGATCGCTTTGCTCGTGAAGTTGGCGCGCGTAGGCGACCCATTCGTCGATCAGGATCAGGCAAGGGCCGTGGTCGACCAAGAGTTTCCGCAGAACATCCCCTGGGCTCGTGGCGTGCTCGTCGTCCTTGGCGATGCGGGCATACGCCTCTGCGCCACCGAGTTGCCAAGCGAGTTCACCCCATAACGTCCGCGCGACCGTGCCATCTGGCTTGGTGTCTGGATTGCCGGGCGAGATGCGGTTGCCGACCAGCACTACTCGCTTGACGGCCGGGAGTTTCGGGGCTCCGGCCTCCCGCATGACTGGCTCAACGCCCGACAGCTCGGTCAGGGGAACACCGGAGCAAAGGTGGTAAAGGGCGAGCATCGAGTGGGTCTTGCCGCCACCGAAGTTCGTCTGCAACTGCACCACCGGGTCACCGCCCACGCCGGCGAGCCGCTGCACGGCGCCAGCCAGCATTCTCTTGAGGCTCTCGGTCAGGTAAGTGCGGCGGAAGAACTCCACCGGGTCCCGGTACTCCTCGCTCCCTTCGCCCAGATAGGTCTGCCAAAGGTCGGCGGCAAACTCGGCCTGCTGATAGCGGCCGCTGGCCACGTCCTGGTGCGGCGTTACGACCTGCCGCCACGGCTTGAGGTTCTTGGCAGCGCTCTCTACGGCCAGACTCGCCTGCCGCCGCCGTTGACCACGCGCCTGCTCATCGAACCGGACCCGGAGGAGCTCCATCTTCAGCTTGTCGAGTTCGGCCGCCTCCTTTGCGGATACGGCCGTCAGCAGGCGATTCGCCGTGTCGAGCGCCCGATAGGCGTCGTCGCTGGAGAAGAACTCCTGGTGCGCCCAGCGGTTCCGCTGCCCACGTAGTTCGCCCACGAAGCTGCGCTCGGCCGGGCCGAGGACATCCCGGAACACAGTGTTCCAGTTGTCCCACATCAGCTTGAGCAGGGCGGCGACATCCCACTCGGTCAGGGGCCGCTTGCGTAGATTGGGATCGTCGAACCAGTTCAGGACACCGGCGTCCACCCGCTTGTTCTTGATCGCGCGCTTCAGTTCGCGGTCGACGAACGGGCCAAGGCCCGCCTTCAGGAGATCGAGCGCCTTGCCGACGCGCTCGTGATTCGTTGTGGCCATAGGGGCGGGAGTCTAGTGCCGTCCAGTGTCCAATGCACTTGACGCCAGCGTCGGGAGCAACACAGCTACCGCGGATCCTGAGCCTTGGCCAGGAGTTCCCGCAGGGTGTAGTTGACGCTGGCGGCGCCGAAGTCGGGTTCACGCTGGAACGGCTGTCTCACGTAGCGAACCGGTGGGCAGTCGCTTCCGTCGAAGAGCACGATGGCGAGGATGAAGTCGTCAGGCTTGTTCAACGAGTAGAGGATCTCGTTCCTGGTCACTGTGACCGTCGCGGCATCGCTCCGCCGTCCCTTGACTTCGATGAACCGCAGCTTTCCCGTGGTTGAGTCCTGGCTCTCGATGTCGTAGCCGAGCTTCTCCACTTCACGGTCAACGGGTTCAAAGCCGAGACGGCGTTCCGTGTCCATGATGATTCTGCGCGCCTCGGCGGCGGCCCCCTGCGTGTCCGGTTGCCTGATGGTCGAACTCGGGCCGTCGGTCATCAGATCGATCAGGCCGCGGGGAACGACTAGGAGGCCTCCCAGGATCAGCGGAGGGCGGGGGGATATCTGCCGGTCTCGTTTCAGTTCCTCGAACCGCTTCTGGAGGCGCCCCTGCAACGTGTCTGCTCGTCGGCGTGCTTCACCGGAGTTGAGCCGGGCGCCGCTCTTCCCGGCCTCTTCGGCCAGCTTGAGTTGCGCGGCCCGATGGTCCCAGTGGTTGATCTCCTTGGTGAGGCGCTCCTTGACCGCAGCTTCAGTCTTCGCGAGCAACTCCAATCGGGCGTCGCGAATCTCCTTGAGATGTTCGGGAACGACGTTGGCGACGGCATACCCCTGGGCCTCCTGCTCTAAGCTCCGGTCGATCCACTCGCACTCCGGCCGGTCGAGAAGCGCATCGACGGTCGGTTCGCCGTCCTCAAGCGGCCGGTAGTCGAGATACGGCGCGTAGTGCAGATGCCGCGCGACACCACCGGCGTTGAGTTCCACGTAGAGGACTCGCTTGGAGATGACCTGCCGGTCGCCGTTGCGGGTGGTGTTGCCGTCCTGAAGAGAATGCTCGATGGAGAACAGCACTCGTGGTTCCGTGCCGTGGTCCCGCTCGTCGACAAGGACGGCTCCGCGCCGGAGAAGATCGCGGTGACGTTCAAGTGTCAGGTCGATGACTGAATCGAGCAGCGGGTGGCCGGGGCAGACGAAGTTCGCGAGCGGCTGGCCTGGCGGCGCCACGAGCGGTTTCTCGAACACGATCCGTTCGTAGCGTGGCAGTACCGGCGCGCCGGTCCCAATCATCCGATCGCGGTGCCGGATGGTCGCCGGCACATTGGTCACCTCGAAGCGGCCCGGCTCCCTTTGCCACAGCTTGCCACCGAGCCGCTTGAAAGCCTCCTGGAAGAAGGACCTGATGTAGTGGGGCTGCAGGCGGCGCGCTTCGGCACGCTCCATGTCCTCACGGACCCGCTGCACGCGCGAGGCGTCCATCGCGTCGTGCGCCAGCTGCCGCTCTTCCAGCAACTCCTGCAGTGCGTCGTGGTCGAGGGCATGGTCAACAGCGGTGTCGAGCCGGGCGCGCACCTCGGGCTGCTCCCCGTAACGGATCGCTCGGAGCAGCAGGTCGCGTAGAGGACGGCCTTCGAATTCCAGCTTCCCGAGCACATCGAAGACCTGTCCACCGAGCGCCTTTCGGGCCTGGTCCAGCTTCTCCAGCAGCCGCCGGTAGACATCGCCCTCACGGGTGTCCTGAGCGACCAGATTCCAGAGGTGGCATACCTCCGTCTGACCAATCCGGTGGATGCGGCCGAAGCGTTGCTCCAGACGATTCGGGTTCCACGGGAGGTCGTAGTTGACCATCAGATGCGCCCGCTGCAGGTTGATCCCTTCACCCGCCGCATCGGTCGCCAACAGAACCTGGACCTCCGGGTCGTACTGGAAGGCCTCCTGAACCTCCAAGCGCTTCTCGCGCCCGACGCCACCGTGGATCACGACCACCGAGCCTTCCCGGCCCAGAAGAGTGCCGATCCGCTCGTACAGATAACTCAGCGTGTCGCGGTGTTCGGTGAAGAGCACGAGCTTCTGACCTGGCGAGGCGAGTGGCGGAGGGATTGGAGCCGATCCGATGGGCGTTGTCCGTTCACCGATCTGGTCCGCGCGCCCGGACGGGGTGAAGATCTCGGACAACAGTGTGGCCAGTTCACGCCACTTCGTGTCCTGCCCGGCACGGCGCACCTTTAGAGCCAACGCCTCGAGTCTCTTGAGGGTCTCGATCTCAGCCTTCAGCTCGGCGATCGACTGAGCGGCCGTGGCCTGGTCGAGAATCTGTGCCTCGGTATCTTCGGCTTCTTCCTCCGGGGCATCGGCGAGATCCTCCAGGTCGTCCTCGTCGAGTTCGGGCGCAAGGAACCTCATGACCAGGGAGTGCTGGCCTCCGCGCTGGAGAACTTCGAGTTCGCGCAAGCGGCTCTGTAGCCGCTCACGGCGGCGGCGCAAGGACTGGTAGATGGCCTCGGGAGAAGATGCCAGCCGCCTCTGCAAGATGGTCAGTGCGAAGCCGACGGTGCCCGCTCGCTTCGCGTTTGCCAGTGCCTCGGCGCGATTAAACTCTTCGCGCACGTAGGCGGTGACCGCGCCGTAGAGACGGGCCTCGTCATCGGACAGACGGAAGGGCACGGTGTAGGCAATCCGTTCGGGAAACAGCGGCTTTCCGTCGAACTTGAGCAGCCGCTCCTTGACCATCCTCCGCATCAAGTCGGACACGTCCGTCGTGCGAACGCCATCACGGAAGCGGCCCTCGAAACGGTCGCCGTCCAGCAACGCCATGAAGAGCTGGAAGTCGGTCTCCTTGCCGTTGTGCGGCGTCGCCGTCATCAGCAGGAAGTGGCGGGTCAGGCCGGACAGGAGTTGGCCCAGCCGGTAGCGCTTCGTGTACTTGACCTCGTTGCTGAAGTAGGTCGCCGAGAACTTGTGTGCTTCGTCGCACACGACCAGGTCCCACTCGGCGTCCGGCGCCTGCAGTTTCTGCTGCACGTCCTCATCCCGAGACAGCTTGTCCAGGCGCGCGATGACGAGATTCGCTTCCAGGAACCAGTTCCGGGTGCGCGCGGCTTCCAGCTTGTCGTTCGTCAGGATCTCGAACGGGAGGTGGAAGCGGCGGTACAGCTCGTCCTGCCACTGCTCGGCCAAGCCGCCCGGGCAGACGATTAGGCAGCGCTCAAGATCGCCCCGGGCAATCAGCTCCTTGATTAGGAGACCCGCCATGATCGTCTTGCCGGCGCCTGGGTCGTCGGCAAGGAGGAAGCGAAGCGGTTGGCGCGGCAGCATCGCCTCGTAGACGGCCGTGATCTGGTGCGGCAACGGCTCGACGACGGACGTGTGGACCGCCAGCACCGGGTCGAACAGATGCGCGAGCCGGATTCGCTGCGCTTCGGAAACCAGCCGGAACAGAGCGCCGTCCCCGTCGAAAGACCATGCCCGGCCCTGCTCGACAAGCTCCAGCCGGGGCTCGTCTTCGCGGTAGAGAAGCTCAGCGGCGACCACGCCGTCGAGCTTCTTGTAGGTGAGTTCTACTGCCTCCGAACCGTGCCAACGGACGTTGACGACTTCGACGGGCTCATCTGGGTGCACGCCGCGGACGGTGCAGCGCGGCTGGAGGTCTTCGAGGCGCACCGGCGGACGGTACCACTCTCTACTCAGCGCAGTTCACGCCGACGGGCCCTTGACAGCCGCGGCCAAAGAAACTCGCGCGAATCCTCCCACTTGGCCACCTGCGCGACCGCTACCGGCGTCGTTTGTTGATCGCCCGGAGCCACTCGTCCAGCGCTTCGATGTCCGCAGCGAGTGCGTCTGGTTCCGGCATCTCCGCCGGCGCCGCTGCCGCTAGGTCGTGCCCCGGAAGCCACTTGGAGCATTTCGTCATTGCTCGCTCAACAGCCCTACAGTCATCCGACGTTATGTCGGAGAGCACACCCACCTGCAAGGTCTGCACCCCCGGCCGAAAGCGCTCAACTACACCCGCCAGCAGCACCTCCTCTAGGCCGCGTTCCCATGCTTCACGTAGCAGCCCGTAGATGACACCAGCATCCTTCTCGTACGCGGCCTTATGGCCGTGCCGATGGAGCTTCTCCGCCGCCTGCCAGAGCTGCTTAAGGTGTCCGATGCGTTTTCGCACCCTAAGGGCGACCCATGGCAGTTCGTCGAGGCAGACACCTGCACCTTCCGCCAGCTTCCGCACGTGCTGGTCCGCCTGCTCAACCTCCAGATCGCTGGCCAACGCCTTGAGAGCAAGCAGAAAGACGACATCGTGTGTGAACACTACTACCTGCCGAACACGAGCCTCTTCGACAAGTCGTTGGGCGACGGCCTCCCGCCATCGGTAGTCAAGCGACGAAACCGGGTCGTCAAAGACGATTCCCGAAGGGTCTTCCGCCGTACTAAGCTCAGCGAAGAACGCCGCTATGGAAAGACACCTCTGCTCACCTTCGCTGACTACCTTAGGCAACTCAACGCCGGGTGCCCGCGAAAGCACGATCCGGTGGTAAAGAACACCCTCTCTCCCGCCCGCTTCTTTCAGTTCCACTTCCACATGCCTAAAGCGGAGTCTTCCAAGTTCGTCCCGAAAGCTCTGTCGCAGCCTCTCTGTCACCAGTTTCCTCGTGACGGCACTGCTCTTCCTGGTGATTGCTTGAGATCGTGTGTCGTCGATGCATAGCCCGTAGGCTGCGAGCCGTCTCTTCCGGTCGACCTCAGCCAGGACCACTTCCTGTTCTTCGGCCAGTACGGCGCGGTCCTGCAACTCCGCCACTTCTAGCTTCAGCCGTGCACTATCGCCCTCGGCCTTGCTCTCGAGGATTGCACCAAGGCGCTCCTGCATACCCACCGCTAACGAATCCAGCTTAGGCAAGACATCGTCAAGGCAGGGGTAGTCACCAGGCTCGCCGGACTCATTCAACGCGAGCGCTACCGCCCGGCGTCGGTTCTCCGCACAGCCGAGCCACTCCTCCACGGCCAACGCCGTCGCGCCATCTTCGATCGCTAGTTCTGCGAGGGTCTCCGCGACAGACTCCGGCCGCACGTCGAACTGCGTCAAGATCCCACGCATGCCGGCGAAGCGTTCTTTCGTGTCGACGAGCTCGCGCTCCCCTACCGAACTCACGAAGGCACAGAACCTCTCCAGTCTGGCCCGCGCAACGGCCTCCAGATCCTGCTGGCAAAGAACACACCGTGCACCGTCTTCGATTGCGGGAAAAGTCACCTGCGGGTACGCATGTTGCTCGGAGAACTTCCTCGCCGCTTCCCAAAGGCTAGACCAGCTTTCCGACCCGGTACCCTCTAGCGAGCCCTCGCCGAAGGTAAGTGCGCGAATCCGCGCGGCCTCGTCCCGCTTAGCCTGTAGCTCTGAGCGCGTCTCGAACACTGCGGCTACTGCCTCCGAAGACAGGACGTCCCCCACACGACGGAGATGGTGAGCCAACGCCTCAACACGCCCCATTCGTAAACGCAACTCCCTAATCAGCCGATCAGGATCACGTGTTTGAAGATCCGAAAGCGACCTCTCGAGACTTAGTAGCCGCGTCTTCTCGTCATCTGACAAGTCACCGAGAGACCGCACGGCTTCAGGGTCCGTAAGGGAAGTGATGTTCGTCAGCAGCTTGCCTACTGCCGTCTCTTCTCTCACCCTAACCTGCAGTCCCGAGATCCCCTTCGGCTTCAACGAGCGCTGCTCCTTCTCGAGCCGCACACGAATCGCCTTGCAGGCCTGGACCAGCTTGTCGAACAGGTCCAGCCCGAACGGTCGAAAGGCGACATCCGTTCTCTCCGTGAGATAGACAGCCGCGGACTGCGAGTCAAAGACGCTGACGCGAGAGATGTAGTCGTCTTGTTCTTCGCCTGCCCATTCCCGAGCATGCTCTTCATTGCCAACGCGGTACTTGATCGCTACTACTGGACTCAGAGGAGTCGCGCCTGACACCACATTGCCGAGGATCTTCTCGCGCCCACGAGCGCGACACGCGCTCTTGAGAATTCGGATGTAGCCGGTTTTGCCAGCCGCGTTGTCGCCGTACACCACGGTCAAGCTCGGAGCAAGCGTTAGCGTTTGTCCCTCCGCCAGCGCGTTTACTCCGCGATGGTGGTAGATGGACGTGAGTGATACCGGCGCCCCTAGGCGACCAGGGCTAGGCAAGTCCTCCCGCGTGAGTGGACGCGGCTCACGTTGGTCAGCCAGACCGTGAGTTGCCTTGCACACTTCTGCCAGCTCTTCGATGTCCTCGGCCGCTAGTTCGCCCCTAAGGACGAGTCGTCGAAGCGCGTCTCGTTGCCAAGCGGGTCGGCCTACCGACCAGGTTAGTAGCTCATCCAGTACTGTCACTATTGCCTCGCGTATGGACTCCGGTCCGAACGGCCCCTGACGAGCCCAAGAGCACCCGCCGGCCGAACCGTCCCCTGCTTCGCTTCAAGGTCCGACGTTCCCCTCAACTGCCGCGACTCGTCCGCACCGAGCGAGAACGGCCATTCAGTCGTTCTCCGCCATGTCCGCCCCGCAGCCGATGGAGTGCCGATGCTCGCAGCGGTTCGTCGTGTACACGCTCCGAAGTACCAGAGGGGGGACATCCCCGGACGCTACAAGGCGCGAGGGCCGAAGCCGGCGACGATCTAGCGATCCGGCCCTAGTCCGCAAGGCTGAAGGCGTCGCAAGACTGCGGTCACACCGCCAGGCGGAAGGCCGTGTTCGGTCTCGATCTCCTCCACCGGGCGGTCTCGGTCAAAGACATACGACCTGGCGACCTCAAGGTCGCCAGTGAGCTGCTCCAGGATCTTGCGGTTCGTCTCGTTCTGCTTGGTCTTCCCTTCTTCGTTGGTCCGGTGCTTGTCGAGCACCTCTTTCTGCACTACAGCCATTCCTGCTCCTATGCTCACCCACGTATGCACCACACGATGCCAAGCGTAAGGCGCGAGTGTGTTGGCGCCTCAGCGAGGTCATGGCGGAGAGGGAGGGATTCGAACCCTCGGTCCGAGTCACCCCGGACAACTGCTTAGCAGGCAGCCCTGTTCGACCACTCCAGCACCTCTCCCGAACGCGGGAGTCTAGCAGCGGAGTTGGGCGGCGTGGAGCGGGCGGGGGCGCAGTGGCGGGCGTCGCCGCTTCGCGGCGCGTTCTATCCGGAAAGCCGGCCAGAAGGCCGGCGCACCCAGTGGGCGGAGCGGCGCACCCAGTGGGTAGCAGCCGCTGGTTGGAGGCCGGCGACCTTTGCTGAGGCCGGTCTGGCCTCAGGTCCGTGCCGCCACGTCGACTCGCGCCTGCGCGGTGTCCACGCGGTCCTTCAGGGCGCCCTGCTCCTCGAAGCTGGCGCGGTCGTACTCGGCGGTCAGCTCGTCGCGCTCGGCCGTGGCGGCGGCGGCGTCGATGTTCTCGGCCGGCTCCGCGGTCTCGGTGAGCACGGTGACCGTGTCGTCCGCGACTTCGCAGAAGCCCGGCGCCAC
>Ga0209022_1002709_pt1 | contig 13857 bp, 11 predicted proteins | sample PinacodermPK_FD_187300 | JGI IMG/M metagenome (GOLD analysis project Ga0209022, IMG submission 187300) | Host-associated microbial community of the marine sponge Aplysina aerophoba from Gulf of Piran - sponge pinacoderm, lysed by proteinase... | ecosystem: Host-associated > Porifera > Sponge >...
GTGCGCGAGGAAGTGCCGAAACCGGGCAGCGTGTAGGCGAGGATGTTCTCCCGCGGCAGGCCGAGCCTGTCGACGGCGCGGACGCAGACGATCAGCGCGTGGCTCGAATCGAGCCCGCCCGAGACGCCGATCACGACCTTCTCGATGCCGGTCGCGCGCAGGCGCTGGACCAGGCCCGCGACCTGAATGTCGAACGCTTCGCCACAGCGCTCGTCCCGCTCGCCGCTGTCCGCCGGCACGTACGGAAAGCGCGGGATCTCGCGATCGAGCGCCACCGCGGCGGCCGGACGCTCCACCGCGACGCTGACCCGCCGGAACCGCCCGGCGGCCGACTCCCGGCGCGCCGCGTCCCGGAAGGTCGACATGCGGAGCCGCTCCTGCGCCAGCCGCTCCAGGTCGAGGTCGGCGATGAGGATCTGGGCCTCCTGGCTGAAGCGCTCCGACTCGGCCAGCCGTTCGCCGTTCTCGTAGATCAGACCGTGGCTGTCCCAGGCCAGGTCCGTCGTCGACTCGCCAGCGCCCGCCCCGGCGTAGACGTAGGCCGCCACGGAACGTCCCGACTGGGACGCGCACAGCAGCCGCCGGTAGTCCGCCTTGCCGATCGTCACGTTGCTCGCCGACAGGTTGAACAGCACCGAGGCGCCGGCCAGTGCTCCGTGGGTGCTCGGCGGAAGCGGCGACCACAGGTCCTCGCAGATCTCGACGTGGAAGCGGAACCCCGGGGTCGGTCCTGCGTCGAACAGCAGGTCCTCGCCGAAGGGCACCTCCTCGCCACCCAGAGAGACGACCTCGGATCGGCGTGATTCGGCGGCGGCGAAGTAACGCTTCTCGTAGTACTCCCGGTAGTTCGGCAGATAGATCTTCGGCACGATCCCGGCGATCCGCCCGCCATGGACGACCGCCGCCACGTTGAAGACCGCGCCGTCGGCCACCAGGGGCAGGCCGGCGATCAGCACCGTCCGCATGTCGCCCGAGGCCGCGGCCAGTTCGAGCAGCGCCTCCCGCGAGCCATCGAGCACCGCCGACTGGTGGAACAGGTCGTCCAGCGAGTAGCCGCTCAGGTTGAGTTCAGGGAAGACGGCTGCCGTCGCCCCGGCCTCGTCGGCGCGCCGCGCCAGCGCGAGCGTGCGCTCCAGATTCGCGGCTGGATCAGCGATTTCAGCCCGCGGCAGGCAGACGGCGACGCGCGCGAACCCATGTTCGTACAGGTCGTCGAAACGGCGCGCAGCGCCACGAGCACCCGGAGCGGCCATGCGGGATTATGAACGACAAACCGGCAAACGCCTCAAACCACGACACTTCGGCCTCAGGTGGGCGTTGCCCCCTCGGTCACTCCGAACGGTCTGAGACTCGATGCTCCGCAGCCAACTCGTCGCACAGGTCGAGCAACTCCGGCGCGACCTCCACCGGCGCCGGTGCGTGGCAGTCGAGTTCGAGCAGGCCGACGGGCAGGGCGGCGACCTCGCGCCGCGCAACCTCCCGGCAAATCTCGAGCGTGGGCAGAGGATCCACCAGTCGGCCACGGTCGAGGACCGGCCTCAGCAGGTCGTCGCCGCCCTCCGGGTCGGAACCTGTCCCCGGACTGCTCCCCTCGTCCCGGGCGTAGATCACGTCGCGCTCCAGCACCCCTCCGCCGGACCGATAACGCCGCACCTGCAGCCGTCCCGGCAGCGACGCCTTGCCGACGCCGGCGCCGAGCTTGAACACCGGCCGCCAACGCTTGTCGCCGGCACGTCTGATCGCCGACAGCTTGTACACGCCGCCCAGCGCGCCGGCGCCCGCGGCGGTCACGAGCGACGTGCCGACCCCCCAGATGTCGATCGCGGCGCCGGCCCGCCGCAGTTCCATCATTCGCTTCTCGTCCAGGTTGTCGCTGACCACGATCGCCACGTCCTCGAGCCCCGCCCCGTCCAGCCGTCGACGCGCCATCCGGCTCTGCTGCAGCAAGTCGCCCGAATCGAGACGGATGCCCAGCAGCCGCTGACCGCGCCGCTCGAGTTCCCGCCCGGTGGCGATCGCGTTCTCGATGCCCCGGTCGACGTCGTACGTATCGACCAGGAGTACGCAGTTGTTCGGCATCGTCTCGGCGAAGGCGTCGAACGCCTCGGGCTCCGAGTCGAACGCCTGGACCCAACTGTGGGCATGGGTGCCGCGCACGGGAATGCCGAACCGCTGACCCGCCTGCACGTTCGACGTCGCGGTACAGCCGCCGACGTAGGCGGCCCGGCAGGCGCTGAGCGCGCCGTCGAAGCCCTGCGCTCGCCGCAGGCCAAACTCCAGCACCGGCTGGCCGGGAGCGGCGATGTGGCACAGCCGCGCCGCCTTGGTCGCCACCAGGGTCTGGAAGTTGATGATGTTCAGGATCGGCGTCTCGATCAGTTGACCGACGAGCAGCGGCGCCTCCACCCGCAGCAGCGGCTCGCGGGCGAACACCGCGGTGCCTTCCGGAACCGCGGCAAGGGAAACGGAGAGATCGAGCGCCGGCAGCGCGTCGAGGAACTCGGGCGCGAACAGCCTCCCGCCGGTGCCGCCCGAAAGGCCACGCAGGTAGTCGATGTCTTGGGGCTCGAAGCGCAAGCCCTGCAGGAAGGACACGATCCGCTCCAGGCCGGCCGCGATGGCGAAGCCGCCGCCGAACGGAGTCCGGCGCATCGACATGTAGAAGCTGGCCCGGTCGAGGTGGCGACCGTGCTGCCAGTACCCCTGAGCCATCGTCAACTGGTAGAGGTCGGTGGTCAGGGCGCTCACAGCGAGGACTCCCCGAGCGGCGGCGCCGTCGGCCGGTGCTGGTACAGCTCTCCGTCGGCGAAACCGAGGCCCCTGTAGTACTCGCGGGTGCCGACCGACGAGATGACCGCCATCCGCTCGAAGCCGGCGTCTCTGGCGATCTTCAGTGCCTCGGCGATCAGACGGCGGCCGAGGCCGACGTGCTGCGATCTCCCCTCGCCTCGCTCCCCGAAGCCGACCACCGCACCGTAGACGTGGACCTCCCGGATGACCGCCCTGCCGGCCAGCTCCGCCGGGCGACTCTCGGCCGACCCGGTCGCCGCCGGCAGCCGCAGCCTGAGGAACCCGGCGATCCGGTCCTCCGCGTCCACGAACTCGAGGAACGTCTCCCGCCCCGAAGCCGCCTCGTAGTCGGTGCGCCGCATCCGGAGTCGGCCCGGATCAACCGGGCGACCGCCGATCTCGCGGGCGCGGATGTCCCGGCAGACGACGCCGCGATCCCGGGCCTCGGCTTCCGCCACCTGCCGCATGTTCGTCGTCCGGTTGCCGGTCACGATGTCCGTCCCCGGGATGTCCCGGATCACCCGGGTCAGCCGGCAATAGCGCGGCGTGGCGCTGAGACTGTGCACGAGCACGTCGAGCAGTTCATCGCGGTCATAGGGCCGCCAGGCGCCGCGGCGGTAGTAGGCCATCAGTTCGGCACTCTCGATCAGCGAACACGGGTAGATCTTGAGTTCGTCCGGGCGAAGATCCGGATCGCGGAACAGGCGGTCAAAGTCCTCGCAGTCCCTGTCCGGTGTCGAGCCGTAGAGATTCGGCATCCAGTGCGCCTGGATCTTGAACCCCGCGCCGCGCAGCAACCGGATCGCGCGCCGGGTCCGGGCGGTGTCGTGGCCGCGTCTGTTGAGCGCCAGGACCTCGTCGTCCATGCTCTGGATACCGATCTGCACCTTGGTGGCCCCAAGCCGCCGCATCCGCAAGGCCTCGTCGCGGTCGAGCCGGTCCGGACGGGTCTCGAGCGACAGGCCCACGCAACGGGCGGACGCCGTCTCGTTCGCCTGTTGCGCGCTCTTGAGATCGGCCCAGCTCGCGGTCTGCCGCCGGGCCTGGTCCGCTACTCGGGGATGCGCGGAAGTCCAGGCGGAGACGACCTGGTTGTAGTCGCGCCGGTGGGCGTCCGGATCGTCGCCGGCGGCCTCCCCCGACGCCAGCAGCGCCCCCTCGACCGTCCGAACGAGTTCGCGGAAATCGACCTCGGGTTCGAAGTGTGCGAGCGGGTCGCGCGCGGCCGGTCCAATGGTCGCGGAGAATCGGTTCATCGCCTCGAAACAGCGCAGGATGAACCAGATCTGGTACGCCTCCGGGTAGCTCGACCAGGTGCCGCCGAGCACGATCAGCTCGATCTTGTCCGTCGGGTGACCGGTGTGATGGAACGAACGGAGGCGAGACAGGGTCTGCCGGAACGGGTCGAACTGATGCTCCGCGGCACGCTGGGCCCCGGGCTCGGACGACAGATAGCTCTTCGGCATCCGCACGTCGCTCGGACAGAAGATGCAGCGGCCGGGGCAGGGGAACGGCTTGGTCAGCACGGTGACCGGCGCCACGCCACTGCGGGTCCGTACCGGCTTCATCCGCACCCGTTCGACGAACGCGTGCTCGGCCGCCGAACCGGGCCGGAGCGCCCGGTAGCCGCGGATCAGTTCGCTCTTGGAGAAGAAGCCTCTGCCGTCCTTCGGATGCCGGCGAAGCAGGTCCTCCAGGTCGCGCTCCCCGAACCGCGGCGCCCGTTCGATGGCGCCGATGATCGCCTCGAGCTCTGAGGCGTGTTCCTCGGGCTCGAAGGGGAAGGTGCTGCCGCCGCCGCGTTTCGGGGCTATTGTCGCCACCATGGCGAGAACCTACTACGCCCGAGCGAAGGCTCGGCAGCCCGCAGTCAGGCGACCACGATGACGACGGCAACGAGAGCAGCACACAGCTTTCAGGGCCTGAAGGCTCTGGTAACCGGCGGTGGCAGCGGTATCGGCCTGGCAGTGGTCCGAAGTCTGGCCGCGGCCGGGTGCTCGGTTGCACTTGGTGGACGACGCAGCGATCTGCTCGCAACCCAAGCGGCCAAGCTACGAGAAACGGGAGCCACGGCCCTCGCCGTGCCCGGCGACGTCTCCAGCGCCGGCATCGCACGGGCCATGGTCGAGGCAGCCGCCCGCAACCTCGGCGGACTCGACATCCTGGTCAACTGCGCGGGCGTTTACCGGACGGGGCCCCTGGCCGCCGAAGACTCGGGAAGACCGGTCCCGGACACAACGGCCGAGAGAGACCCGGTCGATCTGGTCATCGATGTAGACCTGAAGGGTGTGCTGTTCTCGACCCGCGCCGCCATCCCGCACCTGCGCACCAGCGACCGCCCCCGCGCGATCGTCAACGTCTCGTCTTCCCTCACCCTGTCGCCGCTCGCCAACTGCTCCGTCTACTCCGCCGCCAAGGCCGGTGTCGACGCGTTGACGCGCAGCCTCGCGGCGGAACTCGCCGACGACCGGATTCGCGTCAACGCGGTACTGCCCGGCGTCGTACGGACACCGATCTTCGATACGGTCATGCTCCCGGAGGAAGCCGCCGCTTTCCTCGACGACTTCGGTGGCCAAGTGCCGCTCGGCCGGATCGGCGAACCCGACGATGTGGCCCGTGCCGTCCTCTTTCTGTGCGATCCAACGAACAACTGGATCACCGGCGCACTGCTCGCCGTCGACGGCGGGCTGAGCCTGGGCTCCACCTAGTCGCGTGGGCGGCAGAAGGATCTGGCCTGGCAACGCGGGCGTCCAGCTTGCATCCGGCGCGAAACGCCGACCTCCGGTCGTTGTGCCGCACTAGTCGCCGTCCTCGCTCCGAAACACCTTGGACACCTCGACCCAGGCCAGGCTGCGACGGATCAATCGTGACTTCTACAGCGGCCGCGCCGCCGACTTCGACCGTACGCGACACCCCGGCGGCTGGCGAGGCTGGAGGCGTGTCGTCGAAGCGGCGATGGTGCAGACACGGACCGCCGGTACCCGCACACCGCTGCGCGTCCTCGACCTGGGCTGCGGCAACGGACGCTTCGCCCTGTTCCTGGAGCGCAACCCCGGGTTCGCTGGTCACTGGCCGTTCGACTACGACGGCATCGACCTGAGCGACGAACTGATCGAGCACGCCCGCTCCGCCTGCGCCGGTCGTCGACACATCCGGTTCCAGATCGACGACATCGAGAACTGCCTGCTCGACGACGCGACCTACGACCTCGTGGCACTCTTCGGCATCCTCCACCATCTCCCAGGCTTCGAATCACGACGCCGCGCTCTGCAACGGGCCGCATCCACCGTCGCGCCCGGCGGCCTCCTCGCGGTCACGTGCTGGCAATTCACCGGCGACCCACGATTCAAGGGTCGCCAACTCGACTGGTCGCAGGAGCCCGCGGTCGACCGGGAGCAACTCGAACCGGGCGACCACCTCCTGCGCTGGGGACCGGCCGACTCGGGAGCCCGACGCTACTGTCACGAGATCAACGAGCGGGAAGTCGGTCGCCTGGTCGACGGTCTGCCGCTTGTCGAGCTCTCCCGCTATCGCGCCGACGGCCCCGGCGACCGGCAGAACCTTTACTGGCTGGGCGCTCGAAGGCTCAGGCGCGACCGCGGGCGCGACGAAGGAAGTCGTCCGCGTCCCGGCACTCCCACGCCAACCGGATGAGCGGCGCGGGATCCGCGATGTGATCGAGTTGCTCAAACCACGCCCCCAGGGCCGGCGGCGGCGCCAGGCCGCGAGCCGCGAGCGCTTCATGCACAGCGACGCGAACGATCTCCAGGCGCTCCTGCTGACGGCCCTCCGCTCGACCTTCCGCTCGACCTTCCGCTCGTTCGCGTCGCAGGAGAGGATCGTCATCGGGGCCGGTGCCTTCGGCGGCGGCGAGCGTGTCCGCGACACGGCGAAGCGTGTCGACGGTTTGAAGCGAAGCCTCGTGCTCGTTCAGGGCCCGGTGAATCGCCTCCGCGGTCCAGCCCGGGAACGCCCGGCTCGAGGGCGTTTCGATGTAGCGCCCGCCTTCAAGAACGTAGATCGTGAGGGCGGATCGGCGAGACTTCGGGCGATAGTGCCAACTCGCGTCGGGGACATCCACCCAAACCTCCGGGAAGCCCCACGACTCGTAGATGCCAAGCTTCCGGCGGCGCACGTCAGTGCTGTAGTCGACCTCCAGGAGCACATCCGGCAGCGCATTCACGCCCCGTTCGATCTCCGGGCCTGTAGGCCGCGTCTCAGCCGGATGAAGATAGGCCACCTGGTCCGCAGCCAGGAGTCGCAGCCGTTCGCCGCCCTCTCCGCGCACGACGAGCCACGTAGCGCCGATCACGTCGATCGGCGAACCCCGCCGCATGGCGATCATCTTCACGCAGGCAGCGAAGCGCTGGGCGCCGTACTCATGGTACGAGGTGGCCGCCTCCGCCACGATCGCGATCTGGTTGCGCGCATCCCAGTACTCGATGCGACCGTCGAAATCGTCAAGTTGCTCAGCCGGAACCCGCACCGCCAGGCACCCTGGAAACTCGTGAGCCTGCGGTGGCGGCCCATCGTCGGGGGCGCCGGCAACCCGTTTCTCAAGCGGCTCAGCCATCGGTCCTCCAGCAGCGGGCGGGGCGGGCCGCTGTTATCTTGAGGGCCTCAGGAGGATAGCCACCGATGAAACACTTGTCCATTGTCCTGAGCGCTTCCGCGCTGCTCACGGCACTTCCCGCCGCCGGCCAGCAGGACGAGGCCTACGACTACTGGCAACCGCAGCGGCAGATGGTCCGCCAGGGCCAGCAGGCGATCTTCCTGTGCAACGGCCTGTTCACGTCGAACCGGACGATCGATCAGGTGTTCGCGCAGGAACTGGCTTTCCTTCAAGAGCCGGTCGGAACGCCGGGCGGCGGCGACTATGAGGTCGACCGGGAGCACAAAGCCGTGACGATCGGCTCAGGCCACGGCGTGCCAAAGATGCGAGCCGCCTTCCGCGAAGGAATCGGCTGCATCATCCTGGCGCCCGACCAGACCCTGGACGACATCGACAGCCTGCCGGTCATCGAGATGGCGCCTCCGCCCGGCGTAGCGGCCGAGATCCCGTGGCCGAACGGTGATAAGACCGGTCCGATCAAGCTGCCTGCCGACGTCGACGCAGCCGCGCTCCGGGCCGCCTCCGACTGGTCCTTCGATCGGGAGTCGCCCTACCAGGTCACACTGAGCCTGCTGGTCGTCCACCGCGGCAAGATCGTCCACGAGCGCTACGCGGACGGCGTCGACAGGACGACCCGGACACGCACCTGGTCGACGGCGAAGAGCATCGCTTCCACCCTCATCGGCATGCTCGTCGACGACGGCGAGCTGTCTCTCGACGCCCCGCTCGGGTTCGGTTTCCTGCCCGAGGAAGCCGGCGCACCCGAAACCGACCCGCGCTCCGCGATCACCCTCCGTCACGCCCTGAACATGTCGAGCGGCCTCCAGACCGTGGACAACGACGGCCAGGAGTACGCCGTCGGCTCCGGCATGTCCTACTGGGCCGGCGCCAGTTCCGTCCAAGGCGCCCGCCGCCGCGCCCTGATCCGCGAACCGGGTGCGAACTGGGACTACGAGAACTACGACACCCTGCTCGCCGTCTACGCGATGAAGCGCGCCCTCGGCAGCGAGAAGAAGTACGTCGAGTTCCCCCGCAAGCGCCTTCTCGATCCGCTGGGCATGCGGAACACCCTCCTCAGCACCGACCGCTTCGGCGACTTCATCCTCAGCAGTCAGGTCTACACCAACGCCCGCGACCTGGCCCGCTTCGGCCTCCTCTACCTCCAGGACGGCCTCTGGAACGGCGAACGCCTCCTCTCCGAGGAGTGGGTCGACTTCGTCCGCACCCCCGCCCCCTCGACCGCCGAACGCGGCAACTTCTACGGCGGCCAGTTCTGGCTCGTCCCCGACGAACGCACCGACGTCCCGAAGGATGCCTACTCCACCGCCGGCAACCGCGGCCAGTTCGTCGTCATCGTCCCCTCCCACGACCTCGTCATCGTCCGCCGCGGCCTCGACTGGGGGCGCCAGGGCTTCGACCGCTGGGACATGACGCGGGAGGTGCTCAAGGCGTTCCCGGCTGCTGCGGCTGCCGAGACGGACTGAGGCGGAGCCGGAGCCGCGCCTTACCAAGTGCCTGTGACCGGATGGAGTACGCTCAATCCCGGACAGACTGCTGATGACGCGTCTCCTGAGTGCAAGAAACAACACGACCGTGATCGGCCTCGTTCTGGCGTTCTTCGCGCCGGCGGTTGTTACTAGCGCCGAGCCCGTGGTCTTCAGCAGCGACGTGGCGCCCATTCTGATGCGCCACTGCGTCGGCTGCCACAGGCCGGGCGAGATCGCGCCGATGTCGCTCCTGACCTACCGGGAGGCGCGACCGTGGGCACGCTCAATCCAGCGGGCGGTCGCAAGCAGGCAGATGCCGCCCTGGTTCGCCAATCCGGAACACGGGAAGTGGGCAAACGATGCGCGCTTGAGCCAGGAGGAGATCGACACGATCGTCGCCTGGGTCGAGGGCGGCGCAAAACGGGGGGATCGGTCGCAGATGCCCGAACCGCCGGTGTTCGCCACCGGCTGGCAATTGGGCGAGCCGGACTATGTGATCGACCTGCCTGCTGTCACCGTACCGGCGGAAGGGCCGGATGTGTTTCGGAACCCGATCGTGCGGATCGACCTGCCGGAGCGTCGCTGGGTGCGCGCCGTCGAGTTCCGGCCCGGCGACCGCGAGGTGAGTCACCACCAGGGGGCATTCATGGTCGACCTGGCCGGACTGATGGCCACGGGCGGAGGCGACACCTCGGCCCTCGTCATCGCTCCGGGCGCAGTCAGCCCCGTCGATGAACAGGGACACTTCAATGCGCTCGGGCTGTGGGCCCCAGGCATCGCACCGATCGTCTTTCCGGAAGGCACCGGGCGCTGGGTTGAGCCGGGAATGATGTTGATCCTGAACCAGCACTTCCACCCGAACGGCAAGTCGGAGCGCGTCGACAAGACCCGCATCGGCCTGTTCTTCGGTGAGGGAGAACCCGAGGCCGAGGTCCTGGCGATACTCGCCGGCCCGATGGACCTCGAGATCCCGGCGGGCGCCCCGAACCACCGGATCGACTTCCGGTACGAGCTCAAGACGGATTCACGGATCGTCTCGTACCTTCCGCACATGCACCTGCGCGGCAAACAGATGTCGTTCACTGCCGTCCATCCCGACGGCCGCCGCGAGATCCTTCTCGACGTGCCCGAGTTCGACTTCAACTGGCAGACCTTCTACTACCCCGAGGAGCCGAAGCTCCTGCCCAGGGGCACCGTGATCGAGGTGCTGGCGCATTTCGACAACTCGGCGGACAATCCGGCCAATCCGGACCCGAACCAGGACGTCGGCTGGGGCCTCGACGCGACCGACGAGATGATGTTCGGTGTCATAGAACTGATCGAGGTCGGACCCAGGACAGCATCGGCGGAGACCACCGGAGACGAGTGACACCTCGGATCCGGACGGGTTCCTGACCGCTCTCGGGAGGGGCTCGCTCCTACCCCACGGGTGCTAGGGTTCGCCCACCGGACAAGGGAGCTTGCGATGACGATCGATGAAGTCGTCGCCGACATGGCGACGAAAGCGGCAGCAATCGACCCGCTCGGGAAGACCCTGCTCTTCCACTTCGACGAGGAGCGGATGCTGATCGACGGGACGGGTGAGGCGAATGTGGTCTCGAACGTGTCCGGCCAGGACGTCGACGCGGACTGCACCATCCGGATGTCCATCGACACGTTCCTCAAGCTGCAGAACAAGCAGATCAAGCCCTTCATGGCCGTGGCGTCGGGGAAGATCAAGGTCCGGGGCGACATGTCGATTGCCGCCAAGCTGAAGAAGCTGACCTGAGCTTGGCGAGTCCGTCGATCCGGATCCGGCAGCCGGTCGCGCTCAAGGCCGTCAACCGTGTCGGAGCGGTGGTGCGGCGGTGCGGGCTGAGGCCCCTTACGCTGGACGCGGAGCGGATTCTGGAGAACGCACAGCGGGCAAGCGGGTTCACCGTTGACGATCCCACGTTCCACGAGGGGCTTGAGCGCCTGGTTCACGGGCTCGAAACGCAAGCGCGGTTGACCACGTTCGGAAGGCTAGCCGCGCGGGGCACCGTCCAGCGTTCGGCCGACTCGCGCTCCAAGGTCGAGCGGACCCTCACCGAGCATCCCGAGATCGCCAATGAGTCGATCCGGGCGCCGGTCTTCATTGTCGGGATGCCGAGAAGCGGGACGACGATCCTCCACGCCCTTCTCCACCTGGACCGGAACCATCGGGCGCCGCTGTCCTGGGAGTGCCTGCTGCCCCACCCGGCACCCCGGCAAGAAGACCACGACGACAACGACCGGATCGAGACGGTGCGCAAGGAGTTCGACCAGATCTTCCGGCTCGTGCCGGACTTCAGGCGCAAGCACTACATGACCGCCGACTCGCCGCAGGAATGCGTCGGCGTCACGGCGCTCAACTTCGCGAGCTTCCAGTACCTGGCGATGGCCTACCTGCCGGAGTACCACGACTGGTTCGCGAACTCGGACCAGGTGCGGAACCTCCGCTGGCACAGGCAGTTCCTGCAGTTCCTGCAGTCGGGCGGCGTTCGCACCCGTCGCTGGCTGCTGAAGTCGCCCGTGCACCTGATGCGGCTACGGGCCCTCTTCGAGGTCTACCCGGATGCCCGGGTCATCGTGACCCATCGCCACCCGGCGTCCGTCGTGCCGTCGGTGGCGAGCCTGATTTCGTCGATGAGATCGTTCTACTCCGACGACGAGGACACGCTGCGAACGGGGCGCGAGCAACTCCTCATCTGGGCCGACTACTTCGCCCGATTCCTGCGCGACCGCCGCGAGCTCGACCGCGAGGACCAGATGATCGACGTCTTCTTCGACGACTTCGTCAAGAACCAGATGGCGGTCGTCGACTCGATCTACTCGCGCTTCGGCTGGAAGCTGCGGTCTGAGGACCGGGCCCGAATGGAGCAGTTGCTGCAACGGGAACACCGGAGCAAGCACGGCGTTCACCAGTACTCGCTCGACCAGATCGGCGTCACCCGGCCCGAGCTCGACGACAAGTACGCCCACTACCTGGACTTTCTGGAACCTGGTTGATCTGCCTCAGGAGCAACGCGAACATGAGTGAGAACGACTTCGAGAGCCGGCAGGCGCTGCACGAATTCCTGGACGTGATCCGCAACGCGGAACAGACGTTCCTGGATCCCGAGAAGGAACTCGACCATCAGGGCCACGTGGACGGCTACCAGCACCTGTTTCACCTGATGCAGGTGACGGTGGACTTCTACCTCCACAACGATCCCCTGCGTCCGCGGCTGATGCGGCTCACCGACGGGACCCGCAAGCTGTACGGGGACAACGTGGACGCGGTCTACTACTTCTCCCAGGTCCGGGGCGACCAGGAATACGTCATCCGGGGCCAGCGTTTCGACAGTTGCTACCTGAGCTTCTGCCTCTACGGCGGAGATCCGAACGGCGAACTGGCGGATCGGGTAACGCTCAACGTGAACCAGCGCGACATCGTGTTCGGCGACGACGGCTCCTTCGAGATCCGGCTGACGCACGACCCGAAGGGTCCGAACGAGTTCCGGATCGAGCCCGACTCGGTGTCGCTCTTCACGCGCGAGTACTTCTTCGACCATGCGGCGTCACGGGAGAGCAGCCTCAGCATCGAGAACGTCTCGCCGCAGCCGCCGGCCCTGCCTCTCGACGACGCCGAACTGGCGAGACGCATCCGCGGCATGGCGATGTTCTTCATGTGCACCACGTGGATCGCTCCGCTGCCGGTCCATCTCCCCTTCAACGAGTTCTGCCCGCCCTGGGAATTCGACCCCGAGCAGGGCGGCTGGGGGACGGTCGACAACATCTACTGCTTCTGCCGCTTCCGGCTGCGGGAGCACGAGTACCTCAAGGTGAGGTTCACGCCTCCGGAGGCCTGCTATTGGGGCCTCCAGACGTGGAACTACTTCATGCAGTCGACGAACTACGCCGACTTCCCCGTGTGCCTCAACAAGCAGACCGCCGTGCCCGAGCCGGACGGCAGCTACGTCATCTACCTGAGCCACAACGAGGCGCCGAAGAACTGGATCAGCACGGCCGGCTACAACGAGGGCACGTTGTTCGCCCGCTGGCTGCTCGCGGAGGAGCTGCCGGAAACGCCGCGGGTCGAGTTGGGGGAATGGTAGAGGAAACGGCGGCGGGCGCCGCCCCGGCCCCGCCCGCCGCGCCTCAGGCGCCCCAGACCGCCACCCACCGGCCGCCGAGCGACTCTTCGCGCCGGTAGAGCTTCTCCTCCCAGGGCTTCGACCCGTCCCGGTCGAAGATCACGAGGTGGCCGGATTCGCCGCCGCACCTGTCCATGTAGTCCAGGGTCTGCTCAAGGCCCTCGCGGACCGTCGCCTCCAGGCTGCCGCGCAGGATCTTGCACTCCACCACGTAGCGGCGGGCGGGCACGCCCGGCTCGGCGGCGCCCGCGAAGCGACCCGGCGGCCACACGATCAGCAGATCCGTGCGGCGGCTGCCCAGCGCGTACTCCCGCTCGATCCGGCCGTCCCCGTGCCATCCGCGCCCCCGATGACGGGTGCGCGGAGTGGGTCGCGTGTGGCGCGCCAGCGCGCCACACGGGTTGACGACCCGCTGCAGGAACGCCTGCAGCAGCAACTGGGGACCCGCTTCCTTGTACTGGAACCGCTCCAGCCAGTGCTCCGAATGCTCCTGGAAGAACCGCTGGAACGCCGACAGCAAACCCTCCACGTCCAGGTCGCCGTCCGGCTTCACGTACCACTCCGTCTCCTGGAGGATCGAGTCCTCGCGGGCGTACATCAGCTCTCGCGGGATCACTTCCCGGTAGATCGGATTCGCGATCCGGCGCGGGCCGCGCCGCGCCAGCAGGCCCAGGTCGCGGATGTACGAGCGCTCGAAGGCTCAGGCGCGACCGCGGGCGCGGCGGACAAAGTCGTCCGCGTCCCGGCACTCCCACGCCAACCGGATGAGCCGTGCGGGATCCGCGACCTGGTCGAGTTGCTCGCACCACGAATCCAGGGCCGGCGGCCTCGG
>Ga0209022_1002726_pt1 | contig 13794 bp, 8 predicted proteins | sample PinacodermPK_FD_187300 | JGI IMG/M metagenome (GOLD analysis project Ga0209022, IMG submission 187300) | Host-associated microbial community of the marine sponge Aplysina aerophoba from Gulf of Piran - sponge pinacoderm, lysed by proteinase... | ecosystem: Host-associated > Porifera > Sponge >...
CAGGTAGAGGTAGCAGAGTTCAAGATGCCGCCTCATGGTTTGGTCGGGGAGGGGCATGCCAATGTTTGAGCATTATCTGAGCTTGTTCATCAAGGCTGTGTTTGTTGAAAACATGGCGCTGGCCTTTTTTCTTGGGATGTGCACTTTTCTGGCAGTGTCCAAAAAAATCCAGACGGCGCTGGGCCTTGGTGTGGCGGTCGTGGTGGTTCAGGTGCTGACAGTGCCGCTCAATCAGCTGCTGTTCCACGATGTTCTCAAAGACGGGGCGCTGATAGAGGGCGTTGATCTGACGTTTATCGGCTACATCACCTACATAGGGGTGATAGCGGCGGTTGTTCAGATTCTTGAGATGGTGCTGGACAAGTATGTGCCAGCGCTCTACAACGCGCTGGGCGTTTTTTTGCCGTTGATTACAGTCAACTGCGCCATCCTGGGAGCGTCGCTGTTCATGGTGGAGCGCGATTACAGTTTTGGCGAAAGTGTTGTCTATGGCGCGGGGGCTGGCATAGGTTGGATGTTGGCCATTGTGGCGCTGGCGGGCATTCGTGAAAAGCTCAAGTATTCAGACGTGCCTGAAGGCCTGCGTGGTCTGGGAATTACTTTTGTGACTGTCGGTCTTATGTCGCTGGGCTTTATGTCTTTCTCCGGCGTGCAGCTGTAAGGGGTCCGGAATGGATGCAATGGGAAGTAGCGCGATCATAGGGCTGGGTGTTGGGCTGTTCACACTCATTGTTCTGGCGTTGGTGACTGTGATTTTGCTGGCCCGTTCACGGCTGGTCAGCACAGGTGATGTGACGATCAGGATCAATGATGATCCTGACAAGACGTTGAAGACGGAAGCGGGCGGCAAACTGCTGCAGACACTGGCCGGCCAGGGTGTGTTTCTGCCTTCGGCCTGCGGTGGTGGCGGCACTTGTGCCCAGTGTCGGTGCCGTGTTCTGGAGGGCGGCGGTTCCCCGTTGCCCACTGAAGAGCCACACTTTACCCGGGGTGAGTTGCGTGATGGCTGGCGGTTGTCCTGCCAGCTGGCGGTCAAGCGTGACCTTCGTGTGGAAGTGGACGAAAGTCTGTTCGGCGTGAAGAAGTGGGAGTGTGAGGTGGTGTCCAACGACAACGTCGCCACTTTCATCAAGGAACTGGTGCTCAAAATTCCCGAGGGCGAGCGTGTCGACTTCCGCGCCGGGGGCTATGTCCAGCTGGAAACACCAGTGCATGAAGTGCATTACCGGGACTTTGAAATAGAGCCAGAGTACAAGGCTGACTGGGACAGGTTCGACCTCTGGAAGTACAGCTCCAGGGTACGGGAGCCGGTGATGCGCGCTTATTCCATGGCCAACTATCCGGAAGAAAAAGGCATTCTCAAGTTCAATATTCGTATTGCTTCACCGCCACCGGGTACGGATGTGCCGCCAGGACAGATGTCGTCCTGGGTTTTCTCTCTGAAGCCGGGCGACAAGGTGACCGTTTATGGGCCTTTCGGCGAGTTTTTTGCCAAGGACAGCGATGCCGAGATGGTGTTTATAGGCGGCGGAGCGGGTATGGCGCCCATGCGCTCGCATATTTTTGATCAGCTCAGGCGTCTGAAGTCGTCCAGGAAGATCTCTTTCTGGTATGGAGCGCGCTCTTTGCGGGAGGCGTTTTACACCCAGGAGTATGATCAACTGGCGCAGGAGAACCCCAACTTCGAGTGGCATCTTGCACTGTCAGATCCGCAACCTGAAGATGACTGGAGCGGAAAGACCGGCTTTATTCATCAGGTGCTGCTGGAGAACTACCTGAAGGACCACCCTGCGCCTGAGGACTGTGAGTTTTATATGTGCGGTCCGCCCATGATGAATGCTGCCGTGATCAAGATGCTGGAAGATCTGGGTGTGGAGAAGGACAACATCATGCTGGATGACTTCGGCGGTTGAGTCTTTTATCCGCAGGCGTAAAGAAAAGGTCGGCATAGCCGACCTTTTCTTTATCCAGGGGTGTCGGGCAATGGCAGAGGGTGGAACATCATGGGGATACGGTATCAGCAAGCGCGCCGAGTCTATAACGAGCAGTTGCAGTTGCATGGACGCACGGGCCGCGCTTTTGTTGAGGCGCTGAAAAAGTTTTTTGGTTTGAGTGTCAAATCTATTCCGCCCAGGCAGTACATTGATGATGGTCAACGTTCAGCATCGCTGCCTGAGCTCAATCGTTTGGGTGATAAGCGCATCAGTTTGGCAGAATTGCAACGCTCGGAGCTCCAATCTGAGGTGTTGGAGATTGGCACAATCTATCGTGAGGAGGTCGAACGGCTGGCGGCTGAAGCCGCACAGGGTGGAGTGCGCCGCAGCGCATCCGCCCCTGCCGGTGTTGATCTCTCCTCGCGTGAGCAGAATGAAAAACAGCTGGCGCCCACCGGTGCCGGCGCGGGAAAGGTACATGAATCTGGGGCACAGCCGATTATCAACCAGTTGCTTCATGAGGTGGAACATGGTGCGACTGACAAGGGCTTGCAGACAACAGTGAAGAAATTCATAGACGCCAATGTCAAGTGGTCGGGGGATATCAGGCAACTTGCTCAGGATGTTCGGCGACTGGAAGCCTCCGGGCGCTTCTCTGCGGCGTTCATTGATTTTTGTCGGGAGCAAGTCCTTCAAGCCCAACTCAAGTGCGTGACAATTGAACTCTTGCTTGAATTTTATATAGACACCAGGGAGGTATCCGCTTTCAGCGAGAGCGTGGCGGGCGTGTTGGTGAACAGAAGCACACTCGCGCAGGTTTTGCGCGAAAAGAACCTTCGTGCGACTGTTGGTCTGGAGCATGATAAAGAATGGACGAGGGAGCAGTTGTTGATGATCAATGACCTGTTGCAGCAGCAGACCTGGGAGGATCACGGTACACGCTTTCCCAACGTTGACCGTAAATATGTGCCGCCTGTCATGCACCAGTTGTATGGCAGGGTGAAAAAGCACCTCTCCGGGGAGGAACCCGGAAAGCAGCGTCCGCTGGGATAACATCCTTCGGGTCCGACTGCTGGCCTGTGAGGCTGTTCCCAAGCCACACAGGTACGGCACAACATCTTGTCTGGTTTTGTGTGCTTGCTGTTCTTTTCCCCTGTAGAATTCGCCACTGCGTTTCCCCCGTATAACCTCTCCTTTTTCCTCGTATAACTCTCCTTTTTCCTCGTATAACTCTCCTTTTTCCTCGTATAACTCTCCTTTTTCCTCGTATAACTCTCCTTTTTCCTCGTATAACTCTCCTTGTTCCTCGTATAAATAGCCCATTGCCTTGCGAAGAGAATGCCTTGTCCTTCTGTCGCTGGCAGCTGTTTTCGTTGCTGCTCTGTAGTCTGAGGTGGTGTCCAACGACAAGGTCGCCACTTTCATCAAGGAACTGGTGCTCAAAATTCCTGAGGGCGAGCGTGTCGACTTTCGCGCCGGGGCTATGTCCAGCTGGAAACACCAGTGCATGAAGTGCATTACCGGGACTTTGGCATAGGTCCAGGGTGCAAGGCTGACTGGGACAGGTTCGACCTCTGGAAGTACAGCTCCAGGGTAAGGGAGCCGGTGATACGCGCTTATTCCATGGCCAACTATCCGGAAGGAAAAGGCATTCTCAAGTTCACTATTCGTATTGCTGCACCGCCACCGGGTACGCATGTGCCGCCAGGACAGATGTCGTCCTGGGTTTTCTCTCTGAAGCCGGCGACAAGGTGACTGTTTATGGGCCTTTCGACGAGTTTTTCGCCAAGGACCCCGATGCCGGGATGGTGTTTATAGGCGGCGGAGCGGGTATGGCGTCCATGCGCGCCCATATTTTTGATCAGCTCAGGGTCTGAGGTCGTCCAGGAAAATTTCTTTCTGGTAGGGAGCGCGCTCTTTGCAGGAGGCGTCTTACACCCAGGAGTATGACCAACTGGCGCAGGCGAACCCCAACCTGGAGTGGCATCTTGCACTGTCAGATCCGCAACCTGAAGATGACTGGAGCGCAAAGACCGGCTGTATTCATCAGGTGCTGCTCGAGAACTACCTGATGGACCAGCCTGCGCCTGAGGACTGTGAGTTCTATATGTGAGGTCCGCCCATGATGAATGCTGCCGTGATCAAGATGCTGGAAAACCTGGGTGTGGAGTCAGGAAATAGCATGCTGGATGACTTCGGCGGTTGAATCTTTTACCCGTAGACGTAAAGAAAGGGTCGGCACAGCCGACTTTTTCTTTATCCTGGGGTATCAGGCAATGGCAGAGGATGGCATATCATGGGGATACAGTATCAACAAGCGCGTGAAGTCTATAACGAGCAGTTGAAGTTGCATGGAAGCACGGTGCGTGCTTTGTATCATGCGGTGAAAAAGTTTTTTGGTTTGAGTGTCAAATCTATTCCACCCAAGCAGTACATTGATGATGGTCAACGTTCAGCATCCATTGCTGATGGTCAACGTTCAGCATCGATGCCTGAGCTCAATCGTTTGGATAACAAGCGTATCAGTTTGGCGGCATCACAGCGCCCGGAGCTCCAACCTGAGGTGTTGGAGGTTGCCAGAATCTATCGTGAGGAGGTTGATCGGCTGGCGGCTGATGCCGCACAGGATGGCGTGCGCCGCAGCACATCCGCCCCTCCCGATGTTGATCTCTCCTCGTTTGAGCACAATGAAGGATACCTGGTGCCCGCCGATGCCGACGCGGGAGAGGTGCATGAGTCTGAGACACTGCCTGTTATCAACCAGTTGCTTCACGAGGTAGCACATGGTGCGACTGACGAGGCCTTGCATGCAACTGTGAAGGAATTTATGAACGCCAATGCCATGTCGTCGGAGCAAATCAAGCTACTTTCTCGGAATGCTCGGCGACTGGAGGCTTCCGGGCGCTTTTCTGCGGCGTTCGATGTTTTCTTTCGGGAGCAAATCCGTCAAGCCCAACTCAAGTGCGTGACAATTGAGCTCTTGCTTGCATTTCATAAAGAAACCGGGGAGGTATCCGCTTTCAGCAGGAAAGTGGCGGGCGTGTTGGCGGATAGAAAAGAACTCGAGAAGGTGTTGCGCAAAAAGAATCTTGGTGCGGCTGTTGGTCTTGAACTTGATAAAGGATGGACGTGGGGGCAGTTGTCCGAGATCAAGGATCTGTTGCAGCAGCAGGCCGAGAAGGATAAGGGTGCAGGCGCTCCCCGCGTAGACTATAAGCGCGTGGTGCCTGACATGTCCCATTTGTACGAGAGGGTGGAAAAGCATTTCTCCGGGGAGGAGCCCGCAAAGCAACGTCCGCAGGAATAACATCCTTCGGGCCTGACTGCTGGTCTGTGTGGCTGTTCCCAAGCCACACAGGCGCGGCGCAACATCTTGTCTGGTTTTGTGTACTTGCTGCTCCTTTCCCCTGTAGAATTCGCCTCTCCTTGTTCCTCGTATAAATAGGGCCTTGCCTTGCGTAGAGAGCGCCTTGTCCTTCCGCTGCTGCTGGCAGCTGTTTTTGTTGCTGCTCTGTACTGGTACAGCCGACAACAACCGCACCTGGAACAGCTCCATGGTGCTACCATGGGGACCAGCTGGTCGGTCAAGTACGTATCTGTACCCTATGGTGTGTCCCGGCCCGTTGTTGTGAAAGCGGTGAAGGCGGCGCTGGAGGATGTCAATCAGGCCATGTCGACATGGCGCCCTGATTCAGAGCTGATGCAGCTCAACAGAGCCCCTGTTGGCGAGGTTGTGCAGGTCAGTCAACCGCTGTTTGATCTTGTGGCTCAGGCCAGTGCCTTGTCGCGCCTGTCGGCTGGTGCCTATGATGTGACGGCGGGTGCGCTGGTCAACCTCTGGGGTTTTGGCAGCGAGCGGCCCCAGGGGCGGGAAGAGGGGCCGGCGGCCCCGGGTGCGGTCTCTGCGCGTCGCCCTGAAAGTCTGTCGTCTTCCCATCTGGCAGCCTGGCTGGCGCAGGCAGGTCAGAAGCAGGCGCCTGCGCCGGAACAGATTGCCGAGGCTCTCCGTCAGGTTGGTTACCAGACCTTACGCCTGGATGAGACGCATCGCACTATCACCAAAACCCGTGCCGTGTTTATCGATCTTTCCTCCATAGCCAAAGGGTATGGAGTAGACAGGGTGGCCGCAGCTCTGCAAGAGCAGGGGCTGGAAAATTATATGGTCGAAGTGGGCGGAGAGGTCTTTTTGCGGGGAGATCGACCTGACGGAGAGCCCTGGCGCATCGCGGTGCGCCAACCCGTCGTTGAAAACCGGGTGCAGTTGATTGTGGCGCCTGGCGACAGGGCGATAGCGACATCGGGAGACTATCTCAACTATTACGAGCTGCAGGATGTGCACTTCTCGCACCTGATTGATGCGCGCACCGGCTATCCTGAGCAGCACCGACTGGCTTCTGTTACCGTTGTGGCTGACACGGCCGCTGAGGCTGATGGCTGGGCCACGCTGCTGATGATTGTCGGTGAGCAGGCCGGCCGGGAGCTGGCCGAGCAGCATGGCCTGGATGCCTTTTTTATTTACCACAAAGAGAGTGGATTTGCCGTCCTGAGTACAGGGCGCTTTGATAGCTGGCGGCTCGACGGGGGCAGTTGAGGGAGCTTGGCGGCTGGAGCCTGTACGAACGCGAAGGCGTCAGTGCGACAGTCGCAGTTCGAGGTTGTTTTTCCAGGTTCGGTGTCCATACCCGGTCTGTTGCCCGCACAGCAGCATCAAAACAGGACATGCCGACTCCTGTGGCTGTATGACAGACCATTCTCGTACAGCCTCGCAAGGAGCGGTTTGCAGACAACCAGAAGTCGGGAACGGAGGGGAAATGACGATATTTTTGCTGGTATTTATGCTCGTATCACTACTGATGGCGGCTATGGCGGTGGGTGTTATATTCTCCAACAAGCCGATCAAAGGTTCCTGTGGTGGGCTGGGTGCTCTGGGATTGAAACAGGATTGTCCTGTATGTAACGGCGGGGATCTGTCCAACCGACGGCCAGGCACTGGAAGGCGGGCAGACATCCTGTTTCATGATGCGGCCGCCCCCTCAGCCACAGACGCGCTTTCCGCCCGGCTTGCACCGACACCTTGTAGCAGGAATACAAGTCAACTATGACGCACTATGATCTGATTATCCTCGGGAGTGGACCAGCAGGAGAAGGCGCCGCCATGGGGGCGGCCAAGCTGGGCAAGCGGGTTGCCATGGTGGAGCAGAAGATCTGGGTGGGAGGCAACTGTACCCATCTGGGCACTATTCCCTCCAAGGCACTCAGACACGCCGTGACCCAGATGCACAGCTTCAACAACAACCCCCTGTTCCGTGAGATTGGCGAGCCGCGCCGGCTCAGTTTTCCTGGCATATTGCGCAGTGCTGCGGCGGTTATCCAGAAACAGGTGACGTTCCGGACGCAGTACTACTCCCGCAACAGGGTCGATCTGTACTGCGGCACAGGTCGCTTTGTTGGTGAGCACCGGATTGATATCACGGATCAAAATGGCAACATCGAGTCCATAGAAGCCGATAACATTCTGATTTCCACTGGCTCACGTCCCTACAGACCGGATGATATCAACTTTGATCACGCACGGATTTACGACAGCGACACTATCCTGTCCCTGAAGCATACGCCACGGCGTCTGATTATCTACGGCGCAGGGGTGATAGGTTCGGAGTATGCTTCAATTTTTTCCAGTCTTGGCGTGCTGGTCGACCTTGTTGATACCCGTAGCCGGCTCCTGTCCTTTCTGGACAAGGAGGTATCCGATGCACTCAGCTACCATTTGCGTCACAACGGGGTGACGGTGCGGCATCACGAAGTGTGCAAGGCTGTGGAGGCTGACGAGCAGGGGGTGACGCTGCACCTTGCGTCCGGCAAGGTGATTCGCGGTGATGCTTTGCTGTGGGCCAATGGTCGCACCGGCAACACAGCTGACATGGGGCTGGAGGCTGTAGGACTGGAGACCAATGAAAGAGGGCAGCTGGCGGTCAATTCCTGTTATCAGACGGCGGTTGAGACAATTTATGCGGCGGGTGATGTGGTGGGCTGGCCCAGTCTGGCCAGTACATCTTATGATCAGGGGCGTTTTGCAGCCAGTCATATAGCTGGTGCGGCCTCGGTGCGACCACTGAGTTCGATTCCTATCGGGATCTATACGATTCCTGAGATCAGTTCATTGGGGAAGACGGAAGAGGAGCTGACAGAAGAAGCGGTGCCCTATGAGGTGGGCAAGGCGTTTTTCTCGCGTCTGGCGCGGGCGCATATTACCGGTGAGACGACGGGCATGCTCAAAATTCTGTTTCACCGCAGGACAAGGGCCGTCCTTGGGATTCATTGTTTTGGGGATCAGGCGGCAGAGATTGTGCATATTGGTCAGGCGATTATGGAGCAGCCGGAGGGCCACAACACGCTCGACTATTTTCTGAACACTACCTTCAACTACCCAACGATGGCAGAAGCCTGGCGCGTGGCGGCACTCGATGGAGTCAATCGTCTGGCGTGAACAAAGCCGGTGTGGCTCTGTCCCGGCATGTGAACAGCATGCCGGGGTGCTTTTGGGTCGTCCTGCTCCCTGCTCTCTGCTGTGTCGCGTTTGAGATTTCCCGCCTGCGTCCGGGTTCTCTGCGCAGGCTTCGGTTGTTGTCGGCTTTTCCCTGAAGCGCAGGGCGCGAGCCCTGTTGCGTTTGCGAAGGGTCGATGGCATCGACCGGGTTCCCTGTAAAGATACATCCTGATCTCCTGCACAGATCCTCTGTGTGCTGCCTTTCTCTGTCTGTCAGTTGTCTGTCAGTGCGTCCATGCACTCCCGGGTGTCAGCCAGGCTGTCCATCCTGTCAGCTTTTTTCTGTGTTGAGTTGTGCACCAAGTCACCCTGCGCGTGATCATAGAAACGTCTGCCTTGGGAGATAGAGAGCATTTCGCATCTATGGAATCACGAATTTTTACCTGTCAGGGGGCGGTGGGGACACCAGGGGCGGTGGCAGCACCGGTCACAGCTCCTGTGCTTGCCGACGAGACTGAGCCTTCGGTCGTCAGCACGTGCCGGGCCACTGTGTGTGCGTCCCTGGACACCCGCACTGTTGTTTCTGCTGCTGTATCCCAGTGCAGCGTCCGGGGTGGGGGAGTGCCCGCCTCTGATTCTGGTGCTCTCCAGTTGCGCCAGCGTCTGGAGAGGCTGGTGGTGCCCATGGTGGGCACAGCCCCCCTGCCGGATGATTTGTACCCTTGTTTTGACGCATGTCTTTCCAGTGTTCGCAACAAGGGCCGGTCTTGTTCCAGATCGACTTTTTCCAGGCTCTGTCGAGATTGTGGCAGTCTGGCCAGCCTTCTTTTTGAGTACCAGGGACGCTGTTGCCAGGTCACCAGCCAGCAGAAAGCAACGCAGCAGGTGCTGGCAGGTCTGGGGAGCCTGCACAGTAAGCGGGTCCTTGCCCTGAAGCGGTTCGAGCAGGCGGCGGCTCAGGGGCATGCCGAAGGTCTCTACTGGGCGGGACTGATGTATGTCTTTTCTGATCTGGATAAAAGTTGCAGCTACATGCGCAAGGCGGAGGCCTGTGCAGTGGAGCAGGCGGGTCAATGGGTGGCGCGGCTTCTTGTCTTCATGGGAATGCGCATCCTCAACGGCGAATACGGACCGGGCTGGAGCGGCAAAGTTTCCTGTGAAGGAATAGACGGGGTGAGTCTGGCGGAAGATGACGATGTTGAGATCAGCGCAGAGAACAAAGTGCGTCTGGAGCAGTTGGCGCGGGAGGCCGCCTCGCGAGGGCATGCGACACTTCTGACCTTGCTGTCAGATTGTTACCGGCATGGTCTGCTGGGCTTTGAGAAGAATCGGGACCGGGGGCGGCTCCTCCTGGAGCAGTGTATTCTGATGGGCTGCCCGGTGGCCATGTTCCGCAAGGCTGTGATGCAGGGGTGTCTGTTGCAGCAGGATGAGACTGTTCGTGCAACCCGGGGGCGTCCTTGTGAGGCGGCGTTCCTGTTGTATGGTGCCCGGCAGCACATGCGCCGGCTGCTGTCGGAGTGGGTGTTTTCGGCGTCGGACCAGGAGGCCACCGGACAAAAAGAGCTTCTCGAGCCGTCTGCCCAGATGTGTCTGTCGATGTATCGTACCGCAGTGGCTGTGAAGGGGGACATGCTGGGGGCTACCATACTGGGTGCGTTCCTTGATCTCGAGCGATTTGCGGACATATCCCGGGTCTGTTTCAACTGTATTTTCGCTCACGAAGAGCCGGAATATATGTTCTGGCAGGCGGTCGTCCAGGCAGAATTCAAGACGGAAGACAGTCTGGAGATGGGGCGGCTTACAGCACTCCTGAGCTGGAATCAGGGGTGGCTTCCCTCTGCGACTTTGTTGGCCTGGCTGTGGGAAAAACAATCAGACGATATAACGGCCGATTGTCGTGCCAGCCGGTGTTATCTTGCCGCTCAGCGCGGCAATCCCCTGTGTAATTTTTTTCCCCGGGCTTTTTTCTACCTGCGCCGGGGTGCTGTCTCCAGACTGCTTGATCTTGCGCAAACTGCGCTGGATACAAAGATGCTGAATCACCCGGATGAACAATTTTTTCTGGGCGCCACTCTGGGATCGCAAGCAGGAATCGACTGTGCTGCTGTGGTGGGTTCCTATCGCAGTGAGATATTGCAGCGGCGTCTCCAGTTGGAATCCACGCCGGTGGAAGGGCGTGGCGGCCTGGGTTATGTCAGCCCTGACCTGGTAACAGAAGAAGCCCGGCTGTTGGATCTCTGCTGGCAGAATGCGGCACCTGTGCCGCTTCCTGACTGGACCTTTTCGCAAGCAAGAGGCGGCTTTCGTGCTCTTGATCTCGTTCAGAACAGTTTTTTGCGGGCCGACGCGGAGCAGGTCGATGATTTGTTGGAGCTGATGGTCCATGAATTGTCGGAGGCAGAGTGCTGGTTGCTGCGGGGGGACCCGGGGGCCGGTGCGGTCACTGAGCTGCTGAGGGAGAAAGCGCGATCTGTTCGGGTGCATGATGCTGCCGTTCCCTATATCCGCTGTGCGGCATGGTTGAGTCGATGCCACAGTGACTTCCTGCTGTGGGCGCATGCACTGACGATGTCGGGATATCACAGCGATGCCTGTTTTGTCCTGGAGACTGCGCGCTGCCAGGTGCGATCGGTTTTCGGCCAGAGAGAGGCAGCCCTGGCTGTGGTGAGTGGAGCACTGCGGGGCGCGGGGGGCTGGTTCACGCCGACCGCCTGTTGGGCGGTGCTCCCCCGCCGGGATGCTGATGCTGCGGCGCGAGAGCGGGCGTTGCAGGTATGCCGCTTTATCATGGACGCGCCTGTTTCAGAGCCGGTTTCTGACCTGCTGCTGGAGACTACCATGCTGTTGCTGAGTGCCGCACGAAGGGCTGTTGTGCCCGGACGGGCGGCGATAGAGTACCCGGCCTCCGAGAAAGAACTCTTCGCCCTGATTGAAAAACGGCTCGAGGGGCTGGATCTGTCATTTCATTCCGGGGCGGCTGCCAGTCGTCAGGTACTCGAAAGGCTGCGACCCTTGTTTTTCGCGGCTTACTTTGACTATGACATGGGCGTCTGTAGCGGGGGCAACTTGACGCCTGAGGCCTGGAAAGGCTTTTGCGCCAGTTCAGCGTTCCGTTTCCTGCATCTTCTGGCACAGGCTTGTCATAACCTGCGCCATCACAGCGAAGCGGCGGACTACGTTGATCTCTTTGCCGGAGCGCAGGAATACAGGCAGGGTGACAGGTTGGCCGCACTCTACTGCCTGTACACGCGCCGATTTGATCTGGCGCGCAGCCTGTTTTCGCGCGAGCTGGAAATGGAACGAAAACCCTCTCAAGGGAGTGTAACCTGGCTGGCGGAGGCCACTTTCCTCTCTTTGCTGGGTTACCGCTGGCCTCATGAATACAGGCACAGGCAACAGGGTCAGCCGGAGTATTGCGCAGATCCGCAGCAACGGGATCGTCAGCAGGGTCTTGCCGATCAGCTGGCCATGCTGGGCGATGGTTCAGGTTATGGAGAACTGTGCAACCGGGCGTTTGCCGTATTGCCAAGGCTCGATTGTTGCTTCTCCCCATCCCGGGGCGGTTTTTTCTGCCATTGGGGGATGAAAATGAAGAACCGGGCTCTGGCACTTGATGATCATATGGTTGTCCTTCCTCTGCTGGCACAGCTGGTGATTCCACAGATCTGTGCGTTTTCTGCGGTGGATCCTCGTCCGCTCGTGAAGAGGCTGGAGACCTGGAGTCTGCCGACCTGTGGCACAGAGATGGAGGTTTACCCCTGTCTCAGGATGAATACAAACTTCTCTTCGGTTGTCGATGGCCCTTCCACGCGTGTCCTGATCCGTTATTTGGCAAACTTTTCAGCGCGAGGCTTTCCTGAATACAAGCTGCTGGAGAACATCCTGGTTAACGCCAGAAAAGCAAGTCTGGTCAAGGACCGCAAAGAGCACTTGCGCAAGGGGCTCAATGACCAGCAGCGGGGGATGACCCGTTTGTTGGGCGCGCTCGTCAGAAGGGGGACGCCTCGTGAATTGCAGGTCATAGTCCGCAATATTGGGCAGACGTCTCCGGCAATGGAAGTGCTGGCGTTGTTTCTTCTGGGGCAGATGCAGGTGTACGGTGACTATAGCCATCTGGCAGACGACGAGCAGTTGGATATCTGGCTGGATAAAGCCTGTGAGGCTGGCTATCTGTGTGCCTGGACCTGTCGGGCGGTGCTGGCTCTGCGCGAACGCTGTTTCGGCAAGGCTGAGGTTTGTTTTGCAAGAGCTGCGTCGCCTTCTGACAAATCAGGGGTTGATGCTGTAGCTTCTTATATACTGGGCTTGATGCTGATGGGGAAAGGTTTGCATGAGGCTGCACGCACGGCCTTGTTGCAGGCCGTGGCTTTCGACTATCCCCCGGCATTGTGTTTTTTGAAATGGTTGGCTGGCTGTCGCCCCGGGCAATTTGCTGCCTTGGGGCTGGAGCCTCATGCCGTTGACTGGCCGGACTGGCTGCGCCTGTACCCGCTGGCGCAACTTGTCGGAGACCTTGAGGAGTCCGGCAAGGCTCTGCAGGCGGGCTTGTCGCCGCCAGCAGACCGTTTGCTTCAGTTCGCAGACAGTCGTGACCCTCATGTGATCTTCTACCTGATGGCTGGAGTTTGTGCTTTTCCGGGGCTTGAGGTCTGGTTCTGTAACGGGGAGCTGGTTCGACGCCTGGATGACTGTCTTGGCAAGGAGCATGATTTTATGCTGGCCTGTCATCCGGAGAAAGAAGCCGTAGTAGAGGCCATCAGGCAGCAGGTTACGCCGGAGCAGAGCTTTTCTGCCTTGCTTGAGAAGTTATTGGTGTCGGCTGAGGAGCAGCCTGCTTGCCAGGTGGAGGCAGAGGTTCCAAAGAAAAAGAAATCGACGAGGAAATCGAGAGGTCACAAGTCGCGGCATAGAAAGGCGAAAAGCGAAGGGAAGTCAATAGACTCCGCCCCTGTTTCAGCAGTAGCGGAGGTTGGTCTGGGGAGTCCAGAAGTACCTGTGCAGCTGTCACATGACGGCGGTGAGGCAGGAGCTGAGATAAAGGCACAGACACCGGTAGCGATACCGGTAGAGACACCGGTAGAGACACCGGTAGAAACACCGGTAGAAACACCGGTAGAAACACCGGTAGAAACACCGGTAGAAACACCGGTAGAAACACCGGTAGAAACACCGGTAGAAACACCGGTAGAGACACCGGCAGAGACACCGGCAGAGACACCGGCAGAGACACCGGCAGAGACACCGGCAGAGACACCGGCAGAGACAAAAGCAGAGACAAAAGCAGAGACAAAAGCAGAGACAAAGACAAAGGTTGAGACACAGATTGGGACAAAGACCGAGGCAGAGAAGATCGGCGAGGGCGGACTCCCG
>Ga0209022_1002731_pt1 | contig 13775 bp, 10 predicted proteins | sample PinacodermPK_FD_187300 | JGI IMG/M metagenome (GOLD analysis project Ga0209022, IMG submission 187300) | Host-associated microbial community of the marine sponge Aplysina aerophoba from Gulf of Piran - sponge pinacoderm, lysed by proteinase... | ecosystem: Host-associated > Porifera > Sponge >...
TCCGTTCAGAGGCCAATCCCCCATGGAAATGACTGTCACGTCCTGCGTGCGATCGTAGAGTTCGAGGACAAGCTCGACATCTCTTCTAATCTTCACAGCCGGCCGCCAAAAAAGGGTTACGTCGAGGTTCGAGTCAAGTTCAAGTTCGTCACTCTGAAAGCCGACGAGATCCAAGTGGTTGGCAAAAGACAGCCCCTCCAGAGGCATATATTCCGGAGTGCCGCCCTGCCAGGTCGTCTCCAAGGCCTTGCCTACCGGGATACCATTTTTCGTCACGATTAAGGTTTCCTTCTCGTTCAGCGGCTCGACGCTCACAGGCATGGACGGAAGGAAAGAGACCGTTCCCTCCTTGAGCAAGACCCAATCCTCTGGGAGTCCTTTGTCTGATGACCATTCGGAGTCCGGGAGAATGACCAAGACATGCTCCCCCTGGCGCAAAGTTTCTTCCATCCCGCCCTGCCGATGGGGGAACTGCTCAGTCAGCAGGAAAGAGACACGCGAATCGCTGTACAGGCTGGTGGGCAGGAGGATGGATCTGTCAAGTTCACTGCCGATGAACTCTGTAATCGGGCCAGACTTCGAATCCTCTCCGCGAAAAGCCATGGAATGCGGCGTGACTCGCTGGGAAAAATCCCACTGTCGAAACAAGCCGGAAATCAGCACCAGCGCCAGAACAAGATAGCCCATCCAGCGGGGAAATCGCGGCCGTCTTTCTATCCACGCCCATGCAGTCGCGGTTCCTAAACCAGCCATCACAAAAATGAAAGGAATTCCTGGAAGCAGCCGGGAGAAATCGATTGCTGTATGATCATATTTCTCGTATGTCAGCAGTTCGGGCAATAGCATCAACGCCATAATAAGGAATCCAAAGACATGTCCTTCCCGTCTCTGGCGGATGACGACCGCAATCCCAATTACCAGACCGACGACGAGAACGGCAGTAAGAATCGTTCTGGACCCGTACTGATGATCTACTTGCCAGAAAAAGGACAACGCAATGAGCTGGTTTTTCAGTTTTGCAACGACAATGGCTAAAGGATCCGGCAACTCGAAAACAAACTGTCCCCCCCCAGGGACGACGGGATTCGAGACGCGAGCGAAAAATGTATAGGGATAGACGACAAACACAATCCACTGAGGCAGGGCTACGAGGGCGGCTGCGGCTGCGGCCCATAGCAGGTCGCGCCAGTGCGCCAAAAGACGGCGGTTCGCCAGAACGGCGCCGACGGTAGCTACCGCCAACGCGACAGGAAAGAAACGGGCCACAATATAGACATATTGGCTCATTCCAACCAGCAGACCGGCCAGAACAAAGTCCGACGTTTCTCCGCGCCTGAAACCTCGCCACAGGAAACCAATGGCCATCAGTTCCACTAAAGGTAGCAGAATGGGTTCAATGCCGCGGTAAGAGTGTGAAGCCACGAATGTCGAAAGGGCCAGTCCCAAGGCTGCAATCAGCCCTACCCTGCGGGCGAAAACTGTACCAAGGTGGTCAAAGGCCCAGCGAGAGGCCCAGTAGGTCGCCGGCGCGGCCAGGGCACCACCCACGAGAGTGATGCCTTGCAGACTGGCTATACTGTATCCAAATACAACGAATACTAGGGCCTGCATGTAGACGAGCAGGGGTTGGGGCCCAAACTGGTGATAGATATAGAAAGGAAAGATATTGTCTTGCAAGAAATCACGTGTGTACATTGCCATCCAGGTCGAATCGTGATCCAAGGTCAGGGGCAACCTGAACCAATGAAAATAGTACGAGGAGAGACTGATCAAGAATAGGGTGATGGAAAGCCAGACATCAACGCGGCCTGTCAAAGAGGGCGATTTACCAAACTGTTGGAGATATGCGGAAAGACTTTGCTTTACTGCACTGTCTGGGGCTTTCATGGAAATGTCTTAGTTCTTCCCACTAGAGTGCGTTCTCAATGCAATTCCCAAGTGACCTGAATTCGGAGGGAGTGAGCATCTAAACAAGCTGGTTGAATAGAAGCTATGCAACCAAGATTCTTCATAGGACTGGCCTTAAGCTGGTTGCGAAGCCGGGATAGTAGGTCTGCGAAGTTAGTTTCGCAGATAATCGTTGAAGAGGTCAGTATGCACGCGATAGATGGTTTTGTTGGGCAAGGAAACGTGGACTTTCAGTGAGACCCAAGCATGGTAACGGCAAGGGAGATGATTGCGCTGCGAACGCGCTCAGCGACATTGGCAATTGGGGGAACCTGCCAGTTGCATCAATGCGCGGTGAAGTTCTTCGATCCGCCAACGCAACGCGTTGGCGTTCTGCGCGAATTGCGTGAGGGCGGTCTCATCTGGGTCATTGGTGATTCTCCCGTCAAGATTGGTTCGGTGTTTCGGGCAACCACTTTGAACAAGCTCACATTGAAAGGCACTTTCTTGAGCTTGACAGTGATGCTATGATGGAGCCTCTTGCAGGTCCCATCATTCGCATCAAGATGGATGTAGCCCTCTGCTACTCTCAGACCGACCAGGCGGTTTGCTTTGCGAGTGGTAAAGAAGGTCAGTCCCAGACGGCGAACCGCCTTCAAGTTCTGCCAAGAGCCATACCAACTGTCCAATAGCGCTGCTTTGTTCTGAATCTGTTTGTCGCCAACCTTGTGCTGCAGCATCGCTTGAAAATGGGTGTTCTTTGACTTCCCATCTCCTCTTTTGGGGCGGATGCATCAATCAGTCGGATAACAGCCGCCATCTTTACCGCAGCTGTCAACCAGATTTACAACACCGATGCCGCGCGCCAGTCCACCTACAGCGCCACTGACTTGCGCCTCTACCATCTCGAATGAGCGGTAATAGCGTGTGTCTTGCACACTCTCGTCAGTGATGAGGTAGGCATCCGGACCATCGCCGATCTGATCTGCCGCCAGTTCCCAGAGACGTCTGGCCGCCAGTCGCTCTCGTTTCAGAAAGTCACTGGCGACACTGTGGCTCATCCCTCCCGGATGCTCAGCCAGATTGGCACAGGAGTAGTTGAGCAGCGTGCTAATAATGTATTCGACATACTTCTGTTTTGTGATCAAGTCTCGATTCTATCGGATCCTGACGTCGCGGCGGAATTTCCTAATGGTCTGCCAGGTTCAGTGTTTTCGTTTATGGAAGGACTGGAGTTTCCGTGCCGTAGGGACTTCGGAAGTTTCGCGGTTGGTTTACTCAAAATACCCCAGTTCAATTCCTTTGAAAACACGATCCTGAAGCAGGCTGAGACGAATTCAACAACATGATTTCAGCCATGCGAGTGGAGATGGTTTTGCCTCACTCAAGTTCACCCACCCTCAGTATAGCCAAGGTCTTCTCCGCCTCCCAGATGCCCTGTTCGACAGTCGGTTTCTGTGTTGCATAGTCATAGACGACCAGCCTCATATCGTATTCGCCCGGCTCAAGATCGGTTGGAATATCGAGATAGATTAATGTGACCATTTCCTTGGTTGGAGGCCAGAGGCTGGTAGGTTCGGCTTGCTCGTTCCAAAGAACATCATCATTCTGGTAGACCGCGACACCCTCGGCATCGTGCAGACGCAGCGAAATCGAATAGTCGACGTCCAATCCGTCTGCAGTTTGCCATTTCAGGGCAACCCACATTGCTTGCTCTTCGCCCGGTTTGAGCGGCTGCTGCGGTGAAAGTTGCTTTTCCCCTTGTCCCCAGGCAATCGCGTACAGAGATATTCCGCCATCATAGTGGACTGTAAGCGGCTCGAGATTTTGGTAGAGTGTCCAAGGAGGATCCAGAACAATATCGGTGAAAGTGTGGATTCTAAGACTGCCGTACTCGTCGGTGCCCAGGTATCTTCCGTTCTTCCTCAGAAGCACAACAAAGTGTTCCTCTGCAGTAGCAACCCCACCAACAAGATCGTTGTCCCAGTCAGCAAACTTTACAGAATCGACGTTGTCCATTGCCGCAAGGGTGAGTTCGATCTTCTGGGTAAGATTGATAGGACTCAAGTAGACCGCATTCTCTTGGGTAACGTCTAGATGTAGATATTCAAAACTGTAGTGCCACGCGTAGCTTGGGATCAGATAGGCCAAGTCTGCGGAGGGGGGATGCGTGCTTAGCACTTGGGCCAGGTCTTGCCACTGTTGCGTCTCGTTCGCCCTAAGATTCATCGTGGCGTCCGCCCATGAATGGAAATAGTCACGATAGGTGTGCGCGCCTTGAATGAGAATCAACCCGCCAACCAGGGCCCCCACTACGGTGGAGGTCTTGGCATCGTCGCTTATCCAGTGGGGCGTCCATTTGGCTTGTTCCCGCATGAATCGTTCCCGCAAGACTCGAATCGTCTCCCACACGCCAACACCTGTCAGCAAATACATCGCTGGCGTGGCGCCAAACATTCGCAGGAAATGGGGAACACTCTCATCTTTGGACAGCATGGCCGGTAACAACAACAGCGCCAGCCAGAGAAGCAGCAGACGAACAGCGGGCTGTCTCCATCGCCACACGGCCGTCCCCACGCCAATCCAGAAGAAGAATGCTTCCCATATATTCAGCATGGGTCGTTCAGGGTAATTGTGCCTCCAACTCGGGTCACCGCGAACGCCGAAGGCCAACAGATGTTCCCACACGTTAATAACCAGAGCCCGCAGAGGGCCTACTGAACCGCCGTCAGATTGGAAAACCGAAACCTGGTCGCTGCGCACGAAAAACTGGTCTGGATTAAGGGCAAAATAGATGAGAATTGGCGCAGCCACTACACCGGCCACCCCTGCAAAGACGACTGCCAACGGCATTTCTGTTCTTAGGCGAGAAGTAAATGAAGAAAAGCGAAGAGAGAGATGGAGTCTGTCTTTTCCTCTTTTTCCAACTTCGCTACTGCCCCAGGGCACCAGAAAACTCAGACCAAGAATGAAGAACAGGAAAGGCGTGAATCGAGCCGCTATATAGGTATACGCCAGCAGACCGGCGGTTGCGCCTGCCAGCGCGACCCACCGCCAGCTCCGGCGCCGCCAACCTTCCCATAGCAGGCATAGACACAGACAGAGCAGCAGTGGAAGGAAGTTTACTCTGAACGCCGTGCGTCCAATAATCGTCTGGCTTAGAGAAACCGCCAGCAGACCGGCCGCGACGCCGCCGACCAGAAGGCCTCGCCACGGAGTGGCCCGCCCAGTTTCCCCATCTCGTCCAAAGAGCAGGTGCCCTAACCAGAAGATGGCGAAAACCGTACCCGCGCTGGCCAAGGCCGTTGGCAGCCGAACTGCCAGTATCGTGCGCCCCATCAGTGATGTTGTCAGGGCTATCGCATAGATAATCAGCCCTTCGCGTCCATGACTCTCGGGAAAGAAAACGGCGTGCTCTCCGCGCAACACGCTGAGAGAGTCGACGCCATGCGCTCCTTCGTCATAACTGAGCCCAGGCGGTAGTTCGGATAGACGCTGAAATCGCAGTATGACTACTGCCAGCGCCAGTACGAATATGATTCCCGAGGCTACCCATCTGAGACGCAGACGCTCAACTTTTCCTACCCCTGCAACATCTGTTGGACCTTGCGACGAACCTATCGTTTCAGACATTCTCTTCGACTTTCTTTCTCCCCACGCTGCGATGGCGCTCTGTTGTCATAGTTTTCACAAGGACAGCTTCCTCTCACTCAGTATTCTCAAGCCGCAGACGCGCCAGCACTTTCTCGGGTTCCCAGACACCCAACTCAACTGTCGGTTGCTGGGTTTTGAAGTCGTAGACTACAAGGCGCAGTTCATATTCCCCAGACTGCAGTTCGGCTGGAACTTCAAGCAGATGCAAGGTGTCGACCATTTCTTGTGCCTCCCAGCCGCTGGTCGGCGCATGATCTGCCATTCTCCATAGAACGTCATCCTCTTGGTAGATAATACTGCCTTCTGCATTATGCAGTCGCAGAGATATCGAATAATCAATGTCCAGTCCGGGCGCAGATTCCCATCGCAGATTCACCCACAAGGAGCGGCTCTGTTCCGGATCGAACTGCGGTCGCGTAGATGACAGTTGCTCTTTGTCCTGGGTCAACGCGAACCCGTGAAGCGTAATGCCGCGATCGTAATGGACTGCCAGGGGTTCCAGGTATTCGTAGATTGTCCATGGACGATCCAGGTCAACGTCAGTGTACGTGTGAACCTGAAAGGCGTCGTATTCGTCGCTTCCCAGGTATCGCCCATACTTATCAAGAAGAAGGATAAAGCGTTCGGTTTCGAAGTGAAACGCATGATGACTAATGTCATCGAACCAGTCCACAATCTTTACCGCCGAGACGTTCTCCATAGAAGACAGAGTGGATGTGATTTTCTCTGTCAGGTTTGGTTCTCCAAGATAGACTGTATGGGCTGGCGGCGCGTTCTGATCCAGGTATTCAAAACTGTAGTGCCACGCGTGGCTTGGTATGAGATAGACTTCGTCCAAGGCGGCCGAACGCGCGTTAACCACCTGGGTCAGTTCTTGCCATTGTATCCAGTACAGCTGCTCGACTTCCGTCGCGGCAGCCGCCCATTTCTGGAAATAGGTGCGGTAGGTAAGTACGCCCTGAACCAGAATCAAGCCACCGACCACTATCCCCACGGCAATGGCGGCCCTCGTCTGATCTTCGACTCTGAATTGTGCAATCTTTACATTTGATTTGACTGGAGATTTCAGGTTCTCTGGGCGGATCATCGTCCCCAACGCGTTAAATAGAGAAATCAGAGGCCGGAATCTGATCGTTTCCCAGACGCCGACACCTGCCAGCAGATATGCGGCCGGGACAACGCCGATCATGCGCAGAGTGTGGGGGACGGCGACATCTCTGGTAAGAATTGCCGGCAAGAATAAGAGTCCCAACCAGATAAGCAGCAGACGATGGGCGGGTTGTCGCAGACGCCAAACGGCTATTCCCATGCCCAGCCAGAAGAATAACGCTTCCCCATGGCCCATCAGTGGCTGAACAGAATAATCGTATAGCGCTGTCTGGTCGTCATAGAAGCCAAAGACTAAGAGATGCTCCCACATGTTTTTCAGGAACAGACTTAGCTGCAGTTCGCCCTGATTGCCACGAAACAACCAGATGTCTTCGCTGCGAGAAAGAAAATGTTCTGGATTCAGGATGAAATAGATGAGGATCGGCGCAGCCACCAGCGCGGCCACACCTACAAAAATGCTTGCCCACGGCAACTCGGCCCGTAGGCGAGAAGTGAGGACAGAGAGGCGATGTGAAAGAATATCCTTCTCAGTTTTTTCGTCTCCAGATTCACTCCTTCCCCAAGGGATCAGAAAGCTCAAACCAAATAACAGAAACAGGAAGGGCGTGAATCGAGCGGCAATGTAGGTATACGCCAGCAGCCCTGCGCAGATGCCTGCCAGCGCAACCCGCTTCCGGCTCCGACGCCGCCAGCCTTCCCATAGTAGCCCCAGACAAAGACAGAGCAGAAGGAGCATGAAGTTGGCCCTCAACGCCGTGCGCCCTATGACCGTCTGGGCGATAGAAACCGCCATCAGTCCGGCACCAACGCTTCCGACCAGCAAGCCCCGCCACGGTGAAGCCCGCCCACTTACTCCGTCTTGCCCAAAGAGCAGCCGTCCTAACCAGAAGATAGCAAAGACTGTTCCGGCACTGGCCAGGGCTGTCGGCAACCGAATTGCCAGAACGGTTCGCCCCAAAAGTGAGGTTGTCATGGCTATCGCATAGACTATCAGCCCCTCGCGTCCCTTGTTTTCGGGGAAAAAGACAGCGTGCTCTCCGTGCAATACGCTGAGGGCGTCTACGCCATGCGCCCCTTCATCGTAATAGAGCCCAGGCGGAAGTTCGGACAAACGCTGAAGGCGCAGCATAACTACTGCCAGCGCTAGTACGAATAGGACTCCCGCAACAACCATCCTGGACGGGAGGCGCTCGACACTTCCTGGCCTGGCGACGTCTGATGGTTCTTGCATGGATGCAGTGGTCTCAGACATCCTCTTCGACTTTCCTTCTACCCACTCTGCTGTTGCGCGCTGTCACTTCAGTTCGCACGGACCCGGCCTTTTCTCATTCAGTTTCACTAAACCGTATCTGCGCCAACACATACTCAGGTTCCCAGACTCCCAATTCGACTGTCGGTTGCTGGGTCTCGAAGTTGTAGACGACCAGACGCAGTTCATAATCGCCGGGCTGCAGCTCGACAGGAATTTCAAGTAAATGCAAGGTGTCGACCAGCTCTTCTGCCACCCAGTCGCTAGTCGGCGCATGATCTGTCGATCTCCATAGAACATCATCCTCCTGGTAAACCCTTCCGCCTTCAGCTTTGTGCAGGCGCAGGGATATTGCATAGTCAATGTCCAGCCCTGGCGCAGTACCCCATAGCAGAGCCACCCACAGGGAGCGATTCTGACCCAGTTCGAATTGTGGCTGCGAAGATGACAGTTGCTCATTGTCTTGGGTCAATGCGAGCCCATGGAGCGTTATGCCGCGATCGTAGTGGACTGCCAGCGGTTCCAGTTTTTCAAAGGCCGTCCACGGGCGATTCAGGTCAACATCGGTGTAGGTGTGGATCTGAAAGGCGGCGTGCTTGTCGCTACCCAGGTATCGTCCATACTTGCCAAGAAGAAGATTAAAGCGTTCGGTTTCGTAGTGGGACCAGTGAAAATAGCTGTCATCGTTCCAGTCCACTATCTTCACTGCCGCAACGTTTTCCATAGCCGACAGTTCAGACGCTAGCTTTTCTGTCAGGTTGGGCGCATCCAAGTAGACTACGTGAGCCGGTGCCTCGCTCTGATCCAGATATTCAAAACTGTAATGCCATCTGTAGCTGGGAATAAGATATGCAATGTCAACTGGCGAAAGTTGCGCGTCCACCACCTGGGTCAGTTCTTGCCACTGCGTCCAATACAGTTGCTCAATATTCGTGGCAGAGGCAGCCCACTTCTGGAAATAGGCGCGGTAGGTAAGTACGCCCTGAACAAGAATTAAGCATCCAAATAAGAGCGTGATGGCAATGGCGACGCTCGACCGATCTGCGACCCTTATTTGTAAAGTCTCAGCGCTTGAATTGACTGAAGGCTCCAAAGGGTTCCGGCGGAACAGATTTGCCGCAAGACGACCGAAGAGTATCAATGGACGGAATCGGATCGCCTCCCAGACGCCGACACCGATCAGTAGATAGATAGCCGGCGTCGCGCCGATCATGCGCAGCGTGTTAGGGACGTTGTGATCTTTAGACAACATTGCGGGAAGGAGCATCAGCCCCAGCCACAGAAGCAACAAGCGGTTTTGCGGCCGCCGCCAGCGCCACAGTGACATAGCTGCGCCCAGCCAGAAGAAAAAAGCTTCAAATGGATTCAACAGTGATTGGCCGGGGACGTTGTAGCGCAGGTTCGGATCGCCGCGATAGCCAAGGGCCAGAATATGCGCCCACACATTTTCCAGAAGGGCCCCCAGAGGGTCTCCTTGGCTGCTACTGGGTTGGAAGACCGAGAGTTGACTGCTACGGAAAATGAAATCTTCAGGATGCAAAGCAAAATAGACGAGAATCGGCGCAGCCACCAGCGCGGTCACACCCAGGAAGATACCTGCCCACAGCAGTTCGGACTTTATGAGGGAAGAGAGTCGAGACGAGTAAGGAGGGATGGCATTCTTCGCTTTCCCCTCATTTCCGTGTTCGACTCTACCCCAGGGAACCAAAAAGCTAAGACCGAATAATAGGAACAGCAACGGGGCAAAGCGCGCCGCTATGTAGGTATACGGTAGCAGCCCGGCGCACACACCCGCCAGTGCGATTCGCCAGCCGGACCGTTGCCTCCACCCAACCCAGAGCAGGACAAAACAGAGGGAGAGCAGCAGAGGCAGGAAATTGGCTCTGAACGCGGTACGGCCGATGACCGTCTGGCCGAGAGAGACCGCTAATATCCCTGCCCCTATTCCGCCGACCAACAGACCTCGCCACGGTGTAGCTTTGCCGCTTTCTTCATCTTTCCCAAAGAGTAGCCGCCCCAACCAGAAGACCAGAAAGACCGTGCCCGCGCTGGCCAAGGCGGTGGGCAGGCGAATTGCCAGCACTGTGGGCCCCAGAAGGGCTGTGGAGAGTGCCACGGCGTATACAATCAGCCCTTCGCGTCCATTGTTTTCGACAAAGTAGGCGGCGTGCTCACCTTGCAGCACACTGAGAGCATCCACTCCATGTGCCCCTTCGTCATAGTAAAGCCTGGGTGGAAGCTCACTTAAACGCTGTAGACGAAGCAACGCGACGGCTATTGCCAGTAGAAGGAGAATCCCCCCTGCTGCCAACAGAAGGTGGATGCGTTCGTCTTTGCCTGACTTGATGCCCTTTACAGAGCCTTGTACCGAGGAAGAACCTTCAGACATTGTCTAATCTCATTACTGCTGTCACACTCTGTTGCCATCCCTCAGTTCTGACCGACGACCAAACCCGAATCGGAGACAGCGGAAGCTTGTTTGCAGTGGGTACCGTGGGTACGGTGGGTACAGTGGGATTCATTGTCGGCCTTCCGCCCAACGGAGACGCGCTAAGGTTACCTCCGGCTGCCAATTGCTCATCTCGACAGTCGGTTGCAGGGTCTCGGTGTCGTACACGACCAGCCTCAGTTCGTATTCGCCAGCCAGTAGTCCGGCTGGCAATTGGAGTAGGAACACTGTATCGAATTGGGTGGACAGGCCTCCACTTCCTATCAAAGTAGGATTCGGTTACAAAGAGCATGCAACTTTTTGGTAGACGCCTTCTGCCCGTTCGTCATGCAGTATGGAAGAGGACGAATTATTAGGGCTCGTTGACATTTCGTTCGAGCCAGATCAGTGTAGAAGCAAAATGCAAGAAGGCCATGAAACGTCGTGCGAGTTTTTCATAGCGAGTGAAAATGCGTCGATACCACTTGATTTTGTTGATGAAACGTTCGACGATGTTGCGTTCTCGGTAGCGGACTCGGTCATAGTCCCGTGGTTGCCTGCGATAGCGGCGGGAAGGGATGACCACCTCGACCTGTTGAGCTGCGAGCAGGTCTCGCAACGGGTCAGAATCGTAGCCTTTATCGGCAATAACGGCGTCAAAATGGAAAGGGGCGAGCAACAGTTCAGCTTGGGACATATCATGGCGTTCACCACCAGTCAAGATGAACGTTAGGGGAAAGCCAAGGGCATCAACGAGGAGATGGATCTTGCTGCTGAATCCGCCCCGGCTCCGACCTAGGCACTGTTCGTGCTGACCTCCCCCTCTTTTGACCCGCCCGCTGCGCACATATGGGCGCGTACAGCTGTGCTGTCGGGCATCACCGCTGCCATGTCTGGGTCCTGGGCGAACTGTTTGAACATGTCGGCCCAGATACCGTTCTCTTCCCAGCGTGCGTAGCGCTTGAATACACTGTTCCACTTGCCATAACTGTCTGGCAGTTCACGCCACTGGGCGCCGGTGCGCAGTATCCAGTGAACTGCCTCAACGAAACGGCGACACTTTTCCTCTTGCCCTGCGTAGGCACGAGGGTGTCCTTGCAGAAATGCGTAAAGTTTCTGCCACTTATATTCGACAATTCTAGTTGTAGACGTCCAGCTATTGTCGCCAATGTGACAGAACTAATCAAATGTCAACGAGACCTAATTCCCTCCTCGTTTTTTGCGCGTGTGTAGCTGGCGCAGGTGCCGACGGGGTGTTTGGCTAGTGTCGTCGGCTGGCGTATTTTTCTGCCAACATTTGGGCGTGTTCGGATTTTACTCTTTCGCCGGTGATCTCTTGACCGGTGTAGTCGCGAAAGCCGTTGGCATTGAGAACATAGGCGATTTGCTCCCATTCTGCCCTCTCGTTCCGTAACTCTTCAATCATTCTTCTTCTTTCCGGAAGCTGCTCAAGATGGCGTCCGGCTGCTTTGCGTTGGAATTCTTGCCGCCTCATTTCGGGCTGAATCTTGTTTTTGAAGTGGATATAGAACCAGGTGGCGGCTATGACCGGAATGGATAGACAACTGAGTATGATTTCGAGGATGCCAGGCTCTTCAGTTCCTTGCATTTCGGGGCCTCCCGGGTATGCGGCAGAGTGCGGGTTTGAGGTGGTTGTTTGGAGGTGGCTGTGCAGTGTGTGCTGCGTTGGCAGGTGTTGGTCAATGCCTCGAACCGGAGCCTATGCCACTTGGATAGAAAACAACATCATTTCTGGTACAGAACTATAGAAAGTGTTCATGCCCGTTTGGACGCTTTAGACGAGAATAGCATGATTCTATGGCCGCATAAACAGAACGAAATGCCACGTTTGAAAAGATACCTTGCAGCCACAAGGGAGCGAAAGCAAATGACGTAATCACCGACATTCCTCCCGCCAATGCTCATGCCAAAGAAAAGGTGGGATACCCAGCACAGAAACCGTTGGCACTTCTTAAGAGGATTATCCGAGCCAGCACAAACGAAGATGACGTAGTGTTTGACCCATTTTGCGGCTGTGCTACTGCTTGCGTGGCGGCGGACGATTTGCACCGTGAATGGGTAGGCATAGACATATCTGAAAAAGCGGCTGAACTGGTTGTGCATCGCATAAAGAAACACCAGGTCCTGAATCAAAACATTGTCCATTGTAACTATATACCAGAACGCACCGACATAGGCCGCATTCGCAGGTACAATTCGCCTGCTAATCGCAAGCACCTATACGGAGAACAGGCAGGTCAATGCGCCGGATGCCAAGAGCATTTTCAACAACATCATCTGGAAGTAGACCACAACATATCTCGCAAAAAAGGCGGCACCGATCATCTTGAAAATCTGCAACTGTTATGCTCATATTGCAACCGAACAAAGGGAGATCGCGGCATGGCCTACCTGAACAGCGGGCTTCAACTTGCCGCCTAGCCTACTCGATAACAGATAGCTTGTTAAGCCCCAAATTTATAATTGCCAAACTAATGTGGATCCCATATGAAACCACTAACATTCGGAGCAACTCGCAAATGAAACAGATGAGTCTCATCTGCTCCAACGGATCTATGCAATCTTTTGGTCTCAATTGGGATCTACATTAGAAACCAGAAACTGGCCACTGCTGTTCACCTGTAGACAATATCGAGAATATTGTCGCTGCGGAAGCGCACCCGCTGCGCGTCCACCCGTTCGGCGCCCGCTTTGTTCATCTCGGCGTCGGCCGTGTCAGTATGGAAGAATCGTTTTTCCAGTTCATAGGGGCTGGGCCAGACCAGGGGTGCGATCGGGTCCTGGCGATGTTTGGCTACGGCTGCGGCGATGTCCGCGCGGATGCGCTGCCGCGCCGCCTGCGCGGAAAGTGAGATGGCGGAGCCGCGTCCCAGCCCCTCCTTCACCGCCGCCGTCGTGATCTGCGGCACCAGCTCTTCAGCCTCCTAGCAGGCGTCCTGTTCGCCGCTCAGAAAGAGCAGCGGCAGCCCCAACCCGCCCATAAACAGAGCAAGCTGTCCGATCTCGCCGATCGGCGTGCCGTTGAGCCGGTAGGCGTCCACGGTGTGGCTGTTCTGCGTGTGGTTCTGGTTGCTGGTTAAGACCCCGGCCATGGCGTGCTGGCCGACGATGACAAAGGCGTCGTAGCGCCCGATCACCTCCTGCAACCGGCTCCACGGCGGTGAAGGCCGGCCATGCAGCAGCAGCGCGGCCGGATGCAACGTATCAAAGTCGATGCCGCCGGCGCCGTGTCCGTCCCAGACAAGAACCTCTTCTACCCCGGCATCCAACAGACCGTCCACCGCCGCGTTGACCTCGCCCGTCACCAGCTTCTTTCCGGCATCGTAGTAGCGGCCGTCGGGAAAGGACTGGTCCGCAAAGGAGACGACCCCGGCCACGCCTTCCATGTCGGTTACCATAAAGATTTTCATGGATGAGGTTCCGTAG
>Ga0209022_1002739_pt1 | contig 13714 bp, 9 predicted proteins | sample PinacodermPK_FD_187300 | JGI IMG/M metagenome (GOLD analysis project Ga0209022, IMG submission 187300) | Host-associated microbial community of the marine sponge Aplysina aerophoba from Gulf of Piran - sponge pinacoderm, lysed by proteinase... | ecosystem: Host-associated > Porifera > Sponge >...
GCCCGCTGGTCCACATCGGCTTCCGCGTCGGCGTCGAGGATCAACCCCGCGGCCTCGGGGGTGATGGCGCCGTCGGCGAGCTTGCCGGCCACAGTCGGCGCCCACTGGAGTTGCGCGGCGGTCTTGACGGCCTTGCGGGCACCGGAGCGGGACCGCTTCTGGTCCTGCCGCAGCATCTCCTCTGCGGCGGCGTCGCCTTCGCGGCGGGCGATCTCGCCCACCAACTGGGCCTCCAGAGCCGCCAGCGAGGACCGCGCGCGCCCGATGAAACTCACGCGCTCCTGTAACACGTCCAAGTCGACCTTGTGAAGCAACGGCGGCGGCGACGCCAACCACTCACCCAGCGCCGCCCACTCGGCGGCTCGATCAGCACCCGCCGGGTTGGCACCGCTCGGTTCGGAATCCTTCGGGTCTGCGTCCATCTGTCCACCACTCCCTCTCCGGGGTCTGGCCCCTGTATGTACGGGGCCTGGCCCCTGTATGTAGTTCTTAGTCTAGTATATATAGTACTACATGGAATGTCAACATTCGTTCGGCTATGTTCTTGGACGGATCGAAAACGGCTGGGCTGCTCTGCCGAATCTGGCGGCCGGGCAACACGAAGAGCCCGGGAGCTGCGGGATAACGTCACCGCCTACGACGCTGCTACGACGCTGCTACGACGCTGCTACGTCGCTGCTACGTCGCCGTTGCTGAGGCGCTGGGCTGCCCCCTGCTGACCGCCGATGCCCGACTCTCCCGTGCCGGCGGCCCCAGTTGCGATATCGAACTCATCGGCGCCTGACTCGTGCCGGCGGCCCCAGTTGCGATATCGAACTCATCGGCGCCTGACTCGTGCCGGCGGCGTCGGCCGCGCTGGGGGACTTCAGGGTCTGCTCGGCGGGTCTCCGGGGGTCACCTCGGCTGGGTCGGAGATGCTGGCAGTACTCACACGCAGGCGCCGCCCGATCGCTGCGAGGGCGGCGTCCATCTGGTCCAGGCGCGAATGGTGCTCCACGTCCAGGACGCGGTCTACTTGTGGCATGTGCCAGCCCAGCCGGCGAGCCAGTTCCGCCTTGCCGACGCCCTGCTCGCACATGGCTTGGTAGAGGCGGACTTTCACGGCCGTGAGCGTCGGCAGAACGGCGTAGGCTTCGCCGCTCGATGGCGGGGGGATGTCCTTGCGGTCGTGGATGCGGGCGGCGATCGCCTCCTCGAGCGCGTGCGCCGCGCGGGCAATGGCCTCCTCGCGGTCCTCCCCGAAGGTGGTCAGCTCGGGGAAGTCGGGGGACGTCGCCAATACGGTGCCGTCGTCATTCTCGAGCACGATCGGATAGGCGAGCATCCAGGTCCTTCTTGATCTTGGCGACGAGCCCACGCCCCAACGCCTTGCGCCCGCCGTGCATCGGCAACTGGCTGGTGCGGTTCCCTCGCCGGACGGTGAGATGGCCACTGCCGCCCTTGTGGGTGTGAAAGGTGCAACCTTGCTTCCGCAGCCGGCGGCGCAACTCACCGGCGTTCGTTTTGGACCATGATATACAACACTTCTGTTGTCTCCAGGTTCTCGCCGGCGTCGGTGGCAGGATCGGTCGTGGGGCGGAGAGTCGGTATGCGCATTGCCCTGCCCCCGACTCCGGGACGGGCGATAATCGAGGCCGTGATGGCTCCAGGCGTCTTAGGGACCGATTGCCATGCGGCAACGCCCACGCCCGGACTGTCGCAAGAGTTATTACAACGAGTTACAGTATATTACAGCTTCCCCCAGAGGCCGGTTGTCTTGGAGGGGGAGCTATGTCTGCGATTGCGGCGGTTCGTCGGCAGCGGTTCAGGTTCCGGGCTGTGAACGCTGCTGAGTTGCTCGAGCGGCTGGTCGCGTACGGCGTGGCCCGGGAGGCCCCGGCGCGCTCGGGGGTCAGCCGTGCGGTGAGTGTCAACCGGATCGAGGTGGCCGTCGCAGTCGATGGTGGCGAGCGCAGCCTGCGGGCGCGCTGGCGGGAACGCGCCGAGAACAGGGGCGTTGCGTACCTGCTCGTCGTCGACGACGCCGAGCATCCGGGAAGCATCCGCACCCTCGGCCCGCGGACCTACAACGAACCGGTCCGGTCAGTGGACTGCGCCGGGCTGGCGGCTGCCATTGAGGCGACGGCCTCGATGACCGCCCTGGGCGCGGTCCGCCATCTCGCCGGCGAGGTTGTTCGCCTGGCAGGCAGGGGCTTGGTCACCGGAGGGCTCCTGACCCGCCACAGCCTGGAGGACCGTTTCCGCAACGACAGGCACCGCTGGCGGGCGGCGCAGGAGGCGGTTGCACCCCTGCGGATCACCGGCAACTGGCGGGACGTGCCGGGCGGGCTCGGCTACGAGATCGAGCGTTTGGCGCAGCGCGGCTACCTGGCTCGCCACGACGGTCGGCCGGTAGCGGTTGTCCATCCCTGGGCCAACCCGGAGGACTTCGTGCGTCTCGACGAGATCGGCCGCCCGGCGGAGGGCGTCCTGGCGGGCGACTGCCGCCGCTATGGCGTGCGTTACGGCGTCATGGCGTGCCGGAACCGCTACCGGCTGTTCGACTGCGACCCCTCGGCCACGACCGCCGAGTGGCTGGATCTCGACGCCGTGCTGCTGGGGGAGGATCGCCGGCCCTATCTGGCTCTGCTGGCCCCCGCCTACCTCGCCGACGGCGGATTCGGTGAACTGCAGGCCGAGGCCCGCGTTTTCGGTGCCCGTCTCCACCGCCGGCTCGACGAGACAATCCGCTCGGAGGCGCTGCCGGCCCTCGCCGCGGGCCTCGGGCGGTGGGCGAGCCGCAACGGCGTCGACGTGCGCGACGACGAGCAGCGGGCTGAACTGGAGCGAGCCTCACTCACACTGCTGTTTCGCCTCCTGTTCACCCTGTACGCCGAGAGTTCGCGCTTCCTGCCGGTCGACAACGAAACGTACCGGCACCGGTCACTCTCGGCGTTGATCGACGAGGCCCACCGCACGCGGGATCGGCTGAGTGAGGATTCGACGGCGTTGTGGTCGACTTTCGGAACGCTGGTGAGGGCGCTGCGTTCGGGGAACCCGGCCTGGGGGGTACCCGCCTACAACGGGGCGCTGTTCTCCGCCGACGATTTCGAGGGGGCGGCGCTGCTGGAACGCCTGGAACTGGGTGATCGGGACTTCGCCGGGGTGCTGCTGGCGGTGGGCCGTGATGCCGGAGAGGGGAGCGGCCTGGACTACTCCTCCCTGGAGATCGGCCATCTCGGCCACATCTACGAGGCGCTGCTGAGCCTGCGACTCTCGGTGGCCGACCGCCCGCTGTGCTACGACGCTCGTACGGATCGATACGTTCCGGTGACCGGCGAGTCACCGTCCGATGGCGTGTCACCTGATCGGGCGCAGGCGGGCGTGTCCCAGGCCGTTCATTCGTCGGCCGACATCGTCGCGGGTTCGCTGTTGTGGCAGACCAACGAGGGAGGGCGCAAGGCGGGCGGCGTGTACTACACGCCGGTCTCGCTGGTCCGTCATCTCGTGAATCATGCCGTGCTGCCCGCCTACGAGAGGCATCTCGAGGGCGTGCGCGACACGGCGCGCACCGATCCGCGGCGCGCCGCGGCCGACCTGCTCGACTTCGCGGTGCTCGACCCGGCCTGCGGCAGCGCCCACTTCCTGGTGCAGGTGACCGAGGCACTGGCCGACCGCGCGGTGGCGTTCCTGGCCGATACGCCCCTGCCGGCCATCAGGGAGGCGCTCGACCGCCTCAGGGCGCAGACACAGGGCGGCGCGGCGGTCACCGACGTTGCGCTACTGCGGCGACTGATCCTCAAGCACTGTGTGTTCGGTGTCGACCTCAGCCCCATGGGCGCCGAGGTGGCCACGCTGTCTCTGTGGCTGGCGTCGTTCGTGCCCGGTCTCTCGCTCTCCTACCTCGGCCGCAACGTGGTGGTGGGCAACTCACTGATTGGTGTCGGAGCGGCGGGCTCGGTCATCCGGGAGGGCACATGGCCTGCCGAGGCTCTCCGTAATGCGCTGGCGGAAGCGTCGGACGCGGCGGTCGAGTTGGCTGAGATCGACGATCGGACACCGTTGGAAGTCGAGGCGAGCCGCGCGGCCGACGCCGATGCCCGTCGGGCCACGGCAGGACTGCGGCGCCTGTTCGACTTGTGGACCGCCGAAGGGTTCGGGGTGAAGGGCGCCCGCGACCTTGCCGAGACCGACGGACCGGCTGTGATCGCCGGCACGAACGGCTCCAAGGGCGAGAAGTTGGTGGAGCCGGCCGCCGCCCTGGCCGGCGAGCACGGTTTCCTGCACTGGCCGCTGGTGTTTCCGCGCGTGTTCACCGGCGATCGGCCCGGTTTCGACGTCGTTGTCGGCAATCCGCCTTGGGAGGAGGTGAAGGTAGAGAGGCTGGGTTTCTTTCTGCTGCATCGGCCCGGTTTGCAGGGGCTTCCCCAGGCTGAGCGCGACGAAGCAATCGCCGAATTGGGGGTGACGCGCCCGGAGTTGGCACGGGCGTTCGCCGCGGAGCAGGTGCGAGTGTCGGGGTGGCGCGCCGCCGTGGAGATCGGCGAGTACGAACAGACTGCCGGCGACCCTGACCTCTACAAGTACTTCTGCCAGCGCTATCGCGCGCTCGTGCGCGACGGCGGCACCATCGGTGTCGTCGTGCCGCGCGGCGCGTTCGTCAACAAGGGGTCCGAGGGGTTCCGTGAGTGGCTCTATACGAGAACCAGCGCAGAGCGGGTCGACTTCCTGCTCAACAAGCGCCGGTGGATGTTCGACACTCATCCTCAGTACGGGGTTGCGCTCGTCGTGAGTCGCAATCGACCGCCTGCGGAACACCACCGCGTGGCGATCGCGGGGCCAGCTACTTCGGCCGGTGAGTGGAGGTCGCAAGCCTCATCCCCCGGAATCCTCGTGTCGTCATCATCCTTTGCCGCTGCGTGGATGACACCCAAGTTGCGTTCGCAAGAAGAGTCCGACCTTCTTGCGAAGCTCCGTGTCGGTTCCGCCTTCCCGTTCGGACCGGGCGGGACGTGGCAGTGCTTCCCGGTTCGAGAACTGGATGAGACCAACGACAAGCGCCTGTGGAGCGACGCCACGGACGGCAGACCGCTGTGGAAGGGCGAGAGCTTCGACCAGTTCGACCCGCACGGTTCGGGGAGCCGCCTGTGTCCACTGAGCGATCAAGTGCGGAAGAAAGTCCGAAAGCCGCGTCCTGGATCGGAATCGGTCCTCGCCTCGTCCATCGGATTGAGGGATCGGCGCCGGGCGGTTCTCGGAGAGTTGGAGAGAGCTCGAGCGGCGTACCGCGCGGTGTCTAGATCCGATGACAGCCGGACGATTCATGCCTGCCTTGTTCCGCCAGACGTATTCCTTGTCAATTCGGCTCCGTACCTCGCCTTCGTCACGGGCGACGAGCGAAGTCAAGCCGCGTGTGTCGCGATCATGAACAGCCTGCCCTTCGACTGGCAGGCGCGTCGCATCATTGAGGCCAACGTCAACTATTTCATCCTCGAGGCACTCACGGTTCCCGACCTCGACGACGATGCGTTCGCGTCGGTCGCCTTGTCCGCCGCCCGACTCTCGGCGACCGACGACCGGTTCGCCGACTTTGCTGCGGCCGTCGGCGTCGAATGCGGGCCGCTGCCCGAGGACGACCACCGGCACCTCCGGGTGGAGATCGACGCCAGAGTCGCGCACGCCTGGAATCTCACCGAGGCTGACCTGGAGGTGATGTTCGGCGATTTCACCACCGACGCCGTGCCGCCGGTCTACCGCGCGGCCTTGGTGGATCGCCTGGCCGGGTTGCGTTGATGCCCGGCCGCCCCTATCTGCTCGACAACCTGGGTGACGGCACGCGCCACGCCGACGCGCTCTCCTACCTGCTCGACGATCTGCCGGCCCACCACGGACTCTCGGTCGCCACCGGTTACGTGAACCTGGGTGGGCTGCACCACTTGGCTGTGGCGGTGGCCGAAGGTAGGACGGTGCGGTTGCTGCTCGGCGTGGCGCCGGAGCCCGGCCTCGGCGGGCTGGCACCGATTCCCCGCTTCGATCTGGCTCTCGAAGGCCTGAGAGAGGACCGCGACGTGGCACGGTTCCCGCCCAGCCGGGCCGCCAGGAAGCTGATGCTGCTCGACGGCTGGTTGCAGCGCCCCGATGTGGAGGTCCGCCGCTACACGAATCGGTTCCTGCACGGCAAGGCCTACCTCCTCGGTGACGGGAACGACGCCCGGGCGGCGCTGGTCACCTCCGCCAACCTCACCGGCGCCGGCCTGTTCGAGAATCTCGAGTTGGGGCTCGTGCAGTACGACCCGCTCGTGGCGGCCCGGGCCGTCGCCTGGTTCGACGATCTGTGGGCTGAGGCAGCGGACTTCAAGGACGAGTTGCGGGAACTCCTGTTCCCCGACGTCGGTCTCGTCAGCCCACGCGAGGTGTACCTCCGGGCGCTGCTCGAACTGCTCGGCCCCGCAGTCGAGTCGCCAGCGGATCCTCCGACGAGCGCCGTGGAACTGGCACCGTTCCAGCGCGACGGCGTACACCGCGCCCTCGCCATCCTCCGGGAGCATCACGGCGTGATCTACGCCGACGGCGTCGGCACCGGCAAGACCGAGATCGGCTTGGCCCTCGTCGAGGAGTACGTGCTGCGGCGGGGCCATCACGCCCTCGTTGTGGCACCCGCGCAGCTGACCGGGTACTGGAACGAGCGACTCGACCAGGTACGGCTCTCGGCCCAGGTGCTCAGCTACCACCAACTTGCCGCGGACGAACAGTTGGCGCGCCCCGGAACGGCACACACCCATCGACATCTCCGCAACGACAAGGACGCCTACCGGCTGGTCGTCGTCGACGAGGGGCACGCGCTCCGCACGCCCGGCACCACCTGGTACCACGCGGTGTCGCGCCTGCTGGGCGGTACGTCGAAGGATCTGGCGCTGCTCACCGCCACGCCCATCAACAACGGCTTGTGGGACCTCTACCACCTGGTCATGGCTTTCGCCCGCCACGACAGGGCGTTCGCGCCCATGGGCCTACGGTCACTGCGACGCCTCTTCCTGCGGGCCGGGGCCAACGAACGCGATCCGGAGAATCTCGATCCCGACGTGCTGTTCCCACTCGCCGACATGGTGAGCGTGCGGCGGGACCGCCGCCTCATCGAACGGAGCCATCCGAACACGACGTTCCCCGACGGCACACCCGTGGCGTTCCCCACCCCGTCACTGTCCACCGAGCGCTACGACCTCGACGAGACCTACCCCGGTTTGGTGCGGGAGATAACTGCCAGGATCGGTGCTCTCACGATGGCTCGCTACCGGCCGAGCGCCTACGGCCTCGACGGGGAAGAATTGAGCAGCGAGTCGAGTCTCGGAGCGCTACTGCAGTCGGCGATACTCAAGCGTTTCGAGTCGTGCTGGCAGGCCTGCTTACTCACCGTCCAACGGATGATCGCAGCCCACGAGGTGTTCCTGACCGCCTGGGACTCCGGTCAGGTGCTGAGCGGGCAGGCGCTCCGGGAAGCAGCCGCAGAGGATCTGGACGAGACCGCCCTCGCCGGCTGGATTGCCGAAGCCTTGGACGAGGCCGATATCGAGCCGGTCGAGGACTTTCGTCCCGAGTACCGGGACGACGTTGCCGCTGATCTGTCGCGTCTCACAGCAGCGAGAGACTCGCTGCGCAGTCTTCGCGCCGAGGGCGACCCCAAACTCAACGTGCTGCGTCGACTGCTCGAGGACATCCCGTCGGAGAAAGTCGTCGTCTTCTCCTCCTTCGCTGACACCGTGCGCTACCTCGACGAGCACCTGCCGGACATGGTGAATGGCCGTGAACGGGTCACGGTGATCGGAGCCGAGACCAATCCTGACGAGCGCACCAAGATGCTGGCTCGCTTCTGCCCGGAGACAGTGGTGCGCCCCGGCTACGTGCCGGCCGACGGCGAGGTGGACCTGTTGTTGAGCAACGACGTTCTGTCCGAGGGGCAGAACCTGCAGCAGGCCGCAGCCGTCATCAGCTACGACATGCCCTGGAACCCCCAGCGCGTCGTGCAGCGCTACGGCCGCGTCATCCGGCTGAAGTCCCCCCACGAGCGCGTGTACCTGCGCACGATGCTTCCGGAGGAGGGTGACCTGGAGTTGATCCTGCAACTCGAAACCGCCATCCGCCGCAAGATCGTCGCGGCCCGCCCCTACGGGATGGAGGTCGAGGTGATCGAGGGTGACGTCGGCGACGAGATCCGCTCCTATGCCGAGCGACTCGCTGCGGGTGACTCGTCACTCCTGGAGGTCAGCGATACGGCCTCCGGGATGGAGGCACTGAGCGCCGAGATGTTGCGCGCCGAACTGCGACGCGCAGCGTCGGAAGGTGAGATCGACCGTGCCGCTCAGCTCCCGTGGGGCATCGGCGCTGCATTCGCGCAGGGCGCAGGTGTGCCGTCGACCGGCCCGCCCGGCATCTTCCTTGCCTGCCGCACCCGCCACGGCGATCGCTACTGGCGCTACGTCACACCCGGTGGAGACATCACAACTGCGGAGGCCACGATCCTGCGCCGGATAGACCCAGGATTCGCTCCCGGCGAGCCTTCCCCGCCGATCGACTTGGAAGCGGCGTGGCAGGCGGCAGCGGCCTCCATCCTCGAGGAGCACAACGAGGCGGCGATGTCCCCAGCGGATGGAGCGTCAGTGGGAGGGATCCAGCAGTGGGCCCGACAATTGCTGAGCGAACCCCAGCTTGCCACGTCAGCAGAGGCGGCTGACGCCTACGACGTACTCGGCGTCGAGCGAGGCACAGCCGTCCGGCAGGCCCTCGGCGCGGTCCGGAGAGAATTGGATGCCGAGGCGATAGACCCCATCGAGGCTGTCCGCCGAATCGTCGAGATCATCGCCTCCTACGGCCTCAGCAAGGTAGACCCGCCCGAGCCCGTCCTCCCGATCACTGAAGAAGACATCGGAGTCGTCTGCTGGATGGCTGTTCTCCCCGACAGGCCCTAGACCGGCGATACCTGCTATCGAGGCCACTGCTGGACTGGAGACTGCCACGGATCCGGGTTCGCCAACAGATAGGCGCTCGTGGCCCAGTGCCCAAGGTTGTTGTAGCCGTCATCGATGCTCCAGTTGTAAAAGGCGTAACCGTAGGGAATCGGTCCACAGCTATTCGAAGCTGAAGAAGACTCTCCGGGCCATGGCTCAGCCTCGTGTGAATGCGATGATCGTGACGATCACGACTGCCGCGACCAGCGTGCCGTGGAAGGCCGAGAGCGTGCGGGAGACGACGACGCTCCGCCATCTCTCGGCGGGTTGGAACAGGCCCGTGTCCATGCCGTAGTCGACTCCGGCCTCGTCTACCTCGCGGGCATGGTCGTAGAGCCGCCGGAAGAGCCGTTCCTGACGGAGGTAGTAGCCGTCGAGGCCCCAGAACGCCAACGCCGGCAGGAAGGCCACCGGCAGGATCCAGTCCTCGGAACTACTGGCGGCGACGGCCAGTAGGGCAGAGACCAGCAGGACGCTCCAGCCCTTCAGCAGGAAGGAGTTCTGCCCGAGGCGGTTGATGACCCCTTGGATCATCGCCAAGTGGGCCTCGCGCTTGTCCGCCATGGCGAAATCCTACCCACCCCCGGTGGTGTCGCCGGGCCGTGGGTTCCAGGCCCCGATCGACCTCGGGGCAGGCCTTCCGCCGGAGTCGCGGAGGGGTCGTTTAGCGATCCGAGGGCTGTTCGGGCTCCGGGTCCTGGTCCGTGTCGGGGAAATCGGGGTGGAGGTTGGCGGTGACGGCTGTGGCTCGGGCGGGCAGGGCTACGTAGTCGGTCTGCTCCTCCACCGGGATGGTGTCGCGGGCGACGATCCGGTAGCCCACGTAGACGGCGATGACGGCGTGCACGGCCACCAGCACCACGAAGAAGGCCGAGGGTCCGGTGGCGCTCATGATCGCTCCTGCCACCGCAGGGCAGATCGCCGCGGCCACGCCGGTCAGGCGCACGAGCGTGGCGGTGGCGGCGGTGATCTGCGCCGGGGCCACCCGGTCGACGGTGATGGCGACGGCCAGCGAGTGCAGCGGGAACGTGAAACCGCCGAACAGGAACATCAGCAGCAACGACAGCGCCGAGCCGGGCTCGGTGAGCAGCGACCCGCCCGCCGCCAGCGCCGCGGCGACCGCAGCCATGCCGATCACGCCGCGACGGCTGACCCGGTCGGAGAGCCAGCCGATGGGCCACTGGAACACCACGCATCCCAGCGGCGCGGCGGCGGTGAACAGTGCGATGCGGGCGTCGGTGAGCCCTTCCGACTTGGCGTAGAGGGCGGCCAGGCCCAGCAGGGTGCCGTGTGCGGCGCCCGCCCAGAAAGTGGTGACGGCGCCGGTGGGGATCGTCGCCACGAGACGCCGGAGTGACAGCGGTTCGGGGATGACCAGCGGGGGTGCGGTCGTGGCCGACAGCGTGATGGGCACCAGGGCGAGCGAGACGAGCACCGAGACCAGCACGAACAGCTCGAAGCTCGCCGGGTCGCCGCCCACCAGGAGCAGTTGGCCCGTGCCCAGGCCGCCCATCATGACCACCATGTAGCCGCCCATGACCCGTCCCCGGTTGGCGTTGGTGGCCATGTCGTTCAGCCAGGACTCCACGACCACGTACAGCCCCGCCACGCACAGGCCGAACACCAGCCGCAACAGCGCCCAAGTGGCGGGATTGATCCACACCACGTGCAGGATCGCCGCGCTCGACGCGACCGAGGCCAGGGCCGCGAAGACCCGGATGTGCCCCACGGCGGCCAGAAAGCGCTCCGCGACGGCAGTCCCGAACAGGAATCCCACGAAGTAGCCGGCCATGACGGCACCGCCGACGGCGAATCCGAACCCCTCGATCTGGGAGCGAACTCCCAGGACGGCGCCCTGCAGACCGTTGCCGACCATCAAGAACGCCATGCCGAAGAGCAGGGTCCGGACGGCGGAGCCGCTGCGAACCGATGGACCGTTCACGTGTCTCGTCCCGACTATCAGGCCGGGGCGAGTACGTCGACCCCGGTTACAACGCTCGAATCAACCCAACTTACCGGGTTGGTATTCCGGATTGTGGTACTGTTCCGCGATGTGGGCCAGAAGTCACACTGGTCATCGGTCACAACCGGTCCGCGAACCGCGAAGGCCCCGCTCGGCGGGCGCCCGGCGAGCGGCGAGCGGGCCGTGCCGTACTTGGAGGCGGTCGTGAGGAAGACACGGAGTCATCCCTGGCCAAGCTGTGAGCTGTCGGGGACGCCGGACAGCGCTGCCGGGAGGCAATCGTGAGCGACTCCCGGACCGGCCGCTGCGTCTGCGGCGGCGTGCGCTACGAGATCGCTGGGCCGGCGCGGCCGGTCTGGAACTGTCACTGCCACCGGTGCCGGCGCTGGACGGGTCACTTCATGGCCGCCACCAACTGCGAGTACGACGACTTCACGCTGATCGCCGACGGAACCCTCCACTGGCATCACCCCGCCGACGATCCGAACGTGGCCTACGGGTCCTGCCGGGAGTGCGGCGCCTCGCTGTTCTGGAAGGTCGTCGAGCCGCCGCCGGACGGTCCGTACGCCCAGACCCAGTGCATCTGGATCTGCGCCGGCACGCTGGATCCACCGACCGGGTTGCGGACCGAACGGGCCATCTTCGGAGCCGACGCCAGCGACTACCACGTCCTCGATCCGAACATCGAGATCCGGGAACGGGAGTAGCCGGTCCGCCGGCGAAGCCGCCGGGGCGCGACGGACCGAACCGCTCGCTGCCGTAGTCTGCCGGGGTGGTCGTTCAGTCGATTGAACGTGCATTCCTGTTGCTGCGGTTGCTGGCGCTCGGGCCTTTGGGGGTGACCGACCTGGCGGACCGCGCGCAGTTGCCCAAGAGCACCGTCGCCCGCCTGCTGTCCGCCCTCGAGACCGAGCGCGCTGTCGAGCAGGAGGCGTCGAGTGGCCTCTACCGGCTCGGTTCGGGGCTCATCGACATCGCCGGAACCGTGGCGCCGGGCCGCAACCTCATCTCAGCGGCGCGTCCCTACCAGCAGGAACTGGGGGAGGCGCTCGGCGAGATCGCCGGACTGTCGATCCTGGATCGGGACGAGGTCTACTACCTCGACCAGACAGAGTCGCAGTCGGAGGTGCAGGTGCGGGACTGGACCGGTGAGCGCCTCCCGCTGCACGTGGTGTCGTCGGGGTTGGCCATCCTGGCGCACATGCCGACGGCGGAGCGCGAGGAGTACCTGGCCGGCCCTCTGGAGCCCTACACGGCGCGCACGATGGTCGACCCCGACGCGCTGAGGACGCGGTTCGAGCAGATCCGCAGCATCGGCTACGTCTGGGTCTACGGCGAGTTCGTGGAGGACCTCCACTCCGTGGCAGCGGCGGTGCTGCGACCCGACGGCAAGCCACTGGCGGCGCTGCACGTTCACGGTCCGGCTTATCGCTTCCCCGACCCCGACCGGGCCCACGACTTCGGGATCGCCGTGGCGCGGGCGGCGGAGAGCCTCGCGGACCAGTTGACCGGCTGACGGTCCGGACCGAGAGCCCGGAGTTCCGGAGACGGGATTCTGGCTTGCGCTGGAATGACGGTGAGGTGGGGCCGGCTGAGGGGGGCCCGGCGACTAGCGGCGGGAGCGGATCTCGGCGGCGATCGCGGGAATCACCTCGTGCAGGTCGCCGATCACCGCCCAGTCGGCCTTCTGGACGATGTTGGCCTCGGGATCCAGGTTGATGGCGAGGATGTGCTTCGAGCCCATGGCGCCCACCCAGTGCTGGATGGCGCCGGAGATTCCCGAGGCGATGTAGACCTCCGGCGCGATGCGGGTGCCGGTCTGGCCCACCTGGTCGGAGTGAGGCCGCCAGCCGTTGTTGGTGACCGCCCGGCTGCAGCCCACTCTGCCGCCGAGCAGTTCGGCGAGTTCCTCCAGCGGCGCGAATCCCTCCGCCGAGCCGACACCGCGGCCGCCGCCCACCACCACCGGGGCGGTCGACAGCGTCACCCCGGCGCTGAGCACCACCCGGTCGCGCACCACCGTGCGCGCCAGCGCCGCGTCGAGTTCCACCTCGAATGCCTCGACGGCGGGCTGGGTGGGGGTTCCCGCCGTCTCGGCCGCCACCGCATGCAGCCCGCAGCTCAGCAGCGGCACGTCGGCGGACAGGGTGACGTCCTCCAGCAGCGACCCGCCCCACTGGATGCGGGTGATCGACCAGCCGGTGGGATCGACGTCGAGGCAGTTGGCCACGAACGGAGCGTCGAGCCGGGCCGCGGCCTGCGCCATCACCTCGTTGCCCCGATCGCTCCCGGAGGCCAGCACCGCTCCCGGCGCCAGCCGCCTGACCATCTCGGCGACCACCTCGCCCCAGGCCTCGGGGCCGTAGTCCGACAGAACCGGATCCACGACGCTGTGGATCACGGCCGCTCCATAGACGCCTGCTTCAGCCACCAGAGCCTCGTCGTTGCCTCCCACGAGGGCGGCGTGCATCGGCACGCCCATCCGTGACGCCAGGGTGCGCCCGAACGTCAGCGCTTCGCGGCCGGGCTCGGCCATGACGCCGCGATCGTGGTCGAGTACCACCAACAGCATCTATGGCACCTCCGTGTGATCGCAGCGCGCCGTTCCCGTGGCGTGGCCGGTACTCCCGGCAGCGTGGATTCCGGCCTCCGCCGGAATGACGTGCAGGGGGATCCGGGGCATGGCTCTACAACACCCCCAGGTCTGCCAGCACGTCGACCACGGCGGGAGCCGCCGCGGGGCCGTCACCGAGGATCACCGTCTCGGAGG
>Ga0209022_1002745_pt1 | contig 13682 bp, 13 predicted proteins | sample PinacodermPK_FD_187300 | JGI IMG/M metagenome (GOLD analysis project Ga0209022, IMG submission 187300) | Host-associated microbial community of the marine sponge Aplysina aerophoba from Gulf of Piran - sponge pinacoderm, lysed by proteinase... | ecosystem: Host-associated > Porifera > Sponge >...
TGTAGTGGCACAGATATCAGATCGGGTGGCGGTCATGTACGCCGGTTCGGTTGTGGAATCCGGTCCCGCTTCAGAGGTGCTTCGTAATCCGCAGCACCCGTACACTGCTGCGCTGCTGAGGAGTCTTCCGGCGCTCCACGAACGCGCCGATCGACAGGTCTCAATCCAGGGCTCACCCCCTGATCCAACTGATCTACCCGAGGGGTGTGCCTTCCAGCCGAGATGCCACATCGGTGCTGAAGAGACGGTCTGTCGAACGATCCGCCCGATCCTGCTGAGCATCAACGAACATCATGCGTCTTCCTGCCACTTCAACGGTCTTACCTGTGCGGTTGAATCCGATTTCAAGGTTCGCTCGGCGCGCCGTGCACAGCCCGCAAGCGACACAGAAGCAGCCGGCGACCCTTTGGCGGTGCTACGGGTAAGGAACCTGGAGAAACGGTTCTCGCTTCGCAAGGGGTTTTTCTCGAGTCAACGTGAACATGTTGCCGTCGATGGTGTTTCGTTCGATGTGATGGCCGCAAAGACCTTGGCCTTGGTAGGAGAGTCCGGTTCTGGAAAATCAACTACTGCGAAGATGATTTTGCGTTTGCACAAACCTACGTCAGGGGAGATTCTTTTTGATGGTATCGACTTGGCGAAATCGAAAGGCAAGCAGTTACGTGAAGCCCGGCGCAAACTTCAGATGGTCTTCCAAGACCCGTTCGGTTCGCTCAACCCGCGTTTGACCGCTCGTGAACTGGTCGCCGAACCGCTCAAGATCCAGAGGCGTTTCAACCACGAGTCACGTGAACGCGTGGATCGTCTACTTGATCGTGTGAGGCTCAGTCCGAACCAGTGGAACAGTAGGCCGGTAGCGCTTTCTGGTGGTCAGCGACAGCGGATCGCAATTGCTAGGGCACTGGTTTTGGATTCGCATTTTCTTGTGCTCGACGAGGCGGTCTCTGCTCTTGACGTGTCGATTCAGGCGCAAATCCTCAACTTGCTCGCAGACCTTCAAACCGAATTGGGTTTGACCTACCTCTTCATTTCTCATGATCTTGCAGTAGTCCGACAACTCGCCGATCACGTCGCGGTCATGTTCGCCGGACGCATCGTTGAGATCGGTACTGCCGACAACATATTTGAAAGCGCGAAACACCCGTATACGAAAGCACTGTTGGCTGCGATTCCCGGTGCCGACCCGACCCGACAACCGAGAGAGTCTTCTGAGGGTTCCGCCGAGGGTTCCACCGATGTCGGCATCAAGATCGCCGATCAGGGCTGCCCGTATCGCCTGCGCTGCCCGATCCGAGAAGATATTTGCTCCTCGCTGAGTCCCTCGCTTGAACCGACAGACGATTCACCCGAGGCACCCCAAGCGGCACCCCAAGCGGCACCCCAAGGGGCACCCCACAAGATTGCCTGCCATTTTAGGGCGAGCGCGGCGGAAGTGAGCGTCCCGTGACATCACCGCCACACCACCTCCGACCCGACACAATCTTGGCCACGGCACCCACCCCAGGGTTCACGGCCCTACCCAACCGACGCCAAAGGGCACTACAGACGACTAAGGCTTTGCGGTTGTGGTTGCGGTCTGAGCGCGCTGCTGCTTGCTCCATCGTCTACTTGCTGGGCCTTGGTGCAGTTGCGATCGCAGCTTCCCGGGTTGCTCCCTTTGATCCTCTTGAACAGGACCTCACCCAAATACTCAAAGGCCCCTCACGAAGCCATCTGTTCGGTACAGACGAACTCGGGCGGGACTTGATGAGTCGTGTCATCCACGGCAGTCGGATATCTTTGGCGACCGCGGCGATTGCGGTCACCGTTGCGGGTGCGGTTGGCGCGCTCTGCGGCCTGGTTGCGGGATACGTTGAGGGAACGGTCGGGGCCGTGATCATGCGTCTCATGGATTTCTTGCTGGCCGTGCCGGGAATCCTCTTGGCGATCACGATTGCTGCCGTGCTTGGCGCGGGATTTGGTCCCGCAACCATCGCTGTGACCATCGTGTCGATTCCGGCATTCGCACGGCTGGCCCGCGCCAGCGTCCTGTCGACGAAGGAGGAGGACTTCGTTCAGTCCACCCGCTGCGCGGGAGCGGGCCACCTGTATTTGATGTTTCGCACGATCTTTCCCAACGCCTTGAGTCCACTCATCGTTCAAGCCAGCGTAGCCGCAGCTAACGCGATTCTTCTGGAAGCGGCCTTGAGTTTTCTTGGGCTTGGGACTCAACCTCCAGATGCTTCGTGGGGTTCGTTGTTGAGTACCGGAAAATCTTATTTGAACCAGTCCGCGTGGTATTCGGTGTTGCCTGGAATTGTGTTGACTGCGACCGTTTTGGCCATCGACATTCTTGGGCGTGCTCTTCAACGGCGTTGGGGTGCAGGCAACGTTGATGCGGCCTCGGGACGAGCTGGATGATGTATCGCTACATCGCCGCTCGATTCGTCACCATGATCCCGCTTTTGTTTTTGGCATCGGTGGGCATTTTCTTGATGATCCATCTTGTTCCCGGCGACCCGGTGGTCACTGTCACTGGTCTTGATGCCAGCCCGGAACAAATGGCGAGGGTGCGCTCCGAACTGGGTTTTGATGAGCCGCTGCCGGTTCAGTACATCGTCTGGTTGGGGCACGTTTTGACCGGGGACTTGGGCACATCAATCGTCAGCCAATCCCCAACCACGAGCCTCATCGCCGACCGTATGCCCGCCACTATTCAGTTGACGCTGGCAACAATGACCATCGGCTTGTTCGCCGGTATACCGCTCGGTTTGTTGGCTGCTAGTCGTGAGGGTTCGTGGCTAGACAAGTTTGTTGCCGGTTACACCGCGGTCAGCCTGGCGGTGCCCACGTTCTGGATTGGCATCCTCTTCATCCTCTTTTTCGGGATCACGCTGGGTTGGCTCCCCACCGCATCAAGGTATGTGCCGTTTTGGGAGGATCCATTCACCGCGTTTCAGTTGACGATCGGTCCTGCGTTCACGCTCGGTTTGTTCGTCTCTGGAATTATTGCTCGCTTTGTGCGGGCATCAATGGTTGAAGTGCTCGGTTTGGACTATATCCGTACTGCTCGGGCAAAGGGAGTTAGCGAGTGGAAGCTCATTTGCAAGCATGCATTTCGTGCCGCTTCTCTGCCGACCCTCACCGTTGTGGGTATCCAGTTCGGCACCTTCCTCGGCGGGGCGCTTGTTACCGAATCGGTATTCAACTATCCCGGCATCGGCCGCTTGATCCTGAGTTCAATTCTGCAACGCGACTTTGTTGTGGTTCAGGGCGCGGTTCTTGTGGTGGTGGTGATCTTCTCGCTCGTGAATCTGGCTACAGACATTCTCTACAGCCTTCTGAACCCTCGAATTCGTAGCAACTGAACCAAAGAAAGGAAGGTATTTCTGCACAGATCAAAGCATCAAACACACGAACCATTAGATAAACGAAATTCAATCAATAAATTGAAAGGAAATATTATGAATACCCGTAAACGCAGTTGGCTGCTCGTCAGTCTCCTGCTCATATTCTCACTCGCCGTTGCGGCGTGTGGTGACGATGCAGCCGAAGAGCCCGCCGTAGTCTCAACCACGGCACCAGACAATGTCGACAACTCCTCGGCCGAAACACCTGAAACACCTGAAACACCCGAAACGCCTGACACACCGGACACTCCCGAAGCGCCCGAAGCGCCGGAACAACAAAGCGAAAGCACCGTTGATGAACCGCCGACTGAGAGTGGTGGCACGCTCCGAATCGGTATCAACCAGGATGTTCTGAACTTTGATCCGTTCGCGTTGAACTTCGAACACTTCCCCACCATCATGGCAATGTACGACGCATTGGTTCGGTATGACTCCGAACTGAATGTCTCACCGAGCCTTGCCACGAACTGGGATATCGCGGCCGATAACAGTTCAGTGACCGTCACCTTGCGCGAAGGTGTCAGCTTCCATTCTGGTGGCTCGCTCGATGCGGCGGCGGTCGTGACAACCTATGAGCGTGCCATGGATCCAGAGACGGGCAACAACATGCTGGGTTTCAGTGTGGATATTGAAGCAGTTTCGGCTGTTGACGACTCCACCGTGCTCATTGAGTTCAAGAATCCTCTACCCGAGTTGGCGATCACCGACATTCTGCAGGCCATTTCGATTATCGATCCTGCCGGCATCGATGACCTCGCAACTCGTGCCGCCGGTGCCGGGCCGTTCAGGTTTGAATCGTGGCAACCCGGCGTTGAACTTGTGCTCACCGCGAACGAAAATTACTGGGGTTCAGACGGGCCGTATGTCGATCAGATCGTCTACACGGTGTTCGACGACAGCGACGCACAACTCGCGGCGTACAACTCTGGAGCGATTGATATCGCTTGGAACATTCCGCTCAAGGACGCGGCTGGCCTCTCGGACAGCAATATTTTGCGCGGTCATCCAGGTTCTTTGACTTATGCGTTCCAAATGAACGCCAATCGGCCACCGTTCGACAACCCGAATATGCGTCAGATGTTGCAGTACGCCACGAATCGTGAAGGGATGGTGGAAGCCGCTTTGTTCGGTCAGAGTCGCCCGACCGTGCTGCCGTGGGCACCGACCTCACCCGCCTACGACGATGTGTTGAACGCCGAATACGCATTCAACCTTGATCGCGCACAGGAACTGTTTGATGCCGGAGTTGCCCAAGGCTCGCCAACCTCGGCCGTGTTGAACATTAATAGCGGAACACCACAGATGCTTCTGATGGGTCAAATCCTTCAGGCCGATCTGGCCAAGATCGGATTCGATATGCAGATCAACAGCCTTGACGGGGCTGCTTTTGCCGACTTTTACGTGACGAAGAACTATGGCCTCATCACCAACTTCAACGGCAATCTGGCGAAGTATCCGACTAGGATCACTGGAAATTCGACCTTCCGACTTGAGGACAATCGCGGTTGGCCTGATGGTCTCCCACAGGAGTATGTGGATGCGATCAACCAAGCGTCGACAGCGCTCTCGGAATCTGAGCAAGCCGCGGCGTTCGCGAACCTCCGTGATGTGCTTCTTGATCTGTCTTGGGTCATCAACATCGCCTACAACCAGAACACGAGCGCGGTGTCCAACAGCGTTTCTGGCGCTGCGGTGACGGTGGACACGATGTTGATTGTCGAGAACATCCAATTGGGCTCTTAGCAGTTCGTAAAGCTCAACAATTCGGGGGATCGTGCGTGATCGTCCGCGGTTGTCGGCGGGGTGTTACTGCCCCTCCTGGTCCACCCCGCCGACACCAGTGGTTTCTTTCCAACGCCGTTTGCTCTTGATGCTTGGCCCACAACAAACGATCTGAGTGATATGTCCACCAATTCTGAACTAAACGATGGCGCTTTCGATGTTCTAACTATCGGTGAATCGATGCTCACTCTCTACCGTGACCACAATTCAGATCGATTCAGTTGGGATGTGGGCGGTGCCGAATCGAACGTGGCTCGTTACTGCGCTGGATTGGGTCTGCACACGGGTTGGATTAGCCGTTTGGGTGTCGGTCTTGCCGGGTCGCTCGTCCACGATGCCATTTCGGCAAGTGGTGTGGACACTTCGGGCGTTGAGTTCTCCGATACTGCTCCGACCGGGCTGATGCTGAAGGAAACCGATTTTGAGAATCGGCGTGTTCAGTACTACCGTTCGGGGTCGGCAGCCTCTGAGATGTCGCCTAGCCGCCAGCTTGTCGAACGCTGTTTGAACTCGAGGCTGCTGCATCTCACTGGGATCACGATGGCGTTGTCTGACGGTTGCCGCGATCTCGTGGAGACGCTGCTGAGCGAGCCTTCGCAGTGCTTGCGTTCCTTCGACCTGAACTGGCGTCCGACGCTTTGGTCTTCGACGGAGGCACCAAGTTTGTTGGCTGGTGCGGCCAACTGTGCCGATATTGTGTTTGTGGGAATCGACGAGGCAGCCGCCGTGTGGAACGTGGCTACAGTGTCTGAAATCCGTCGGATGCTTCCGGATCCGGATTGCATTGTTGTGAAGGACGGCGAACGTGGTGTGTATACCGTTACTGCCGAACCTGCCGAGCCTGCCGAGCCTACCGAGACCCGGCACTTTGAGCCCGCACTGCGTGGTCTTGTAGTCGATCCGATGGGGGCTGGTGACGCGTTCGCTGCCGGCTTCATTTTTTCTTGGCTGACATGTCCGCACGACATTCAGCGTGCCCAGCGACTTGGTCATGTGACGGCGATGAGTTCCTTAGGCAGCCGACACGATGTTGGTCGGTTACCTGATTCTGAGGAAATCGAGTCTATGTTGGACGCGGATCACGAAGGCTGGCGCAAACTGGTCTACAATCAGTTTCCGCATGTGCATCCGTGAAAGAACCGAGCCGAGTTGAGTCAGACAGTTGAACGCGCCCTACGAGTATTGGAAAGCATCGCGGAGGAGCCTCGCACCATAGAAGAGGTGGCAGAACTGATGGGTGTTCATCCGTCCACAGCTCTTCGGTCGCTTCAAGTTCTTGAGGCTAGGCATTTTGTGGTTAGAGATGCTCGCCATGTTTTCCGTCTCGGTAGCGGGCTTTTTGCTCTTGCTAACGAAGCGCTGGAGAAGGTCGATCTGCGTTCAACCGCAGAGCCGCATCTCAATCAACTGAACCGCGATGTGGGCCATACGGTGCATCTTGCGATACTTGAGGGCGATCAAGTCATCTATGTAGACAAGCGCGAGTCTTTGAATCCGGTTCGGATGTGGTCGCGTATCGGCAACGTTGCGCCCATGCATTGCACTGCAGTGGCGAAAGCGATTGTTGCGTTTCTGCCGCGTGCTTCACGGGAGCGGTTGGCTGGGTTGGTTACGTACGAAAGGTTCACGAAAAACACCATCACGAGTGCAGACCGTTTCTTGGCAGAACTGGAGGCAACGGTTGAGCGTGGGTTCGCACTAGATCATCTAGAGCATGAGGATTTCGTGAATTGTATGGGTGTGCCGATACGGGGTGCTTCTGGCGAGGTGGTAGGATCGGTGTCGATCACCACGACCACTTTGCTCTGCACCTACGAAGAGCTTCTTGGGTTTGAACCGGTGCTTGCGGTTGCGGCTCAAGCAATCTCGATCGACCATGGATGGCAGCCTCCACAATAGGGCAGCCTCCACAATAGGGCAGCCTCCACAATAGGGCAGCCTCCACAATAGGTTGGGTGAAATATTTTTTGTTGGCGTGGTGTGATCCGTTGATTGTGTCGCTAACCTTATGCGCTTACCCAGGTGGCGTTTCCCGATGGATGCAACTCCAAGAGGAAACATCTTTATCCAACTACCCCTGCCCCGGGAAAGGGGCCCCGATTAAATCGGGTCCGTGGGAGGTCAGTGTTCGTGGAGATTTCTCGAGCCTATGAATTGATGGTCATTGTCGATTCCGATGTTGATGATGGCGATGTTGATGCGGTAATCACTCGTATTGAGGGGTTGATCGTCTCAGAAGGCGGTCGTGTCGCATCAACAGACAATTGGGGCCGGCGGCGTTTTGCGTACGAGATTCAACACAAGCTTGAAGGCACCTATGTGGTGTGGGAGATAGTGACCTTATCGGCGGGTCTTCCCAACACCGAAAGACAGTTGCGTCTCGCGGACGACATAGTCCGCCACAAGCTTTTCCGTCTTCCAGATTCCGAAGCGGTTCGCCGTGGGTTGTTTGGGGAGGCGGTACCGGCGTGAGCCGGGTCATTAGGAGGAACCTAAATGGGATTTGATAACACTGTTACGGTCGTGGGTAATGTTACCCGCGATCCTGAACTGCGTTTTACGCAGGCTGGTATGGCTGTCGCCAATTTTGGCGTGGCTTGGAATAAGAAGCGCACTGACGGTGAGGAAGATGTTTCGTTTTTCGACATCACTTGTTTCCGTCAGCTGGCTGAGAATGTTGTTGATTCGATAACTAAAGGCTCGCGGGTTGTGGTTTACGGCACGTTGACGCAAAGAAATTGGGAGAGTCAGCAAGGCGACCGCCGTTCGAAGGTGGAGATTGTTGCTGATGAAGTGGCTCCGAGCCTCAGGTGGGCATCGGCTCAGGTCACTCGCAACGAATTCCGTGGTGCGCCGGGATTTCAGGGGACGCAAAGCGAGCGGCCTAGTGAGGGTGCGGCTGCCCCGGCGGCTGCTCGTCCGGCATCTGAGCCGACTTATAACCTAGACGAGGAACCGTTCTAGCCAACTAGCCCGCTAGCCAACTAGCACACCAGCAACACCAAACGGAACTAGCAACATCAACACGAAAGAAGCGGAGAAAAATGCCCAAGGCAAAGACCAAAAAGCGCGGTAAACCTAGAGATTCTGGCCGTCGGCTCAAGAAGAAGGTCTCGATACTCAGTTCTGAACGGATTGAGTACGTTGATTGGAAGGATGCCAATTTGCTGCGCAGGTTTTTGTCTGAACGGTCTAAAATCCGTGCTCGCCGTGTTACAGGCAATAATACTCAGCAGCAGAAGATGGTTGCTGATGCCATAAAGATTGCTCGCGAGATGGCTTTGGTGCCTTACGCCAATCGGGTGACTACGCAACGCGGCGGACGCGGTGAACGGGAACGCATGAGTCGCTTTGATGCGCCGTTGCCGCGCCCTAGTGGTCCGCCCCCTAGCTCGGCTGAGGATGCTGATGAAGGCGATTTGCCTGACAAGCCCGATAAACCCGGTAAGGCAGACCCAGCGAAATCGGTTGACGATAAAGCAGGTAAAGCAGGTAAAGCAGGTAAAGCAGGTAAGGCAGGTAAGGCAGGTAAAGCAGGTGCTGTGCATTCGGCTGAGCAGAAAGCTGCTGACACCAAAGAATCGAGTGGGTCATGAAGGTGGTTCTTCGTGAAAATGTCGACGGTCTGGGTCGTAAAGGCGAGATCTGTGACGTAGCCGCGGGATATTTCCGCAATCTGTTGTCGCCTCGGGGTTTGGCGTTCAAAGCAACTAAAGGCGTGGAAGCTCAAGCTGAGGCGATGCGCCGTGCTGCTGTGCTGCGAGCTGCCAAGAACCGCGCTGAAGCTGCTGAGATTGCGGCGCGGGTGGCACCGATGGTATTCACGATTGGCGCACTCGCGGGTGAGGGCGGCCGCTTGTTTGGTTCGGTGAACGCTGCCGACATTGTCGAGGAGGTGCGGGTGCAAGCTGGAGCGGTCATCAACCGCAGTGCTCTGGTGTTAGCCACGCCGTTAAAGGAACTGGGCTTAGCCACAGTGATCTGCAAACTTGAAGAAGATGTTGAGTTTCCGATTACGGTTGAGGTTGTGGCGAAGTGAGTTGACTGTTGCCTTGTGGTGGCGGTGAGCCGTTTAGCGTGAGGTGGTTCAGCAATGGCGACAACGCAAACCGATAGGGGAGCGTCAATTGATGGCGGCGCGTCCACTGATGGCGGAGCATCAACCGACATTAGGCGTAATGTTCGGGTGCCGCCTCACAACCTTGAAGCCGAGGAGTCTTTGCTTGGTGCGATGTTGTTGTCGAGCAATGCGATCTCCGATTCTATTGAGCTGGTCGGTGCTGAGCAGTTTTATCGTCCCGCTCATGCCCATGTTTATGAGGCGATAGCGGCGCTTTATGCCACTGGCGATCCGGTTGATCCGGTGACTGTGGTTGCTGAACTTGAGCGGGAAGGCGTTGCGGAAACGGTTGGTGGGCTTGAGGGTTTGCATCGTTTGCAGATGAGCACGCCGGCTTCTTCAAATGCCGTTAAATACGCCAACATTGTGCATGGGCATTACATGCTTAGGTGCCTTATCTCGGTTGCGGGTGAGATTGCCGAGCTTGGTTATAGCCAACCTAACGACACGATCGCAGCGATTGACGAAGCCGAAAATATGGTCTTCCAGATTGCTGATGGGCAAGCTCACGAGACGATGAGCAAGTTAGATACCTTGTTGGAAGAAACGGTAGAGCATCTGATTAATCTTGATGATAAGGGTGTTGCTGGCACGCCGACAGGTTTCTGGGATCTCGACGAGAGGCTGTCGGGCTTGCAACCTAACGCATTCATCGTGGTGGGTGCTCGCCCGGCCATGGGCAAGACTTCGTTTATTCTCAATATTGCTACGCATGCTGCGTTCCATAGTCAGAAACCGGTCTTGGTGTTTAGTTTGGAGATGGGTCATATTGAGATCAGCCAGCGCATCCTTTCGGCGGAATCCCAGATTGATTCTAAGCACATGGTTTCGGGCCGCATGAAGGGGGCTGATTGGAACCATATTTCTGCGGTATACGACCGGTTGAAGGATGCGCCTTTGTGGGTTGATGACAACCCCAACCCGTCGGTTATGGATATTCGTTCGAAGTCTAGGCGTTTGAAGAGTGCTCAGGGTGATCTTGGTTTGGTGGTGGTTGATTATTTGCAGTTGATGACTGGTCGGCACAGAGCGGAGAGCCGTCAGGTTGAGGTTGCTGAGATCAGTCGTGGTTTGAAGATTCTGGCTCGTGAGTTGAAATGTCCGGTGGTTGGCGTTTCACAGCTCTCAAGGAATCTTGAAAGCCGCCAGGATAAACGTCCTTTGCTGTCAGACTTGCGCGAGTCGGGGTCTATTGAGCAGGATGCCGATGTTGTCCTGTTTTTGTATCGTGATGAGGTGTATAACCCGGGCGACCCGTCTACTGAGAACCTTGCCGAAGTGATTATTGCTAAGCATCGCAATGGGCCGATCGGTACTGTCAACTTGAACTTCTTGCCTCGCTTCACATCTTTCCGTAACCTTGAGCGCAATCCGGCTTAACTGCGTGATTGGAGTGCTGTGTCGAAACCGAGTTTGAGGCGAGATGGGCTGTTGTTTGTTGTCGATTTTGGTGATGGTGAAAACCGCATTGATGTTGCTTGGGTTGAGGCGATGCAGGGTTTGTTGGATGAAGCGGAATCGCAAGCGTTGGCTGGCCCCGCAGCGTTGGTCACTACTGGCTCAGCGAAGCATTATTCCAACGGTCTTGATGTGGAGTTCATGGCGAGGATTTCTGATCGTGAGATTGAAGATTATGTTTGTCGTGTGGAGCAGGTGATTAGCCGTATCTTGACTTTTCCGGCACCTACGGTTGCGGCGCTCAACGGTCACGCGTTCGGTGCTGGGGCGTTGTTGATGTTGGCCCACGATTATGTGGTAATGCGCCAGGATCGTGGTTATGTGTGTTGGCCTGAGGTGCATTTGCAGATGGCTTTTCCGCACGGTCTTTTGGCGCTGATCAAGAATAATATGGCCCCCGCTGCTGCTCGTGAGGCAGTGGTGACAGGCCGCCGTTTTGGTGCTCGCGAGGCGGTTGCTGCCGGGTTTGTGAATGAATCGGTTGGTCTTGATCAGCTTTTGACTGTGGCTTCAAACTATGGTCGCACGCATGCGCCTACTGCTGGGTCAAACCTGCAGAAGATTAAAGCTCAACTGCACAAACCGACCACAGATTTGCTTGGTAGGCGTTAACTGGTTTTGCGTTATCCGTCCGCTTGGCGTGCCGCGTTGGTTTGTTTGATGTCAACCCGCGGCTACGGCTGTTTCGGTTACTACGGGTGCTACGGCTGCTCTGGCTGCTACGGTGCGAGTTTATGACCTATTTTGACGATTTGTTTTCAGCCCACCAGCACCTCTTTGCACATTACAACGATCTCGCGGTTCGCTTGAGCGATGAACAGCTGAAGGTGCAGTCGTTGTGCCCTGATTGGGACGTGCGAGGGGTGATCACTCACGCTATTGGGGCTGAGTTTTGGGTTACTGGTTGGCAACCTTCGGCTACTGAACGCCCCTCTTTTGAGCGGATGGCCGAGTTTGAGGCACGTGCTCGGGGTGCTAGCAGGGCTGAATTCGCTCGGTTGGTGGCGGACGTAACCGCTACCCGCCTTGAAGAGTTAAGTCAATTGACCCCCGATGTGTTGGAGCTTCCGGCGCTCACCCCGGCGGGATTGGCCACGTACGGGCGGATGCTAAGAATTCGGGTGTTTGATTTATGGGTTCACACTCGTGATATTGCTCTTCCGCTTGGTGAATCTCTTGACGATTCGGGTCTCGCAGCAGAGCTTGTGCTTGATGAGGTGTCGGATGCGCTTGGTTATGTTGTCGGGAAGTTGATTGGTTTGCCTGATTCGATGAGTGTTGCGTTTCGAATTCGTGGTGCCGTTGAGCGTGATATTTTGCTTCGGGTGGATGGTCGTGCTAAGCAGGTCGCACATCTCGACAGTCCTGATGTTGAGTTGTCTACCGATGTTGCCACGTTCGTGATGTTGGCTGCGGGCCGTGTCAACGCTCAAGCGCAAATTGATTCTGGAAAGGTTTCATGCAGCGGTGACCCATATTGGGCCAAAGCCACCGCCCTCAACCTGGCCTACACCCCGTAACCAACCGCTAATGTCCGCGCAATCAAGCGACCCCAACAACGACATATAATTAGGTCCGCGAGTCAATCAGAGCAGCGAATTATCAGGTTCTTCGCGTTCGAAGGTCGAGTGGGTGCGCCTGCGCGAACTGTGTGCATCGTTGTGTGTACGGGCGGGTTCCTCCAGAATCGGTGTTGACATTAAGTCGAGTGATTGGAGGATTGGTGTGGAAGAGGATTGGTGTGGAAGTTGATCCTGTAGGTGGGTGGCTGACCCATGACCCGAACCCGCAACATCTACAAGACCAATGTGTGGACGACTAGTCGTCGTTGGTTGATGCGCCCCAAGGGCCACTCGGGACAACTCGCCGACAGGTGGAGGCCGCCGATGGCCACCCACTGGCGTGGCCTTTAGGAGGTGTCAATGCCGTCGACTGGGTCGTATGCAGTGGATTGGGCGGCGGGGCGTTGTTTTTCGGTGTCGGATTTTGTCTGGTTCTCGTGCTGAGGTTGCTCTCCATGCACGAGCCTGGGCGGAATCTGGATAGTCGATTGGGTTACGTTACTGGCATGCGGTTGAGCCGGGTCTGCGCGAGTTCGAGCCCGGTCTGGCCGACTCGTCGAGATAGCCGAAACCTCATCTGAAGAAACGGCCGAGCGCTCCCCCGAAGAGTTCCTCAACGATTCATCTGATGAGAAAACCGAGCGCTCATCCGACAGGCGGTTCGGGAGTTCATCTGATGAGACTTTCGGGCACTCACGCGACCCGCCGGTCGACGACTCACCCGACCAGATGCTCACCGGCTCGCCCGATGAGACAGTCGGACACTCACCCGATGGGACAACTGAGCGTTCACTGACCGTATCGGCGGGTGTGTCACGCGCTGGGTGGGTCGACGTTTCACTCGAAGGCGCGTTCAGAGTCTCGTTGACCGTGTCGGCGGGTCAGTCACGCGGTGGGTGGGTTGATGGTTCACCGGGTGGGCCGTTCAAGGGTTCACCGACCGAAACGGCGGGGAACTCACCGGACCCTCGTGTCGATGGTTCACCTGACGAGGTACTCGCTGGTTTGTCCACCGAAACGGTCGGGCATTCATTTGATGGGCGGGTTGATGGTTCAACTGATCGGACAACCGAGCGTTCGTTGACCGTGTCGGCGGGTGAGTCGCGCGGTGGGCGGGTTGATGGTTCACTCGATGGGACAACCGAGCGCTCATTTGATGGGTGGGTTGGGGGCTCGCCGGAACTGTGGGTCGGTGTTTCGCCCGACAAGTTCTTTGCCGACTCGTCTGTTGGGCGTGTCGGGTGCTCTTCTGATGGGTGGGTTGGGGGCTCACCGGAACTGTGGGTCGGTGTTTCGCCCGACAAGTTCTTTGCCGACTCGTCTGTTGGGCGGGTTGTGGGTTGGGTTGGGGGTTTGAGGTAGTATTTTCCG
>Ga0209022_1002750_pt1 | contig 13671 bp, 10 predicted proteins | sample PinacodermPK_FD_187300 | JGI IMG/M metagenome (GOLD analysis project Ga0209022, IMG submission 187300) | Host-associated microbial community of the marine sponge Aplysina aerophoba from Gulf of Piran - sponge pinacoderm, lysed by proteinase... | ecosystem: Host-associated > Porifera > Sponge >...
GACGATCACCACCGCCAAGGAATGGACGCAAAGTCAGTGGTTTGACCGGGAATTGATGCGGTACAAGGCGGGATAAAACCCGCACGACATTCAGAACATGATTGAGGTGCTCAAGTGCCGGAAGTGCGACTTCGTAGTGCCCCTTGGATTTTTACACCCCCGTTTCTATTGGCTTTTGACCACTTCATGTTAAAGATGGGTTGACAGAATGACAGAGAATAATGCAAACAAACTACATCATTTCAATGGTTTTGTGATACTAGACAGCATTGAGTAAAACAGGTTCGAGTGTTACCAAAAACCTTAGCTCTCTGAGGTGTCCAAAAATGTTTCTAAAATCACTGATTTGTGGGCTGTTTTGACTCACGATACAGAAATGACGCTCGTCCCCTTGAAATCATCACGCACTTACCCCTTGAACCTCCTTGCGAGCGTGACACTAGCCCATCTTAAACATTTTTCTCTCCAAAAAGAAAATAAGGTTAATTTCAACTTTTTTTCATACCCTCATTTTACAAATATTGTTATTTGACTGCCAGTTACGTTTTTACGATTGCCACGCGCCTCATCTTATGGTTGAAACCACTCCATGACTACACTCAATCTCCCACATGTTTATTCGAGCGACCAAAATAGGAACCACCAAAGACGGTTCACATCGGATCACCTCTTGACTGGTCAAGAACCAACGACATGGTCCAAAGGTCAAACAAAAGACCTTGCCGCTGACAACGACCAGTTGTGCCGGCCCGGATAACAAGACCGTCCATATTCGCAAGACGGCGACACCGGATGAAATCCAAACCAAGACCGATCAGGACATGGGACCATCACTCCCGCCGAGGAATGTCCGAAAGTCAGTGGTTTGACTGGGCATTGATGCGCTATAAGGCGGGATAAAACCCGCACGACATTCAGAACATGATTGAGGTGCTCAAGTGCCGGAAGTGCGAATTCGTAGTGCCCCTTGGATTTTTACACCCCTGTTTCTATTGGCTTTTGACCACTTCATGTTAAAGATGGGCTACGAGACTTCAGTACTATTTTTGATAGGGGATCTGGCCTTCTTCTTATTGGTACAATCAAGTAAAATTCTGCTGATAGCGTTTGGGTTGCGCGACCGTGAAGTAATCCGATTTTCTGTTGAAGGACAAACGATTGATACAAAAGACAGGATGAGTGCGACAGATAATCGCGGGACTTATATTTTTCCGCTGAATGTCAAGGGTCAATCTACTCAATAACAGGAAATTGTCCGTCGAAAGTTCGGGGAAGTGGTATCCTGCAATTGTTTTATTGTAACGTCATTGACTTTGTCAATTTAACCGAATGTTTCAAAATCAAGTAGACGAAGAGGGAAACACTCTATCAAAACCTCATACTGCAAGGAGAAAAATATGACGGAATCTGATCAAGAAAACAATAATTATTGGCTAAATCTATTCAATGATGAGAAAGTTGGTCCTGAATTATGGAACCGATTTTTGATCTATAAATATCCAGAAATTGTAAAACCATTTATTGTTGATGGAGTGCCAAACAAGCTCTGGTCTGATATTTCTCAAATGTCTCAAAAGGAAATTGATGAGATAAAGGAACTTGAAGAAAGGTATGGTGAACCACCCAATATATCGAACACCCAACGAATTGAACCCTGCATGGATTTCACAGAATTGGAGTTTGATTCGGAAATATCATTTGGTCGTCGGATTTTGATGGGGGCAGATTTTCGATATACAGAATTCAAAAAAGCAGTAGACTTCAGTGAAAGTGTCTTTTTGGGGAATACCAATTTTAACAAGGCTAAATTTCTAGGTAGTAGACCTATAAAGTCGATTGAAAGTAGTTATGTTGTTTCATTCGATAAGTCCTCATTTGTAAGGGAAGCAAACTTTGATGCCGTTCAATTTCCTTACAGAACCTCATTTGAAGAAGCAAGGTTTAATAGCTTAGCAAAATTTAGAAAAGCAATCTTTGGAAAGGAATGTCGCGAAAGCGGATATACAATTGCTGAGTTGGTAAGTCGCGAAAGCGGATATACAAGTTTTGACAAAGCAATTTTCAAATATGATGCATATTTCTTCGGTGCAATATTTAATGTTGCCGTATTTTTTTATAATACACAATTTAATTCCAATGCTCATTTTGATGAAGCTAAGTTCAATTCCAATGCTCATTTTGATGAAGCTATATTCAATTCCAATGCTCATTTTGATGAAGCTAAGTTCAATGAATTGACTATTTTCAAAGATACTGAATTCAATAATAAAGCCGAATTCGACGCTACTGAATTCAATAATAAAGCCGAATTCGAAAATACTAGTTTTAATAAAGATTCTGACTTCAATAATGCCAAGTTCCGAAATACTTTATCATTTAGTCAAGCTTCATTCAGTCAGCCACCGAAATTTTTCAATACAGAATTTCATGAGGATATGGACTTTTCTGGTATTACGTGGAGCAAAACCGAACAGTTTTACAGTCGTAATCTCCAGAATAAGTGTGATAAAAAAGCAATCAATAACAGAGTCAAAAAATTCTTTAGGGCGTTTGGGCAGTTAGCCCGGTTAATGAGCAAGCAGAAAAAGGACGATAAAAAAGCAATCAACAAAAGAGCCGAAGAAGCCATCAGGGTGTGGGACCGGCTAGCCCTGATAATGAGCAAGCAGGAAAAACCTGCAGAACGTCACGAATTTTTCCGGTTGAAAATGAGAGCTCAGCGGAAAAGAGATGGTCTCACTTTCTTGACAATCTTAAACTGTTTGTTCGAAAAACTGTCAGATTATGGATGGGGAGTCGGCCTTGCATTTATGTGGTGGGGTTTACACATCTGCCTTGGGACAATATTTCTGTTTTTGGCTACATTTTGCCAGATTAATGGTGGTGGTTTGGTTCCTTACCTGAAGATGTTCGGGAATAGCCTGCTTGTCAGCTTTTCAAATTCAGTTTCTTTTCTAGGTCTGGGGTCCAAGGGTGGTCACCTGTATGAGCTAAGTATGGCGGCCAATGATGCAATCGCTATACAATGGGTATTTCCAACGGTCGGAACTGTGCAAGCTGTGCTAGGCCCGATTCTGTTGTTCCTTGTACTTCTTACCTTACGCAACCGCTTCAGGATTAAATGATTCAAGAAAAGGGCCTCATAGTCATTATTCTAGAAATAAGCTTCTGAGTGAAGAGTGAATCAGGCACGGGACGAACTATTCCCTTTATAACACATCTATCAAATTTCCCTAGTAAACTTGCCATAAATAAACAAATTTCCAATAAACAATGCACAAAAGGTACTTCTTTAAAAACTAGCAAACAGCCGATATTCCGATCTTATATTTTTAACGGGCTAGGGCAATTTTTCTTCAAAACGATTTGAAGCCACATCTGTTATTTTTTTCATTATTTCAAACTGTCGCAGCTTGGGACGCGTATGAAACAGTACTATATCAAGCGGAAAGTTGGCCGCTTGCAGGGTGAGAACAGCTAGGCTTTATGGCAATACGCGATCACAGTTGAAACGGATGCCAAAGGAGAAAAGGCAACGACCATCACTTGGACCCGCACTCCCCAGAACGGGTATAAGAAAACCAAATCCAGAGTGTAAACCCTGCGAACGAACATTCGTGACTTGGACGACGAAGCCCTGTGTCGGACGTATACGTCCCTGACCGATGTTGAAGCGGTCTTGCGGTCGTTGAAATCGGATCTGGGACTGCGTCCGATTGACCTTCATAAGGAGAGCCGAGCGGTGGCTCATCTATTTATCAATGTTACGGCCTATCAAGCGGTTCAGCTGCCGCGACGGCGTCTGAAAGAAACGAGGGTACTCCGAGCGCTGGGAAACATTACGAGAGGAGTTGGGGCCTTGCATCGTTTGACCACCTGCTATGAACGGAAGGACGGGGACACCCTCCATGTGCTACGGACCTTATCGCCAACTGTTATCCAAAGAGATATTTTCAGGGGAATGGGGATTCCACCACCCCCTTGCAAGCTCCGCAAGACAAAAGTTGATTGAGGCTCAATCATTGACAATTAACCCTTCTGAGACTAAGAAGGGGACGAGTTTTTAGTGCCACTTCAAACTCTAGACCCCATGTATAGCGCGTTTAAAACACTTAATGTTAAAGATGAGCTAGAAAATAGGGCATTAATAGATGATTGCGAAAGGTATATTTCAACACAGTACTGCTCATAAAGTAATATTTTTTCAATTTTTATTATTGAGACAGATTATAGATGATATCATGTCAAAAGGGCAAAAAGTTATCACTGGATGTTTAAGAAATAAAATTTCTTGGTAGCAGAAAACCCCTTTAATCCAAAGAATTTTGAAATTATTGCTTGTTCAATAGATGAGATTTTACTATTTTGTCACTGATACTACTGACAATTTTTGTTGGTTTCATTTTAATTGTTGGTTGGTTTATCGTAGATAATTTGGTTAGATTCGTGGCACCTTCAATTTTCTGTATTGCTTATAATCTGCTTGAAGCAATACGAAAATTAAGTACTAGAATACTTGGTCATGATTAAACCTATGAGGAAAGCCATGGATAGTTTGAAGATGCACAGCCCTGATTTATGTCAAACTAAAATAGCAAAAATTCGAGAGCTTTTTCCAAGTTGCGTTACTGAGACTCGTAACAGTACAACAGGCCAATTGCATCTTGTAGTGGACTTTGATCAACTTCGACAAGAGTTGAGTGATAAAATTGTGGAAGGGCCACAGGAGCGGTATCGCTTAGACTGGCCTGGAAAACGAGAGGCACTTGTTCATGCAAATGAACCAATCAAAAAAACGCTAAGGCCAATCATAGGGGAAAGCCGCGAATTTAGTACTACAAAAAACTTGTTCATTGAGGGCGATAACCTTGAAGCACTAAAAATTATTCAAACCTCCTTTCTTGAGAGGATTAAATTGATCTACATAGACCCTCCATATAACACAGGTGGTGATTTAATTTATCGTGATACTTTTGCTTCAGATCAATTTTCACAAGAAATAGCTACAGGTGAAAGAACTGAAGAAGGAGTTAGATTGGTTGCCAACCCAGAAGGAAACGGCAGATTTCATTCAACCTGGTTGACAATGATAACTTCACGACTTCGTTTGGCAAAGAACCTATTGACACGTGATGGTTCAATTTTTGTATCATGTGACGAATGTGAACAGCCCCGTTTACGGTTAATCATGGATGAAATTTTCGGTCAAAATAATTTTATTGCAGACATGGTTTGGTCTGCTGGTAGGAAGAACAACTCTCGCTTTATCTCTGTCTCGCATGATTATATTGTCTGTTATGCCCGTGACAAGGCTTATTTGCATGAAATGGATATTAAATGGCGGCAACGCAAAAAAGGCCTTGATGAGATTTATTCTTACTATAAACGTCTCAAACGACAACATGGGAAAAATTACAAGGCGATGACTCGAGGTATAAAAGAGTGGTATGAAAAACTTCCAGATGGGCATCCTTCAAAAAATCACAAGCACTATTCAAATGTGGATGCTCGTGGTTTGTATTTTCCATCTGACATCTCCGCTCCAGGTGGGGGGGGGCAAAGTACGAAGTACTCCATCCGCTCACAAAAAAACCAGTTAGAGTTCCTTCTCGCGGTTGGCGCATTAGCAAATCCAGCACAATGGAACAAAAGATTTGTAATGGTGAGATACATTTTGGGGACGATGAGAAGTCAGTTCCCTGTATTAAAAGTTACTTAAATAAAAAGGAAAGTCAGGTACCATACAGTGTTTTTTATCAGGATGGTCGTGCATCATCCAAACGACTTCGCAAGTTGATGGATGGTGATTTTTTTGACTACCCTAAAGATGAGTTTATCCTAGCTGATATTGTCGAAATGTTAACCGATAAGGACGATATCATTTTAGATTTTTTTGCTGGTTCATCAACAACCGCACATTCGGTTATGCTCCAGAACGCACGCGATGGTGGGAACCGTTCTTTTATAATGGTGCAAATCAATGAAATGGTAAATAGAAAATCGGCTACCTACAAAACCGGGTACAAGACTATATCGACGATAAGCAAGGAACGCATTCGCCGTTCCGGAAATTATATCCTGACAGGTGAATGTCATCCAAACTGGAAACGCGATATTGGTTTTCGAGCGCTAAAAGTTGACACATCAAACATGAGAGATGTCTTCTATTTCCCTGATGAAATGAAACAAAACGACCTACTCGGTATGGTTGATAATGTGAAGGAAGAACGGACTAAGGAGGACTTATTGTTCCAAGTGATGGTGGATTGGGGTGTTGACCTTACTTTGCCGATCCGTAGTGATACTATACAAGGCAAGAAAGTATACTTTGTTGGTAATAAAACTATCATTGCTTGCTTTGATCAAAATATTCCTGAGCTGCTATTCAAGGAAATTGCCGAGTATCAACCAGAAAAAGTTGTCTTTCGTGATATTGGCTTTGACCGAGATGCAGGCAAGATAAATGTTGAACAGATTTTTCGTCAGATAGCACCAAATACTGAAGTCAGGTCAATTTGAGAGCCCCATGAAACTCAAATTTAAAGCCCAGTCATTTCAGACAAAAGCCGTTATGGATGTAGTTGATTGTTTTGCTGGTCAACCAAGATTCTCTGCCTTTGCTCATCAAATAAACCCTTCTAATGATATGGTGAACAAATTCTTTGATGAAGGATTCAAGAATGCTGATCTTGAGTTGTGCGAATCCCAGATCTTAAAAAATATCCAAGAGATTCAGCAGCGTGGCAATCTATTTGTCTCGGATTCTTTGACGGGCTTCACGAAAATAAACACCAACGAGGATCGTGTACCGTTAACCAAGGGTGAAAAAGAAATCGAATTAGCCTCTTCCAAGGTGCATCTTGATATTGAAATGGAAACTGGTACTGGCAAGACATATTGTTATATTAAGACAATATTTGAGTTGAACAAACTCTATGGCTGGTCAAAATTCATTATCATGGTACCTTCTATCGCTATTAGGGAGGGGGTTTACAAAACACTACAGATTACTGCCGATCACTTTACAGAAAATTATGGCAAGAAGATAAGATACTTTATTTACAATTCGAAGCGAATGCACGAATTGGAGAGTTTTTCTTCTGATGCAGGAATAAACGTTATGGTAATCAATAGCCAGGCGTTCAACGCAAGCGGAGCTGACCACCGACGTATCTACGAATTCCTTGACGACTTTCAAACTAGGAAACCTATTGATGTGATTGCCAAAACTCGGCCAATATTAATTTTAGATGAACCTCAAAAGATGGAGGGTAAAGCTACGAAAAATGCACTCCCAAAATTTAATCCACTGTTCATACTTCGTTACTCAGCCACTCATCGTACAAGGTACAATTTAATTCATCGGTTGGATGCCATTGATGCCTATAATCAAAAATTAGTTAAGAAGATTATCGTAAGGGGTATACAAACTCGTGGTTTGACTGGTACGAATACATACCTTTATTTAGAGGGGATTGATATCTCTAAGAAAGCTCCTGTGGCCCGGATTGAGATGGAAGTGAAACTGAAATCAGGCACAATAAAACGCCAATTGCGTCGATTAAAATTCCGTGATGATCTATTTACTAAGTCAGGTAAAATGAGTCAGTACCGCGGATTAAGAATTAGTCAAATAGATTACAACACAGACACGGTTGAGTTGACAAGCGGAATTGTTCTGAAGGCAGGAGAGGTTATTGGTGATGTAACAAAAGACGCCATTCGACGTATCCAGATTCGTGAAACGATCATGGCCCACCTTGATAAAGAAAAACAACTTTTTGATCAGGGAATTAAGGTGTTATCACTATTTTTTATTGATAAGGTAGTCAAGTATCGTGATTACGACCAAGAGGATGAAAAGGGTGAATATGCACGTATCTTTGAGGAAGAATACAAATTATTCATGAAGGAGTATTTATCAGATTCTAAGGTCACCAGCAAAGAGTATCAGGAATATTTAAGAAAAATTGACGTATCGAAAACTCACAAAGGCTATTTCGCTATCGACAAAAAAACACATCGACTTAAAGATCCTGATGTTTCCGTTAGGTCATTCGAATCTAATGACGTAGATGCCTATAACCTGATTTTAAAGGATAAGGAACGATTATTGTCCTTGAAAGAATCAACACGCTTCATTTTCTCACACTCTGCACTTCGTGAAGGATGGGACAGTCCAAACGTTTTTGTTATGTGTATGCTCAAGAGTAGCGACAATACCATTTCCCGTCGCCAGGAAGTAGGTCGTGGTTTGCGACTATGTGTAAACAAGGAAGGCGAACGTATAGACCATCCCGCTTTAGTTCATAAAATTAATGTATTGACTGTTGTAACAAATGAAAGCTATTCGAGCTTTGTTGAGAATCTTCAGTGCGAGATTTCTAATTCGCTTACTTCTCGACCTCGACAGGCAAATGAGAGTTATTTTTGTGGCAAATTGATCACTACTGACACGGGTCAGGAAATGGTGACTCCGTCGATGGCAAAGCAGATCTATCGCTATTTAGTGAAAAACGACTATACAGACGATGAAGACAAAATTTTAGATACCTACCACAAAGCTAAAGAGGCAGGAAAACTAGCAGATCTTCCAGATGACCTGAAACCTTATTCTTGCCAGATATTCCAACTTATCGATGGCATATATACCGACAGATTATCACCGAAGATTATAGACGGCAGAAAAGCCCAGATCAATCCTCTCAATGATAACTTTAAGAAACAGGAGTTTAAGAATCTATGGGCAAGAATAAATAGAAAGGCTGTATACCAAGTTGAATTTGATTCAGAAGAACTAATTCGTAAATGCGTTAGTGCCCTTGATATCAAACTTCTAGTTACCCCTATACAATATAAAATCCAAGAAGGGGTCCAGAACGATGATTTATCAGATTTCCACAATAATAATTCTAACGGTTTTACTATTATAAAAACGACTACCAAAACCGGTCATCTAGTCAACTCACTCGTTAAATATGACCTTATTGGGGAAGTTGCAGAAACTACCCAACTAACACGTAAAACAGTGGCAAGAATCTTTTCCCAAATCAACCCAAAGGAATTCAAAAAATTTGAGCAAAATCCCGAGCAGTTTATTTCTGAATCATCAAAAATAATTACTGAACAGAAATCTTCAATGGTCATTGAGCGTTTGACTTACGATATAACAGATAAAACCTATAGCGTGGATATTTTTATGGCTAATCAAGCTGGCCAAGATTTTACTCAACCATCCAAAAAGCTCAGTAAACATATCTATGACTATGCGGTCACTGATTCTAATTTGGAAGGAAAATTTGTAGATGCCCTAGATACTTGTCCTGATGTCGTGGTGTATGCAAAATTACCGCGTGAGTTTCTGATACCAACCCCTGTCGGAGACTACAATCCAGACTGGGCTATTTCCTTTAAGAAGGGAAGGGTCAAGTATATATATTTCGTGGCTGAAACTAAAGGTACATTATCTTCATTGAAACTTCGAGGTAGCGAAAGCAAAAAGATTGAGTGTGCCCGGAAATTTTTTAATGAAATTAGCCAACAGTTCGACAAAAATAGTGTGAAATATGATGTCGTTACTGATTATGACAGGTTAATTGATATCGTCAGATTCACTGATACTTAATTCCATTTATTTAGTGTCACCATAAAAATTCCCGATTTTTCATCGAATTGCTAGAATAATTGATAACTCGAAAGCCTTTTTTTCAATATTTTCTTGAATTTGAGCTCAGTTATTCCAAAAAATAACCATTTTGAGCACTTTTTCTACACAATATATAACTGTTTGAAATTCAGAACACACCTCGCCAGTACCCCAAAGTTAAAACCATTTTTACCCCTACATAATACATTTAACTTTATTCAGGCGACTTTTGAAATTCGGCAGATTTTTTTTGACTCCACCGTAATCATTATTGACACATAATGGATTAGAAGCTTTTCACTCATAATTGTTGCCCATCTTGTTTGATTATCATTAGATGAAAATAGGTCGTGACAGAGCTGCGGTGCTTATGTTCAACACAGAGAACTATGAATTCTGATACCACAGAAATCATCTCACTATTTCGAAACTGCAAATTATAACTCCACTAAACGCTTTGACGGAGTAAAAACCAATTGTATCTAAAGGTTAGTAAGGAGTAAAAAGAGGACAGCAAATGGGAGTGACACTCCATTGATAAAACATGTTGCAAACATAGGCGGTTAAAATAAGCATCTGTCGCAATCAAGTTTGCTGAGGATCTCCTATTTGAACCTTGGTGAAAAAGCAAAGGCTCATTCACTTACCTTTGCTCATCGCTGAAATCTCCTTGCAAACAATCATCAGATTGCTTATGTGGAACGGCAATGGTCCTGTTATCTGTTATGGAATACCTCTTTTGAGTTGAATTTTAATAATGCACCAATTCAAGACTGTTTATACTTTTTAGACTGGTGAAACAGGCTCATAGATGGATTCATCAACTCAAGTAGTGGTTTCACTGACAACCACTCCTCCTCGATTTCAACTCGTTGGCGAGACATTACAGTCACTACTGGATCAAGATTTTCCTGCACATCAAATAGAACTCTACATTCCCAAAACCTATCGACGCTTTCAAGAGCATAGTTTTTGTGTTCCTGAGGTTCCTGATGGTATCACCGTCAAAGTGGTTGAGAATGATCTAGGACCAGCAACAAAAGTGTTGCCGTGTGTACAGAATTACAGGGGACATAACACCCGTATAATATACTGCGATGATGACAGGAGCTATCCTCCGTATTGGCTTAAGCGACTTATTCACACAACAAAAAACCGACCTGACGAATGTATAGCCGCAATGGGCTATACTGTTGATATGTTTGGCTTTAAGCGAAAGGCCATACACAGGAAGCCCCGCATTGGGTTTCATGGTGGAGGGATTAGAAATATACCGAAAAACATTCCTTTTTGGTTATCACGAATAGCGTATCAAATTCAAAATCGAACGCTACAAAAGCCGACTTGGCTATACAAAGGGGGGTATGTTGACATCGCCGAAGGATTTGGAGGGGTGTCGGTCTCACCAGATTTTTTCAGTCAAGAAGTATATGAAATACCACCCCTCATTTGGGCTCATGACGATATCTGGTTATCAGGTCATTTTGAAGTCAAAGGAATCGGCATCTGGGTGGATGAGTATTTTGCCCTTCCCGGTGTGTTTAAAAGGTTTGAACGACCAGAAATCGCGGATACTGAACCTCTAGAGGAGGCTGTTATTGAGGGAGTTAATCGTAAGAGTCTCACGAATAATGGCATCAACCACTTCAGAGATAATTACGGGATTTGGAAATAACACACTATCTGACAGCGAGAGGCATTTTATTTTAGTACCAGAATAGTGAAATGGTCATACTGACTGAGAAATTAATAGCTAAGTCATTGAAGTCAATTTATGGGGATTATATACCTAAGTAACCATTTTTTCTGAAACCCCGATGGGGAGGGAGTTAATAGCCATACTGCTCGTATAATGCTTTTTCATCAGTCCTCCTCTGATTGAAATTTATCTCGCCCTTTATTTCAGCAATATCATCTTCAATATCGTTAATATCTTCTTCGATATTATCCACTTTAACCCCCAAAACGGCCAAATTAGTTTTGTTTTCGTTGACAACTTCCAGGATTTCTGAAGATTTATTGTTTGCCTCTTCTCTAACATTATTAAATTCTGAATTTAACCACCACACCCCACCAGCAATACTAACTATAAGAAAGATTAGAAAGTTAATTTCCTTTAAATTATTCCTTATAATATCCCATTTGCTGGGTTTTGGTTCTGGTGGAGAAGGAATATTTAATTGTTGAGGTTGCTGTGGTTCACCAAGTTTTTCCCCTGTCATTTTACCCCCTTCAAATAATCCCACAAATCAGGAGTAGCAAACCCTGAATATCCTTTTGGGATTGGAATTACTATTCCAGTAATTTGATTATCACTTGAATTGGTAAAGCCAATCTGATTTGATATGTATGATGCGTTGCCTGTGGATTTGGCAAAGTAAACCTTTGGGGATTGCGAGATATAAGGTTCAGGGTCAATTTCTCTGATCCTATCTATAAATTCTTTGGGTGGTTCGTCAAATGGGATAATTGCATAATACATGATATTTTCTCCATTAACAAATGTTAACATTAATAATATAGATTTGCTTATATAAATTCAAATCAATTCTTTGCAAATAAAAGGGTAACTACTCAGGTAGTCTAAATACCCCTTTTATTTTTTTAGATTCCTGCTGATAATTTAGTTTGAAATTTTTTTACTAATACCAGTCGTCAAATATAAGTCAAGCAGTTTATATTTTCAGAACATATGAGAACGTCTCTCCAAAGCCGCTTTACAGGATGCATTAACCCAATCACAGAAACAGATTTCTGAACTGACGGAAAAGTATGACCGGCTTTTAGGTGAGTATGCTGATTTAAAGATTAAGTATGCTGATTTAAAGGCCGCCTCACGGAGTATGAGCATCGCCTCAACAAGACGAACCATAACAGTAGCAAGCCACCGTCCAGCGATGGTTTGCGCAAACGATACTGTGAAAGTATTCATTTCACCCCTTTATTCCGTGACTAAGGAATTAGTAAGGAAATAATTCTCTACCTGTCACTAATATTCCCCAGTTCTAATGATATGCGTTCTACCCCAATTAGAGCAGTTTGCAAATAAGCTCTGATATTGGCTGAATTTTGTAAAATAGTGACTACTTTGGGAGGATAAAAATATTTTTTTAGATTTTAGTCCATCAAGACTAAAATCGGCCAATTGAATGGAGACCTGTTATGAAGGATTTATTTTCAAATACTTCTGAAAATTGTAGCTTAATGTACAACAAATTGCGCGATGAATCTGAAACAACCTTGAGCTTAAGGGAAGGGAGAAAACATTGCGAAGAATTATGGGAGATATACGAATCTTTCGCAGACAAACACTTCTTATCAGAATTTTCTTCCCCAAACGGAGAAAAACTACATGAACGCTGGTTTGAAATGTATCTCGCTGTAGCACTTATAAAAAAAGGATTGCCAGTATGCCAGAAACCTAGAGATATAGGTCCAGAAATACTATTAGAGATGGAAGACCATCGCATTTGGATTGAGGCAACTTGTGCGACCCGTGGTGATAATCAATCACCTGATTACGTGCTTAAGCCTCCGAGTGGAAAAGGGACGACACTTGATATTGACAAATATGTGCTTCGAATTACTAGTTCGTTGTATGATAAGCAAAAGAAATTTAAAGAGTATTTAGACAAAGGTTATGTAAAGAAGGAAGATAAACTTGTCATCGCCATAAATTTCAACCTTTTAGATGAAGTTATAACAGATAACTATAATCTTTTTTTAAGAGCTCTTTATAGAGTGGGCGACCCAGTAATAAAAAAGAACACAACCACAAATGAAGTAACTAAAGATTACATTACGGTAAACAAGATTCCAAAAGTCGCCGGGTGTGATGTTAAACTAGTATCATAACTTCATTGAATTGATGGATAAAGCGATTTCAACTTGATGCGTGTATCCTCGGTTTTGAACTGCCAATTAATCGGCTTGGCTGTCTCATTCCGATAATCCACCCAAGCCTTGGTTTTATGCTCCATCGTCGCACGGTCAGGAATCCGCCGTGCTAGACATTGGCGCGTCAT
>Ga0209022_1002751_pt1 | contig 13669 bp, 10 predicted proteins | sample PinacodermPK_FD_187300 | JGI IMG/M metagenome (GOLD analysis project Ga0209022, IMG submission 187300) | Host-associated microbial community of the marine sponge Aplysina aerophoba from Gulf of Piran - sponge pinacoderm, lysed by proteinase... | ecosystem: Host-associated > Porifera > Sponge >...
TCGTTTGGCCAAAGACTACGAGGGGAGTCTGGCAAGCTCATTGGCTTGGACAACGCTGGCAGCATGTCGCTTCTTGATGCGTCGAATTGCCCGTGATAATGGGGGTATGGGATTAAAATGCAAAGCACTGTGACTTATGGAACAGGTTCTAATAAACTAAACTAATGTTTGCTGTTGTTATAGTGATTATTGGGAATAAATGAGAAGATTTAAATGTATCAAAACTGTGAAAGTAATCAATTAAAGGTTAAATTGAATACTTTCATAGTCTCAATTGCGTTGAATCAGGCCTTTTTATGGAAAAATCAATTTTTAAACCAATCTTGACAGCAAGAATTGCAAATCAACCCCTTTATTTCAATAGTGTTGATAACTATTTTAGCGTTTATAGGTGAACACTAATTTTAAATGCCCTATTTTTCAACCACAATAATCAAATTAGTCCTACAATATTGCCCAAACAGTTCATATGTATCTATTCAATCTAATTTAGCTCGCCGATTGGGAGAATTTATATTTGGTTGTAATATGTCTAGCTTCTCATAATTTGATGAGCCATCCCATTACGGTTATTCTAACTAATGCCCATTTGTTTTAACTCTAGCAAATTGGCAGCAGTCAACAATACAAGCATCCCAGTATTTACGAGAGTCAATGGGACATGGAATTAAACATACCTGGCGACTCCAGCACAATACCTTCAGGATCAAAAAGGGTCAGATTGTTATCAATAAAGTTCTTTCTGACAGGGGTTAGTGTCACATTCACCTTGCTTGTGGGAGATATAGCAGTCGCGCATTCTGGAGGGCTCAACTCTCAAGGATGCCATGCGGGCAGTCAACCGTATCATTGCCATCGCAGCCCCTCTGAAATGATACGCACCAAAGATGGTAGAAACAGGTTGAGGTGTGACCTCGGAAGCCGCTCATACGAATGCTTACCCAACACCAACAACCCCGTTAAGAAATATCAACAACAGTTAATACGGCACTGCCCTAGCTTGCCTCACGATTTCGCAGACGGCAATCGTGGATTTACAACTCTTCTGGCAATCATTCGCTTCCAAGTTGCCTATAGTTTATATCCAACTGGACACTACGATCCTGAAACCGCAAGAGCGCTTAATGGCCCGGTCAACGGGCTTTGTAGGTAGAGACATGACAAGTCAAAAAATCATTACTTGGGTTGTGACATTATTGCTTACAATGTCATTTGCGACGTATGCATCTGCCTATTGCAGTGCTCCACAAGCCAGTTATATAATTGCTCCAACTAAACCGCTTGTCCCCTACTGTATCAACGAATACACAAACACTCATACTTGTGATAGTTGGACGATTTCATCGTACAATAGCGATGTAGATAGTTATAATGATGATGTGGATGAATATATTGAATATATAAGTGATTACGTAGCTAGAACCGAAGAATATGTTGACTGCATGATTAATCAACTTGAGTAAGACATGCGGTTTAGCAAATCGAAGTGCAGCTATTCCCAAAAATTATCGATTTTCACATTTATTCCGGCTAATCATACCCTGCAACTTTATTCATGGTGAATGCAATTGGGGCATGTCGGCATTATTCAGGTAAAGCATTCACGGTAATACGGGTTGCTTGCTGTAAATGTTCTTTTTGACAGATAACCTTCAGCCTGTTGCCGAAGTTGATGATTGTCTGCACTACTGTAACCTTTCAGATATTGAGAACTCTGTTTTAGTTGCGAATGAAGAGTCATCCCTGACCTCTCCCCACTGCCCAATGTCCTGTAATAGAGAAAAATATAATTGCTATTGCTGACTATCCCCAAATGTTCTTATCCAAAATTCCCTTACCAGCATATTTGACTACATTAGAAGATTGAATCAAATGTATCAACTGAGTGCTGAAATACAGTCGGAAGGTCTCTATCAGCTGACAGCGTTATTTTAACGCTCATAGAAGTACAGTACCAGCTGTTCGGGGAATGGATTATGGTCTCACAATGAGTGATATTGATTTCCTTGAAGTATACAAACCGTCCTCATTGGTCAAGGGATAATTCAGAATGCTACGTGACTTCAGTACTATTTTTGATAGGGGATCTGGCCTGCATACTATTGGTTCTATCAAGTAAAATTCTGCTGATAGCGTTTGGGCTGCTTGACCGTGAAGTAATCCAATTTTCTGTTCATGGACTAACGATTTATACAAAATACAGGATGAGTGCGACAGATACCACCGGGACTTATACTTTCCCCTGTATGTCAAGGGTCAATCAACTCAACAGCAGAAAATTGTCCTCCGGAAGTTCGGGGAAAGTGGTATTCTGAAATTGATTTATTGAAGCGTCATTGACTTTAACAATTTAATCGACTGTTTCAAAATCAAGTAGACGAAGAGGGAAACACTCTATCAAAACCTCATACTGCAAGGAGAAAAATATGACGGAATCTGATCAAGAAAACAATAATTATTGGCTGAAACTTATACGTGATAAGAAAGTTAGTCCTAAATTATGGAACCGATTTTTGAGACATCATTATTCACTTAGAGTAAATTCATTAATTTTTGATGAAAAATCAAGCAAACTCTGGCCTGATAATTCTGAAATATCTCAAAAGGAAATTGAAGAGATAGAGGAGCTTGAAAAAAGGCATGGCAAACCGCCCGAATTATACAATCCCCTTCTAATTCAACCCTTCATGAATTTCTCATATATGGAGTTTGATTCAGAAATATCATTTGATCGTCGTGTTTTGATGGGAGCGAATTTTCGTAATACAGTTTTCAAAGGAGCTGCAGACTTCAGTGGAACTTTCTTTTTGGGAAATACCTATTTCAATGAGGCCAGATTTCTTGCTGAAAACCCTATCACGGGGAATGATACTGTCGTTTCATTCTTGCTGTCCTCATTTGAGAAGGAAGCAAACTTTTATGCCGTTCAATTTCCTAATAATATCAGATTTGATAGTGCAAGGTTTAATCGTAAAGCTAATTTTCAACATACAATATTTGGAAAGGAATCTATCAGAGATGGTCATGTATCTTTTTACAAAACATTTTTCAAATCCAATGCAAACTTTGACCATTCAGTTTTCAATAGTAAGGTTGATTTCAGCGATACTCAATTCAATTTTGGTGCTGATTTCTCTAACGTTCGATTCAATGACACTGCTTATTTCGATGCTACTGAATTCAATTTTAAAACCAAATTCGAAAATACTAGGTTCGAAAATACTTCTGACTTCAATAATGCCAAGTTCCGAAACACTTTATCATTTAGTAATGCTTCTTTCAGTCAGCCACCACAATTTTTCAATTCAGAATTACATGAGGATATGAACTTTTTCGGTATTGACTGGAGCAGAACCGAACAATCCTACAGTCGCGACCATCGGCAAAATGACGATTTGGACTCAATCACTAAACCTGTTGATGCCATCAGGGCGTGGGGGCAGCTAGCCATGATAATGAGCAAGCAGGAAAAGAGTGCAGAACGTCATGAATTTTTCCGTTTGAAGATGAGGGCTCAACGCCAGAGAAACGATAAAGCTTTTTTGACATTCTTAAACTTTTTTTTCGAAAAACTGTCAGATTATGGATGGGGAGTCGGCTATGCATTTCTATGGTGGGGTTTACACATCTTACTTGGGGCAATAATTCTGGGCTTTGTTGCATGTTTACAGATTGATTCCTCTAGTTTGATTCCGTACATTAAGATGTTCGGAAATAGCCTGCTTGTCAGCTTTTCAAATTCAGTTACTTTCCTAGGTCTTGGAACAGAGGGGGGCTATCTGTATGACTCAAGTATAGCGGTCAAGGATGTAATCGTTAGTGCGAAATGGGTATTTCAAATGGTCGGAACAGTACAGGCTGTTCTCGGTCCGATTCTGCTGTTCCTTGTACTTCTTACCTTACGCAACCGCTTCAAGATTAAATGATTCAAGAAAAGAGCCTCAGAGTCATTATTCAGGAAATTATTCAGAAATAAGTTTCTGAGAGAACAGTGTATCAGGCATAGGCTGAAATATACTCTTTATAACACATCCAGGGCTATCGCATTTAAAATTTTACAATGCTTTTGCTTGCTGACGAACTCTATATTGCCAACATTTTTAGCCAGTAAAGGAAAGAACAATCCTTTCATCTCCTTCTGGAAATAATCTGCGAGGGTCAATGACGTGAAATGTGAAAGAATGGTATTTTAAATGCGATAGCCCTGATAACACATCTATAAAATTTCCCTGATAAATTGGCCCTGAATAACCATATTCCCTCTAAAATGAATTTCGCATATACCAATAGTATTAAGTACCACTACGGTCTCACCACCCACATTTGACCCCTTATCCTTGAGTTCAGACATGTAATCGCTGAACTCAAGAAATAAACTGCGGTTTGAATACTGGAGCATGGTTTCTGGACATTGCTTGGTGATTTGACGAAGTTGACTGTGAACACGGTTCAATTGGCGAACCATGAAGAGAGTATATTGATGGCAACCCAGCCGAAGGAACACCAGAGCAAGGCATTTTAACTGTTGGGCGTGAGTCTGAATTTGAACGTACCCATTATTGCCGCACTATACTATCCTATTGAATAGGGCCTAAATCCCCTTATAATTGGGATATTAAAAAAATTATAACTTCATTTAAGTTGTGAAGTCCAGGTTAGAAGGGGATGGGGTAAGCAATTCAGTTTTCAAATCTGAGGGTGAATGCCCCTCAGTTGAATTTGACAAAGCACCATTCAATGAACTACGAAATGAAATCCTGCTCAATCGGGAAGGGGTGTGCGTGTTTGTATCGCTGAGGATGACGAATTGAAATCATTGTGAGTGGCAAAGATGAAATTGTGCTGCCAAAATAGGGTTAAAAACTTTTTTATCCTCATAAGTGAATCAAGACTTAAATATTTGCCAAGACTAATAATTGACCCTAATTATTCAAATTAGGTCGCGAACTAGGGAATTTCGATAAGTTAAATTACACCATCTTCTTGATTGGTTTATACTAACGGTTTTCACCAATACAAAAAGTAGGAAAAGAATTGTGAACAAGATTGATTATGAAATACCAGAGGATAAAGTTGTTAAGTTAACTTACAAAAATGAGACAGCAACTTTTAGGTTGATAAAAAAAAGAGCGTTTGTTGTTCTCATTGAAATGGTCAAGAGATATCCTCGCCTAATGAATATTCATGAATTAGATAGTTTCTACAATGATCCTAATAGAGCATTGTCTGACCTACGTAACGAAGATGGGTTTGGTCCTTTCATAAATATAAAATACGGAAAGAAAGGAGTAATGCATACAGCATTAGATGTTGAAAAATTATTCAAATCTATCAACAAAAAAACAAAAATAATCGAACTTGCTCCGGCATACAGAAGAGCAAACATTTCTGAAGCTGAAAAAAAGAAAATTTTTAAACTCTTTGGCGGAACATGCAACATAACAGGTGTGAAGCTTCACTATAAAGACGATTTTAAATATAGAGATGTCTTCATGAAAAAACTACAAATCGCTGCATTTGACCACAGAAAACCAATAGTAAAATCAGGTAATAATGATGAACATAACTGGCAACTTGTAAGCAGTCATGTCAATCAAGAAAAAAACAAAATCTGTAATGCATGTATAAATTCAAAGTGTGATACTTGTGCTTTAGCTTACCCTGAAAAAGTATCAGTCATTTATCCGACTGGTCAGGATATAAGTGCTTTATGTAGAGATGGTAACGGGAAATGATAAAAATTCACCTACGATCCCAACGGAATTGTCAACAAACTTTTCACAAATATCACATCCAATAAATCTACGATTATGTTGTAAACACAATTCAAGCATCGTACCAGATCCTATAAAGGGCTCAAAAACCAAGTCTTTCTCATCTGTAACAGAAAGCAATAACCTCTCTACAACTTTTTTTGGGAAGGTAGCAGAGTGTCCGACTTTCGGTTCCGGTGGTGCAACTAGAACTTGGCTTGGTAATCTTAGTTTGCCGTTTATGCCATTAACTAGAAAAGGCCTTTTGTTGAATTTATATTTTCCGAAATTTGTAAAATGCAATATGTATTCAACACTTTGCCAAGCTCTATCTTTAACATTTTCAGGCATTGGATTTGGCTTCTCCCAGATGATCTGCTGACGCCAGATGTACCCCATATCAACTAATGCAAGCGCTATTCTATACGGCAACCCACACAAAGATTTATTCTTAATTATTTTGTGACTTGCTGTAACTGAACTTGTATTACCTTGCCGCTCTGAATCAATACCTTTTCTCTTATACTCGTTACCACTTATCCAATGGTTGTGGTGTGAACGTGATACACCACTGCCCATATAACTATCTTGTATAACAACGAATATGGAACCGCCTTGTTTCATTTTTGACAATAAAGTAGAATATAAATTTACATTTCGATTGACGTAATCTTCCATTGATTCGCTGCCGAATTCACAATCATCATCGGTAAACTGCCTTTTTCCCCAGTATGTAGGGCTTGTGATTACGGCTTGGATCTCACCATCCGGCAGCTCATTCAAAACTTGGAAAACATCTCCATGAAATAGGCGAATATCACCATTTTTAAATCTCTGTTCAGTCATAAATCTTCCCCATTGATTGCTTTGAAATTAAGCAAATAAATAATCAAATATAAATCCACTGTTCTCAATACTTATCATTTGTTCAACAGTATCAGGTGGGCTAAGTATATTCATATGCAAACTTTTTCATATCATCTTCACAGGTAATTGCAGCAGTGGTTTTTCTTTGCCTATTTCCTAACTTGCTTTGACAATACAACTCTGTGTATGGGCGTTGTCAGTCCAATGATTTTTATTATAGTTACTTTTTTACAATATTTTTGAGACTCAATGATTTATAATAATTAGTTGATTAAATTTATATCCTCTTAACTACATTATTTTGTAAGAAATTATAATTCCAGTCATTTCGGTTTATTTGAATTTGCTCGTTGGTCAGGGTTGTTCATGAGTATGATTATTCACTTAGCTTTCAAGCAGAGTCACTCCTCTCCTTCCTAAGTTCCATGGTCAAGGAATTAGAAAGGAAATAATTCTCTATCAGTCACTAATATGCCCTATAAAACCTGATATGCGAGTATCCAAGTTAGAACATTTTACAAATATCTTTTTATATTGGTTCAATATCTTAGAAAATGGATTGTCTAAAAAAAAGGGGGGGGGGGGATATTTTTTGAATTTAGCCCCACAAGACTAAAATCGGCCAATTGAATGGAGACCTGTTATGAAGGATTTATTTTCAAATACTTCTGAAAATTGTAGCTTAATGTACAAAAAAATGCGCGACGAAGCCGAAACAGACTCTCTCGCAAATGAAGGAAGAAAACATTGCGAAGAATTTTGGGAGATATACGAACCTTCCGCAGACACACAATTTTTATCAGATTTTTCTGACCCAAACGTTGAAAAACTACATGCACGCTGGTTTGAAATGTATCTCGCTGTAGCACTTATAAAAAAAGGATTGCCGGTATGCCGGAAACGTAGAAATAAGGGTCCAGATATACTATTAGAGATGGAAGACCATCGCATTTGGATTGAGGCAACTTGTGCGACTCGTGGTGATAATACATCACCTGATTACGTGCCTGAACCACCAATAGGGCAATGTAATAAACTTGACATTGAAAAATATGTGCTTCGAATTACCAGTTCGTTGTATGATAAGCAAAAGAAATTTAAAGAGTATTTAGACAAAGGTTATGTAAAGAAGGAAGATAAACTTGTCATTGCCATAAATTTCAACCTTTTAGGTGAAGTTTTAGCAGATAACTATAATCTTTTTTTAAGAGCACTTTATAGAGTGGGCGACCCAGTAATTCAAATTAACACAACCACAAATGAAGCAACTAGAGATTACATTACGGCAAACAAGATTCCAAAAGACTCCGGGTGTGATGTTAAACTAGGGTACTTTAGCAACGGATCCATGCCATGTATTTCCGCTGCGCTTTCATTTGCAGAAAACCTATTACCCTATAGTTCTAGGAAAGGTGAAAGTTGTGTCACTTACCCAAATTTAACAAGCGAAAATAAATGGAAAGAAGGAAGTATCCCGATGGGTATTGAATGGTTATCTGAGGAGATTGAGGACGGTTGGAGTTTGACAAAAAAAGAATATTAATCCCTGATTTATATTATTTTGGACCAATATCTTTCTAGTCCTTACTTCAATCCGTTTCATGACTGAGTAGTTGGGACAAGTCAATTTAGTACGATTATCAGGGCATTTATGATTGATAAGGTAAGAGAACATACGGCATAGAATTGCCATTTAATCTAATTACAATTTTCCCGGGCATCTTGTTTTTATTAGGATGGGTTTACTGGTAAATACCCATAGTAGCAACCAAGAAAAACTTAATGGACCAGGTAAGTTTTGAGTTGAATTTTTCGTTATGTACAGATTTCCAGCACCCTAAAGTTGAAACCATTTTCACCCCTACATAATTCAATTAGCTTTATTCAGGTGACTTTTGAAATTCGGCAGATTTTATGTTGACTCCACCGTAATCATTATTGTCACATATTGGATTAGTGGCTTTTAACTCAGGACAGTTGACCACTTTGTTTGATTATCATTAGATGAGAATAGGTCGTGACAGAGCTGCGGTGCTTATTTTCAACACAGAGGACTATGAATTCTGATACCACAGAATTCATCTCACTATTTCGAAACTGCAAATTATAACTCCACTAAACGCTTTGACGGAGTAAAAACCAATTGTATCTAAAGGTTAGTAAGGAGTAAAAAGAGGACAGCAAATGGGAGTGACACTCCATTGATAAAACATGTTGCAAACATAGGCGGTTAAAATAAGCATCTGTCGCAATCAAGTTTGCTGAGGATCTCCTATTTGAACCTTGGTGAAAAAGCAAAGGCTCATTCACTTACCTTTGCTCATCGCTGAAATCTCCTTGCAAACAATCATCAGATTGCTTATGTGGAACGGCAATGGTCCTGTTATCTGTTATGGAATACCTCTTTTGAGTTGAATTTTAATAATGCACCAATTCAAGACTGTTTATACTTTTTAGACTGGTGAAACAGGCTCATAGATGGATTCATCAACTCAAGTAGTGGTTTCACTGACAACCACTCCTCCTCGATTTCAACTCGTTGGCGAGACATTACAGTCACTACTGGATCAAGATTTTCCTGCACATCAAATAGAACTCTACATTCCCAAAACCTATCGACGCTTTCAAGAGCATAGTTTTTGTGTTCCTGAGGTTCCTGATGGTATCACCGTCAAAGTGGTTGAGAATGATCTAGGACCAGCAACAAAAGTGTTGCCGTGTGTACAGAATTACAGGGGACATAACACCCGTATAATATACTGCGATGATGACAGGAGCTATCCTCCGTATTGGCTTAAGCGACTTATTCACACAACAAAAAACCGACCTGACGAATGTATAGCCGCAATGGGCTATACTGTTGATATGTTTGGCTTTAAGCGAAAGGCCATACACAGGAAGCCCCGCATTGGGTTTCATGGTGGAGGGATTAGAAATATACCGAAAAACATTCCTTTTTGGTTATCACGAATAGCTTATCAAATTCAAAATCGAACGCTACAAAAGCCGACTTGGCTATACAAAGGGGGGTATGTTGACATCGCCGAAGGATTTGGAGGGGTATCAGTTTCACCAGATTTTTTCAGTCAAAAAGTATATGAAATACCACCCCTCATTTGGGCTCATGACGATATCTGGTTATCAGGCCATTTTGAAGTCAAAGGAATCGGCATCTGGGTGGATGAATATTTTGCCCTTCCCGGTGTGTTTAAAAGGTTTGAACGACCAGAAATCGCAGATACTGAACCTCTAGAGGAGGCTGTTATTGAGGGAGTTAATCGTCAGAGTCTCACGAATAATGGCATCAACCACTTCAGAGATAATTACGGGATTTGGAAATAACACACTAACCTGACTGCGAAAGGCATTTTGTAATAGTGCCAGAATAGTGAAATGGTCATACTGACTGAGAAATTAATAGCTAAGTCATTGAAGTCAATTTATACTTCAGCAATGCCTTAACACCTTCAAAATAGCTAAAATCGTAAAACCGACTTGTGCAATATAACCACCACGATTTCTTGTAAATTAATTTTTGTCTTCTCATCTTTGGGCAACAATACAAACCTCAGAAAAATAGAATAGTGTTTACTGTTTAAATTAGTGTTTGAACAAAATATCAAAAAAAGAGATGGGGAGTTAAAAGTGGGTGTATGTTCATTGTGTAGGTACATTCACGAATATTGGGGTGTGTGAAGCTCAGCCTAATGTTTCCAATTAGGAAAGACAGAACAGTTGGATATAGCTCAGAAGTGATGCTGAAACCGATTGCTAAGATCTATCTGTAGCTTCCATGTGCAGTTTCAGTTGTTGTTATTGCTTTTCATATACTTCAATCACATTGCCATCAAAATCGCGGCATCTAAAGAAGCGCCACTTTGATTGTTTCCAATACTCAAGCGGAGTGACTACCTGAATTCCTCGCTCCTTGATCGAATGATACCGATTCTGAATATCAGTAACTTCGACATAGAGCAGGCTGCGGAATCCTTGGGATTGAAATTCCCTGACAAAAGATGCCGGTTCAAGGACGAGCCCCTGATTAAAAATAACACTTTCCTTGGACTGCTTCTTGATCGTCAGCCCCAACAGTTCTTTGTAAAACGACACTGATTTTTCAATAGACTCAACAGGTAATTTTGGCCCCATGTTAAGCCAACCTGCCTGCACAACTCCTTGAGGTTGATTAGGTTTAGTTTGATTAGTTGGCGGCACGTTTTCTGGTTCCCTTTGCTGACAGACAAAGTTGCCCTTGGAAATTTTGTTGATATAGATCGTCTGTCCTTCAGAGGTGATAAACCGTCTAAATTCAACTTTATACTTACCGTTGCGCCCTATTTGAGCTTTCCCGCAATTGACCTTTGCAATTCGACCATCCGGGAGTTCCACTTCTAACAAGTCGGGTGAAGATATAACTTTATCGATCCAGTTCTTAAGATCCGCCCTTTTGATGGGTTCAAAGCTTGGAACACTCTCAGTCTGACGAGTAATAAGTTTTAGGGCTGTTTTTTCAATGTAGCTGTGATCTTGTATTCCACTCTTCACTGACGACAACCAGTCCGAGCCATTGATACATCCCAGCAAACCACCGGACATCGATGCAATAGTGTCCGTATCAGAACCAATTGCGAAGGCGGCCTTAGTTACCCCGTTGATTGGATCTGCAGCATAGCGTGATGCAAGATAAACAGATGCCACTGCAGCGACTGTGCCGGCCCCGTTAATCTGCTTATTGAAACATTGAAGTTTTTCAAGTACTTCATCATCAAAGCTCAAATCACCTCTGGAAAGTTCAGATTTGCATATAGCCAGATATTGTAGAATCTCGTCCCTAGTTGATAGCCAAAGCTCTTCATAGTTCTTTTGGTGTTTTTGAGCCACAACAAGCCAATCCTGAGAAAAGTTGTCCCGAATTGGTATTGGCGACCATGTCGCTTCATTTGCGATAATTTCTTCGATTAATTCACCATAGCTCAGCTTCGATTCTTTTCTTAATGATGCCCAGAGTGCATATCCGTAAACCAGAGCACCCAATAAAGCCCTTGGGTGTCCGTGTGTTGTAGCCCCATCCTTAAAAATGGAGCTGGCCACCTTGTCAAAGTCCCTATCGCAATGGTAAAGTGCATGTGGCAAAGCACGCATTGCGACGCCATTACCGCCTGCTTTAAAGTATTTGGTTTCCTCCTGTGGTTTTCGGTTTGGGTTCCATGGTTCAATTCCATCCTGCCAGGAATTGACCGCTCTCTTTGTTGCACCGCCACCACCTCGCTCATATAATGACCATAAAGGCAGTTCTACCTGAGTATAAAATTCAAACCATTTTTCACCCTTGAGGAGAGATCTGCTCAGGCAAAGAATAAGTTGCGTATCATCGCTGTATTCACCTGCTTCAATAATTTCTTCATGAGGAAAAAAGCGACCGCCAGACCGGCGATACCATTTCCTAAATTCATGGAGGCAACCTTGTGGTTGTTTTGGTACTTTTGATTTTCTGACTCTTTCGTTTGGCCACCCTAACGCATCTCCACAAGCTGCCCCCAACATTGCACCGGCAGTTTTGCTGGATTTAAACAGTGTTTGCATGTTATCGGCCATGACGACCTCCTTTTCTATGCATTGTTGCTTTTGCACTAACTCCTCGTTGAATCAAACGGGAAAGTGTATTTCGTTCAAAAATATCTGGAGCAATGTAAATAGAATTATCTATTGAAATCCCCTGCAGGTTTAACCGGTAGATCTCACGTTGTGCCTGCTCCTCCGATTGAACAACTATGCCAGTGATGGAATCTAAAGGTATAGGCTCTTTCAACATCACTTCGGCTTGAATATCTGTGGGCGCCGCTGGCAAATGACCTGATGGACGAGAAAAATTAATTCCGGGAGACGTCTCGCCATAAAGGGACCCGAATCCCTCAATACCTGCCTTGATGTATCTACCACGTGACCTGGCTGCATTGCAGGGGCAGAACCATGTGTCTGGGGACCAAAGATAACTGGGACCAATCAGCAAAACCACCCAATCTTTAAACAATGGGTCGCGATCCCTGACTGTCACGAAATAGTAGGTATTCGGGTATTCAATAGAACAGCAGATCAGATCATCTCTGCCGTCAAACCGCCCCGGGTCTGTTGGATTATGAGGCATATCAAGACTTTGAAGAGTCCTTGTTGGTAACTACTCAGGTAGTATAAATACCCCTTGATAATTTTTTTTCTAGTATTTCGTTGACAATATGGCAGTATCTTTTTAAAGACTGTGATCAATCGGCCAATACATGTCGAGCATGTCTAATTATATAAATAATTCATGTCACGTTTCTCCCACGCAGCTTTGCTGTCCGAAGTTTCCAAGTTAAAGGAACTGAATGTTGACCTTACGGAAAAGTACAACCAGGTCGTCGCCGAGAATGCTGCTTTAAAGGCCCGCTTGGAGGGGTTTAAGCATCGCCTCAAAAAGACCAGTCGCAACAGTAACAAACCCCCGTCCACCGATGGTTTGGCCAAACCCAAGGCTTCGGGTAAGAAAGCCACAAGCGACCTCCCGTCAGGGGGTCAACCGGGGCATACGGGACACACGGTCAGTCGGTCGGACCATGTGGATCATATTGAGGACCATCACCCCACCGTGTGTGCGGGGTGTGGGGTCTTGTTGACGCCCGACCCGAACGCCACGGTTACATCCGTCCGCCAAGTCCAAGATCTCCCGACCCGACAACCCTTGGTGAATACCGACCATCGTGCCATGACGTGTTGTTGCGAGCGGTGTGGGACGACGACCACGGGCACGTTTCCGGCGGACGTCACCGCACCGGTCCAGTATGGTCCGCGTCTGAACGAACTGGCGGTGTATCTGTGGGTTGACCAACTGATCCCTTTGCGGCGCATCGGCCAGGTGATATCCACCATGACCGATGTTCAGCCGTCCCAAGGAACCATTCACACGATGATACAGTCGTGTGCCCGCCGCTTCGAACCGGTGTATGCCCATTTGGGAGACCTTGTGAAGCATGAGCCGGTTACCCATTTTGATGAAACCGGTATGCGGGTCG
>Ga0209022_1002752_pt1 | contig 13667 bp, 13 predicted proteins | sample PinacodermPK_FD_187300 | JGI IMG/M metagenome (GOLD analysis project Ga0209022, IMG submission 187300) | Host-associated microbial community of the marine sponge Aplysina aerophoba from Gulf of Piran - sponge pinacoderm, lysed by proteinase... | ecosystem: Host-associated > Porifera > Sponge >...
GGCCGTACCGACCGAACGTAGTCCCTCACCCGGCCATATCCCCCCGTGTACCCCGCCGCTCGTACCTCGTCGAAAAGGCGCTTGGCCGACAACCGCGGATACTCCTCCAGCCGCGCCTCGATGATCCCCTTGTACGGATCCAGCTTGTGCTCGACCCCTGGCCGCGCCGTGTACTGCGTCCCCCCTCCAGCGTCTCGCTCCAACTGGCCTCCCGACACCCATCGATGGATCGTCCGTCGATCCACACCAAACCGTCGCGACAGCTCCGCCCTGGTCACGCCTCGTTCCAGATAGTGCCTTAACAGCATCCTTGTCTCCCATCCGTGCATCGGTTCGCCGCTCCATTCCTGTTGGTTTTGCCAACAGACTGGCCCGACGTACATGTCCTCGCAATCTTCAATGTGGGACATTTTCGATTGACACAAATGGGACATTTACAGTTGTCCGCTACACGAGCGGCGTTTGCCTCGTTTATCGCCGCTACCACTTCGTTGTAACCATACTTCCGGCCTCTCCGAACGTAGTAGTCCGGCCCCCAGAATTTCTCCACCTTCCTGAAACCGAGGTCCCCCGACCAGACCGGAAGTTTCTTTTTCCGTTCCGGGCTAAAGCGGTAGTCCGTGGCGTAGAATGCCGACGTGTCCTTCAACCAGGATGAGGCCAACGCCTTCTTGCCGGTTGCAGCGATGGACAGCGCCTTGAGCAGATAGTCGACGCCGTCTTCCTTGGTCCCGCCGTGGAACGACGCTTTCTTCAGCCCCTTCACGAAGTACCAATAGCCTGGATGATCCGTGGACACGTGGAAGACACTCTTGCCGCCGCTCTTGCCGTTCATGTTCGTACGTCCGAGCTGCAGTTCATAGGTTCGTGCCAGGATGTAGTAGGGAGCGGACTTCCGATAGGACCGAGGCAAGCTGTCGGGTCCTTGGGTCAGCGCGGCGAAAGGAACTTCGTCACGCAGCGGCTTCAGGCCCAGCAAGGTCCTGTAAAACCATTCCGCAATCGGGTCTCGATCCGTTGCTTGCCGCACCTTCCCCGACAGGATGTCGTCCGCGAAGGCTGACGCGGGATAGTGGTCATCGCCCTTGCTGTCGATCTCGGTATACCGAAAGAACCGGGCCCGGGTGCCGGAGAGGTGCCTCCGCTGCTCTCCCTCACGCCTTTCGGCCAGTTCCGCTGCTCTCGCTTTTTCGAACTCGTCGGCGTGCGTGGCGTGCGGGAGCAAGCCCATCCCGCAGCAAATGGCGGCAAGCAGAAGGAGAAGATCCCTCGGTCTCGGAAACATGGAGGAGATCCTCCCGTAGGCGGCTGTGTGGATGCGTGCAGGTTCTTGGGGAGGCTTACGGCGCTGCCTCCTCGTCCGTCTCCACCGGCTGGTAGATCTCGCTGCCGGACTTCTTGAACTCCTTGGCCTTCTCCTGCATGCCCTCGGTCAGCGCTTGGTCGGCGGCGATGCCCTTGCCGGCGGCGTAGTCGCGGACGTCCTGGGTGATCTTCATGGAGCAGAAGTGGGGGCCGCACATGGAGCAGAAGTGGGCGACCTTGGCGCCTTGGGCAGGCAGGGTCTCGTCGTGGAACTCCTGGGCGGTGTCGGGGTCGAGGCTCAGGTTGAACTGGTCCTCCCAGCGGAACTCGAAGCGGGCGTCGCTCAGGGCGTCGTCGCGAATCTGGGCGCCGGGATGTCCCTTGGCCAGGTCGGCGGCGTGGGCGGCGACCTTGTAGGTGATGACGCCGTCCTTGACGTCCTTCTTGTTGGGCAGGCCCAAGTGCTCCTTGGGGGTCACGTAGCAAAGCATGGCGGTGCCGTACCAGCCGATCATGGCGGCGCCGATGGCGCTGGTGATGTGGTCGTAGCCGGGTGCGATGTCGGTGGTCAGGGGGCCGAGGGTGTAGAAGGGCGCCTCGTGGCACAGCTCGAGCTGCTTGGTCATGTTCTCCTGGATCAGGTGCATGGGCACGTGGCCCGGCCCCTCGATCATCACTTGGACGTCATGCTCCCAGGCGATGCTGGTGAGCTCGCCCAGGGTGGCCAGCTCGCCCATCTGGGCCTCGTCGTTGGCGTCGGCGATGCTGCCCGGGCGCAGTCCGTCGCCCAGGGAGAAGGCCACGTCGTAGGCCTTCATGATCTCGCAGATGTCGGCGAAGCGGGTGTACAGGAAGTTCTCCTGATGGTGCGACAGGCACCACTTGGCGAGGATGGAGCCCCCGCGCGAGACGATGCCGGTCTTGCGCCTGGCCGTCAGCGGCACGTAGCGCAGCAGCACGCCGGCGTGGATGGTGAAGTAGTCGACGCCCTGCTCGGCCTGCTCGATGAGCGTATCCCGGTAGATCTCCCAGGTCAGCTCCTCGGCCTTGCCGTTGACCTTCTCCAGCGCCTGGTAGATGGGCACGGTGCCGATGGGCACCGGCGAGTTCCGCAGGATCCACTCGCGGGTCTCGTGGATGTTGTCGCCGGTGGACAGGTCCATGACCGTGTCCCCGCCCCAGCGCGTGGCCCAGATCATCTTCTCCACTTCTTCCTCGATGGAGGATGTGACCGCGGAGTTGCCGATGTTGGCGTTGATCTTCACCAGGAAGTTCCGGCCGATGATCATCGGCTCGGTTTCGGGATGGTTGACGTTGCACGGGATGATGGCGCGTCCCCGGGCCACTTCGTCGCGCACGAACTCGGGAGTGACGAACGACGGGATCGACGCGCCGAAATTGTTGCCCGCATGGTGGCTGTCGCCTTCGCCGTTGAGCGCGGCTTCGCGGCCGATGTTCTCGCGGATGGCGATGTATTCCATCTCCGGCGTGACCATGCCCTTGCGCGCGTAATGCATCTGGCTCACGTTGCCGCCGGGCTTGGCCCGCAGCACGGGCCGTTTCGCCATTTCGGGGAAGCGGTTGTCGCCGGCGCCGTTGCCGTTGGGGCGGTAGTGCGACTCGGTTTCCACCGTGTCGCCGCGGGCGGCGATCCAGTCGAGCCGCAGCGGCTTGAGCCCGCCGCGCACATCGATCTCCACCGTCGGATCGGTGTAGGGACCGGAGGTGTCGTAGACCCGCAGGCGCCGCGGTTCCGCGCCGTGCCCGTTGCCGCCATGGCCGTTGGCACCCGCGGCGCCATGGCTGATCTCGCGCATGGCGACCTGGACGCCCTGGGTCCCGGAGACATGGACCTTCCGGGAGGCGGGAAACGGATCCGTGGTGATCGCGGTATCCTGAGTGGCTGCTCCATTCTTCTTGGACATGACGGGTCTCCCTTCCGGGGCTCGCGGCGTTATCGCGCAATTCTCTCGATGCGGGTCGATACCAAGCTGTAACCTTTGACTTCTATCCCAACTCCACTCTGCCCGTCAAGGAAACCCCGCAACCGCTCCACCTGGATTCCCGCTTCCGCGGGAAGGACGATCCGTTACGTAGTTGCCTTATGAGTTTTGACACAGCCTGTTCCGCGGGAATGAGGATCCGGAGGGTCCCTGCCTCACGAGTCTTGACACAGTCTGTTCCGCGGGAAGACGATCAGCGGCTTTGGAGTCTTGGCTCGGCCGCTTCCTTGGAATGGCGTTCTGTTGCGTGGGGGTCCCCGGTGGCGACCCCCCGCGCGCTACTCCGAATCGTAGCGGATGAGCGAGAACAGCTCCTGGTCGAGCTTTTCGCGCGGGTTCAGGAAGCCGAGCTCGATGATGCAGGCGTGTTCGAACACCGTGGCGCCGAGTTGCTCGACGAGGGTGGTGGCGGCCACGGCGGTGCCCCCGGTGGCGACGAGGTCGTCCACCAGCAGCGCGTGCGTGCCGGGCGCCAGGGCGTCGCTGTGCACCTCCAGGGTGTCGGTGCCGTATTCCAGCTCGTAGGTGGTCTGCAACGTGTCGTAGGGGAGCTTGCCGGGCTTGCGGATGACGCACAGTCCCTTGCCCAGCCGGTAGGCCAGGGCCGCGCCGATGATGAAGCCGCGGGACTCCACGCCCACGATCGTGTCCACGGGCGCGTCTTCGTAGCGCTTCGCGAACAGGTCGATGGTCTTGCGGAACAGGGCGCCGTCGCTCAGCAGCGGGGTGATGTCCTTGAAGACGATGCCGGGCTTGGGGAAGTCGTGAATGTCGCGAATCGCGGCGCGGATTTCGGCGATTCCGTGGTTGTCCTGGGCGTTCATGCGGGTTTGGCTATCACAGTCACGGCAAATAGGAAAGCGGGTTCCGCGCGACGTTGTGCCTGCGAATCTCGAAGTGGAGATACGGTGTGGCTGCCCGGCCGGTGGCGCCTACTTCGGCGATGACCTGCCGTCGGTTGACCTTTTGGCCTTGCCGCACGAGGTTCTTGCGGTTGTGGGCGTAGACCGACGCGAAGCCACCGCGGTGTCGCAGGATGATGAGGTTGCCGTAGCCGCGCAACTGGTCGCTGTAGATCACCTGTCCCGCCAGCGTGGCATGCACCGGCGTGCCCGGAGGCGCGGCGATGTTGATGCCGTCGTTAAGGCTGTCGGGACGCGAATTGAACTTGCCGGTGATCCTGCCCTTGAGGGGCCAGGCGAACAGGTGCCGCGATCCCCTTGACGGCGGGCGGGCGGCGCGGGTCTTGGCGGGGGCGGACTTGCGCGCTTGCGCCTTGGGCCGAGACGTCTTGGCGCCGGGGGCCTTTGCGGGAGCGGTCTTCGCCCGCGCGGTGCTCGGCCTCGCGGGCTCCGCACGGGGGGTCGTCCTCGGCGCCGGCGCCTTGGCGCGGGCGGGCTTGGTCTTGGCCGGGACGAATTTCTTGATGGGCGTGATGATCGCCACCGGGAGCAACCGGTCGGCGCCGGGTATGAACAGCCGCCTCCCGACCTTGATGTCGCGCGCGTCGCTGATGTGGTTGATGCGCGCCAGTGTCTTGTGGTCGACGCCGTAGGCCTTGCCGATGCGAAAGAGGTTCTCGCCCTTCTTCACGGAATGGGAGATGCCGTCGCGTGCGCGCGCGGGCCCCGGCCGGCGTTCGTCGCCGGTGCGTTTGGCAGCAGCGCGCCGGCTGTCGACCCGTTCGTCGACATAGTTGCAACCCGCGGCCGCAAGGATGACGTATAGGAAAAGGAGCGAGAGAGCGCCCCGGGGGCGAACATGGGATGAGCCAGCGGAGTCGTCCACGAACATTCGTACACGAACTTCAGCTACGCAGCACTAACCCGGCCAGCCGTACTTCCCCAGAAGCTTGACGAAGCGACACTCGCCGAGGCTCGTCTCGTCGATGCCGCTGGGCGTACGGCTCGCGAACTTCAACACCTGGGATGTCTGGTCGCCGATGGGAATGATGAGCCGGCCGCCGGACGCGAGTTGCTGGGCCAGCGGCTCCGGCACGCGGGGCGCGCCCGCCGCCACCACGATGGCGTCGTAGGGGGCGTGCTCGGACCATCCGAGCGTGCCGTCGCCCACGTGGATCGCCACGTTGTAGTACCGCAGCTCGTCGAGCACGGCGCGGCCCTGTACCGCCAGCCTGCGGAGCTTCTCCACGGAGAACACGTTGGCACACAACTCCGCCAGCAGGGCGGTCTGGTACGCCGATCCCGTGCCGATCTCCAGGACACGCTCGGTGCCCTTGAGGGCGAGCGCCTGCAGCATGTAACCAACGATATAGGGCTGGGAGATGGTCTGCTTGGCGCCGATGGGCAGCGGGTCGTCGTCGTACGCCCGGTTCACCAGCGCCGGCTCCACGAACAGGTGGCGCGGCACCTTGCGCATGGCGTGGATCACGCGCGGGTCGTTGACGCCGCGATCGAGCAGTTGGGTCTGTACCATCCGCTCTCTGGCGCCCTCCAGTGCTGTGACGCTACGGTTGTTGGAACTCACGGCCATTGAGCCAATGGATTGAACTGACGTGACGGCACCGGTTGCCATGGTCCCGGTAAGAATGGTCGGGGCGACTGGATTTGAACCAGCGACCACACGCACCCCAAGCGTGTGCGCTACCAGGCTGCGCTACGCCCCGACATTGCTGCAAATTTCTTAACACTGAAGCGGCGACGGGTCAATTCGCGCGCGGCCGAAGGGGAAGCGCGCGTCGGAAAAGAGGCCGGCGGAAGGGGGGCGGCCGTCAGGAAATCATGTCGCGGAGCGAAACGAGTTCGTCCCTGATCTGGACGAGCTGCTGCCGGTGTTCCGGCTTCACCCTGGTGCGGTGGTCGTCGACCTCGTGCTTGAGCTTCTTGCGCGCGCCCTCGATGGTGTAGCCCTCGCCGTGCAGGAGCCGCTTGATCTCCAGCAGCAACTCGACGTCCTTGCGCCGGTACAGACGGTGACGGGATTTGGCCTTGGTGGGATTCAGGATATCGAACTCGGTTTCCCAATAGCGCAGCACGTACGGCTTGAGGTCCAGGAGAGTGCTGACCTCACCGATCTTGAAGTAGTGCTTGTCCGGAATCACGACGGCCATCGGACCCGATTATATCACGAATGGGTGGGGGCGTCGGGGTCGGTATCCTCGGGGGCACCGGCGTTCATGTTCTTTTTCAGCGTCTGGCTGGGTTTGAAGGTCAACACCCGGCGGCCGGCGATGGTGATCTCCTCGCCGGTCTGCGGGTTGCGGCCCTTGCGCGGCTGTTTGCCGTGGATGACGAAGTTCCCGAACCCGGAGATCTTGACCTTGTCACCCTTCTCGAGCTGGGCCTTGATGATTTCGAACGCGGCCTCGACGACGTCGGTGGCCTCCTTCTTGGAGAATCCCACCCTCTCGTAGATCCGGTTGATGATGTCCGCCTTGGTCATCCCTATCCTCTGCCGGCCCCGGGGCCGGTCAGGCGTTCAGCGCAGCGTGGCGTCGAATTCGGAACACAGCCCGCGGGTGAGGTCCTCGTGCACGACGTTGACCTCCTGGTCCGTAAGGGTTTTCTCCGCGGACCGGTAGAAGACCTTGTAGGCCAGGCTCTTCCTGTCTTCCGCGATGGGCGCGCCGGTGTATTCGTCGAAGACATCCACTCGTTCGATGAGCTGCTGATCCAGCTTATGGACCCAATCGATCACGGTCTGACTCGGAAAGTCCCGCGCCACGACGATGGCGAGGTCGCGCTCGACCGACGGGAACCGAGGGATGGGCCGAACACGAAAATCCGGTCGAGCATAGTGAACGATCGGGGCGAAGTCAAGCTCGAACAGGAAGCAGGGGGGCAGGTCCAATTCTTCGCGAACTCGCGGACTTATCTCTCCGACATGGCCCACGCGGGCGTCTTCCGCGAAGACCGTGGCGAAGCGTTCGGGGTGCAGGCTCGCGGGCGCCTCCCGGGACTCCCAGCGGGTGCCGGCGCAACCGCTCGCCTCGATCAGATCCTCGACGATCCCCTTCGCGTCGGCGAACACGAACTCCGGGCTTTCGGCATTGAGTCCGCGTCGCGGCCGGTGCCCGCGGATGAGCCCGGTCACGTTCAGCCGCTCGTTGTAGCCACCGTCGTCCCCGAGCGAGAACACCTTGCTCAGCTCGAAGATCATGGAACTCTGACTCCTGCGTTCGGCGTGGGCGTGCAGGTTCTCGATCAGCCCCGGCAGCAGGCTGAGGCGCATCTCGTCGGTTTCGTGGCGCAGGGGGTTGGCGACCCGCACGGGCCTGCCGCCCCCGTCCCACAGGCCGCCGAACGCTTCGTTCATCCGCGGCGTGCAGAAGGGCAGGGTCACAACCTCGCTCAGTCCCTCGGCGGTGAGCAGCGTGCGCGTCTTGCGCATCCAGCGCAGCAGCGGGTCGTCCGCCCCCGCGCCCATGCGCACGGCCGGCAGCGTCGCCGGAATGTTGTCGTATCCGTGGATCCGCGCCAGCTCCTCGACGATATCGGCCTCGCGCGTCAGGTCGAAGCGAAATGACGGCGCGGACACGTCCAGGGCCGCGGCCGTCGCGGCCTTGACCTCGATACCGAGAGATTCGAGGATCCCGCGGATGCGGTCCGGTGCCAGCTCCACTCCCAGGGCGCGCTGGACGCTGGCGTAACGCAGTGTGATCTCGGCCGGCGTGCGCGCGCCCGGATAGGCGTCGGCGTAGCCCGGCACCACCCGTGCCTCGCCCAGGGCTTCCCACAGCGCCACCGCCCGGTCCATGGCGTAGCGCGTCCCTCGCGGATCCACGCCGCGCTCGAAGCGATGGGACGCCTCGGTGTGCATGCCCATGCGTTTGGCCGTGCGCCGGATGGTCAGCGGATCGAAGTGGGCGCTCTCCAGCAGCACGGACTCGGTGTCGTCGGTCACCTCCGAGCCCGCCCCGCCCATGACGCCGGCCAGGGCGGCGGGCGTGTCGCCGTCGCAGATGAGCAGGTCGTCGGGATGGAGCGCGCGCTCCGAGCCGTCCAGGGTCGTGAGGGTGCGCGACGCGCCGGCGGTGCGCACCACGATCCGTCGGCTGGTAATCTGGCTGGCGTCGAAGGCGTGGAGCGGCTGGCCGGTCTCCAGCATCACGTAGTTGGTGACGTCGACGATGTGGTTGATGGAGCGGATGCCGCAGGCTTCGAGGCGGAAGCGCAGCCACGGCGGCGAAGGCGCCGGCCGCAGGCCCTCGATGAGCCGCGCCGAATAGCGCGGACACAGGTCGGCATCGACGATCTCCACCGCCACCGGCAGCTCCGCCGGGTGTTGGCGCAGATGGTCGGGAATGACCGGGGCCTTGACCCGGCCGCCGGTGAGGGCGGCGATTTCCCGGGCCATTCCCAGGATGCTCAGGCAGTCGCCGCGGTTGGGCGTCACGCCCACCTCCAGCATCCAGTCGTCCATGCCCAGGTACGCGTGCACGGGCTCGCCCTCGGGGGCGTCCGCGGGCAGTTCCATGATGCCCTGGTGGTCGTCGGAAAATCCCAGTTCCCGCTCGGAGCAGAGCATGCCCTGGGAAGGAACGCCCCGGATGGCGCGCTGCTCGATGGCCTGTCCCGACGGCAGCACCGAGCCCGCCCGCAGAAACGCGGTCTTCATGCCCGCGCGGACGTTGGGCGCGCCGCATACGACGTGCAGCGGCGTGCCGTTGTCGTGGACCGCGCACACAGACAGCCGGTCGGCGTTGGGGTGCGGCTCTACCTGCTTCACCTCGACGATGACCGCCCCGACGTCCGGCGCCAGCGGCCGCACCGCCTCCACCTCGAGTCCCGCGTGGGTGAGACGGTCGGCGACTTCGTCAGGTCCGAGGCCGCCCGCGTCCGCGGGCAACTCCAGCATCTCCATCAGCCAGTTGTAGGTCAGCTTCATGATCTTGGAACCAGGGGCCGCGGCGCGGCCGATGAGGGCTCCTACAGGGGGAACTGTCTCAGAAAACGAATGTCGTTCTGGAAGAACAGGCGGATGTCGTCCATGCCGTACTTCAGCATGGCGATGCGCTCCACTCCCATGCCGAAGGCAAAGCCCGAGTACGCCTCGGTGTCGTAGCCGACGAACTCGAAGACGTTGGGGTCGATCATGCCCGACCCCAGGATCTCCAGCCAGCCCGAGCCGCGGCAGACCCGACAGGAGTCCTGGGCGCCGCGGCACAGGATGCAGCCGATGTCGACCTCGGCGCTGGGCTCGGTGAACGGAAAGAAGCTCGGACGGAAGCGCACGCGCACGTCCCCTTCGAAAATCTCTTCCAGGAAATGGGTGAGCACGCCCTTGAGGTCCGCGAAGGTGATGTTTCGGTCCACCATGAAGCCCTCCACCTGGTGGAACACGGGCGAATGGGTGGCGTCGTCGTCGTGGCGGTAGACGGCTCCGGGCGCGATGATCTGGAGCGGCGGACGGCGCGTCTCCATGACCCGGATCTGCACCGGCGACGTGTGGGTGCGGAGCACGTGGTTCTCGGACACGAAGAAGGTGTCCTGCATGTCCCGCGCCGGGTGGTCCCGGGGAATGTTGAGGGCTTCGAAGTTGTGGTAGTCGTCCTCCACGTCCGGTCCCCGCGCGATCTCGAACCCCATGCCGGTGAAGACGTCGATGATCTCGTCGGTCACCCGGGTCAAGGGGTGAATCCGGCCCCGCTCCAGGCGGTTGCCGGGCAAGGTCACATCGAGCCGGGGTCCTCCCTCGCGCGTGCTCTCCCGCTGGCGCCGCAGCTCGGCAAGGCGCGTTTCGAGCAGGGTCTCGACTTCTCCCCTGCGCCGGTTCAGTTCGGCGCCGGCGCTCGGCCGTTCCTCGGCCGGAAGCTCCCGCAGCCCGCGCAGCAGCGCGGTCAGCTTGCCGCCCTTGCGGCCGAGGTAGTCGACGCGAATCTGCTCCACGTCCTGTTCCGACGCGCAACTCGCCACGCGACCGGTCACTTCCTCGTGGAGCCTTTCCAGGATCTCGATCATCGGCGGCACCGGGTGTCAGGCTTCAGGAGCCCTCCCCGGGTCGGTGTCGAGGGCATGCCCCCGATCGGTGTCGAGGGCAAGCCTGGCACGCTGGGCGAGCTGGTCGAACACGTGCGCGTCGGTGGCCGCGAGATCCGCCAGGATCTTCCGGTCCAGAGCCACGCCGGCGAGCTTGAGGCCGTGAATGAGGCGGCTGTAGGACAGTCCGTTGACTCGCGCGCCGGCGCTGATGCGGATGTTCCACAGGCCCCGGAACACGCGTTTGCGCACCCGCCGGTCCCGGTAGGCGTAGGCCAGTCCGCGCTCGACGGTTTCCCTGGCGGTGCGGTAGAGCCGCCGGCGCCCGCCGACGTACCCCTTCGCCAGCTTCATGATCTTCTTGCGGCGCCGGCGTGAGGCCGGTCCGCCTTTGACTCTAGGCATCGCGTGTGCTCCTTGAACGAACGTCAACCGAGGCGTCGGCGGGCAATCGCCGCCCGCGTGCGCCTCGGCTCAACAAATGGTCTGTCTGTGGATTCCGGTGTCTGCCCGTACCCGGACGGCGAGTCGCTCCTACAGATACGGAATGAGGCGCCGCATGCTCTTGGTCTCGTAGCCCGACACCGAAGCGGCCTGTCTCAGGCGGCGCTTCCGCTTGCGGCTCTTGGTGGACAGGATATGGCTCGTGAAACCACGCCGCCGCATGATCTTGCCGCTCTTGCTGACCTTGAACCGCTTGGCGGCTCCCCTGTTCGTCTTTATCTTAGGCATCCCTGGTTTCCTCGTCCCATTCCATATTCGTCTTATGCGCTCGTCTTCGGCGTCAACAGCATGGCCATGCTGCGCCCTTCGAGCTTGGGCGACACGTCCAGCTTGGCCATGTCCTGGACCTCGTCGAAGACTCCGTTGAGCATCGCCCGGCCCAGCTCCGGATGTGTGATCTCGCGGCCACGGAAGAAGACCGACACCTTGACCCGTTGTCCCCGTTCCAGGAAGCGCCGGATGTTGCGCACCTTGAACTCCAGGTCGTGTGAGTTCGTTCGCGCTCCCATCTTGACTTCCTTGACGGCGACAAAGGTGGCGTTGCGTTTCGCTTCCTGCGTCTTCTTCTTCTGCAGGTAGCGGTACTTCCCGTAGTCCATCAGGCGGCAGACCGGGGGCTGTGCGTCCGGTGCCACCTCCACCAAGTCCAGCTCCCGTTGCTCCGCGATGCCCAAGGCTTCGTGCAACGGCATGACCCCGAGCTGTGTGCTTTCGTCGTCGATGACGCGAACCTCGCGTGCCCGGATCTGCTGGTTGATTCTCGTAGGCCGCGCTATAAAGCACCTCCTGAATACAGACACCAATTCATTGGACCGCCTCCGTCTCTCGGCTCAGGTCTTCCCGGAGCCGCTCGGCAAAGGCGTCCACCGACATGGGCGGAAGATTTTCGCCGCCCCGTTTCCGCGCCGACAGCGTGCCGTTCTGCACTTCCTTGTCGCCGATGACCAGCGCGTAGGGGATCTTGGCCACCTGGGCCTCGCGGATCTTGAACCCCAGCTTCTCGTTGCGCTCATCCAGTTCCACGCGCCAACCCTCGGCCCGCAAGCGGCCGCATACGTCGGTGGCGTACGGCAACTGCTGATCCGTCACCGTGACGACGCGCGCTTGCTCCGGTGCCAGCCACAGAGGGAACGCGCCCCCGGTGTGCTCGATCAACACGGCCATGAAACGTTCGATGGAGCCGAGAATGGCCCGGTGGATCATCACGGGCCGTTCATCCGTCCCGGAGGCCGAGACGAAGCCGAGGTCGAACCGTTCCGGCATGGAGAAGTCGAGTTGGACCGTGCCGAGCTGCCAGCCGCGCTTCATCGCGTCTTTGACGACGAAGTCGATCTTCGGGCCATAGAAGGCACCGTCACCTGCGTTGATCTCATACGCTGCGTTCCGCTTCTCCAGCGATGCGGCCAGTGCCGCCTCGGCACGGTCCCAAGTCTCCAGGGCGCCCAGATACTGGTCCGGCCTGGTGGAGAGGTAGATCTCCAGATCCTGGAAGTTGAACCTATGATATACCTCGCGAAGCATGTCAAGCAGCGAGTCGATCTCTCCCTCGATCTGTGCCGGAGCGCAGAAGATGTGGGCGTCGTCCTGCGCGAAGCTGCGCACTCGCGTGAGCCCGGCGGTCACGCCCGACTTCTCGTAGCGGTGCAGCCGCCCGAAGTCCGCCAGCCGGATGGGCAGTTCGCGATACGAGCGCTTCTTCGACGCGTAGATGAACGTGTGGCTCGGACAGTTCATGGGCTTCACCCCGAATTCGCGTTCTTCGACGTGGGTGAAGTACATGTTGTCCTTGTAGTGCTCGTAGTGGCCGGAACGGTGCCACAGGCCCGCGTCGAAGATCTGCGGCGTGATCACCTCCTCGTAGCCGTAGCGCCGGTAGAGGCCGCGCATGTACTCCACCAGGGCGTTGTAGACGAAGGCGCCCTTGGGGTGAAAGAACGGACTCGCCGGCGCCGCCGGGTGGAAGCTGAAGAGGTCCAGCTCCTTGCCGAGCTTGCGGTGGTCGCGCTTGCGCGCCTCCTCCAGGAGCGCCAGGTGCTCCTTCAACTGCTTGCGGGTGGGGAACGAGGTACCGTAGATGCGCTGTAGCATCTCGTTGCGCTCGTCGCCGCGCCAGTAGGCTCCGGCCACCGAGGTGAGCTTGAAGGCCTGGATGAAGCCGGTGCGGGGCAAGTGGGGGCCGCGGCACAGGTCGACCCAGTCGCCCTGGCGGTAGAGCGACACGGTTTCGTCGGGGATGTCCGAGATGATCTCGACCTTGTAGTCCTCGCCCATGCGGCGGAACAACTCGACGGCCTCGTCCCGGGGCACTTCCTCGCGCGCGATGGACAGGTCCTGCCCGGCCAGCTCGCGCATCCGTTCCTCGATCTTCTCCAGCTCCTCGGGCGTGAACGGCTTGTCGCGCTTGAAGTCGTAGTAGAATCCGTCCTGGGTGGTGGGGCCGATGGTCACCTGGGTGCCGGGAAACAGGCTCTGCACCGCCTGGGCCATGAGATGTGCCGTGGAGTGGCGCAGCACGTCGATACCCTCGGGACTGTCGAGGGCGATCCACTCGACGTCGCAACTGTGCGCCAGGGGCCGCGCGAGGTCCACGGCCCTGCCGTCGACGCTGGCCGCGACGATGCGCCTGTCCGAGGGCATGCCGCCGACGTCGCCGGCGTGCGTGCCCGCGCTCACCTGGAGGGTTTCACCCCCCGGTACATTGATCTGAATCTTCTCCATGCCGGTGGCCTGTTCGCGGTCGTCTGGCTCGCGGAAAACGGCTGGTAAAAGCCGGTGCAGGGAGTGGACGGCCTAGTGTCGTGTCCCGTAAATACCTGGCATAATTTGCTGGTCTTTTTCGCCGTCGGCTGCGTTGCTCTTCCTCGCGTGGTGCCCGCCACTGCTTGTCATCGCGCCTTGCCGACGACGAAAAATCCTG
>Ga0209022_1002753_pt1 | contig 13667 bp, 6 predicted proteins | sample PinacodermPK_FD_187300 | JGI IMG/M metagenome (GOLD analysis project Ga0209022, IMG submission 187300) | Host-associated microbial community of the marine sponge Aplysina aerophoba from Gulf of Piran - sponge pinacoderm, lysed by proteinase... | ecosystem: Host-associated > Porifera > Sponge >...
CCGCAAATTCCTTTGTAGGGTAGGATTGTCGCTCCCTACACGGGAGCGTGGATTGAAACTTTGCACAAGGTCGGGACGAATTAGAAAAACTTGGTCGCTCCCTACACGGGAGCGTGGATTGAAACTTAATTAACGGTCTGTTTCGGGGAAGCAGCAAGAGTCGCTCCCTACACGGGAGCGTGGATTGAAACGGTTCCTTCAAGTAACGCTCTCCCAAGTACCCATCGTCGCTCCCTACACGGGAGCGTGGATTGAAACTGGATGGATCGGTGGTGCTGTTTAACGACTTTAAGTCGCTCCCTACACGGGAGCGTGGATTGAAACACAAATCGCAACAATTTGACGCGCAACTTCACGATGTCGCTCCCTACACGGGAGCGTGGATTGAAACAAAATCGAGTGACCCAGGCCCGGACCAAATCCGATGTCGCTCCCTACACGGGAGCGTGGATTGAAACAAAAAAGATGAGTCGTATCTATTGTTAATGCCATGTCGCTCCCTACACGGGAGCGTGGATTGAAACAAGAAAAGTCGGACGGAAAGAGATTGACTATATGTCGCTCCCTACACGGGAGCGTGGATTGAAACGTTTGTTAACATTCCGACATTGAGCGGGAAAGTGGTCGCTCCCTACACGGGAGCGTGGATTGAAACAATTGACGGATGCGAACGCTTATGTCATAATAAAGTCGCTCCCTACACGGGAGCGTGGATTGAAACGGCAACTCTGTTTAGCAGTTGCTTCTGGGGATGACTGTCGCTCCCTACACGGGAGCGTGGATTGAAACGACTACTGCATCACTCACCCACAAGCGACCTAAAGTCGCTCCCTACACGGGAGCGTGGATTGAAACTTGGGTTTGTGCGTCCCCCCTAGTTGCGGTCAATAGTCGCTCCCTACACGGGAGCGTGGATTGAAACCCCGACGAACTATTATTCAAGTTAGTAAAGGTAGGTCGCTCCCTACACGGGAGCGTGGATTGAAACTCGCACAAATCTTTGACCTGTCCCATGCGGTCACCGTCGCTCCCTACACGGGAGCGTGGATTGAAACAAGGTGTCTCAATGAGTCTAGCTAGCAATTTTCAGTCGCTCCCTACACGGGAGCGTGGATTGAAACTACTTGACACGATAGAACGGGATATAGTCCAAAATGTCGCTCCCTACACGGGAGCGTGGATTGAAACACATTGCTAAGCATTCTTTCATAGGACCCATCTGGTCGCTCCCTACACGGGAGCGTGGATTGAAACTGAAATCAACAAGTGATTGTCTATTGAGTGCCAAGGTCGCTCCCTACACGGGAGCGTGGATTGAAACCAAGCAATACGAAGCCAAGCTAGGGACCCACAATGTCGCTCCCTACACGGGAGCGTGGATTGAAACTCACAACCGCACACAATCACTGACTCGTCTTTAAGTCGCTCCCTACACGGGAGCGTGGATTGAAACCAAGCTGCCAAGGTTAGCAAGGAGTCATCAAGATGTCGCTCCCTACACGGGAGCGTGGATTGAAACTTTTTTGATATCTACTTGACTAAATCAACACTATGTCGCTCCCTACACGGGAGCGTGGATTGAAACAAAGTCAGTAATAGGTTCATACTGATCCCAAATTGTCGCTCCCTACACGGGAGCGTGGATTGAAACGCTTTGAAGATGGGAGTGAGATTGCAGTGCACTAGTCGCTCCCTACACGGGAGCGTGGATTGAAACCCAAACAATACGACGCAAGGGACGGGACCCACAATGTCGCTCCCTACACGGGAGCGTGGATTGAAACAGACCTGATGCTACTAATTTTGTGCGGGAATTGTGTCGCTCCCTACACGGGAGCGTGGATTGAAACAGAGATGCCAAACTCACTGAACTGCAAGAGCACTGGTCGCTCCCTACACGGGAGCGTGGATTGAAACAGAGTGGCACAGTCTTACCTAAGGCTTACAAATGTCGCTCCCTACACGGGAGCGTGGATTGAAACAAACTGAGTTTGGAGTGCTTCAATTTGACTATTGTCGCTCCCTACACGGGAGCGTGGATTGAAACTTGAGTTGGACTTGCTTATCAATATAATTCAGAGTGTCGCTCCCTACACGGGAGCGTGGATTGAAACAGAAAATGTTATCAAGACTGACTGAGACTGACTTGGTCGCTCCCTACACGGGAGCGTGGATTGAAACAATCTGAATTTGGAGTGTTGCAGTTTGATTATTGTCGCTCCCTACACGGGAGCGTGGATTGAAACTTTCGTGGACTATGCCGTCTTGTTTGTGTGTCAAGGTCGCTCCCTACACGGGAGCGTGGATTGAAACAGCTACGGCTATAAGTGTGATGGAGCATACGGCTTGTCGCTCCCTACACGGGAGCGTGGATTGAAACTATTTAGATTGTATTGTTTTAATTTTTTTGAAAGGTCGCTCCCTACACGGGAGCGTGGATTGAAACCTGCAACTCAATAAGTTTGCCATCTCTAAAAGCAGTCGCTCCCTACACGGGAGCGTGGATTGAAACCTTAACTTTAGCCATCAATCGCTCGCAAAAGTGGTCGCTCCCTACACGGGAGCGTGGATTGAAACATAGACTTTATGCACTTGCTTATGCTTGGACTCAGTCGCTCCCTACACGGGAGCGTGGATTGAAACCTGCTCGCTCGCTCCTGTAATTGGCACGAAATCAGTCGCTCCCTACACGGGAGCGTGGATTGAAACTCCAAAACCGTGAATTGGATAAACAAGCGGTAAAGTCGCTCCCTACACGGGAGCGTGGATTGAAACGTTCCGTTCGTGCTCGTGTTGATCTGATTTGAGTGTCGCTCCCTACACGGGAGCGTGGATTGAAACATACTGATTCCATATTGGTTCCACTCCGACTCTTGTCGCTCCCTACACGGGAGCGTGGATTGAAACGCCGTCGTGTTGGAGTGATTGTTGCTTGTTGTGTCGTCGCTCCCTACACGGGAGCGTGGATTGAAACATTTATGATTTGTTAATTTTAATTTTTGAAAGGAGTCGCTCCCTACACGGGAGCGTGGATTGAAACACGGCTTTGGTGAAGGCTGCCAATTTACAATTACGTCGCTCCCTACACGGGAGCGTGGATTGAAACCGCAAGCAAGATAATCAGTTTCGGACGCACTTTTGTCGCTCCCTACACGGGAGCGTGGATTGAAACATTGATAAACTCTACCAAATCATCCGCATCCGCTGTCGCTCCCTACACGGGAGCGTGGATTGAAACAAGTGACTCAGACCACGCGGCACTCGCTTCTAAAGTCGCTCCCTACACGGGAGCGTGGATTGAAACCCTAATTCCTCTTGCCCGGCTATTAAATCCCGCAGTCGCTCCCTACACGGGAGCGTGGATTGAAACCAATCACCGGACCAATGCCGGGATGCCCTCATAAGTCGCTCCCTACACGGGAGCGTGGATTGAAACTATCCACGAATAATTGTAATTCCTCAAGCATTGAGTCGCTCCCTACACGGGAGCGTGGATTGAAACGGAGTGATTTTGAAGCAGGACAGTCGTGGAGTGTAGTCGCTCCCTACACGGGAGCGTGGATTGAAACTATCTGGCATACCCCATTATGCGAGTGTTATAGCGTCGCTCCCTACACGGGAGCGTGGATTGAAACATGTGGATTTACACAATAAGAACGGAACGCAAGAAGTCGCTCCCTACACGGGAGCGTGGATTGAAACCGCCGTCCCGGGAGAGTTTATACTAATGAGCAGCGTCGCTCCCTACACGGGAGCGTGGATTGAAACAGTAGAGGATTTAATTAGTGCAAGTCGGAAAGCTGTCGCTCCCTACACGGGAGCGTGGATTGAAACTTGTTCGTGTTCGTTCACTTGTTCGGTAGTCGTAGTCGCTCCCTACACGGGAGCGTGGATTGAAACAAATGAGGAGTTTGAATTGACAGAAGCACAAGAATGTCGCTCCCTACACGGGAGCGTGGATTGAAACTTCTTCAATTAGTTGAATTTGGACAACGCATAATAGTCGCTCCCTACACGGGAGCGTGGATTGAAACTTGGCGGGAGGAAGTTAATAAACTCTCTCCTCGTGTCGCTCCCTACACGGGAGCGTGGATTGAAACATAGCCTTGGCAGTATAAGGCACACAATACAGGCGTCGCTCCCTACACGGGAGCGTGGATTGAAACATCCAGAGGAGATTATTATGGATAGACCACAAGCCGTCGCTCCCTACACGGGAGCGTGGATTGAAACTCAAGCAGGTCTTTTGGCTCAGCGGTGCTACCAGGTCGCTCCCTACACGGGAGCGTGGATTGAAACGTCCACTTGTCGCAATACGCATAATCTTCGTTCTGTCGCTCCCTACACGGGAGCGTGGATTGAAACGTTCTTGATTCCTTCCTTGTCGCTAAACTAAAAAGTCGCTCCCTACACGGGAGCGTGGATTGAAACCAATCCTTCAGAGTAATGAAGACGAAAACGGCATGTCGCTCCCTACACGGGAGCGTGGATTGAAACCGTGGGCTGGTGAATGGAGAGAAGATAATGCCTGGTCGCTCCCTACACGGGAGCGTGGATTGAAACAAACTTCCCGCCAAAGAATCCGCAAAGATATGAGGTCGCTCCCTACACGGGAGCGTGGATTGAAACTTTTCGCCCTCTACAAAAGCATCTAAAGCGTCAGGTCGCTCCCTACACGGGAGCGTGGATTGAAACTGATTGTAAAGCAAGTTAATCGTCCCCTCGGATAAGTCGCTCCCTACACGGGAGCGTGGATTGAAACTATATTACTTGCTGCGACGATAAATAACGCGGCTGTCGCTCCCTACACGGGAGCGTGGATTGAAACAACCGCAAGCTGCATGTAGGCGATTTTATCGCTTGTCGCTCCCTACACGGGAGCGTGGATTGAAACCACTGAGTTGTATGGATATCGCTACGGAACTGATGTCGCTCCCTACACGGGAGCGTGGATTGAAACTTATCCAGAGTGGAATACTTGAGGTCTTACTAATGTCGCTCCCTACACGGGAGCGTGGATTGAAACTCCTATTTTGAGTGTTAATATTAAATTGATACAAGTCGCTCCCTACACGGGAGCGTGGATTGAAACACTGATAAACTCAATCAGGCCGTTAACTGCGCTCGTCGCTCCCTACACGGGAGCGTGGATTGAAACAATGGTCTCGGGGTTGATAAGGGCTCAACAATATGTCGCTCCCTACACGGGAGCGTGGATTGAAACTACACGGGTAGCATGACTATGGATGAATATATCGCGTCGCTCCCTACACGGGAGCGTGGATTGAAACAAGGAACCGAACAAATGAGCATTGAGGTAGGAAGAGTCGCTCCCTACACGGGAGCGTGGATTGAAACATATGAATACCTTTTGACTAGTCTATTGAGCCGGAGTCGCTCCCTACACGGGAGCGTGGATTGAAACCTTGAAAGATTGCTCGTTGATATTGCTCGATAATAGTCGCTCCCTACACGGGAGCGTGGATTGAAACGTCTATCTGAAAGTAAGCGCTCGTGCTGTCAAGAGTCGCTCCCTACACGGGAGCGTGGATTGAAACTAAATAAATTAAATATTCTTAAAAGGCGTGAATTGTCGCTCCCTACACGGGAGCGTGGATTGAAACCTTCGTCCGCTAGTTGCGTTATTCTTGCTTCCTGCGTCGCTCCCTACACGGGAGCGTGGATTGAAACGCCAGTATGTGCGGGCTCAGCGTGAGACGATAGTCGCTCCCTACACGGGAGCGTGGATTGAAACCTCTCCCGTATGAAGCCAGGGAGCGAATACTCTAGTCGCTCCCTACACGGGAGCGTGGATTGAAACATATATTCCTCTATGCTCCCTGCCGCCCCGTTACGTCGCTCCCTACACGGGAGCGTGGATTGAAACTTTTAAGGGATATTAAGTCCAAGGGAGATATAGCGTCGCTCCCTACACGGGAGCGTGGATTGAAACGCCTGATTATTAAAGCCCCTGCTCGGCAGCCAGGTGTCGCTCCCTACACGGGAGCGTGGATTGAAACACTCCCGCTTTAGCCTCTGGCTCTGAAGAGGTAAAGTCGCTCCCTACACGGGAGCGTGGATTGAAACACTTTAGGACATCTGGCTTTGGCGAAATTGATATGTCGCTCCCTACACGGGAGCGTGGATTGAAACAAGTATTGCTCAGCTGCGTCAATACGCTTCGGCTGTCGCTCCCTACACGGGAGCGTGGATTGAAACATCAAACTCGCCAATCTCAAACCGCTCGGATAAGGTCGCTCCCTACACGGGAGCGTGGATTGAAACGCTATAGCCCTTACTAGTTAGTCGGTAATTTAATGTCGCTCCCTACACGGGAGCGTGGATTGAAACCACAATCCTGTTACCCGCCATAATTCAACTCCAATGTCGCTCCCTACACGGGAGCGTGGATTGAAACTTATCATCACCATCAAAATCACCTTCAATTTCAAGTCGCTCCCTACACGGGAGCGTGGATTGAAACGTACGGATAGAGTTGTGCGTATTCCAGTTTCTTATCGTCGCTCCCTACACGGGAGCGTGGATTGAAACTCAAATATCTGTTTGGAGCGGGAGGTATAATCGCGTCGCTCCCTACACGGGAGCGTGGATTGAAACCATTGGACCAGTCAATTTGTTAATTATTTCATTAGTCGCTCCCTACACGGGAGCGTGGATTGAAACTATCCGTGGTCGGTATCTGCACTCGGTTAATAATGTCGCTCCCTACACGGGAGCGTGGATTGAAACATTATTGAGGTACTGAAGAAGATGAAGCTTGACCGTCGCTCCCTACACGGGAGCGTGGATTGAAACGTATAGACCCGCCCTGGCCTTTTAAAATCCACGAGGTCGCTCCCTACACGGGAGCGTGGATTGAAACCTCAATCTCTCGATTGTATCGCAAGTTAGCCAAGATGTCGCTCCCTACACGGGAGCGTGGATTGAAACATAAGGCGTATCAGGTTGAGGGATTAGGAACTAAGTCGCTCCCTACACGGGAGCGTGGATTGAAACTAGGTGATTCTGTCATAATGTTTCTCCTATTCTGACGTCGCTCCCTACACGGGAGCGTGGATTGAAACTCCTTAATGACATTTAGGTTATTGCGGGATTGCAGTCGCTCCCTACACGGGAGCGTGGATTGAAACAAAAAACTTGAGGATTGGGAAACCGATACTGACTAGTCGCTCCCTACACGGGAGCGTGGATTGAAACAATCGCAAGAAGCCGACGCAATCAACATGGTCGAGTCGCTCCCTACACGGGAGCGTGGATTGAAACTTCCCTGACTCATCGCAGAGGTTCCGAATTTTCCGTCGCTCCCTACACGGGAGCGTGGATTGAAACAACTCGGTGCAGTGGAGCTGGCCAACCGGGATAGGTCGCTCCCTACACGGGAGCGTGGATTGAAACAACTCGGTGCAGTGGAGCTGGCCAACCGGGATAGGTCGCTCCCTACACGGGAGCGTGGATTGAAACTGTTAAGAAACTGGATTAACACACTACCGGGGCGGTCGCTCCCTACACGGGAGCGTGGATTGAAACACTCGGTGCAGTGGAGCTGGCCAACCGGGATAGGCCGTCGCTCCCTACACGGGAGCGTGGATTGAAACTATCTTGCTAAACAAACCCATCTTACCAGACCCCGTCGCTCCCTACACGGGAGCGTGGATTGAAACAAGCAGTGGGTCCACTTGTTCAGGCAAGGACAGAGTGTCGCTCCCTACACGGGAGCGTGGATTGAAACTGGAACGGCTCAACAATAATCGTGTCGGGTGAATGTCGCTCCCTACACGGGAGCGTGGATTGAAACAATAACCATACCAAGACCCAGCGGTCTTGGTAAAGTCGCTCCCTACACGGGAGCGTGGATTGAAACATGAGGGGGATTATGACTGATCAAAAAATGAATTGTCGCTCCCTACACGGGAGCGTGGATTGAAACGATGATTCGGGCTGTGGATCAGCGTGGATCAGTGGTCGCTCCCTACACGGGAGCGTGGATTGAAACTTTATTGGCTGGATTGATATCTACAATCGGCGCTGTCGCTCCCTACACGGGAGCGTGGATTGAAACTATGACTGTTAATGAACAGCTAATGAAGAAAGAGAGTCGCTCCCTACACGGGAGCGTGGATTGAAACTACGGTGGCCGAGAGGTATCGACCTGGCGAATAGTCGCTCCCTACACGGGAGCGTGGATTGAAACAACTCTGATCAACGCAAAGAGTTAGAAGAGCATGAGTCGCTCCCTACACGGGAGCGTGGATTGAAACTTCATGAGATCAAGTTCTACATTAAATACTCGATGTCGCTCCCTACACGGGAGCGTGGATTGAAACTTAGCCTGAATCATCACTTGACCAGCACTCAGATTGTCGCTCCCTACACGGGAGCGTGGATTGAAACATTGATGGTCAGGGATGGATTAAGATTGGCAATCGTCGCTCCCCACACGGGAGCGTGGATTGAAACTCTACCGGATCAACCGTCACCATAAACATAGAAGGGTCGCTCCCTACACGGGAGCGTGGATTGAAACCTGCCGACAATTCGTCCCGACTAATCGCCCGCAAAGTCGCTCCCTACACGGGAGCGTGGATTGAAACGGACAAAAGCTTGGCTTCAAGGTGTCTCAATGAGGTCGCTCCCTACACGGGAGCGTGGATTGAAACAAAATCCCTTGCTAAAATAGGTAAGAATTTAAATCGTCGCTCCCTACACGGGAGCGTGGATTGAAACAACTATGGGACGATTACTTGAATCGCAGGACGCCGTCGCTCCCTACACGGGAGCGTGGATTGAAACGTGCTCGTGTTGGAGTGATTGTTGCTTGTTGTGTGTCGCTCCCTACACGGGAGCGTGGATTGAAACATGAAGACAATGCGACTGCGTCTCAATTCCAAACCGTCGCTCCCTACACGGGAGCGTGGATTGAAACGTTGCAGATTACTTACTTGCATGGGCAGAGTTAAGTCGCTCCCTACACGGGAGCGTGGATTGAAACCTACGGCCTCCCCCTATTGTGGGTCGCTTAAAATGTCGCTCCCTACACGGGAGCGTGGATTGAAACCGCCATGATTTAGCCCCTAACCGCTAATCTAGTATGTCGCTCCCTACACGGGAGCGTGGATTGAAACCTTTGAACGTCTAATAAATTGTTCGTTCCGTGCGTAGTCGCTCCCTACACGGGAGCGTGGATTGAAACATGGCTTGGGTTGCTATCAAAGCTTATTCCGAACGGTCGCTCCCTACACGGGAGCGTGGATTGAAACTTCTTCAGCTCCCTTTTGAGTGGCAACGGTTCTAGTCGCTCCCTACACGGGAGCGTGGATTGAAACAATATTACTTGCCGCAACGATAAATAGTGCAGCGACGTCGCTCCCTACACGGGAGCGTGGATTGAAACTGGAACTCTTCAGCCGATAATCCGACCGCCGCAGAGTCGCTCCCTACACGGGAGCGTGGATTGAAACTTTCTTCTAGTAACGCTATTGCTACAGAAAACGGGGTCGCTCCCTACACGGGAGCGTGGATTGAAACTCCTTAATGACATTTAGGTTATTGCGTTATTGCAGTCGCTCCCTACACGGGAGCGTGGATTGAAACAATTTCGATTGTGATAACGGCATTAGTGATCCCTGTGTCGCTCCCTACACGGGAGCGTGGATTGAAACGCAAGCTGAGGACTTGTTCGAATCTCATCCCGATGTCGCTCCCTACACGGGAGCGTGGATTGAAACATTACAAATTCTCGAGACAATCTCATTGAGTTTTTGTCGCTCCCTACACGGGAGCGTGGATTGAAACCTACTCGGTAAGGAATACGCCAAATACAAGCAAGAGTCGCTCCCTACACGGGAGCGTGGATTGAAACCAAATAGTATTGATTGCCTCAAACAATTCAGAGAGTCGCTCCCTACACGGGAGCGTGGATTGAAACTCGCCAAATATATACTCCTCGGACGGAGCCGCCGTGTCGCTCCCTACACGGGAGCGTGGATTGAAACCAAGCCGGGTGATGCGGCATAAAGCTCACAATATGTCGCTCCCTACACGGGAGCGTGGATTGAAACAGTAATTGGCGTAAAGACAACGTGACCCTCCACAAAGTCGCTCCCTACACGGGAGCGTGGATTGAAACTATAAAGATGGTCGGAAGTTAAAGAGCATCCAGCAGTCGCTCCCTACACGGGAGCGTGGATTGAAACTTACCGACGATAGACCCCGAAGTTGCGGAAGAAGTGTCGCTCCCTACACGGGAGCGTGGATTGAAACACTCCTCCTGTGCTTTCAATCTCATGAGTGATTTGTCGCTCCCTACACGGGAGCGTGGATTGAAACTCGGAAATAACGGCAAATATATATTCCGGCCTGGGGTCGCTCCCTACACGGGAGCGTGGATTGAAACTCCATTGCTTGAATGATTGGTTCAAATACATCAGCGTCGCTCCCTACACGGGAGCGTGGATTGAAACCGTTCGTGTCGTCTTGCTCGTGTTGATCTGATTTGGTCGCTCCCTACACGGGAGCGTGGATTGAAACAATCAACAAGTCACGCACAAAATTAGTAGCATCAGGTCGCTCCCTACACGGGAGCGTGGATTGAAACATTTATTGGACATACTCGCAGTTATCCGAGTGCACGTCGCTCCCTACACGGGAGCGTGGATTGAAACGGCAAAAGCAAAGCATAATGCTTTTTTTTCGTGCGTCGCTCCCTACACGGGAGCGTGGATTGAAACAGTATGGAGTATGAAACATTACGAGTAGATAAGGTGTCGCTCCCTACACGGGAGCGTGGATTGAAACTGAGATTGTACCGCTGGACGTCTTTGTTGAGTATGTCGCTCCCTACACGGGAGCGTGGATTGAAACAAGAGTGCTCGGACGCAACTATGTGAGGAGGAATTGTCGCTCCCTACACGGGAGCGTGGATTGAAACAAGAAGGCATATATTGAGACAGGGAAGGGCTCTGGTCGCTCCCTACACGGGAGCGTGGATTGAAACATTGCTTGTTCATTCGTGGGATTGGGTGAATTTAGTCGCTCCCTACACGGGAGCGTGGATTGAAACCCTTATACCCAAGATGAATGATAAGTTTCTGAAGGTCGCTCCCTACACGGGAGCGTGGATTGAAACTCTTTTCTTTCAAAGCCTCAATGCCATAATCAAATGTCGCTCCCTACACGGGAGCGTGGATTGAAACATTGCTTGTTCATTCGTGGGATTGGGTGAATTTAGTCGCTCCCTACACGGGAGCGTGGATTGAAACCATAGTGTATCCCTCGATTGTAGCCATAGTCCAAGTCGCTCCCTACACGGGAGCGTGGATTGAAACTTGTTATTGATATGGACCCAATCGCCTTTAAGTTCGTCGCTCCCTACACGGGAGCGTGGATTGAAACTATCTCAGCCATTTTAATGACCAAGTGTTGAAACTGTCGCTCCCTACACGGGAGCGTGGATTGAAACCTTCAAATCAATATTAACACAATCAAATAGCATCGTCGCTCCCTACACGGGAGCGTGGATTGAAACAGTCAATCGACTCAACATCTTTTGGACGCTCGGAGTCGCTCCCTACACGGGAGCGTGGATTGAAACGGACGGGTCCGCAATAGTTGTGGACTGTGACTGTTGTCGCTCCCTACACGGGAGCGTGGATTGAAACACGAAATGGACGAGTTTTCTACCGAGTGGCTTGGGTCGCTCCCTACACGGGAGCGTGGATTGAAACCGTCTTGCCGTCTTGTTCGTGCCGTCTTGCCGTTGTCGCTCCCTACACGGGAGCGTGGATTGAAACTTTTATGGATTAAACAGTCCCAGTAGAGATTTAAAGTCGCTCCCTACACGGGAGCGTGGATTGAAACATCAGTTATATGAAGAGGCTGAAAGAGAGCGACTGTCGCTCCCTACACGGGAGCGTGGATTGAAACTCTTCAACCCGCAAATTCCTTTGTAGGGTAGGATTGTCGCTCCCTACACGGGAGCGTGGATTGAAACTTTGCACAAGGTCGGGACGAATTAGAAAAACTTGGTCGCTCCCTACACGGGAGCGTGGATTGAAACTTTACTTTAATGTCTTGAAAGTATCTAAAATAGTGTCGCTCCCTACACGGGAGCGTGGATTGAAACAAGTTCAAAACAAATTAATCAACCACTGCAAGGCGTCGCTCCCTACACGGGAGCGTGGATTGAAACATTGATAATATTCAACCGCACCCGCTTACCCTCAATGTCGCTCCCTACACGGGAGCGTGGATTGAAACAGACGATAGGGTGCTGCATTTAAAACAAGCGGACGTCGCTCCCTACACGGGAGCGTGGATTGAAACTCTTGCATAAAGATATGACTCAAAACATGCGATTGTCGCTCCCTACACGGGAGCGTGGATTGAAACAAAAAAGATGAGTCGTATCTATTGTTAATGCCATGTCGCTCCCTACACGGGAGCGTGGATTGAAACGCCAACAAGGGCAAGACCCCTATTTGCTAAACCGGTCGCTCCCTACACGGGAGCGTGGATTGAAACAAAAATTGGGTAGGCGTCTTGTAGTGCTTTTGTGGTCGCTCCCTACACGGGAGCGTGGATTGAAACCTTGACGATATTGGACTGCAATTTATTAAGGATTGTCGCTCCCTACACGGGAGCGTGGATTGAAACATTTGTTCAATTCAAGGCAGGATTAGAACTTAGATGTCGCTCCCTACACGGGAGCGTGGATTGAAACTGTCATATAATCGATTTGAAAGCCAATCTAGTGGGTCGCTCCCTACACGGGAGCGTGGATTGAAACTAGCGAATGCAAGTCAAGGCGCAAAAGCCGCCGTTGTCGCTCCCTACACGGGAGCGTGGATTGAAACATTGCTCGACATATTGCTTTACTCCGTTAAAGTCGTCGCTCCCTACACGGGAGCGTGGATTGAAACGCTACCGCCGATAACTTGCCTCTTCGGGCTCGTGTCGCTCCCTACACGGGAGCGTGGATTGAAACTATATTGTGGAAGGTGAGAAGGCATGTGAAAGGAGTCGCTCCCTACACGGGAGCGTGGATTGAAACAACCTTGTAGGGGAGGAGGTTAATGTCAAAATGTGTCGCTCCCTACACGGGAGCGTGGATTGAAACATTCTGCATATGACGGGATTTACACGGACGGGGTTGTCGCTCCCTACACGGGAGCGTGGATTGAAACCGTGCAAAGAATGAAATAAAGATACTACCAATTGTCGCTCCCTACACGGGAGCGTGGATTGAAACCTTTGGGACAATAAAGGAACACTATCATTTGAGGGTCGCTCCCTACACGGGAGCGTGGATTGAAACACTACCCTGGGCGAAGAACGTTGTAAATCTCGTGCGTCGCTCCCTACACGGGAGCGTGGATTGAAACCGGACTGCTGTTAAAACAAATCTTGGCCCGAGGGTCGCTCCCTACACGGGAGCGTGGATTGAAACAGTGGTTCTATTGTGGACGCTAGTGCATAATACAAAACATATAGTTCCATTTTTGAAAGAGATGTGATTTAATCAGTTAAATCGATTTATTATTTAATTCTCAATTTATAAGGAAACCCGATGATGGCCTTCAGTACCAGACAGCAGATTAACCTGACACCCGAGGAACGCACGCGCCTTGAACGGATTGCGACCCTTCCAT
>Ga0209022_1002767_pt1 | contig 13580 bp, 10 predicted proteins | sample PinacodermPK_FD_187300 | JGI IMG/M metagenome (GOLD analysis project Ga0209022, IMG submission 187300) | Host-associated microbial community of the marine sponge Aplysina aerophoba from Gulf of Piran - sponge pinacoderm, lysed by proteinase... | ecosystem: Host-associated > Porifera > Sponge >...
CAATATGGTCCGAAGCGTCGGCGAGATGCTGGCAGGCATGCCAGAAGTCCAGGGCGCGGGCGTCGGGGTCGAGCCCCTCCAGGAATGTCCAGTTGTCGATCGCGCCGTCGGCTATGGCCGCGACGCCGCGTTGCTTGGCAAGCGGCTCGAAGTATTCTTCTTTGACATTGATGGCCTCGCGAACGTCCAACCACTTCCATTCCTCTGGCAATTTCAGGCCGGCAAGAATCCATGCCTCAATCTCTTCCCAAGCATTCTCGGCAAGGAAGTTGCGATTGTTTCCGAACTCGCGTTCGATTTGATCCAGTCTCTGCCTGCGGCCCACTTTACCGTCTCGGTCCACGCACAGGATGAAGATGTCGATCATCCCGCCGTACTGTTCAACGATCTCTTTGATACGACGGCATTTCAGTGCTTCGCCAACGCCGCCAAGCAATGGGTCTTGGCAAACCTTGATTTGCGCACGCCTTAGTCCCATGTCCTCGAAAAGCCGCTTTAGCAACGGTTTCAAGATAAACTGGTCGTTGCGGAAGTCTTCGGGGATCACGAGGACTTTCATTCTGTGCCGCACTCATCGTTATCTTCAGTGAAAGAAAGCGCGTCCTCCATCCAGCCGCCGGCCAGAAGCCTCCCCAGCCCTTGAGATTTCCGCAGTTTCTTGGCGTTGGGCAACTCGGCGATCCGACGTATGATTGCGTCATTCGTATCTTCCAAGCGGCAGGTAACCGAGCTGTTTTCGAAGGTCTCGTCGCTCACTTGCGATAGCAGATCAGGCGAATGGGTCGTGGCAATCACTTGGACTCGGCCCGTCGCGGTCTGCCGTTCGATGAGATCGACCAGAAGATGAAGTCGCGACGGATGAAGGCCATTCTCGATTTCTTCGAAGAAATAAAGACCGCCCGAGTCGTTGCCGAGCAGCGCGGCAAGCATGGCGATAAAGCGCAAGGTACCGTCCGAAGCGTTATCGGCCCGATTACTTCCACCGTGTCGTTCCTTGAGAATGAGGTGGACCTTGTCCGACGGGTCCGAGGGGAATTCGAAATCAATCACATCCATTGGCGTCAGTTCATGAACCCAATCGATCAGAACCGACTTGCGAGCGGGATCGGCACAGATTTTTTGCAGGACAGTAGGAAAATTGTCGCCGCCGTCACCCAGGACCGTCTGACCCGGCGCGGCCGGTTCTCGCAAACGATCCGGTATGAAATCGAAAAAACGTGTCCGATGGAACTCGTCGATAATAGTTCTCACCTTCTCGTAGTCTGCGAAGTCGTATGCTCGGTGCAGGATCTGGTTCAATACCGGCTTAGCTCGACTAAAATTCAATTTAGGTTTGTCAAGAATTTTCTCCGAATAAACGTCCTCCGTGCCGATACTCAAGCGCTCCGACACAATCGAAGGTCCACCGCCGCTTAACGACTCGGGACGAGCTTGGATATGGAATTTGGCATCGCTTATACCGCAGAGGGTCGGGCGCATCTTGATGTCCAACGCGAACTGGCCGAGATTCCCGGTTGATGCAGCGGCATTGAACCTAACGATTCCGCTCGGCGATCCCCGGATCGGTTCCCAGTCGGCCCAGCGCTTCCCGCCGAAAATCTCTGCGAGCGTGTAACCGCGGCCGATGCCGTGGAGGAAGCGGAAGGCGTCGCGGATGTTGCTCTTGCCGCTGGCGTTGGCTCCGACGATCAGGGTGAACGAGCCGACTAGCAGCGTTTCGTCGGCGAAGTTCTTGAAGTCCTTGAGGCGGAGCGAAGTGATCATGTCTTGGTCTCCAAGCCTAAAGTCGTCTGACGCCAGGGGCAAGGCCAGCGCGGGCAGTGAGGCGGTTGGAAGGGGATTCGTGGAACGCTTGCTTCTTCGACCTTGCTTGGACAGGATCGTTAAGAGCTTGGAACATCTGGGCGAACAGTGAGTGGCGCCCGAGAAAGTGGTTGTCGAAGTAGCCGGTCCCCCGGGCCTCATCGCCGCAGTGACAGTTGTGCATAAGCCTGTGTGCCCGGTCGATCAACAGCACGGGCCCGCCTCCCGGTTCGTCGCGGACGAGCCGAATCGCCTCCTGCGGAATCGTGCTGCCGCTCGCAAACGGGTCCAGAACTCCGCTGTAACGGCTGTCGTAAGCATCGCGGATCTTTTCCTTAAAATTATTTATTTCGAAAACTGAAAGATCAAGATAACGCTACGCGGGCGGCCGACGGTCCGATTTTTAACTGCGATCTGATTATGTGATTGCCCAAGCCGCCATTTAACTTAGGAACCTGACTAAGCTAGGTTACTGGCCCCGGATTAAACAGGGCGAGTTGATTGCGAAGTCCCAGCCGCTCGGCGCAGGTTCTTTCACCGCTGGCGACCGCCAGTATCTTGTCGAACATCGACCGGCCCATGCTTTCAATCGTTTCTCCGGCGGAAACGATCCGACCGGCGTCCATGTCCATCAAATCATGCCAGCGCGTCGCGAGTTCGCTGCGGGATGCAACTTTGATAACCGGGACTTCCGCTAGCCCGTAAGGCGTGCCTCGACCCGTTGTAAAGACATGAACATTCATGCCTGCCGCGAGCTGAAGAGTGCCGCAAATAAAATCCGACGCCGGAGTCGCGGCGAACAGCAGGCCGTTTCCCTTTGCGCGTTCCCCGGGCGGGATAACGCCGTTAACGGGCATGGATCCGGACTTTATGATCGATCCCATCGCTTTTTCGACGATGTTCGACAATCCGCCCCTTTTATTGCCGGGCGTTGTATTGGCGCTGCGATCGGTCTGGCCGAGAGACAGGTAGCGATCATACCATTCCATCTGACGTAGCAGTTCCTCGGCGATTCCAGGCGATGCGGCGCGCCGAACGAGCTGATCGATTCCGTCGCGTACTTCGGTAACTTCTGAAAAAATCACCGTGCCCCCCGCCCGGACGACAAGGTCGGCGGCGCGGCCGAGCGCCGGATTGGCCGTTACCCCCGAAAGGGCGTCGCTGCCGCCGCACTGAAGGCCGACGACAAGGTCTGAGGCCGGGCAATTCTGTCGCCGCCGATTGTCGAGCTGGACTAGCTGCCGCTCGGCGGTTCGGAGGATTGAACTGATCATCGCCTCGAAGCCGATGTGGGTTTCGTCTTGCAGCGTGACTAGGCTGGCGGCGCCCAGGGAATCCGATTTTTCGGCCGATGCGCCGAAAGCTTCGGGAAAAAGCCGCGATGGCTGAAGCTTTTCGCAGCCTAGGCTCACCACCATGGTCGAACCCGCGAAATTCGGGTTGCGCGCAATGTTGCGCAGCGTGCGGATCGGAATTTCCGCCCCCGGGGCATCGATTGCGACGCCGCAGCCGTAAGTGTGGTCGAGCGCGATAACGTCGTCGACATGGGGAAAGCGCGGAAGCAATTCGCGACGAATGCGCTCGACCGCGTGGCCGACGATTCCCGAGACGCATTGCACGGTGTTCGTAATCGCTAAGATATTTCTAGTACCGACGCTCCCGTCTTCGTTTCGAAAGCCTTGGAACGCATATCCGGCCAGCGGCTCGACGTTCGTCGGCGCTTGGGCGGCGGTCGGCGGGCCCTTGAGCTCTGAAGCCGGCGGAATTTGAATATTGAAATCATGGATCCAGCCTCCGGCGGGAATAGCCTCGGCGGCGTAGCCGATAACGGCGCCGTAGCGCCTTACGGGATCGCCGGCTGAAAGCGGCGCAAGTGCAACCTTATGGGCCTGCGGAACTGGTTGCCGAAGTGTCAGGCCATCAACGGTCGCCCCCTTTTCCAAACCGCCGTCATTGCCGACAACGGCGACATTGTCGGCAGGATTAATGCAGATAAGAAGCGCCGGCTCCGTCATGGGTCTGTCTCTATTGATTCATGGCTAGGCATGGAGTCCAGTCAACGGACCCAGGATAGTCCCGAGCCGGGCCGCAGCCGGAGCGGGATAATCGATACCGCTGCGCTTGGCAGCCTGCCGGCAATCGGTTGAAGTCCGGGAATGCGGGGCCGCAGTCGAATTCGCGGGATTCGATGCGAATTCTGCGAACGATTATTCGTTTGCAACGGATTGCCGAGACCTGGCCGCCTATCGGCGAGTCGCGATTCTTCGCAGGGCAAGCCCTGTCCCGGGAAGCCGGTCAGCCGCGCCGCGCGACTGTTTTGCAGCCCCGAACGGCGCGGGCGGGCCGGAAGCCCGCCCGCGCAATTAGGCCTTCTCGCCGCTATGTGTTCTGAATTATCTCCAGAAGCTCGGCGCCGTGCTTGGCGATGAAATCTTCATAGACCGGTCCCATGCGCTCGCGGAACGCGGCGACATCGGCTTCGTTGATCATCATGCCTTTTGCCTCCAGCTCTTCGAGAGCGGCTGCGCCGACCTCTCCGGTCAATTGAATTTCGTAATCCTGCAGCGCGGCGGCTTCCTCCATCATTACGGCCTGCTGTCCCTCCGAAAGTTCATTCCACGTGCCCAGGCTGATCGCGACGATCCCCGGCGGGCGGAAATGCTGAGTCATCGAAAAATAGCCGCTAACCTCGTAGAATTTGTCGTTCAGCACGTTGCCGGCAGCGTTTTCGCCGCCGTCCAGCACGCCCTGCTCCAAAGCGGTGTAGAGCTCGCTATAGGACATCGGGGTCGCCGATCCGCCCATCGCATTCAGCGTGTTCACCATGAGCGGGCTTTCCATCACGCGGATCTTCAAGCCGTCCATGTCTTCGGGCGTGACCACCGGGCGCACCTTGTTGAACACGTTGCGATAGCCGTTGTCGAACCAGGCGAGAATCTTCAGCCCGCGCTGTTCGGCCAAGTCACTGAATTTGCCGCCGATCGGCCCCGAAACCACGTTTTTGAAATGTTCCGTATCGCGAATCAGATAGGGCAGGCTAAATAGGTCGAACTCGGGAATGAAGCCGCTGACAGGCGCCGTGGACACCTGAGCCATCTGGATGCTGCCCAGCATCATGCCTTCGATATAGTCTCGCTCGCCGCCAAGCTGCGCGCCGTCGAGAACTTCGATGTTCAGACCGACATCGTTCGCCGCTACGCGGTCGGCGAACCAGCGCAAGGCTACGTTGTGGTGGTGAGCCGGGCCCGTGACCGACGCTACTCGAATGGTCATGTCGGCGCCGAGCGCAGGCTGCGCCAGCGTCGCCATCGACAGGGCGACGGCCGTTCCGGCGCCCGTTAGTAAGGTTCTCCTGATCATCTTCGATTTCCTTTCGTTTTGAGAACAGTTCTACCGCTTATTCTCCGGCGCGAGCGCCGGTCGTCTCCTCCCCAACGCGGGTCGGAATTCCTTGGCGCGGCCAATCAGCGCTGAACCGCGAAATCATCCGGCTCTTCAAGAACCAGCTTGTTCAGCGGCCGAACGCCGTCGTCGGCGACCGCGACCACAACTTCGATTCGATAGCCGCCGCCGACCAGATCGTGCAGGTCGAGCTTGACGGCAAGAGTCATTCTCGCCTCTAGCACGAAATCACTGTCGGAGCTGAGGTTCGGCGGCTCAACAACGTCAAGTCCGACGGCGTGGCCTACGCCGCGCAGGCCCTTGGCATAGGGCGTGAAATGCGCCGCAAGTCCCGCGGGCTCGAGTTCGGACAGAAGCGTGTCAAAAATAGACCGAGCCGTGCAGCCCGGGCGAATCTCCGTGATCACTTTTTTCAGGGCCTTGTGGCCGGCGACAAGCGCGCGCTCCTGCTCGGGATCGGCGCCGGGCATCAGAATGGTGATGCCCCCGTCGTTGCAATAATTTTCGAACGCGGGATTAAAGTCCAGCATGACGAAATCGCCGGGTTCGATCTTGCGGTCCGTAGCGCGCCATGCGGGGTACTTGGTGTTGGGGCCGGACATGACAACGGTGGCCGAGCCAATATCGGCATTGAGATTGCGCGCGATGCTTTCGGCGACCCCGGCCACCTGGATTTCGGTCATGCCGACCTTTATCAGCTTAACGGCCTGGCGCAGCACCTCGTCATTGATCTCGGCGGCGCGCTCCATCAGAGCGATTTCGGATTCGGATTTTATCTTTCTCAGATCCAGCATGATATCGTCGCGAGAATCGAACCGCGCCATGGGCGCGGCTTCGGAAACCTGCTCGTAAATCTCGAATGGCAGAATGTTTTTGCCGATCAGGCCGATCTTGCTATTGCGCCCGGCGATCGGCGCGAAGATTTCCGGCAGGTCCGTATATGGCCGGTGAATGCCGCGAATGTCCTCGATCCAGCACTGATCCTTCGCCGCATAGGCGTTCAGGCGCCCCAGGAGGACGACCGGCTCCCGGTCCCCGATTAGGATGACCAGCTGAGGGGACTCCTCGATAACGTTGATCGGCTTATAGTTCGTGATATAGGACGCATGGCCCGTACGGTATTCGTCCGAGTAGACTACGAGCGCATCGTAGCCTTCGGAGCGCATCCGGCGCCTAAGGTTTTCGGTCCTTTGCTTTAGTTCTGCAACGGTAATTTTCACGTCGGGGCACCTCTGCGTTTTTAGCTTCCTACCGGCTGGCAAGGTTGGGAATTGTCATGATGAGGCCGGGGAACAAGGCCACGGCGATCAGGACGGCAATGAGCACTGCGCAGAAAGGCACCAGGGCCCGAAAAGCCTGAGAGATGGTGAGGCCGGCTATGGCGCAGCAGATGTAGGTGAGAATGCCGACAGGCGGGGTCACCGACCCGATTACGACCGCCATGACCAGCACCACGCCGAAATAGACCGGATCGATTCCGAGACCTTTCACGACAGGCAGCAGCACCGGCGTGAATATGATCAGTATCGGAATTCCTTCGATAAATAGTCCAAGGATCAGTATGAAGCCCAGGATGAGCAGAACGGCGATTGTCGGGTCCGTCGAAATGCCGCCGAGAAAGCCGAGCACGGTCTTGCCGAATCCCGCCCAGGCCAGCAGCCAGGCGAAGGACGTCGCCATGGCAATCAGAAACATGGCCGCCGCCGTCGTCACCGCCGCATTTACGAGAAGCTCCCTGACGAGCCTGAATGTGAGCGTTCGATATACGAATGTACCGACAAGGGTCGCATAGGCCACGGCCACAACGCCTGCTTCCGTCGCAGTGAATACTCCGGAAAAGATCCCGCCCAGGATGATGACGGGCATGGCTAGAGCCCAGAGCGCATCCCGGAATGCGGGAATGACCGGGGGAAGCTCGGATCGCCGCGGCGCGGGATAGTTCCTTTTCGTCGCCACGTAGTAGGCCATCAGCATCAGGCCGAGCGCAACCATCAATCCAGGAACGAAACCGCCCAGAAAGAGCTGCGCGATGGAGACGTTGGCGATAGAGCCGTAGATCACCATCATGATGCTTGGAGGTATGATTGGCCCCATCGCGCTTGCCGAAGCGTTGACGGCCACGGCGTAGTCGGCGTCGAAGCCGTTTTTTTTCATCGCCGGGATCATCATGGATCCGAGAGCCGACGCATCGGCGGTCGCCGAGCCGGAGATGCCCGAAAAGAACATGTTCGATACGATCGTTACATGGGCCAGGCCGCCGCGAATATGCCCGACAAGAGATCGCGAGAAAGCCACAATGCGCTCCGTGATCCCGCAGGCGTTCATGAGCTCGCCCGCAATGATAAAGAACGGGATCGCGAGGAGCGTGAAAGAATCCACGCCCACGAATGCGCGCGTAACGATGCTGTTCAGCGGCAGCGTGCCGTCGAGCGCGAGCGTCAGAGCCGCCGCGATGCCGAGCGCGAAGGCGATCGGGATATTGATCAGCAAGAGCGCGAAGAAGGTGATGAAAAGGATCGCCAGCATCGACTCGCCCGCGCCTAACGATTTCTGCTTGCGAGGAGGATGGCAACGATGCGCTCAACGCAGATTAGCACTATCAGGCACATGGATATGGGAATTGCGATGTAGATCCACGACATCTGCACGCCCATGGCCGGCGAGCGCTGAAGCATGTTCATATTGATGACCGGATAGCTCGCGTAGACGACGGCGGCCGCGAAGCACGCGATCAACGCATTCGAAAGCGCCTCGAGGCCGGGTCTGAACCTGTCAGGAAGCAAGTTGACGAACAGGTCGACGCCTAGGTGAATCCCTCGCGAAAGGCCAATCGCCCCGCCCAGAAAGACGATCCAGACGAAGCAATATCGCGCCAGTTCCTCCGACCAGGGGAGCGGCGCCGCGATGACGTATCTGAATACGACCTGAGCGAGCGTAACCACGACCATCAATACGGAGATCGCGAAGACGGAGAAGGCGGCCGCATTCAAAAGAGCCGACAGAATCATCGACTTCCGCCCGACCTCCGACTGCGACATTCTTCCTCCCGGACCATGCCCCGAAACTAGAAATCGATTTTATTTTGGCGCGTCAATTCTGTCAACACTTTTCTTTTCTAGAGTATAAATATCTGATAAAGTGCGGTTTGTTGAGGCAAGAGCTTGCGGGAATGATGCCTGAATCAAGAAATCGATTTCAAGATGATCCATCGCGGGTTCGCATAACGGACGTTGCCAAACTTGCCGGCTGCGCGCCGGCGACGATATCGCGCGCAATCAACAATCCGGAGAAGGTATCCCCCGAAAAGCGTTCCCGGATCGAAAGCGCGATGCTCGAACTCGGCTATGTGCGCAACCACGCCGCGCGCGCGCTGCGCTCCCAGCGCTCCAACATGGTCGGCGTTCTGATCCCGACACTGGACTATGCGCTTTACGCTCGTCTGGTCGGCGCCGCCAATGCCCGGTTCTCGGAGGCGGGAATTTCCACCCTGATCGCGACTTTCGGCTATGATCTGGACGCGGAATTGAAAGAGGCGAGATTGCTTCTCGAACGCGGAGCCGAGGCGCTGATCCTTGTCGGCGACCGGCATCGGCCAAGTCTCTACGAGCTTTTGGACCAGTACGAAGTTCCCTTTGTCAATACATACGTCTTCAACTCCAAGAGCGCCTATCCGACCGTGGGATTCGACAATTCATCGGCGGCGGCGAAGGCCGCTCAGCACCTGGTGCATCTGGGGCACCGGAGAATTTGCGTCATTTCCGGGATCATCAGGGACAATGATCGAACGACAAGACGGCTCGAAGGGATTCGAGGGGAACTGCGGAAACACGGCATCGATTTGCCGGATTCCATGGTCGCGGAAAGTCCGTATTCCATTGCGAGCGGCAGAAGAGCCTGCGCGCTGCTTCTATCGCGCGACGGCGCGCAGCCAACCGCCATTATTTGCGGAAACGACGTTCTCGCTCTGGGCGCCCTCATAGAATGCACCGCGAAGGGGATGGAAATCCCGGGCGATATTTCCGTCGTCGGCTTCGACAATCTCGAATATGCGATGCATTCAAACCCGCCTCTCACGACCATCGACGTTCCGGCGGAAGAGATGGGGGCCGACGCCGCGGACTACATTCTCGGCAAATTGAGCGGAAGCGAAGTGGCAACGCACGTTTCGGTCGAAGTTCAGCTCATACTCCGAAACTCGTCCGCCCCGCCGAAGCGCGCGGGCGCGCATTCCGACTCGGATGTGTAGCGGACCGTCCGGCTATCAGGGCATTCGCGGGTCCGCGGCGTCTGTTCTTCGTCGCATCTCCGGCTAATCCGCCGAGTTTCGAAACGCGGCGTCAAGTACGCGCACCGCGCCACTGCGCCGCCTTCGCCCTAACAGCCGTCTCGCGCCTGTTCGCCACCCGCTTCGGACCGATATCAATCGCGGCGAAGGCGGCGGCTCCGACATATGCGCCAACCAAAATACGGACTGCGCCGGCGACCGATCGGGCGCGCGCGGCTATTCCGGCAACGGAAATCGACTCTTCGGTCGCGAGGTCGAGGCGGCGCCTTCCGAGCATGGCGCATTTGTCGCCGAATCGGCTGCGCGGACCGCGGTCGGCGCGTCCGATCGTAACCGCAAATCGAAAAAGCCGAGATTCTAAGTGAATAGAGCGCGCCGCCGTCCGGAGTTGAACGCCTCGGAGAAGCAACCGGATTCTTGCCGAAGCTCCAGTATCCGAGTCCTTGTCCTATTTGGAAATTTCCTTAGCCGGATGCCGTTGCCCGAACGGGTCGGCGGCACCGAACGGCATTGATTTATCGACCTGGGGAATGCCCGCGCCCGCATTCCAGGCTCGCCGATAATTCGGCTGGATTGCCGAACTCAAGTGGCCGCGGCGCGCGTCAGCGACAGCCGCGCCGTTTCAAGGTGCTCCTTCATGATGTTCGCCGCCAGTTCAGGGTCGCGCTTTCGGATTGCATCGACGATCCGCCTGTGCTGCGAATTGTACTGAACGATGATCGGCGGTTCTAGGGTCAAGCGCCGCATGCGCATCCATTCGTCCTGGATGCGCACTCTATCGATTTGGCGCGCCATCCAGAGCAGCAACTGGTTGCCGGTGGTTTCGACCAGCCGGGCATGGAATTCGGCATCCAGATCGGAAAAGCTGATCCAGTCGTTGACCTCCGCTTCCATCGATTCAAGCAGGACTTCCAAGTCCTCGAAATCCGCTCGTCGCGCATTGAGCACGGCGAGGCGGCAAATGTGCGGCTCCAGCGCGAATCGAGCGTCGATAAGCTCAAGCGGTCGAATTGATTCAAAAGGCAGATCCGTGAACTCCGCGCGCTTGCAAGGGGTTACGAACGATCCGCTGCTTCTTCGAATTTCGACAAGGTTTTCTTTCGAGAGCTTTGCCAGCGCATCGCGCACGGTGCCGCGGGACACGCCGAATCGAGCGGCAAGCTCCCGTTCCGGCGGAAGCCGGTCGAACTCGTTCCAAGTATTGTCGGAAATCTCGCTTCGCAGGACGGAAGCGATTTCAGAAGATCCAGTGCGCCGAATTGGCGAATCAGTCATAGCCGCCTCCATCGTAGAATACCAATAATAGACCAAATCGGCGAAAATTGCAAAAATGGCAAAGATTTGGCCTATTCCGATTGCGAGCTTGGTTGGTTTCGGTTAAATCCCAGTCGATTCGATTCGCGAGAGCTGAATGTTCGGGTTCAGCGCGCGCCGGCCATTGCTACGGGCGGCGCGCCCGGCCGCCGGGATGCGAAATGGTTTCGTCGAGTGCGCAGTCTCGCCTCCGCTTGCGTCCCATCGGGGTCGCCGGCGCCCAGAATCACGCGCGTGCCAATAGCGTCCGCTTTAGTGCGCCTGAAGTTGCGAAGGAAGAAAAAATGACCGAAACGGATATTGAAAAGTTCGTCAATGCACCGGGAAGGGACGAACTCGTAAAGGAAGTCCGGGAAAAAATCGACAGGCTCGGCATCGAGTACCTCTATTTGCAGTTCGTGTCGATAACCGGAAAAATCATGGGCAAGGGCATTCCGTCCGACCATTGGGAGTCGGTGGCTTCCAAGGGGTTCCAGCTTGTGTACGGCGCGACCGTGAACCTCTTCACGAACCGCAGAGGCGACTATCTCGGCTACGGGCCCGAATCCGCGGAGCTGGTTGGGATCCCGGAGCCGGAGACGATGGTGCAGCTGCCTTGGGATAATCGCATCGCGCGGTTCTACTGCACGCTGTTCCGAAACCGCGAGGAACGAGAGGACCCCGGAGCGTTTCTAACCGCGGACTGCCGCGGAAACCTGCGCCGTCTCCACGACGAATTCAAGGGCAAGCACGGCGGCCTGCATCTGCGCATGGGAACCGAGCCGGAAATGATGTGGCTGAAGCGCGACGCCGACGGCAAGCCGGCGGGCGGCTTTTCCAAGCCGTTCTGCTATCACATCGACCAGTTCGAAAGCCTGCGGCCCGTATATATGAAGGTCATAGAATACTCCCGCCGCATGGGGCTGGACATGATCCAGGGAGACCACGAGGACGCTCCGGGCCAGCTCGAGCTGAACTGGATGTTCGACGAGGTGCTGCGCAATGCCGACAGGCTGACGACCTATCGCCAAATCTGCGCGCAGGTCGCGCGCGAATTCAACCTGATCGCCTGCTTCATGTCGAAGCCGTTCGTCGGCGTTTCGGCTTCGGGCTGCCACCACAATCTTTCGCTGTGGCACGGCGGCGAGGAGACCTTCCGAAGGACTGGCAACGATGCCGGCAATCTGCCCGGCATGGAGCAAAACTTCATGTATTTGACCGGAGGCGAGAATACCTTCATGCCGGACGGCGACGACCCGCAATTGCCGGGCAAGACCGGCTTGATGACAATCGGCGGAATTGTCGCCCACCTCAGGGCGCTGACGGCCGTGGGGTCGTCCACGGTCAATTCCTACCGCCGCCTCTGGGACACCGGATTCTGGGCGCCGGTCTTTGCCGACTGGGGTTTTCAGAACAGGACGACGGGCTTGCGCGTTTCGGCGCCCGGCCGTTTCGAATACCGCTCGGTGGATTCGATGGTCAACCCGTACCTGATGGGCTCGGTGATTCTGGCCGCGGCGGACGACGGCATCGAAAACGAACTCGATCCCGGCCCTCCCGAAGAGCGCAATATCTACGAGGCGATCGAAGCCGGCAAGGAAGTCAAGCGCCTGCCGATGTCGCTCGGCGAAGCGCTGGACGCTCTGAAGGCCGACGAAGTGATTCAGCGCGGGATGCCGGGCGAAATGTTCCGCCTCTTCCACGAGTACAAAACCGACGAGTGGGAGCGGTTCATGCACACGGTAACGGACTGGGACGTCGACACCTATCTGGACTGCCTGCCGTAGAATTCTTTCGGGGCGGCGACGGCGCCGCCGCATGTCCGCCCCGGATCGACCTAATTGAAAACAGAAAGGCTGAAGCAATGTGCGGAATAGCGGGATTGATCCATCGCGGAAAATCTTCCGGCGTCGGCTCGGAGATGACTGCGATGTTGCAGGCGCTCAGGCATCGGGGCCCTGATTCCACCGGCTACGCGGTCTACGGAGAAGCCAGTCCGGGCGATTTCATCATGAGGTTCAAGGTCGCGGAACAGGAGGACATGGGCCGAGGGCACGGGATTCACGGGCTGATAGAGGAGCGCATTGAAAGGGTCGACGGCATACTCGAGGAGCATGGCGCGTTGGTCAAGGACCGGGCCAGGGCTACCCAATACGCTTTGAGGTACATCCTGTCCCACGACGGCGATACCGAGGACATGGCCCGACATATCGAAGAAACCGACGGGGTCGAGATTCTTTCTCTCGGCAAGGGGCTGGAACTGATCAAGGATCTCGGCGATGCCGAAACGGTGGCCGATGCCTACGGTCTCGGCGGCTTCGTCGGAACTCACGCGATCGGCCACACCAGGATGGCGACCGAATCCGATGTCGATATCAGATCGGCGCACCCGTACTGGGCGTTTCCGTACAACGACATATCGGTCGTGCATAACGGCCAGATCACGAACTACTGGCTCATGCGGCGGGAGATGGAGCGGAAGGGGCACCGGTTCATGTCGAACTGCGATTCGGAATTGCTGGCGGTCTATACGGCGCACAATCTCGCAAACGGCGTGGAGCTGAAAGACAGCCTGCGTCGCTCGGTGGAGGAAATCGACGGCGTGTTTACGTACCTTGTCGCGACGGAGAATCAGCTTGGAATGGCCAAGGACACGATGGCCGCCAAGCCACTGGTGCTCTACGAAAGCGACGATTTGATCGCCATGGCGTCGGAGGAAGTTTCCATCCGGTCGATCCTGCCGCAGGAAATAGATACCTGGGATCCCTACGACGAGGAGGTGCGGGTATGGCAAGCG
>Ga0209022_1002768_pt1 | contig 13574 bp, 14 predicted proteins | sample PinacodermPK_FD_187300 | JGI IMG/M metagenome (GOLD analysis project Ga0209022, IMG submission 187300) | Host-associated microbial community of the marine sponge Aplysina aerophoba from Gulf of Piran - sponge pinacoderm, lysed by proteinase... | ecosystem: Host-associated > Porifera > Sponge >...
GCGTGCAGGATCCAGTCGCTGTGCAGCGAGATCTGTCCGGCCCGCATTTCCAGGGCGACGGGCGCGTCGCCGTAGTCGGTGGCATTGTCGGCGGTCTGGTACAGCACGTTGTTCTCCGCCGCGGTGCTGTCGCGGAAGGTGAGTTGGGCGTGGTGGTGCGAGCCACCGATGACCTGCATGGTGGAGTTGTCGACGTCGACGATCGCCGGCCAGGCCGAGACCACCCGGCTGGACGTGAGCGGCCAGGAGGCGTCCTGGTGCCGGCTGACCGCGCTGTGTGTCTGAAAGCCCTGCTCTGAGTTCGGTGACGCGCGACTCTGAACAGAGACAAGCGGTCGAAGACGACTTGGAAGGCCAGACACGCGAAGTGGGGTGACGAGGTGAACGGATCCGACGACGAACTCTCGAACGAGGAACACATCCGGATCGCGACCGAGATGTACGAGCGATGGCGGCAGGGGGAGCCGAAGTCGCGACTCGAGATCGAGTACTGGGGCAACGCCACCGCTCACGGCAAGAAGTTCACGGGGTACGTCAAGAGGTGGCTGGACGTCGAGACCGAGAGCAAGTCACATCAGAGTGCGCGGATCGAGGAGTTGGAGGCGATCATCCGCGCCCGGGGCATCTCGCCGACTTCTTCCTGAAGCTGCGGAACCAGATCGCGCATCGCTACCTGCCGGCGCTCGACACGGAGATCGTCGGCGAGGCACAGGCGATGCTGCTCAACTTCGAGGAAGTCCTTCTCGCCGAGTTCGGCAAGGAGGCCACGCTCGGGGAGCAGTTGGCGGTGCCGCTGCAGTTGAGCGGCTTCAGGAGCGACGGCTCGTTGGCATCGCTCCGCAAGGCGCAGGCACATCTACCGGTGAATGTGTCGGACTTTCTTGCTCAGCACCGAGCAGATGTGGACGACGAGGTGTTGGCCGATCCGAGGTACTGCCTCCGGATCTTCTTCGTGCCCGTCACGGCAAACCGGGAGCGATCAGCCGACGCTGTTGTTCTGTTCGTGCCTCCTGGTACGGCCACTCCCGAACTGCAGGCCGAGCTCGCGAAGTTGGGGGTGGTCACGAAGCGGAAGATCACGCCCGTGGCGTCAGCCGATCTGTTCAAACCGAAGGAGGTCGTCAACCTCGTGGCCGAGCGCTTGCCGCATCGATTCACGATGAACACGCACACTGCGTGCTGGCGGCACTTCGGCGTGCGTCCGCCCCAAGGCTCGTCGGAGCCGGAGGCGACGGATCAGCGGTACTGCCGCTGGGATCGGCTGTCGAATGGGTATGGGTACACCGAAGCCTGGGTGGAGAAGCTCGTGCGGGACCTGAGCAACCCAGAGACGTACGAGGACGTCGTCGGCATTGCGCCAACCCGCCGGTGAGGTGCGCCCGAGGCGCGAGGGCGGAATTGTCAGCGGCCCTCCGGGTAGCGGCTCCGAGATCGGTGGGTGCTATTCTGCACGTTTATCCCTGATTGCGTTCGATTGCGACGAAATCAGGGGTGATCTTGTAGAATCGGGCACGGAGGGCACCCATGCTTCTACGATTCGAAGTCTCCAACCACCGCTCGATCCTCGATCCGGTTGAGTTGTCGATGATCGCCGTCGACGAGGATCGCGCCGCCACGCGGGGGTTCGAGCATCTCTCGGAGCGAGCGCTGACCGTCGCCGGGATCTACGGCCCCAACGCTTCGGGCAAGTCCAGTGTCCTGGAGGCCCTTGCCTGGTTGTCGTTCGCCGTAGGTACTTCTCTGCGCAGGTGGTCAGACATCGTGCCGCGCTGCCCGCACCAGTTCGGCGATGGCCCAAACATGCCCTCAACCTTCGAGGTGGACTTCGAGGTCGGCGGTGTCCGCCACGGCTACCGGCTGGAAGTCGTCTACAAGGGCGTGTTGTACGAGAGTCTGTACAGCTACCCAGAACGAAGACGACGGACGCTCTTTGAACGCGAAGGTGACGACATCAGCTTCCGTCGGGGACTCACCGGAGTCGGGGGGATCCAGCAGTTGTTGACGCCCACGACGTTGGCGCTCTCGGCCGCCATACGCCTGGGTAGCCCCGTGATCGGTGCCGCTGGCAATGCCCTGTCGTGGATGAACGCTCTCGGACCGAGGACGCAGGGCGCAACGCTCTTCCTGCCGCCTGAACATGACGTGTTGACCGAAGTGCTCATGGGACAACTCGAGGATTGCACGACGGAATCCGGTCTCGATCCCGACACCCGGCGTGCGTACGTGGAGTTGTTGCGCTTTGCCGACCCCGAAATCGACGACGTGGTAATCCTCACCGACGACGATCCCGAACCGTCGGATCCACGACGCCGGTTGCGTTTCGTGCGGAACGATGCCGGCGAGCCGGTTCACTTCGAGATCGGCCAGGAGTCGGCGGGCACGCAGGCCTGGTTCAACCTGCTCGGGCCGGCGTTCGGGGCCCTCCGACACGGCCAGGTTCTGCTGTTCGACGAGATAGATGCCAGCCTGCACCCTCGACTGTCGACCAGGCTCATCGAGTTGTTCCAGGACCCGCAGACGAACCCGCACAACGCGCAGCTCATCTTCACCACTCACGACACGTCGCTTCTCAACGCCTTGAACCGCGACGAGGTGTGGTTCACCGAGAAGGCACCCGGCGGGGCCACCCGGCTCATCGCCTTGGCCGAATTCGGCGGCGACCGGGTCCGGAGGTCGCTGAACCTCGAGCGGGCCTACCTGCAGGGCCGGTTCGGCGCGATCCCCGACGTCGATCAGGCCGACCTGCGCAACGCCGTCGGGGCCGCTCTCGAGGCCGCCGGCGCACCGCGCGATTGATGGCCAAGTCCCGCCAAGGGCGAAGGGGCGGTTCGCTTCGCCGCCAGGTCGGGCTTCGCAGTCCGAAGCGAACGTTCTTGGTCTTCTGTGAAGGCGAGAAGACCGAACCCGCCTATCTCAAGGCCCTGAAGCGTGAGCCTGCCGCCCGTGATGTCGCCTCGGTCGACATTCGCGTCGATGAGGGGACTAGCGGCGCTGTACCGCTGACCCTGGTCGAGGCGGCGGCCAAGGCCCGTGCACGCTCCTTGGGGCAGGATGGCGAGGTCGACGAGGTCTGGTGCGTCTTCGACGTGGAGTGGCCCCGGAATCACCCGAATCTCAAACGAGCCGTCGCCCTGGCACGCGAGAGCGGCGTCCGTGTCGCCGTCTCGAACCCGTGCTTTGAACTCTGGCTGGCACTGCATTTCGACGATCAGACCGCCTGGCTTGACACCGACGCAGCCACCCGCCTGTGCCGAACTCTCGACGGGACCGCAGGCAAGGGTTTGGACGGCGAGGCATACATGCTCCGTCGAGCAGACGCAGCGCGCCGCGCCCGCGCGCTTGACGAACGCCACAGAAGAAACGGAACCGAATTCCCTCGTGACAACCCGTCATCGGGGATGTACCGGTTTCTGGAAGCGATCGAAGGCGGTGAGACGCGCAGCGCGTGATCGGAGCCACTCGCCGTCAGCGGTTGAGGGAGGCGTCTCTGGCGGGGTCCGAAACGACGTCGATGATGCGGGGTTCGGTCACGATGTCCCAGATGCCCCGGCAATGCTTGTGCCAGTTGACCACCTGGTAGTTGTCCCACCCCGCCGCCAGCGCCCGAGCAGCAGGTCGTCGATGTAGGCCCGAATCTCGGCGATCTCGGTCGGCAAGAAGATGTCGATGGGAAACAGATGGCCCGCCTCGTTGTACCGGCGAATCTGGGTGGGCGTCAGCTCCCGCGGCTCGTTGACCTCCAACGGGATGAACCGCAGGTCACATTCGAGTTCGGGAAAGGCGTTGGTGTGCTGCGTCATGTCCACAGTCCGACGGGACGCTGCCGGAGCGCGCGACCCGGCAAACTAGCGGTGTCCGCCGCGTGGAGTGCGGGGCGCGGGGCGAGCCCTACTCGCAATCGCCTCGGACACGGCGTGCGCTGGCGATCCGTTCGTAGCGAAGTCACCACCACCAGTCGTCAGGCCGGGATCGCCAGTGGCGGCCCGAACGAGCCCGCCGGTTAGCGTATGGACGCCGCCGTCGGTTGCCGGTGCTGTTGTCGGAATCGATGAGTGCGATCACAACGGCTGCGACTATGGCGAGTGCAAGAGCAGCAGTCACTGCAATCAGGATATGGATCAGCAAGGAGATGATCAGTCCGGCAAGAGCCAGTCTGCGGTACGGCCGTGCCTGGCGAGTTGCCTGCCAGTAGCCGCAATAGGAGACGGCCGCAGGCACCAACGGGATGGTGAATCCCAGTGCGATATGAGTTCCGAAAGTGAGCGAACTCATCAAGATCACAACGATGGCGAGTACGAATCCGAGAAGCGCCATCGGGTTCTGGAATTGTTCGCCATCTCCAATCATCAGTCGGTCAGCTCGCATGTTTCCTCCGCCGTCGAGTGCTCTGTTGCAGAATCGGCTCCCGCCTTCGTGAGCGGAGAACTCCTCGTTTCTGTTCGGCGGCGCTTGATCCACTTCTTGACACGGCGGACGCCGAACCGGTCCTGGATCTCGCTCTGGACATTCGTGATGGGCTCGGCGCATTCCGCCCCCAATCCCCATCCCCGGAGGTTCATATCTGAGGCCCGTCTGATCGGGCTGTGCTCCCAAGCATCGTTGATCAGGGCACCGACCGAGGCGTTGAGAGTGGCCCGCGCCTCGGCATAGGTTCGTGCCACGTCGGGATGCTCGGTCGCGATCCACGCTTGATGAAGTGCGAGGCGTTCTTGGAGATCGTGGCCGTGGTTGGCGAGCGTGGTGAGGGTGGCTGGGTCGTCATCAGTGCGACGCCGTACCCGGTACGGGAATTCGGTCCAGGCGACGAGGGTCTGGACAGCCTCGGCGTAGCGATCCCGGCGCCGGTTGGTGGCCTCGTTGACGCGGGTGAAGATCATGGTGACGATCGCGCCAAGGACCGCGGATGATGGTAGGGCGATGGCAGTCCAGAGCGGGCTTGTAGCGACGACTGCCATCAGGCGACCTGCAGTTCCGGCGTGAGGATGGGGTGGGATCGGCCGTCGGGACGTTCGCCGTGGGGTGCGTCCTCGACCGGCCAGGACCCGTGCCGGCGCCAGTACTCCTCGTACCAGAGGTGGCGCTGGACGACTCGGAGGTACGCGTCGATACCGTCGGACCATTGGCAGCGCAGGTGCTCAGGGTCCTTGGGGTACTCGAGACAGAGCGCCCCGACGATGAATTCCCACGGCGCGGTGGCCGACTTCGGGAGCGCCAGCAGTTCGGCGATCGATGCGCGTGGGTATCGGTGCAACCACTCCCGGTCTTCGTCACTGACCGGCACGGCGAGCACTTTCCCGTTAGCTCGAACGGTTACCCGGACTTGCTCGGCGGGGTAGTCGGACAACTCGGGAAGCACCGGAGATTCGAACCGCACATCGAACGTGGTGACCCGGCTGTCGTGCAGGACCACCGCGACCTCGACGCCGCCAACCACATCGGCGGTACTGAGCCAACGAGCACAGTCCTGCGGATTCCGCCGGACGTGGTCGAGTCCCCCGCGTGTCATCACGGCCTCCACGCCCGGGTTTGTGGAGTGTGACGGGCGGCAGTCGCTCCGGTTGCGGCAACGCCGGCGCCGGTGTTGAGGCTCTGTAGGCGGGTCTTTTCGTCGACCCGCGGGTGGGGGAACGGATCGCCGAAGATCTCTGCCCAGATGTGGGCGGCTGCAATCTCCTTGCCTTCGGCTGCAAGTCGCTGGGCTTCGGCAGCGCGGGCAGCGAGATGTCGCATCCCACTCCTGGCCTTCGCGACGGCTGCCGCGGAGAGTCGGTCGGAAATCTGGTCGGTCCCGGTGGGATCGGCGTACGGGCCGCCGAGGAGTCGGGTGCCCATTGCCAGCGTGGCTGCGACGGCGTCGGCGTGATCGGTGGCGGTTGTCACTGCGACATAGGTGAACGTCTCGACGTGCAGGCCAGGGAGCACATCGGACAGTCCGGCTTTGCGGACCGCCTGCTTGGCCATCCGCACCTGTCGTACGAACCTCCCGTCGCACTGCTGGTTCCGGACGGTGATGGTGTCGATCAGGATGTAAGTGTTGGATGGCTCCCATCGGTCGTCCTCGGTGTCGGCGATGCGGATCCAGCCGGACCCTCCCTCGGGATTGAATGCCGGCACTGCGTCGAAGTTGAACCCGTTCCCGGGGAGGGTGATAGCGAGGGCGTGCTTCTTGGCCTCGAAGCGGGCGCCCGGGAGGTGAGGAGCGAGGACGTCCTGGATGAGCGATAGCGCCTTCTGAGGTCCGCCCGAACCGTTCAGGTCGTCCCACCACTTGTCGTCGAACTCGACGACCTTGTCGATATCCCGGAGCTTGGGGCCGAGCATCGTGTGGCGGGCGAAGCTGCCCTGCAGGCGGGTTCGCTTGGCGACGCCGGTGTCGACGACCAGGTCTCCCAGATGGTTGTGCACCTTCTGGGCCTGCTCGCGGACCGCGTCGCTCAGCTTGATGTTGTCGTCGAGTTTGTCGAAGCGCTGCCTCAGGTTCATTTGGTTGTTCCTTCCTACTCGCCCCCATTTCCTATTGACCCCGCTCAGACAAATGCCGCAAGGCCGGATCGTGTCCGAAACCTCTTCGCGAGGTGCGTCACCTCGGTCTCGTGGTGGGTGAATGCTCCTGAGGACGGCGCCTGGCCGACACTCCGGCGGGTGATCGCACGCTCCGCGTGCCCTCGGTGGCGTGACGCTGGGAAGCGGATTGCGAGACGCGGCGCCCGCTAGGCGCAGTCGACGCAGACCTCGGATTCGGCAGTGAACTGGCTGGACGCTTTCTGAAGGAAACAACCGGAGCACAGCCGGATCGCGGCCACGAGTGGACAGGAGCAGCGGCCGCACCTGCGGCAGTACCGATCTCCGCACCTCCGACAGGGTGCCCGCCGCGATCGCGACGCCTCGCCGCAATTCCCGCACTCGATCTCTTCGACCTCAGGCCACGGGTTCGTGATCACATGCTTCGGGGTCCGCTCCCACGGCGAGTGTGTGTCCTCAACGATGACGGCGTAGACCCAGCCATCATCGGCGGCGAACGCGTCACCGTGCATTGGGCCGCTGACTGCGCCAGATGCAAAGCGGACTCTGATGATGCCGCGAGCGTGCTTGGTCGACCAACGCGCGGCCTTGGTGATCAGAGAGTCCTCACCTTGAGGCGTGTCCCGAGCGATGCGCCACTGGGTCGTGGGGTCGTGGGCGATGTAGGTTGCAACCCCGTCTGCATTCCCGAGGATCACGCATCCTGGCGCCCGAAGCCGGCTGGCGGCGGTGACGCAGCAGGCTTGCCGAGAGGCGCGCGTTGATTCGTACAGTTTGGCGACGTTGCGTGCCGTGAATCGACGAGCAGGGAGGAGTTCCTCACGGATTTCTTCCGGCATCAGCAGTCTGGCGGCAATCTCGTCGCAGATCTCCTCGTCCCTGCGGTCGGCGTCGGTGATCGAGAGCTCGTTGAGCTTGATGTCCAACTCGATCAGGTGGTGGCCGAGTTCGTGGAGAATCGTGAACCACGTCCGCTCCTGCGCGACGTCACTCGCGGCGAGGATCCGCGGTGGCGGGCCGGGATCGTAGGTCCCCTCGACCGTGCAGCCCGAGCCTCGGCGGTGCGCCGGGCGCAGCGCTACTCCGACAGCGAATAGTTCCGTGACGGTGCGTGCCGGGTCCTCAGCGAGTCTGTGGCGGCGGGACGGGCTGATCTGCTCAAGTAGGCGGCGCGCTTCTGTGACGGGGTCAAGTCTCACGAAGCCGCTCCCTGATCAGCGCGGTCCACGTCAGGGAGCCTCGCTGCCGTGGTCGGGCGGCGAGGGCCATTGCCTGCCCGGCAAGTTCACATCTGGCGGCTCTCTCGTTGCCCCGGTGACTCCGGGTGGCGGCAAGTCGAAGCGCCGGTCTGAATTCGGGCTGGTCCAGGGACGCGACGAGTCCGGCATCGAACGTCACCGCGGTGTCAGGCACAGAACCAAAGAGCTCCACGAGTGCGCCAGCCTGCTCGGAGCGTGCTGGCTGCTGACCCAACAGCAACCGACGCGCCGCTCCCGGCGTGATCCCGAGGTGCTCCGCAACCTGGCTCGCGGAGATCCCCGCGTCGGAGGCGAGTTCGGCGAGTGTCGGACCACGGCTCGGCTCCGGCAGCCACTCAGCTGACGAGAGGATCTGGAGCCGCTCGGTCAGTTCAGCGCGCACGAGCACGCGGTCGTCGAGGTTGCTCGTGATCGGCGCCCAGTCGCCGGCCTGCTGGCCGGCCGCGACTTCACCAATCTTCTTGAGGCTCTCGCCGGTGAGGTCGACGATCCGGTGCTCGAGCGTAAACGTCATGACAGAGGCGGTGATGCCTGCCCAGACAGCAGGTTCCATGCCGTTGTCTGAGATCGCGACCACTGCCCGGTCATCGCCGATGTGATCGGAGGTCGCCGCGAGCACGGGTACGGTCCGGTCGCTCGGCTCTCCGAAGATGAGGACGAGGCACGCCGAGCCGTCCCACTCGGCACGCCAGAGTTGTCCCGGAATCGGCTCAGGTTGGTCCAGCGTCGCCGCAGGCCAAGTCAGTCTGTTGAGTCGATCGCGGAGTGAATCAGAATCCATTCGTTCCCCCGTCTTCCTATGTCGAATGCCGCAACTCACAGCGGTGTCTGACGAGTTCCAGCAGTTGCTCCATGGCGCCTTCCGCATCCCCAGCGAGTTGATCGGCGAAGTGCCGCAGCTTGCCGTTGAGATGATTCTGGATCTTCTCTGCCCTGTACTTGGTACAGCCCAGCGCATCGGCGAGCTTGCGGATGCTCGGATGTTCAAGCCTCAGTCTGAGCACTCGCCGCTCGTACTCGGTCAACTGTTCGTAGATCCAGAGCGCCGCCCACCGGTCGTCGCTGAGGTCGAATGCGTCGCGGCTTGAGGTAGTGGCCCACGTCGAGGTCCTGCGGTCGTCGAAATCGTTGTACCCGAGTCGCTCCTCAAACACGACGCCGAATCGCTCGGCGAGCACGCCAGCGAGGTGAGCTTTCTCCAAGGGCCCAGCCAGTCCCAACACCGCGGCACACACGGCCCGAACATCTCGTCGAGCGGCCATCGGAGGGGTCTTCATGGCACTCGGGGACAGTCGCACGGTCGCGGTGTGCACCTCCCAGGCAGCCGCCACGAGAGCTGCCCGTTGCTGTGGCCGAACGGGTTGACGGTCGTCGGTTCGCAGATGCCAGTAGCCGTTCTTCAGGGTGAACTGGTCGGGGTCCTCTCGCAGGGCGTCGTCCGTGGCCCGGATGACTCGGCCCAAGGGGGTGCGTCGAGCACGCTGGTTGAGCGTGGTGTGCAACGCCTGGTTCAGCCAACTGAAGAATTCGGCATCATTGGCGGCCTCGCAGGCGGCTAGTACGACTTTCGGAGTGGTCACCCTCTCGATGGTGTCGTGGATCAATTCGTCGATGTCCTGGTCGAGCCACGAGTCCGACCCGGTCGGAGACTTGCGGCTACGCGTGACGACTCGTGCCGCTTTCCGACACGTATCGATGAACCGCTCAGTGATTCGACTGGCTGCGACTTCCTCGCGGGCACCTGCCACGGCGTGGAGCGTATGGGAACCCACGGAAAGCTCTTGTGATGGTGCATAGTTTTCCAGACTTGATGAATTCCGGGGACCCGCGCCGATGGAATAGTGAGCCATCGGCGCCAGGTCGCCAGCCGTGACCGCGCCGTCCCGACCTGTGCGGTATCAGCGGTTGAGGGAGACGTCCCTGGTGGGGCGGGCTGTGATGCCTTCGGAGGAGGGGACTTCTTTGCCGCGCCGCCGGGAGGACCGCTCGACCAAGCGCTTCGATTCGATTCCAGGCGGCGCCGACGTGTGCACCGCTGCGGGATCGCGGAGCTGAGCACCGGTGGTCGAAGGATCTCGTCGGCGTTGCGGGCGATCTGGTTGGCGTTGCCACCGATGGCCCAGGCTCAACTCGCCGGACGGCCGAGGCGGCGACTCGCAGCGGCAGCTTCGATGCACCCCTTGTGACACCCTTGCGAAGCGAACCACCATTTCAGCAGACCGAAGCGATCCCGTTCGCCAAGCTGGAAGTGGCGGGGCGGTGGGATCTGAAGCGTGAACGAGCCAGTCGGCAACATGAATTGGCCGCGAGTGACGGCAGGAGGGGCAGTCACTCGCCAGGTGGCTGACGCGCTGCGGGCCGCGCAGTCTTCCTCGATTGACACTGCTGCGTTCGCTGAGGCGTGCGCGCCGTCGCTGGAGGTCACTCGCCAGGTGGCTGACGCGCTGCGGGCCGCGCAGTCTTTCTCGATTGACACTGCTGCGTTCGCTGAGGCGTGCGCGCCGTCGCTGGAGGTCACTCGCCAGGTGGCTGACGCGCTGCGGGCCGCGCAGTCCTTCTCCAGTGTGCACACTCGTAGCACGCCAGAACTCGACAATCCTGGAATATCGGCTCCGCCGACGCGGCTGGAGAAGCTTGGGGAGTTGCGGGAGTCCCTTGCACGTGAGGAGGCTGCGCAGCGAGCAACGGCCAGCCAGATTGACGAACTCCTCGTGCGCGAGGTGACGAGTGGAGTAGCTGGCACGTGTTGGGGCTGCGGAAACGCCACGCTCGTACCTGGTGGTGTTACGTGCACCTTCTGTGCAGGTCCGATCGCCGAGATGTTCTACGATACGTGGTCGGTAACCGAGCCTCCAGAATCGTACTAAGAGGAATGAAGTCAAGGGTTTCACCCTGAATGGATCGCCGTCACGAGTCGTGAACTCGTACTCAGGGCGACTTTGTAGTTGACAGGAATGTACTGAGACTGTCGAGCATCAAGTTTGCTTGCTCAAGTAGATCCTTGACCGTATCCTTCCGAGACCCGTCGGTAGCGGCTCGTAACTTGTCGAATCCAGAGCCTTTTCCGTGGGCAGCTCCTTTTGAGCGCCAGCTCTGAAGCGTCTTGAGATACGTAATGTCGCGATCGGTGTCCGGGTATTTGTTCTCCCGCATCCATCGTTGTAGGGTATTGATGCTTCCTTCGTCCGCGACTGTCTGCTCCATTGAGGTGCAATCTCGCGCTTGTTTAGATAGTCAATGAGCAGTTTGGTGAGCGCGAGGATCATTTCATCGAATTCAGCAGGCGAGTTGTCATCAAGTGGAATATGTATCCGTAGTATCTGTCGATCTTCTGGATGGGTTGGCCTAAAGAGCGGCCATCCATAGGTATCTCTCCAACGAGCGTTAACCTCCCAATAAAGAGATGAGAATCGGTGATCAGTTGCCTGTGCTGGGGCGGGTTCGCTCAGAAAATGCCGTCGATGAGTTGTTTCACTGATGCCACCCTGGGGAACTACGTTGTGCGGTACCCAATACCGACGTTCCCGACTTGGGAGGTACTCACCCAAATCGCCAATGTAAACAACAACGAAGTCGTCGCGATCGAGGTCGGCTCGGATTGCCCAGAGATTTCCGCAACCAATCGCTCCATCCATAACAAAGAACTTTGGATTGTTGTAGTATCGCGCAAGTACCGTTCGAGAAAAATAGACTGGTGTGAGGTAGGAGGGTGCGCTCTCGTTGATCCCACCAAGCACTGGTTTAAACAACTTGGGATCGCATGAGAATCGAATTTCCTTGCCTTGGTGGTCTATTCCGATAATAAATTGGGGATAGGTATCGGCAACATTGTGGTACGGGTAGATGCCCGATTGTTCTACTGGTCCTGGATACAACACTGCCTTGCCAATCACGCGTGAAGACCTCATTGAATTCAAGTCGTAGTCATAACACGTCCGGTCGAGTCTATACGTAGTTGGCGATTCGCCGCTCGGAGGAAAGTCTTCGGCGAGAGGCACGAATACGTCGGGAGGTAGAGGAGGAGTAACCTGTAGGGAGTCAGTAAACACAATAAGAGCCCGGCGTGTGCCTGCCAGATACTGACGAACAAAGGATGTGCGCACTCGGACCCGTTCAGCCGATATCTCTGCCGCTAGCTCATCATCGCCGTTGCCGTATATCTTGTATGCGTTCGTACCGCTCGGATCTAGCCAAAGGTCATGGTAGATTCGAAAGTCCTCGCTAAGCTGTGGCAGCATGCTTGGACGAATGGGAGAGTGATCTTGGAGGAGTATTAGCTGCTCTGATGCCCCTTGTTCATCCGAGTAGTAGCCAGTCCTGCTATAGATAAGTTCATCTGGAGTTTCGACGTCACCTAGCAACTGGGGACTGTTACGGAGATCGCAGGACCACTGTGGATCGCGCAGTGCGCGATCCACAGTGTCAAGCGGAGCCACGACGCAATAGTCGACCCGACGACTGCCGTCCTCCTTACACTCGTCTCGATATAGCACGATCCACGGATCGGTGGTAGTAGAGAGATGTCTAAACTCGTCAATCAAGGCTGACTGCAGGAGCGGGTGATCGTTGCTCCATTCGGAGGTCATGTCTGGCAATGTCCCTGGACCGCTCTGACGATGTCCAACAGGTCGGGTTGGCCTCTCACAGTGTCATAGCTCCCCACGTCGGCGTTTGAGATCGCGCCGACCCACCATTAGGAATCGGTAGAGCAGAGAAGGCATCCAAGGGAGTCTCACAGATTCCTTACAGTCGGGAATAGGCCGGCCTGTTCGGCGGCTTCGGTGATTTTGTCCTTGCTGGCGGTCGGAGCGGTCAGTTGGATTGTCATCTGGATGTGGGAGACGTCGGTATCGATGGCGTCGGCAATGGTGCTGAAGAGACGCCAGATGGCGTAGCGGACTTCACTGTCGCTCAGTGACTTGGTGATGGTCAGAGCGACTTGGTGCTCGGTGGGTGTTGGCTTTGGGTCGTCGGCCTTTGGTTGGAGCGTGAGGGTGATCGTGGTGCCAGGGTCGACGCGTGTGCCTGGGGATGTGTCCTGTTCGGCAACGACCCCGGCGGCTCCAGCTGCTGCGGTGGCGACTGTCAGGCCAGCCTGCTGGAGGGCGGCTCGGGCGTCTGTTGCACTGTGACCGATCAGGTTGGGGACCTCGACTTGGCCTCTTGATGGTCGCTGGATGCGCAGTTCGGTGGACCCGAGGTTGATGTCGGCGGCGGTGGTGACGGTGCGGGTCTCGCCGGTGCTGTCGACGATCTCGATGTTGCCGACGGTGATCGCCTCGAAGAGCGCGCGGCGGAGATCTCGCTCTCCGCCGGGGAGGAGAGGTACTCGGGGGGTGTTCCAGAACATGTCCCGCAGTTCGGAGAGGGGCAGTCCCCAATCCTGCTCGCGGAGGTTGTGGAGGAGGGCGCCGGCGTCGAAGACCCCTATCCCGAAGGCCTTGTCGGCACCGTCGAGTTCCGGCCAGACCACGGCTCCGTGGAGTGCCGACTGATTTTCTTCCTGGAAGCGGAGGTAGCGCTCTTCGCGGCCGCCGGAACCGTCGTCGGCGAGGTACGCGATGTGCTGGTACGCGTCGAGGACGGCTCGTTGCAATCGAGTCTCGGCCTCGCGGAACGCCTTGGCGGCGCCTTGCGCGTGCTCGTCATTGGTTTTGACGGCGTCGAGTTGCCGGACCCGTTCTGCTGCGAGGTAGTCGGCGGCGACGGCGCGGGCGTGGGAGCGGCGTTGCGTGTTGATGCAGGCGAACACGGCCGACGACGCCCATGACACCGCCAGGCGGTCGTCACCGA